>ERZ808037.21-NODE-21-length-167279-cov-39.564569_pt1 | contig 167279 bp, 135 predicted proteins | sample MGYA00380190_ERZ808037 | MGnify/ENA primary metagenome ERZ808037 (study PRJEB31490, sample SAMN06133399) | mouse gut metagenome | isolation source: J9 | host: mice | place: China: Chengdu | collected 2015-05 ...
GCGGTTCGAACTTAGTACCGCTGCGTTGTTAACGGAGCGAAAGCGCGCCTCGAAGCAGAAACTTTTTTCACTGCCGGCCCGCCTCAGCGTTTCGCAATTGCCTCTATTTTAGTTATAATTAAATTACACTTCTTAGGGAAAAAAGTCAACGAAAATTTAAGTAACTTCAACGATTCTACTGGACATCGATCCAAAAAATGGGTATAATTCTAGTTGTGTATAAAAAAGAAGGGGAACAGCTGTGAAATATAATAGGAATGTTTATCACTCGCTTATGATGATCAGCCAATTCGGCATTAATATGCTTGTTCCCATTTTCCTGTGCTCTTTTCTCGGGATATTCATAGATAAGAAGTGCGGGACTTCTTTTTGGGTAGTTGTTCTTTTTTTCATTGGGGCCGTTGCCGGATTCAGAAATGTATTCCGGTTTGCAAAGAAGATCTATGAAGAACCTGCTGTGACAAGACAGCATTTGAAAAGCAATCAGAAAGAAGATAAGCATGGAAGGAAACGGGAAGATAAAAATTGATGCAACTTTATTCGACCTTTGTCTGGGTATTTTTCTGTACGGTATCGTATGTCAGATTATCATTTTGTTTTTTTCCAAAAGACCCGAATATAGTATAGGATTATGGATCGGCGTGATACTCGGTATCGCAGGTTCTGTCCATATGTGGTGGACGATAGACAGGAGTCTTGATATGATCTCCAAAGATGCGTCGAAAACAGCCGGCGCACATTATCTGATCCGGTATTTTATTCTGGTGCTCGTCATGGCGTTGCTCGCAGTAAGCGGATTTGCCAATCCGCTTTTTGCCTTTTTAGGTTATATGGGAATGAAGGCATCAGCATATATGCAGCCTTTTACCCGCAAAATCAGTTCCAGGGTTTTCAAGATTTAAAATATGTGTATAAGGAGGTGAGAGTATGGGGCAGGGAGTGCTAATGTCCGGGGGCGCTGATATTGATTTTATGGTGCATGGCGTTTTTTCTTATCAGCTCTTTGGGCAGACAGTATGGATTACAACGACTCACGTCTGCGTTCTGATCGTTATGATGGTGATCATCGGATTCTGTATTGCGGCCAACAGAGCCGTTAAGAAAGCGTCCGAAGTTCCGGGGACTTTTCAGAATATTGTGGAGCTGGTCGTGGAAATGCTCGACAAAATGGTCGGCGGTGTTATGGGTAAGTTTTCACCCCAGTTCAGAAATTATATCGGAACAATCTTTATTTTTATTCTGTTGAGCAATATTTCCGGATTGTTCGGTCTGCGGCCGCCTACGGCTGACTACGGCGTCACGCTGCCGCTTGGTATCATGACTTTTACATTGATTCATTTCAATAAGTTCAGATACCAGAAAGTAAAGGGCGTTATTGCCGGACTATGTGATCCGTGGCCGTTCTGGGCGCCTATTAATATGATAGGAGATGTCGCGGTGCCGATTTCTTTGTCTTTGCGTCTGTTTGCAAACGTATTATCCGGCACTGTCATGATGGCTCTGATCTACGGATTGCTGTCAAAAATAGCAATTATATGGCCGGCGGCGCTTCACGTTTATTTCGATCTGTTTTCCGGAGCAATCCAGACTTATGTATTCTGTATGCTGACGATGACATATGTTACGGATGCATGTACGACAGAATAAAGATTGGAAAATCAGAGATTTTTCAATTGCGGTTCTTGTGTGGACGTACAAATGCCGCGGTTTGAGAAAAGAATGAAACAAGTATATTTAAATCAAGGAGGAAACAAAAATGGAATTTAACACTAATTTTATCTTAGGATGTTCGGCAATCGGCGCAGGACTTGCGGTTATCGCAGGTATCGGACCTGGTGTCGGTCAGGGTATTGCAGCGGGTCATGCAGCAGCGGCTGTCGGCAGAAATCCGGGAGCAAAATCGGACGTTACATCTACGATGCTTTTGGGGCAGGCCGTAGCAGAGACAACAGGTTTGTATGGTCTGCTTATCGCGATGCTGCTTTTATTCGTAAAACCTTTGGTATAATAGACGCCTTCTGGCAAATGTTGAGAAGAAAGGAGGCGTAAGGCTTGAATACGATAGTAAGTACGGGTCTGATACTGGCATCGGCGGAAATGGAACCAAGGCTTTTTGACCTGGATCTGCAGTTGATCGCAGATGCCGGCTTAATGATCATTGCTGTCTTTGCATTATTCTTAACTGCATCACATTTGTTATTTAATCCCGTAAGGGATATGATGCAGAAGCGTCAGGACAAAATTAAGGGAGAACTGGAAGACGCTGCCAAAGATATGGCGGATGCAAAAGAATTAAAGGCTGAATATGAAGCCAAGTTAAAGGACATTGATAAAGAAGCGGAAAACATCTTAAGCGAAGCGAGAAAGAAAGCGCTGGCAAATGAGAATAAGATCGTAGCGGATGCAAAAGCGGAAGCTGCCAGAATCATTGAAAGAGCGAATGTGGAAGCCGAACTGGAGAAGAAGAAAGCGGCAGACGAAGTGAAGCGCGAGATGGTAGTATTGGCATCTTTGATGGCAGGAAAGGTTGTAAATGCGGCGATCGATACAACTGTACAGGACAGTCTTATCGAAGAAACGCTGAAAGAAATGGGTGATGGCACATGGCTAAGCTAATTTCAAAGACATACGGAGATGCGCTGTTCGAACTTGCGGTAGAAGAGAACAAAGTCGATGTCCTGCTTGATGAAATCGAACAACTTCAGAGTATTCTGAAAGAAAATGATGAATTCGGCAAATTGATGACACATCCCAAAATCATCAAGGAAGAGAAACTTCAGGTTGCCGAAAATGTTTTTAAAGGCAGAGTGTCTGACGAACTGCTGGGATTTCTGACGATTGTTATCTCCAAGGACCGCTATCAGGATATAGACGATATTCTTGATTATTTCATTACGGAAGTAAAGAAATATAAAGGGATCGGTGTTGCGAACGTAACAACGGCAACGCCCCTGAAAGAAGAACAGTGCAGAAAAATTGAGCAGAGACTGCTCGATACAACATCTTTTAAAAAGATGGAAATGCACTATGAAATTAATACGGCGCTGATCGGCGGTATGGTGATCCGTATCGGCGACAGAGTGGTAGACAGCAGTATCAGTACGAAGTTGAACGAGTTACAGAAAGAATTGCTGAAAGTTCAGATTTAATTTTATGTAAAAAGTTTATGTATAAAGAGAGGTGCGAATGATCCATGAATTTAAGACCAGAAGAGATTAGTTCAGTCATAAAGGATCAAATAAAGAGATATTCTTCTGCACTTGAAGTATCGGACGTTGGTACGGTTATTCAGGTTGCGGACGGTATCGCTCGTGTGCACGGACTTGAAAATGCAATGCAGGGTGAATTGTTGGAATTCCCCGGCGATGTTTACGGCATGGTACTTAACCTTGAGGAAGATAATGTTGGTGCTGTACTTCTTGGCAGCCAGAACAATATTAATGAAGGTGATATTGTAAAAACAACCGGAAGGGTTGTGGAAGTACCGGTCGGAGACTGTATGCTTGGCCGTGTTATTAATGCCCTGGGTATGCCGATCGACGGCAAAGGGCCGATCCAGACTGACAAGTATCGGAAGATTGAAAGAGTTGCATCCGGCGTTATCACAAGAAAATCCGTTGATACACCGCTGCAGACAGGTATCAAGGCGATCGACTCCATGGTGCCTATCGGAAGAGGACAAAGAGAGTTGATCATCGGTGACAGACAGACCGGTAAGACGGCAATCGCCATTGATACGATCATTAACCAGAAAGGGCAGGGCGTAAAATGTATTTACGTGGCGATCGGACAGAAAGCATCTACGGTTGCGTCTATCGTGAAGACCCTGACCGAATTCGGCGCTATGGACTACACTACGGTAGTCGCAGCTTCTGCAAGTGAGCTTGCGCCGTTACAGTATATTGCACCGTATTCCGGATGTGCGATCGGTGAAGAATGGATGGAGAACGGTGAAGACGTTCTTGTTGTATATGATGATTTGAGTAAGCATGCGGTGGCATACCGTACACTCTCGCTGCTGCTCAGAAGACCGCCGGGGCGTGAAGCTTATCCGGGTGACGTTTTCTATCTGCACTCGAGACTGCTTGAGCGTGCAGCCAGAATGAGCGATGAATACGGCGGAGGTTCCCTGACGGCGCTTCCGATCATCGAAACACAGGCAGGCGACGTATCGGCATATATTCCGACCAACGTTATTTCTATTACGGATGGTCAGATCTATCTGGAGACGGAAATGTTTAACTCCGGATTCAGACCTGCGGTCAATGCAGGACTTTCCGTATCCCGTGTAGGCGGCGCCGCGCAGATCAAGGCGATGAAATCGATTGCTGCGCCTATCCGTGTAGAGCTTGCACAGTATCGCGAACTTGCTGCTTTCTCACAGTTTGGATCCGAATTGGATGCCGATACCAAAGAGAAGCTTGCGCAGGGTGAAAGAATTAAGGAAATCTTAAAGCAGCCTCAGTATAAACCGATGCCTGTACAGTATCAGGTCATCATTATCTTTGCTGCAACCAATAAGTATCTGCTGGACGTTCCGGTTGAGGATATCACGAGATTCGAGACAGAGTTCTTTGAGTTCCTGGATACAAAATATCCGGAGATCCCGAATACGATCGCTGCCGAAAAAGTGATCTCCAAGGAAACCGAAGAGGCGCTTAAGAAATCGATCGAAGAATTTAAAGCGCAGTTTAAGTAGAAGATCTGGACAGAGCAGCTTAGGCTCTGTTTAGAGTAAGGAAGTGGAAGGTGACGCTATGGCCTCAATGAGAGACATTAAAAGGCGTAAGGGTAGTATTCAAAGTACTCAGCAGATTACCAAAGCAATGAAACTTGTTTCTACTGTAAAACTGCAGAGGGCAAAACAGCGTGCGGAACAGTCCAAGGCATATTTCAACTGTATGTATGAGACGGTAACATCTGTACTCGCCAAAACGGGCAGCATGGACCATCCTTATCTTAGCGGCGGAGACTCTGACAAGAAAGCGGTCATTGTCATCACCTCTAACAGAGGTCTTGCCGGCGGGTACAACTCCAATATCGTAAAACTGATCACAAAGGGAGACTTTAAAAAGGAAGATCTTCGTATCTATGCGGTCGGTAAAAAGGGAAAAGATGCCCTGCAGAGACATGGCTATGAGATCGTGGAAGAAAATTCCGATATTATTGAAGAGCCGCTTTATGTCGATGCGATGGCGCTCAGTTCCAGAGTATTGGAAGCCTATGCAAACGGTGAGGTTGGCGAGATTTATCTCGCTTATACCGGATTTAAGAATACCGTGGTACATGAACCTACTTTGCTGAAACTTCTTCCGGTGGTACCCGAGAAGAAAGAAGATGCAGGGCAGGATAAGGAGAGTAAAGCGCTTATGAATTTTGAACCGCAGGATGACGAAGCGCTTGACCTGATCATTCCCAAATATGTTACCAGTTTGATCTATGGCGGTCTCATAGAGGCTGTTGCCAGTGAGAACGGTGCGAGAATGCAGGCAATGGATTCCGCAACAAGCAATGCTGAAGAAATGATAGATCACTTATCGCTGATGTATAACAGAGCAAGACAAGGCTCTATTACACAGGAATTAACAGAAATTATCGCAGGAGCGAATGCTATTTCATAAAAATGGCGCTTCTGATTAGATGGAAAGGAAAAAAAGATGGCAGAAGTGAAAAATGGCGAAAGCCGTGGAAAACTCACTCAGATTATCGGTGCGGTACTGGATATCAAATTTTTTGAAGGAAATCTGCCCGAAATCAACGATGCGATTAAGATTCCGTTAAAAGATGGCGCTGAGTTGACTGTAGAAGTATCTCAGCATCTGGGTGATGATACTGTTAGATGTATTGCCATGGGTTCCACCGACGGACTTGTAAGAGGTATGGAAGCGATTTCAACAGGCGCTCCGATTACCGTACCGGTCGGCGAGAACACATTAGGACGTATCTTTAATGTTTTGGGACAGCCGATCGATAATATCCCTGCTCCGACAGAGGTTTCTTATGAACCGATCCACAGAGCAGCTCCGAAATTTGAAGAGCAGGCTACCGAAACGGAGATGTTGGAGACGGGTATCAAAGTCGTTGACTTGTTATGTCCGTACCAGAAGGGCGGTAAGATCGGCCTGTTCGGCGGCGCCGGTGTTGGTAAGACCGTATTGATTCAGGAGCTTATCAGAAATATTGCCACGGAGCACGGCGGATATTCCGTATTTACAGGCGTTGGCGAGCGTACAAGAGAGGGTAATGACCTCTACTACGAAATGAAAGAATCCGGTGTTATTGATAAGACGACGATGGTATTCGGACAGATGAATGAGCCGCCGGGAGCGAGAATGAGAGTTGGTCTGACGGGCCTTACGATGGCGGAATATTTCCGTGATAAAGGCGGTAAGGACGTATTGTTGTTCATCGACAATATCTTCCGTTTCACACAGGCAGGTTCCGAAGTGTCCGCGCTGCTTGGACGTATGCCTTCGGCAGTAGGTTATCAGCCTACGCTGCAGACGGAAATGGGTGCGCTTCAGGAGAGGATCACATCCACCAAGAACGGTTCCATTACATCCGTTCAGGCTGTATATGTGCCGGCCGATGACTTGACTGACCCTGCGCCGGCAACAACGTTCGCACATCTGGATGCAACAACGGTATTATCCAGAGCGATCGTAGAGCTTGGTATTTATCCGGCGGTTGATCCGCTTGAATCAACTTCCAGAATCCTGGATCCGAGAGTTGTCGGTGAGGATCATTACCAGGTAGCAAGAGGGGTGCAGGAGATTCTGCAGAAATACAAGGAACTGCAGGACATCATTGCAATTCTTGGTATGGATGAACTTTCAGAAGAAGATAAACTGGTTGTATCCCGTGCAAGAAAGATTCAGAGATTCCTGTCACAGCCGTTCTTCGTAGCAGGACAGTTTACCGGTCTGGAAGGAAAATACGTTCCGATCGCGGAAACGATCAGAGGATTTAAGGAAATTCTGGAAGGGAAACATGATGAGATCCCTGAAAGCTATTTCCTGAATGCAGGAAGCATTGACGACGTACTGGCCCGCGTGAAGTAAAGGGGGGCACAGTATGGCTGAAAATGATAATAAGTTCACATTAAAAGTGATCACGCCTGACAGGATCTTTTATGAAGAAGAAGTGTCCATGGTTGAATTTAACACGGTGGAAGGTGAAGTCGGCATTTATAAAGAGCATATTCCGATGACGATGATCATTTCACCCGGTATATTGACCATTACGCAGGATAGTGAAACGAAAGAAGCCGCGCTGCATGCAGGTTTTGCAGAGGTTTTGCAGGATAAGGTGACGATTCTTGCGGAAATCATCGAATGGCCGGCGGAAATTGATCTGAAACGTGCAGAGGAAGCGAAAGAGCGTGCAGAGGAAAGAATCAGGGAGCACGCGCCCGGTACGGATATGAAACGTGCCGAAATGTCGCTCAAGCGTGCGGTAGCCAGGATCAATGCAATTAATTACAAATAGGAAGTTGGCCGAAGTACATCCGGTCAATTTAAGAAAAGGGACAGCGTGAACGCATGTCCCTTTTTCATAACAAGTGTTTTTAACAAAGCAATTTCCTTCGCATATGATAAAACAAAACAGGTATAGAAGTTGAAATAATATGAATCAATCAAGAATTCTTCCTTTCTATATGGCATATCCGCTTCCTATGTATTATCAGGAAGAAGATACCGTAACACGTGATTTGGAATATTTACAGCAGATGTATCCGTCGGAGGCAAAGCGTTACCAGAAGATGATTGCAGAGACGCTAAACCAGATGGATTATGAAGGAAGCTGCATATATGATGAATATCCGGACAGATGGCAGTTATATCGAATAACACAGATGATCATGGATAAGATCAGAAGAGCCGACTGCATGCAAAAGGGCGGGAGTGAACCGGCAGAAGAGACAGAAGGGGAGGGCTGCAGCGCAGCAGAGAAACCGTGGGAGTGGATAGAGGAATTTGTACAGGTACTGCTGTACTATGAAATATATAAGAAGCGTCACGCGAATCACAACGGAATCTTAAAATTTTAGTTGAGCTTTTCCGGTAATCTGATTAAAATAGATATGTGGGAAGGGGTTCCTGGGCAGTAAAGGCACTGCCTCGGAACTTCTGACAAAAGCATGAACATGGACAGGTTTAGAAGGGAACCTTAGCGGATGAATGAGGAATTGAAGAAACTGCTTCACGAGACGATCGATCAGGGACTATACCAGATCATCTTAAGCAATGCCAGGAAAAAGGACGGACTTGTCAAAGTGAAGATCAGGCCGGTCATGCTCAAAGGTATGCTGATGTTTCAGGAGAGCATATACCGGGAAACGAAAGTATTTCACGAGAACTACCGGGAAACGGAAGTATCGGAACGTATTGAAAATTATATCCTGCACGATTTTAAACAGTGCGAAATAGAGCATACTAATATGAAGGCCATTATTTTGAGCAGTAAAAAGGGCAAAGTAACGGTTAAGAAAAAATATGATATCGGGCAGTCCGGGGCAGCGTACGGGGGAAGACCGATTTCCATGGAACACAACCGGACAAAAAGATATATTCTGCAGGAGGGCACACCCGTTCCGTTTTTGATCGATCTGGGCGTGCAGAGCGCAGATGGCAGGATCATCCGTGCCAAATATGATAAGTTTAAACAGATAAACCGCTTTTTGGAATTTGTAGAAGATATCCTGCCCGCGCTTCCGACAGACCGGGAGATCAGGATTATCGATTTTGGATGCGGAAAATCCTATCTTACATTTGCAATATATTATTATCTTCATGAGCTAATGCAGCGTGATGTCGCGATAACAGGACTTGATTTAAAAACAGATGTTATCGAACGATGCAATCAATTGAGCGAAAAATATCATTATCATAAGCTGCAGTTTCTCAAAGGAGACATTGCAGAATATGAAGGCGCGACGGGAGCGGATATGGTGGTTACGCTGCATGCCTGCGATACGGCAACGGACTATGCGCTGGCCAGGGCAGTGAAGTGGAAGGCCGGCGTCATTTTATCGGTGCCATGCTGCCAGCATGAGGTCAATAAACAGATTGTCTGCGAGAAATTACAGCCTGTTTTGCAGTATGGCATTGTGAAAGAAAGAATGTCGGCGTTAATTACCGATGCGCTGCGTGCCGATTTGCTGCGGGCGGAAGGATATGAGACGGATCTGCTGGAATTCATCGATATGGATCATACACCGAAAAATATCCTGATACGTGCGGTCAGAAAAGAAGGGATCAGTGAGAGAAGGCGTCGGGAAGAAACGGACAAAGTATCGGAAGTGGCGGATTTCTTCCATTTGGAAACGACTTTACAGAAACTGCTGCAATAATAGGAGCGTGTGGTCTGCCTGCAAAGTCCGGTAAAGGAAAGAAAGCATATGAAAAAGACTATTTTGAAAAGTATATATCTGATCGTGATATTTCTTGCAGCTTTGTTTGGCATCAGCGCCATCATGAATAAGGGAAATACCGATATGACGGTGGAGATGGGCGATGCCTCTTTTCCTGTCGTTACGATGCAGATAGATGAATACCGGGTCAACAGGCTGCATGGGTATGCTTCGGATATGGACACGAGCTATCTGCGGGATACGCTTTTGCCGATCGGTAATGACAGAAACATCTTTTTTACCATCGATACGTACGGAGCAGCAGTGGAATCTCTTTCTTTTGAGGTGCGGAGCATTAACGGAGAACGTCTCGTAGAGAGCACGGAGATTGAAGATTACGAAGAAACGGATGGACAGGTTCGGGGAAAAATAACGTTAAAAGATCTGATCAGTGCGAATGAAGAATACATGCTTATTTTGTTTCTGACGCCTGAAAATAAAAATGACATACGTTATTATACGAGGATTGTTCAGTCGGAAGAAATGTTTATCCGGGAAAAACTGGAATACGTGCTGGATTTCCACACGAGGACATTTGACAGGGAAGAAGCGGCCGAACTCACCAAATATCTGGAATCGAATGCGGAAGGCGATAATACGACGCTTCACAAAGTCACGATACACAGCAGTTTTCATCAGGTAACGTGGGGAGATCTGGAAGTTGAGAGAGTGACGGAGCCGGTTATTGACATTAAAGAACTGGAAACGGGGACAGGTTCTTTCCAGTTGGAGTATATAGTGCTCACACGAAATGGCAGAGAAAAGACTTACTATCAGGTAAAAGAATATTATCGTGTCCGATACACGCCGGAACGCATGTATTTATTGGATTTTGACAGGGAAATGACGCAGATCTTCGATGAGGACGCCGGCGTGTTTGCCAACGATAAGATTATGCTCGGTATCGTGGACAAAGAGGTGCAGATGCAGGAAAGTGATGGCGGAAACGTCGTTGCATTTGTCAGTTCCAATCAATTATACAGTTATAATGTCACGGACCAGAAACTGGCACGTCTGTTTTCCTTTTACAGCGACGATCTCAGTGATGTAAGAAGCAGTTATAACCGGTACCGGGTGAAAATTCTGAACGTGGATGAAGCGGGTAATGTGGCCTTTATCGTGTACGGCTATATGAACAGAGGACGGCATGAAGGAGAAGTGGGTGTTTCGGCATACTTCTATAACAGCATGACAAATACGGTAGAAGAGATGGCATATATTCCTTATGACAGATCGTATGAACTGTTAAAGAGCGACGTGGAAAAGCTGGCATATCTGAGCAAATCGGCAGTCTGCTATCTGATGTTGGAAGGAAATGTCTATGCGATAGACCTAATGGCCAAAACCTATACGGTCATTGTATCAGGACTGACAGAAGAAAATTATAAAGTATCCGCATCCAACAAAATGCTCGTATGGCAGGAAGGGCAGGATCAGTACAGATGTACTACGCTGAAGCTGCTGAATCTGGGGACGGGGCAGGAAACGGAGATCACTGCAGGAAGCGGGGAGTATATCTCGCTGCTTGGATTTATGGAAGAGGATTTAATATACGGACTTGCCAAGGCGCAGGATATTGTGATTGATCATACAGGGAATACGACGTTTCCGATGTACTGCCTGAGAATACAGGGAGAGAACGGAGAGGTGCTGAAAACATACAGGGAACCGGATATTTATGTGACCGAAAGTTTCATAGCAGATAACCAGATCACATTATCCAGGGTTGTATGGGATGCGGAAACAGAGGAATATCTGCCTACGGGCAACGATCAGATCATGAGTACGGAGAAAGTGTCTGCCGGAAGCAATACGGTCAGCAGTGTGGCGATCGAAAAGTATGAGACTGTGACAGAGATTGTCGTAAAAGACGAGATCGATACCAAAGCCCTGTTGAAGCTGACGCCCAAAGAGGTACTTTTTGAAGGCGATCGTGCGATCGAGATGCAGGAAAACGAGAATATGAAAAAGCGTTATTACGTTTACGGAAAAAACGGCATTGAAGGCATTTTTTCCAGTTCCGCCAAGGCGGTTATTTATGCATATGAGAATGCCGGCGTTATTGTAGATGACGAGGGAGATTATATCTGGAAAAGAACCGCACGCAGTACAAGAAACCAGATCATGGCGATCGAAGGGGAACAGGTGACCGAGCAGAATACGACGCTTTCGGTCTGCCTGAACACGATACTGAAGTTTGAAGGCGTTTCAAGACGTACGGAATATCTTCTGGAACAGGGAAAAACCGTTCCTTCTATTCTGGAGGCGAGTCTTGAAGACGTTCAGGTGCTCGATCTGTCGGGATGCAGTCTTGACGCGGTATTATACTATGTGAACAAGGACATTCCGGTGCTTGCAACATTGCAGGATGGGAATGCGGTACTGATCGTAGGATTTAATGAGTTGAATATTGTCGTAATGGATCCGCTTACGGGAACGGTTTATAAAAAAGGAATGAATGATTCCACACAGTGGTTTGAAGAAAACGGCAATCATTTTACAACATACATCAGAAAACGGCAGGATTGAGCACATAAGGAGCAGAAATATAAAGCAGAGGAGAAGGTTATGAAAGAAAAAGCTGTTATATTTGACATGGATGGTGTTATTTTTGACAGTGAAAGACTTGTTTTGGACTGTTGGGAACAGATCGGAACAAAATATCGTATCCCGGATATCAGAGAGACTTTTATCGAATGCATCGGTACGAATAAAACGAAAACGCAGGAAATTGTCTATGCACATTACGGAAAAGAGTTCGCATATGACGAATTTGCCGGGGAATCATCGGTGCTTTTTCATGAGTATGTAGAAAAAAACGGACTTCCGGTTAAGAAGGGCGTCAGAGAGCTTTTACAATATCTGTCCGTACTTTCCGTGCCTGTTGGAGTGGCTTCTTCCACGCGTCTGGCAGTCGTGGAAGAAGAACTGCGGCAGGCAGGATTGTATGATTATTTTCAGATCGTCATGGGCGGGGATCAGTTGAAACGAAGCAAACCCGAGCCGGATATTTATCTGATGACGTGTGAAAAAATGGGAGTACAACCCCGGAATGCCTATGCTGTGGAAGATTCTCATAACGGGATCCGTTCCGCTTATCGTGCGGGCATGATGCCTGTCATGGTGCCCGATCTCCTTCCGGCAACGGAGGAAATGAAAGAAATGAGTATAGCAGTATTTGACGATTTACTGGAAGTGCGCGATTATTTCCGGCATAAGAAATGTTTTGCCTGAAAGAGGAAATTCCTGCCGCATCAGCGGCAGATATACAGAAAGGCTGCAGGAGATAAATGGAAATACATAATATACCGCCTTTATATGATGAAAAATCCCGCATATTGATCTTAGGTTCTTTTCCGAGCGTGAAATCCAGAGAAGGACAGTTTTTCTATCATCATCCGCAGAACCGTTATTGGAAGGTAATGGCGGCGGTGCTTGGGAATCCTGTACCGGAGACCATAGAAGACAAAAAACGGATGATACTGTCACACCATGCCGCTATGTGGGATGTGATCGCAAGCTGTGACATTACGGGTTCAAGCGACAGCAGCATCAAAAATGCTGTGCCGAATGACATCGGCAGGCTGCTTGAAGAAACAGAGATAGAACGTATCTATACAAACGGCGGTACGGCACACAAATACTATCGAAAATACATACAAAATAAAATAGGCAGAGAAGATATTGTTCTGCCATCGACAAGTCCGGCCAATGCAGCGTGGTCTCTGGAGAGATTGATTGCTGCATGGAGGGAGGCACTTGCTATAAATTTCTGAGACAGGAGTAGAAAGTTATGGAGAAAGTAATCGGATATTTTAAACGAACCGGCGGCAAACGTCTGACTGTCATGGTACTTGGCAATATTTTCCTAGGGATGGGGATCAGTATTTATAAATTTGCCGGACTGGGGAACGATCCGTTCAGCGGGATGGTGATGGCGCTTTCTGACGTGGTGGAGATGCCTTATGCCAATTTCCTGGTTGTGCTCAACCTTTTCATTTTTCTGTTGGAATTGCTGTTTGGAAGAAATCTGATCGGAGCGGGAACGATCGTCAACGCTTTTGGTTTGGGCTATTTTGTTACGTTCTTTTACGAAGTATGGCTGCATTTCTTTGTCTTGCCGGGGACATTGGCGGCGAAGATCCTGGTCATGCTGGCAGGAACCGTAGTGACGGGGTTCGGGTTATCCTTTTATCAGACGCCGAATGCGGGAGTTGCGCCGTTTGACAGTCTGTCCATCATTATGACGAAAAGGATCCCTAAAATACCGTATTTCTGGCATCGTATGTTTACGGATGCACTTTGTGCGCTTGTCTGTTTCCTGGCAGGCGGCATCGTAGGACCCGGCACGCTGGTGTCTGCTTTTGGCCTGGGCCCCGTTACGAATTTCTTTAACGTACATTTTACACGGAAACTGTTTGCGGGAGATGAGAATGTTCTGTGAGAGCGTGGTCAGAGCGATTGATTCACAGTCTCCCGCAAAGATATGCATATGCATTCATGATCGTGTCGGGACGTTTCCCGGCGATGAAATAGTAATCTGTCCATGCCGCGCCTTCCGTATGCAGATAGGAGCCGTAAGATGGGATGTCACAGCACATGACCGGTCCATCTGCTGCCAGTAAGATGCCGTATCCTTTATCGGAGAGGAGAAGCGGCAGTTCATCCGTATCCGCATCATGCGAAATATATCTGGCGCTTCCGCGCAGTTTCATGCCGTTTGTATCCCGCGTTCCCATAGCATATAAGTTTTCGTTTTTCTGCCAGTCGAAATAGAGCCAGGCCCTGCTTTGACCAAATGAGTCAGTGTCGATCTGGCGGCTTTCTCTGCTTCGCTCCGCAAGCAGCAGCTTTTTATCTCGTGTTAAGAAGCGGAGTGTGCCGGATGCCTTATCGATCTGCAGACAAAGTTCATCGGTCAATAGTTCAATGCTGCCGCCTGCTTCGCGGTACATCCATGTCCTGTCAACATGGGAAACGGCAATACGGGAGTCGGTTCCGGGAATAAACTGCTGTTCTTTGGTAAAGCTGACGCGGACGATTGCACTGCCGACCGGACTTAAACGTAAGAGGCCGTAGCGGCTTTGCAGATAAAGACCGTCCGGCTGTTTCGTTACCCAGCGGACCGTGAGATCGATTCTGGCGTGTCCCGCCGGGCGCAGCTTTTCCGTAGCAGGCATATCTCCGAAGGAAACAGCGGCAGTATGCGTATTGCGCCGGCCGCCTGCTGTCGGGCCGATGGGGGTCTGCCCGGAGGAATGCGGTTCGCCGCCGCCTGTTTCTTTCTGTATAGTCGGGGTCTTGGGACGTACAATGCAGACTTTCTTTTTGCGGATCGTTTTCGTATCGTCTGTCTTATGGTCATTGCAGATACTGCCGGATATAGCGGGTTTTCCCGATGGTGGCGCCGGTAATCTGTTCTGACGCTCTTTTTCCCCCGGTGCCGTCGGTAATCTGTCCTGTTGCTCTTTTTTTCCTGGCGCGGTCTGTATTTTGTTCGTATCCGTTCTCTCCGGCACCGGGTCGGCAATGAGTCCGGTAAGGTTACCGCGGTGCAGGACGCACAGTTCATGCAGGGCGCGGGTTGCCGCGACATATAGCAGTTTGGCATGACCGTCGTCTGCGGGATATTCGTCCCTCGTCGGGTCAAGCAGTAAAACGGCGTCAAATTCCAGACCTTTGGTATATTCTACAGGAAGTATCATGACACCGCTTCCGAAGACTGCTTTTTCCGGGTCGCTTTCTATAACAGGAATGTATTGTTTCAATCGATCGGCGGCGGACATTGCGCTGTCCCTGTCACGGCAGACAACTGCGATCGTATCAAGTCCCTGTGTCTGCCAGTTTGTACAGATTTCGGCAGCTTTCTGAAACAGGGTGTCCCTGTCCGGAATAGGCAGGACTTCTACCGGCTTTCCATGCCGGATGATCGGCTCTACCGGATAGATGGAGAATTGCCCGTGATGCAGTATTTTGGTGGCAAAATTGGAAATTTCCACAGTGTTGCGGTAACTCTTTTTCAGAATGCCGAAACTGTCCATTTTGTCCGTTAAAAGAAGTTCCTTTAACTCTTCCCAGTCGTTTAGGCCGTATCCGAAATGAATATTTTGTGAGACGTCGCCCATGATTGTGTAGGTGCAGTCCTTGATACAGAATTTCAGCACGCAGTATGCCATCATACCGAAATCCTGCGCTTCATCGATCACGACATGATGGGCTTCGCTGATGACTTCCGTTTCTTTTACTCTTTTGTACAGGTAAGCAAGTGCGGCCAGATCATAGACGTCAAAATCCGTTGCGGGAGCTTCTATATCGTATCCGTTAAGAGACTGCCTGGCAAGAAAGTCCTGATACATCGAAAAAATGGACTGCTTCCATGTTTTTTCTCCATATCTTCCACGGTAAGCTTTCCGAATGGCTTTTTGCTCGCTTTCCGTGTAAGAAATGCCTTTTCCAAGGAATTCATCTTTGATCTTGACAAGAAGACGCTCGTTTAACATGTTGATTTTATTCTGTATGGAAATAGCAGGATTTTTCCGTATATAGTTTTCGATCGTGTCCCTTGGGATCAGTTCGATAAGATCTTCTACGCTGTTTCGGCCGCCCGTTTCGTCATAGACGCCGGGTTTGCCGTTTCGGATGCCTTCCACAAATTGTCTGGGGTTTAAATAAACAGGAGCTCTGTCAATGGTATTCCATTCCAGTCTGCGGCAGTATGCTTCCAGATCGCGAAACCATGCAAGAGTTCCCTTGACGACGCTTTCGGGTTTCATTTTATCGGCGCTGAGGATATGGTATTTTTTCTCATCCCAGTCTTCGTATAAGAGGCGTACAAAAAGCTGCTCCATGGTCATCTGCCGGATGCCGTATACATCCAGGTCCGGCAGGACACCCGTGATATAGTTCAGCAGGATCCGGTTGCTGCCTATGATATAGAAGTCGTCCGGTCTGAACCGTTCCTTATAGTTATATAAAATAAAAGAAATCCGGTGCATCGCGACCGTGGTCTTCCCCGAACCCGCAACACCCTGCACGATAATGTTATGATAGGGGGATTTGCGGATGATTTCGTTCTGTTCTTTTTGGATCGTCGCGATGATCTCACCGAGAACGGCCTGCTTATTTTTGGCAAGATATTTTGTCAGCAGATCATCATTGGCAACGACTTCTGTGTCGAAGAAATCAAGCAGTCTGCCTTCTTCTATTTCATAGGTCCGTTTTAACTTCAGGTTGATCGGGATCTGTGCGCTGCCCGGGGCGGCGTAACTGCAGAATCCGAGTCCGTTTTCATAATAGACGTTGGCGACGGGCGCCCGCCAGTCGATCACCATCCAGTGCGTGGTATCTTTGGGAATGCCGCCCTTTCCGATATAAACGGATTCTTCTTTATGGAGAGACTCGTCGTGGAATATGATCCTGCCGAAATACGGTTTCGCCCGGGCTTTTTCGTTTTTGGAAAGAGCCTGCTTCATATGGTCGTGCAGTGTGACGGTATTGCTCAACATCGTGTATACTTCCGCATCGTTATCATGATAATGTGCCAGCATTTCATCGATTTCACCCTGCATGCGGGAGACTTCCCTGCGATAGTTTTCCACATTGTCAGAAACTACCGCAAGTGTTTTCAGAAGATAGGATTCTTCTTCCTTCCTGGATATTCCAGGAAGCTGTTTGGTCTTATCCTGTTCATGATTCATCGGCTTTTCCTCTTTTCGCAAGATTTGTACGGAATGAAAATCCGGAGCAGATGCGGTTTGGCAGCATTTGCCCGAAAGACTTCCGGTCTATCTACTATTTTACCGAAAACCGAAAAAAAGAATAGACTTTAATTTTAATTTATGTTACACTATATCATGAAGTCGTGATAAAAATAAAACATTTTATTGCGCTACGGAATAAACGAAATAACGTCTGATCTATACTTTTTCAAAAATTCTTTTTGCATACTTTTCCAGTGAAAACAACAAAATCATGCCGAGAACACCGCAGGAAATTATTTCGCCTGCGCCTACGGTAAGTGCGTAGTATCCGTAGCAGTATGCCGTTGAAGCGCCGTCGATCTGCAGACCGTATCCATAGATCAATACGAGGGGAACGATCAGGATATTTGCAAGAACAGGGGATACCGGAGCGCACCATTTCCATTTACGCAGCATATAAGTGCCGATGGCGCCGATCAGGGTGGCAAGACTGCCCAGAATAATATCGGGAATAATACAGCCGGTTAAAATATTGCTGAGCAGACAGCCGATAAAAAGGCCGGGGATGGCTGCCGATGTGAAATAAGGCAGAATGGTGAGCGCCTCGGAGAAGCGGATCTGTATGACGCCGTTTGCAAGTCCCAGTGCATTTGCAAGATAGGTCAGTACAATGTAGAGCGAGGCGATCATAGCCGCCTGTACCATGGTGGTAAGTGAGATGGGGCGAACAGCCTTTGCGGGAGCCGCCTCGTGGTAAGATTGATTTTTCATAGTTGTCTCCTTTAGTTTTGTTTTACGTCAGGAAGGTCTCGAACTGACGATTTTTTTGGATCCTCATAGAACAGAGAGATTTCCAAAAACTAATTATACTGAAAAAAGACGGAAAGTCAAGAAGGATTTCCGATAAACTTCCGGGCGGGATTGCCGCCGCAAGATCTCCTGACTTTCCGTGCTGTTTTAAAGATTCATCTTACTGCCGCATTTCGGGCATACGGTACCGTTTTTGTAAATAAAACCGCAGCGGTAGCAGCATTTTACGATATGATTTTCCTTTGCCATATATTCTACGCTTCTGGACTCTGGTTTTTCCTGCAGATAGTGCACGAAATCGTCCAGAACTTTTGCAAAGGCGTTCAATTCTTTTGCTTTCATGTTACCCGGCAGCTTTTCTTTTTCCAGATTGGCTCTTTGTATGAAGATGCCCTTTCTGAAAAGCTTTTTACTGGCAAGCACTTTATCGATATCATGAATGCTTATTTTGCCGGAGTTTAGGAAGGTATGATAGAAAATATGGTCCGGTGTGAGCACAAATCCTTCTTTTCCGCTGCCGGTACGGGAAATATCGCAGACCATCAGGGGATATTCGTAAGGTTCCCTGGCGGAAGCGTATCCGTTTACGGCGTTTAACATGGCGGTACGGTTAGATGATTCACTGCCGTTATTTTCCGGTGTTTCTTCGGCTTCGTTCCGGCTGTCCGTACGATGTGCCGATTTCAGTTCCTCTCGGGCGTTATAGAAGTAAAAAGGTTCGCAGTTGATGAATTTTTCTTCCATATCATGCTTCAGTTTCCGCATGAGCTGAACGCTTTCATCCGTCTTTAACTTGGTAAGGCGGCGCTTTATCATTTCCAGAGCGTTGGTTTTTAATTCCGGCAGGAACATTCCTTCACTGATCTCGTCGTAAGCCTTTTGAGCCTCGGAAAAAGAAAGGCTCGACATGCTCGGGCAGATATGTTCTATTCTTGCCTCGTCCAACATGCGGACTTTTTCATATATTTTCTCTAAAAACGGCGCTTTGTTTTCTTCCTGATAGTCTTGTTCCTGCAGCTTTTCATACAGATTCCAGAGGGCATTTCTGTCCTTTTTGTTGCTGCGGTTTACCATAGCGGATATTTCTTCTTTTTCCGCCATGTCTTTACGCTGTTCCAATTGTTTGCGGTAAGGGGTCAGATCCACCTCTTTGTATTCGTCTAATTTATCCAGATAGGCGGACAGCTGTTTCCTGTCAAGATGCAGCGGCATATGAGTGAGCAGATGTTCCACTTCACGTTTGGCACGGTCGGCTTTGATCTGTGTCAGTTTCTGCAGGGCATCCTGTTTTAACTCGTCAGGAATATCGCGGTTTTTAACATGAATAATGACTTGTTCGATTTCCTTATACGGCTTGTTTTTGCAGTTTTCGGTCTGCTGTGCCAGCGCCTTCGTTTCTGCCTCATACAGACGGCTGTCGATCCGCCTGCGGTATTCCTGTTTCTTGCCTGCAGGCAGAGCAGATTCTTTATCGATCTGTTTTCTTAGTTCGGAAAGCCGGTCGAGAGGAAGCGTATCCACGGATTCCATCTGCGCATCGTACTCGGCGGTCAGTTTGCCGCGCAGTGTTTCTCTGACGGCGTCTATATAACGGGTATCGGAGAAATCCTCACCGGACGATGTATTGATAATGATCTTCTGCCGTTCCAGGGCCGTTAAAATGGTTTTTAATTCTTCGGTCGTTTTGCCCGGAAGCAGAGAGACATCTCTTGCGGCGCCCATTTGGGAAGCATCCGCGGCGGTACGGACTTTAGACGCTTTGGAAGCGGCATTTGATGAATCCGTTTCTGCGGCATGTCCAGACCGGGTTCCGGCAGGTTCGGCACCGGACTTCGTATTGTCTGGGTGTCTGTGTCCGATATTGTCAGCCTGCATTCCGGAAGCCTTTTTATTTTTGGAAAACAGTCTCGAACCGCTTTCGGCAAGCTGCGCTGTCAAACCTTTCAGTCCTGTGGCATGTGCCGGTTCGGTCAAACGATGACCGGCAGATCCTGCGGCGGCTTCCGGAGCCGTTTTATCTGTTTTTGGAGCCGTTTCGCCGGTCTGGCCGGCCGTCTCCCGGTCGGCTTCAAATTCGTTAAATTTATAGTTGGTCGTTTTATCGGCTTTTTGTCCTAAAAGGTCGAGATAGTCTTCAAAGGCGGTGCGGTCTTCATCGAATTTGAGACCGAATATATCGCCTTCCTGCAATAATTTCTTCGGATAGGGGGTGAAAAATGCATTGCATTCGTTGCAGGCATAAGTGCGTGCCATGAATACACGGCCTTCTTTTGTATCGATCAGAAGCTCTTTGTCTACAGGGTATACGGCCATGTACAGTTTTTCTTTGCATTTCGGGCATTGGTAATTGGTAATATAAAAGTTGCGTCCGATTCTGGATCTTGCGGTGTCCTCGTCGCTGATAGCGGCTTTTTCAAAAGTACAGAAGTCTTTTTTCCAGCATAAGTTGTGCCAGAGACCGATCCGGTAACCATCTTCCTCTGCATCGCCGGCATCTGCACCATTGCCGGATTCGGAAGCATTCGGCCCGCCGCCTTCCCTGGAGTCATCGCTTTTTTTCTTATGTATCTCCGAAGTGACCAGACTCTGCCCCTCCTTTAACTTGCCTTCTTCTTTCAAAAGCCTTAGGATGGACAGCATGGTATCTTCGTAGGTAATCTGTATGTCATTTTTGAAAAAACGGAAATTTTGAGCATTGAAGTCCGGCTCGATATTGACGGGACGGAGAATATTTTTAAACAGAGCATTGAGAGCGTCATAATTTTTATCTACTTTGAGACTGCTTATGATGCCCCATTTGCCGAAAGCATACAGTGTCATATTCATGACGTTGTTTAAAAGGCTGTCACCGGGCATACTTTCCAGACTGCCGGATTCTGCAGGGATTTCCATGATCGTTGTATATGCTTTTTTATGGTCAAAGTTAAAGATCAGGGAACGGACTTCGCCTGCCAGGATCAGGTTGCTGTTTGTAATGATAAAAGTATCTGTCCATGTAACGGGCAGTTTCATGGCTTTGATCAGTTTTTCAAATACTTTTTTCAGTTCCGGATTCGCTTTTAACAATAACATCTAAGTCACCCCGCCAGAGTATTCGTTTAGTCCAGTTCCCCCGCCTGATATTTTGCAACAATAGAATGAATACGTTCTACAGGATTCAACAGATCACTGATAGAAGAATCATGGTTCAGCGTGTCGATCAGATAAGCTATATATTTACTCAGATCACAGTCAATATACCATTCACGCTCCAAAAGTGCGGGTGACTGATAGATCAGATTGGTCGTCAGGACTTTGTCTATAATACCTTTTTCATACGCCCTGTCAAAACGTCCCAGACCGGCGGTGAAAAGACCGAAGGTAGCGCATACAAAAATGCGTCCCGCTTTTCTTGCTTTTAGGGCAGCGGCAACTTCCAGAACGCTTTCTCCGGAAGAGATCATGTCGTCGATGATGATCATGTCTTTGCCTTCTACGCTGCTTCCAAGGAATTCATGTGCAACGACGGGGTTGCGTCCGTTGATAACGCGGGTGTAATCTTTTCTGCGGTAGTACATACCGATATCCAGACCGAGGACATTGGCCATATAGATTGCCCGTCCCATACCGCCTTCGTCAGGACTGATGACCATCATATGATCGTTGTCGATCTGCAGTCCCTTGACGTTATTCAACAGTCCCTTGATAAACTGGTAATTAGGCTGTACGGTTTCAAAACCATGCAGCGGAATGGCATTCTGGACTCTGGGGTCGTGCGCATCGAAAGTAATGATGTTGTCGACGCCCATATGAACCATTTCCTGCAGCGCCAGCGCACAGTCAAGAGATTCTCTGGAAGAACGTTTGCTCTGTCTGCTTTCATACAGGAACGGCATAATAACGGTGATGCGTCTTGCTTTACCGCCGACTGCCGCGATAATACGTTTCAGGTCCTGATAGTGGTCGTCAGGAGACATGTGATTTTTATGGCCGCACAGGGAATAAGTCAGGCTGTAATTGGCTACGTCCACAAGAAGATATAAGTCATTGCCGCGCACGGACTGGTTGATGATACCTTTGGCTTCTCCCGAACCGAAACGGGGGACTTTGGCATCCAGAATATAAGAATCCCGCTGGTAACCGGTAAAGGCAAGACTGTCTTTATGTTCGCTTTCACGTTCCGCTCTCCATTTTACGAGATAGTAATCTACTTTTTCCCCGAGCGTTTTACAGCCTTCTAACGGAATGATACCGAGAGAACCGACGGGAATAGTTTCCAGATTCCTTTTTTCTTCACGTTTTGCCATGCGAAAATCCTCACTTTCTGTTTTGTAGGCGTTTTTTGTACATACGGATATCGGGTCCGGTCAGTTTACAGATTTCATAATGACTGGTAATGCGGGAAAAGATACGGTCGGAATACCGGTTCCGCAATTCTTCCAGAGAAAGATTCGTGGAAATAACGGTGGCTCTTTTGCCCATGTGCCGTTCATTTAAAAGAGAAAACAGCTGAGAAGCGACGAACTGATTGGTCAGTTCGGTTCCAAGATCGTCAATGATCAGCAGATCGCATTCATACAGATCCTGATAACGTTCTCTTTGTTCTTCTTTGTTTTTATAGTCAAAAGAATATTTGGATAACATGTCAAAAAGGCTCGAAGCGCTGAAATAGATAACGCAGTGGCCGCTTTCGATCAGTTCTTTGGCAATACAGTTTGACAAAAAAGATTTTCCCGTACCCACTGTACCATAAAAAAATAAATTATGGTAGTCGGAATTGAAATTTTTGATAAAATTCCGGCAGGTAGTTACGGCATTTTTGAAATGAGATAGATGTTCTCCTTCATAATACTCATAAGATAATGTCTGAAAGTTTTCGCTTTGGAGCATTTCGCGGATGTTGGACTGCTCATAAAGAAGCGTGGTCATGGCCTGTCTGAAACAATGGCATTTCTCGGGGCCGATGTAACCGGTATCCTGACAATCCGGGCAGATATAGGCAGGCTTTAGGTAGTCTTCCGGGAGTCCTGCGCTTTTTAGAAGCGCTGCTTTCCGTGCTGCAATTTCGGCGAGGTTTTCATGCAGTTCCTGCAGCGCATGTTCATCGCCCTCCAGATACTTTTTGCCGCATGCGACGGAAAGAGAGGCAACGGTATCCTCCAGATCGCGGTAGCCGGGGATATTATCATATACGTAGGCCGTTTTGCGTTCCAGATCGTGGCGGCTGTTCAGTTGTCTGTTTTCGTAGTCGCGAATTATGGTATTATACTGGGTGTTTGTCAGAGACACGTTGCTGCTCCTTTAAATTCAATTGCTCAATAATTCTTTCTCCAGAATATCAAAATCATATTGATTTTGTTTAAACTGGTTAAATTTATTGCCGGAAAAAACTTTCGGGGTCCTTGCCTGCTTAAAGCGCTCCTCAATAGCCTGAATGTCGCTTCTGTGATGAACGCCGGATTTGTACCAGCTGTTTAAGATACTGTCGGCATATTCAAAACGGTGGTTGTCCGTAGCCAATACGGTCTTTTCACAGGCTGCGTAGATCACATCGAACTCAAAGGCGAATTCTTTGGTCCAACGCGTAATATAAGATACTTCCGTCTGTGTAGGCACACTGGATTTGCCGAGCGCCTTCATAATGTCATAGACGGTCTTATCGTATTTATGTGCGTAGGAAAGCGCCTGTTTTGGCGTGGTGATACCCTCCTGCGCCCAGTTGATGGCAACTTTTTCTATGTACCGGAGATCTTTCTTGCCGCGTTCTACACAGTATTGAAGCAGATAATCGATCAGATCTTCCGAGAATCCGAGTTTGTCCGAAATAAAAAGAATAGATTTCATTTCCGAAGCGCTCAGGGTTTTCTTTAAATACTGTTCTGCAATAAAGAGCAGGCCGGAGGCCGTTTCATCTGATTTGAACGCCTTTAACTGGTCTAATGTATAGACGGGTTTTTCGTAAGGATCGCTTTGGACCGGCATTTCTTTGGCCGGTTCCGGCTCGCTTAGATCGGACAGGTGAATGCCTGTCAGATTTTTGTTCTCGTCAAAGTCCAGGGTAAGCAGTTTATTCTTTTCCCAATATTTCAGAGCGCGCAGTACGTCTTTCTCCGTATAATTGAATATATCCGCGATCTGAGAGACGCTGGTAGAGAGCCGGGCGCTCATCATACGGAGCAGGTACAGATATATTTTGAGCTGCGCATCATTGGCAGATTTCATATATTCATCAATAAAACGGTTTGAAACAACCGTAGCATCCGCATAATTATCCTGGTAAATCGTAATATGGCTCATTTTCACAACTCCGTCTCTAAGAAAGTAAGTTGAATTATAGCATGAGCAAATTTAAAAAGATATAGTAAATTTTACAGAAACCAAAAAAAGTTTGTCCGTTCCGCCGCTTGTGGAAAATGTGTATAACAGGGGTATATAGTGCTAAAATCGTAAAAAATATCCACAGGCAAAGAGACATTGATAGGCACTTTTTCCGTGGATATTGTGGATAATTATTTACGAAGAAGGTTTTCACCGATTTTTACGACGTCTCCGGCGCCCATAGTTATCAACAAATCATCCTTTGTGCAATTTTCCATAACATAATTTTCAATTTCTTCAAAGGACGAAAAATAGAGACATTCGTGTCCGAGCTTCCGGATTTCGGCCTGCAGTGTTTCCGAACTGATGCCGAGCGTATCTTTTTCCCTGGCGGCATAGATGTCCGTCAGAATGATCCGGTCCGCGATAGAAAGCGCTCCGGCGAATGCGGAAAGGAACGCTTTGGTCCTGGAATAGGTATGCGGCTGGAAGATGCACCAGATCGTTTTATGGGGATAATTTTTGGCTGCATTTAAAGTTGCGGTAATTTCTGTAGGATGATGTGCATAATCATCTATTATAGTAAAACCGTTTACCTGCCCCTTGTATTCGAATCGTCTGTCGGTTCCTTTAAAGTCAGACAGCGCTTTTCGGATCACATTCTCATCGATGGCCAGCAGTTTGGCGGCAGCAATGGCGGCCGCTGCATTGTAGACATTGTACAGACCGGGGACGCTCAGCCTATAGGGGCCTTCTTTTGCACCATCGGCAGTGGTCAGAAAGAAGGAGGGATTGCCGAATTCATCATAAGTGATATCCGTGGGGCAGTAGTCGCAGGAAGACGAACCATATGTGATGACTCGACAGCGCAGATCGTCCGTGAGCTGTTCGATCTGCGGGATGTTCCCGTTTATAATGAGCGTTCCGTCTTCGGGAAGAAGTCCGCCAAATTTATGGAAAGAGTGACGAATATCGTCAATATCTTTAAAGAAATCCAGATGATCTTCTTCTATATTAAGAATAATGCCGATCTTTGGGAAAAAGCTTAAAAAACTGTTGGTGTATTCGCAGGCTTCCGTCACAAAATAGTCGGAAGCGCCGACGCGGATATTGCCCCCTATTGCGTGAAAGATACCGCCGATGGACAAGGTCGGATCAGTACCCGCTTCTAAGAGAATTAAAGAGAGCATGGATGTGGTCGTGGTTTTTCCGTGGGTGCCGCTTACGGCAATCGGTATCTGATAGCATTTCATCATCTGTCCGAGAAGCTGTGCTCTTGTCAGAAAAGGAATTCCCAGTTCTTTGCCGGCGATAAATTCCGGGTTGTCATTTTTGATTGCGCTTGTGTATACGATACAGTCGGGCTTATCGGCGAGATTTTCTTTTTTCTGCCCGTAGTGGACACATGCGCCCTTAGCCTGGAGGCTTTCCGTAAGAGGAGACTGCTGTCTGTCGGAGCCGGATACTTTAAAGCCTTCCGAAAGAAGGATCTCGGCGAGGCCGCTCATGCTGATGCCGCCGATGCCTATAAAGAACACGTGAACAGGATTTTTAAAATCAATTTGATACATAATGCGTGACTTCCTATCTTCTTTAATTTATACATATATTATTATAAGTATTATACGCATTTGTTTCAAAAAAACCAACATGAATTTGCAGAAGTGCGGAAATGACACGGGACAGGGAGAAATGACACGAATGAAATTTATCTAAAATTACAAATTTTTTTACAGATTTTACAAAACGAAATGTTAAAAACATAAAAAATGAATAAAAAAATAGAAAAAAGAGAAAAAATATTGTAATATATGAATGAAACAAAGAGTATAAAAAGAGAATTATTTTGTAAATAATATTCACTTTCTGATTTACATGTGGTATACTTATAGCACAAAATAAGTTTTATGATTTATATATAAAATATATTATCAGAAATAAGAGGTGAGAATATGGTTAAGAAAGAGATGATTGCCATGCTTTTAGCTGGCGGTCAGGGAAGCAGGCTGGGGGTATTGACATCCAAAGTCGCAAAACCTGCCGTATCGTTCGGCAGTAAGTACAGAATTATTGACTTCCCATTAAGTAACTGCATTAATTCAGGCGTAGATACCGTTGGTGTTTTAACACAATATCAGCCGCTTCGTCTGAATACCCATATCGGAATCGGTATTCCGTGGGATCTGGACAGGAATATCGGCGGCGTTACGGTACTTCCTCCTTATGAAAAGAGCGTACACAGTGAATGGTATACCGGTACCGCAAATGCAATTTATCAGAATATTGCATATATGGAGAGCTTTAATCCTGAGTATATACTGATTCTTTCAGGAGATCACATATATAAAATGGATTACGAAGTAATGTTGGATTTTCATAAGCAGAACGGATCGGAAGTTACGATCGCGGTTATGCCGGTGCCTATGGAAGAGGCGAAGCGCTTCGGTATCATGATTACCGACGAGAACCGCAAAATTATCGATTTTGAGGAAAAACCCGAGAATCCGAGAAGCAATCTGGCATCCATGGGTATTTACATATTTAACTGGAAGACCCTCAAAGAGGCGCTGTTAGCCAATTCGGAGCAGTCAGGACTGGATTTTGGCAAACATATCATTCCGTATTGCCACAAAAACAACGGTTCCTTATATGCATATGAATTCAACGGATACTGGAAAGACGTAGGAACATTGAACTCTTATTGGGAAGCGAATATGGAACTGATCGATATTGTTCCGGAATTCAATCTGTATGAAGAGTATTGGAAGATTTACACCAAGTGCGAGACTCTGCCGCCTCAATATCTGGCTCCCGACAGTGTAGTCGAGAGAAGCATCGTGGGTGAAGGCACAGAGATTTACGGTAAGGTATACAATTCCGTGATCGGCTGCGGCGTAGTGGTCGGAGAGGGTACTGTGATCCGTGATTCCATTGTCATGAATTCTACCGAAATAGGCAGAAATTGTGAATTGAATAAAGCAATCGTAGCAGAGAATGTCGTTTTGAAAGACGACGTGAAATTAGGTGTCGGGGAAGAGGCTCCGAATGAGACAGACCCGCATATCTATAATCATGGTCTTGTAACGATCGGTGAAAAGAGCGTTATTCCAAGCGGCGTCTCTATCGGAAAGAATTCCGTTGTATTCGGCGTAACTTCTGCCGGAGACTTTGAAAACGGATATCTTCCGAGCGGTAGAACATTGATTAAGGCAGGTGAAGAACAGTGAGAGCAATAGGAATTATTTTAGCCGGTGGTAATAACCACAGAATGAAAGAACTGACCCGGAAACGAGCTGTCTGTGCTATGCCGATCGCAGGAAGTTATCGCGGCATCGACTTTGCACTCAGTAATATGACCAATTCCCACATTAATAAAGTTGCTGTATTTACCCAGTATAATGCAGGAAGTCTGAATGAGCATTTGAGTTCTTCCAAGTGGTGGGATTTCGGACGTAAGCAGGGCGGCCTGTTCGTTTTTACACCTGCGGTAACGGCGGAAAGCAATGCGTGGTATCGCGGTACGGCAGATGCGATCGCCCAGAATCTTTCTTACTTAAAGAACAGCCATGAGCCGTATGTTGTGATCTCTTCCGGTGACTGTGTTTACAAGATGGATTACAACAAAGTTCTTGAATATCATATTGATAAAAAAGCAGATATTACGGTCGTGTGCAAAGATATGGGGCCGGGCGTGAACGTAGAGCGCTACGGTACGGTGAAAATGAATGAAGAGAGCCGTATCGAAGAGTTTGAAGAGAAACCGGTAGTGGCCAAATCCAATACGATTTCCTGCGGCGTTTATGTTGTCAGAAGAAGACAGCTTATCGAGATGATCGAAAAGTGTGCGGAAGAAGACAGATATGATTTCGTAAAGGATATTCTGATCCGCCATAAGGATATGAAGAGGATTTTCGGGTATAAGATTAAAGAGTACTGGAGCAATATTGCAACGGTAGACGATTACTTTAAGACTAATATGGATTTCCTTCAGCCGGATATCAGAAATTATTTCTTCAAACAGTATCCTGATGTATATTCTAAGGTAGATGATAATCCGCCGGCTAAGTATAACGTGGGCGCCAAGATCAGAAACAGTCTGATCTCGAGCGGATGTATCGTAAACGGTACGGTAGAAGATTCGGTTATATTTAAAAAGACTTATATCGGCAATAACTGTTACATCAAAAATTCGATTATTTTGAATGATGTATATATCGGAGATAACACGCATATTGAGAATTGTATTGTCGAGAGCCGGGGAACGATTCGTGCCAATTCTTACTACAAGGGAGAAAATGGTATCGAAATAGTTGTAGAACATAATGACAGATATGTTATTTAGTGGTATAGTATCTGTAGTAAGTCTGACAAATTAGACTGAAATGAGCGAAATGATTTTGATTACAAGCTGCGTGGCTTGATAGGTATGACTTGTGTGGAATAGCTTGTGAAAGCCGACAGAAACCTGTTCGGTAGCATATGATAAGGAGGCTGAGCTTCATGAGAATTACTGATGTCCGCGTGCGCAAAATGACTCAAGACAGCAAGATGAAAGCAGTCGTCTCAATTACTATTGACGATGAATTCGTAGTGCATGACATTAAAGTGATCGAAGGTGAAAAAGGACTGTTTATCGCTATGCCAAGTAAGAAAGCGACGGACGGAGAGTATCGCGATATTGCACATCCGATCAATTCCGACACCAGAGAACGCATTCAGAATATAATCTTGGATAGCTATGAACAGGCGCTTTTAGAACCGAATGACGAATAGCGTATTGAATGACGACAAAAAAGGGATGCTATAGGCATCTCTTTTTTGATGAAAAAATACTTGTGAGAAAATGGGGATATTGGTACAATATATAAGATTGCTTATAGAAGTCCGTCGCGGGAAGGACATGGGTATTGCAGCTTTGCAGGAAAGGTATGGACAGACTATGTTTATCATTGCGGGCCTGGGAAATCCAGGAAGAAAATATGAGAATACAAGACATAACGCAGGATTTATGGCGATTGACGAAGCCGCACAAAGATATCACATTGCCGTGTCGGAGAAGAAGCATAAAGCGCTGGTCGGCAGAGGAATCATCGGCGGCGAGAAAGTACTTCTTGTGAAACCGCAGACATTCATGAATCTCAGTGGTGAAAGCATAAAAGAAATCATAGACTATTATAAAATAGAAGAAAAAACACAGCTGATCGTTATTTCGGATGACATCAGTATGGAGCCGGGCGCTGTCCGAATTCGCAAAAAGGGCAGTGCAGGCGGACATAACGGTTTAAAAAATATTATTCTGCATCTGGGACATGATGAATTTCAGAGAATAAAGATCGGCGTAGGAGAAAAGCCGGCCGGTTATGATCTGGCGGATTATGTTCTGGAACATTTTGGGGAAGAAGAGCGTGAAGTGATGGTACAGAGCGCAAGGAGCGCTGCCGAGGCGGTGGAAGTCATGATCACGGATGGCCCCGATACGGCAATGAATCGGTTTAATAAAAAGGGAAGGGAATCAATTTGAGGGCACTACTGGCTCCCCTGCAGGAATTGGGAGAATACGAAGAAATCAGAAAAATGCTTGCAAAGGAACGCGCATCCATTACAGTCAGCGGCTGTGTCGATTCCGAGAAGCTTCATATGATATACGGACTCAGCGATGGTTTTCGGTATAAGATCATCGTTACTTTCAGTGATCTAAGAGCCAAAGAGATCTGCGACGATTATCGATTTTATGACAGGAATGTCATGATATACCCGGCGAAGGATCTGATTTTTTTTCAGGCGGACATCCATGGAAATCAGCTGATCATGCAGCGGATGAAATGTCTTCGGAAGTTGATGGAAGGGCGGCCGGCTGCAATCGTTACGACATTTGATGCGCTGATGGAGCCGCAGGTGCCGTTGGAGATATTACAAAACAGTATCATACGCATCAATAAGCAGAGTGTCATTGACGAAAAAAGTATGGCCGAGAGTCTCACACAGCTTGGATACGAGAAAAATTATCAGGTAGAAGCTCCCGGACAGTTCAGTATCCGGGGCGGTATAATCGACGTTTTTGATCTGACGGAGGAAAACCCGTATCGTATCGAGTTATGGGGAGAAGATGTGGAATCTATCCGCAGTTTTGACATTTTAAGCCAGCGCTCTATTGAAAACCTGGAATCTATCTCTATTTATCCGGCAACGGAGATCATTTTAAGCAAAGAAGAGATGCATGCCGGTATTCGCAGGATAGAGGAGGAGGGGGAAGCCTATGCGCAGAAACTCCGTCAGGAGATGAAGACGGAAGAGGCTCACCGTATCAGCCGTCAGATTCGGGAACTGAAGGAGCAGCTGCTGGAACTCGGCTTTTCTTTGAATGCCGTTAACTTAGAGAGTTATATCCGGTATTTTTATCCGGAATTATCCGGATTTATGGATTTTTTTGATAAAGAAGCAAGCTGTATGTTCATAGATGAACCTGCACGGGTCTGCGAACACGCAGGGGCAGTGGAACTGGAATTCAGGGAGAGCATGATGCACCGTGTGGAAAAGGGATATATTCTGCCCGGACAAATGGATGTGCTTTTTGGCAGTGAGGAGATTGCCGCCAGATTGATGAACCGGAGAGCAGTCGGCATTTCCATGATGGATGGCAGAAATCCTCTTTTTAAGACAGACAGAAAGTTTGACATTCAGGCAAGAAGCATGCCTTCTTATAATAACAGTTTTGATGCGCTTGTCAAAGATCTGATGCGGTATAGGAAAAACGGGTACAGGGTTCTGCTTTTATCCGGTTCACGGACAAGAGCGGAAAGGCTTGCGGGAGATCTGCAGGAACAGGGACTTACAGCCTTCTACACAGAGGACCGGGAGCGAGAAGTGCAGCCTGGAGAAGTCATGACCTGTTACGGCAGGGTTTTGAAAGGCTTCGAGTATCCGCTCTTAAAATTTGTGGTCATCTCGGAAAGCGATATTTTCGGCGCACAGAGAAAGAAAAAAAAGAAGAAAAAAAAGTATGAAGGCCAGAAGATCAATGATTTTTCCGAACTGAAAGTCGGCGATTACGTAGTGCATGAAAGCCACGGACTCGGAATCTACCGCGGCATAGAAAAAGTAGAAGTCGAAAAAGTCATTAAGGACTATATCAAGATCGAATACCGGGACGGCGGAAACCTTTATATTCTGGCGACCGGACTGGATGTGATCCAAAAATACGCCTCCGCGGATGCGGGAAGTCCCAAACTGAATAAGCTCGGAACTCAGGAATGGAATAAGACCAAATCCAAAGTACGCAGCGCTGTGAACGAGATCGCGCAGGATCTGGTAGAACTTTATGCCCACAGACAGCAGAAGAACGGCTATCAATATGGCAGCGATACGATCTGGCAGAAAGAGTTTGAGGAAATGTTTCCGTTTGAAGAAACGGAAGATCAGTTAAATGCCATAATCGATACGAAAGCGGATATGGAAAGTACCAAGATCATGGACCGTCTGATCTGCGGAGATGTCGGTTACGGGAAAACCGAGATCGCGATCCGTGCGGCGTTTAAGGCAGTACAGGAAGGAAAACAGGTCGTATATCTTGTGCCGACGACGATTCTGGCGCAGCAGCATTATAGTACCTTTATACAGAGAATGAAGGATTTTCCGGTGCGGGTCGATCTGCTTTCCCGTTTCCGGTCAGCCGCAGAACAAAAAAAGACGATAGAGGATCTGCGGAAGGGAATGGTAGATATCGTGATCGGGACGCACCGGGTTCTTTCAGGCGATATCGTATACAAAGACCTGGGACTTCTGATCATTGACGAAGAACAGCGGTTTGGCGTGACCCATAAAGAAAAGATCAAGAAAATGAAAGAAAATGTAGACGTGCTGACACTGACGGCTACACCGATTCCGCGGACGCTGCATATGAGCCTTATCGGAATCCGGGATATGAGCGTTTTGGAAGAAGGGCCGAACGACAGGCTGCCGATCCAGACATTTGTCTGTGAATACAACGAAGAACTGGTAAGGGAAGCAATCGTGCGGGAGCTGTCAAGAGAAGGGCAGGTCTATTATGTGTATAACAGAGTCGCACATATTGCGGATATTGCGGCTTCCATCCAGAAACTGGTGCCGGAGGCGGCGGTAGCGTTTGCGCATGGGCAGATGAAGGAAAGAGAGTTAGAACACATCATGTACGATTTCATAGGCGGAGAAATCGATGTGCTTGTTTCCACGACGATCATTGAGACCGGACTGGATATTGCCAATGTCAATACGATGATCATCCATGATTCCGATAACATGGGACTTTCACAGTTATACCAGCTTCGAGGGCGGGTAGGGCGTTCTAACCGGACTGCGTATGCTTTCTTAATGTATAAAAGAGATAAAATGCTGAAGGAAGTAGCGGAAAAGCGTCTGGAAGCCATTCGGGAATTTACGGACTTAGGGAGCGGATTTAAGATTGCCATGCGGGATCTGGAGATCCGGGGAGCGGGAAATATTCTGGGATCCAGACAGCACGGACATATGCAGGCAGTAGGATATGACCTGTACTGTAAAATGCTGAATGAGGCCGTTAAGAATCTGAAGGGAATTTCCACGATAGAAGATTTTAATACGAGTATTGATCTGGATGTGGACGCCTATATACCGCCTTCGTATATCGTCAATGAGATTCAGAAACTGGATATTTATAAGCGGATCGCGGGGATTGAAAATGACAGGGAATGCGATGATATGAAAGAAGAACTGTTAGACCGCTTCGGAGAGATCCCGAAATCGGTCGATAATCTGCTAAGGATTGCCCTGATCAGAGTAAAGGCTCATCAGCTTTTTATGCCGGAAGTAAAAGGCAAAAACGAGCTGCTGCAGTTTATTTTCCGTAACGACGCGCCGATTGCCGTGGAAAATATTCCTCTGCTGCTTCAAAAATATAAAACAGGTCTGACATTTGACCCGAAAGGGGCGCCTGCCTTTCGATACCGTTACAGAAAATATGACCTTGTGGAGAAAAATGAAGAACTGATGCTCTCCCTGACAGAGCAGCTGCTGTATGATATGCAGGAACTGCTGCTGACCCGGGATGGCCGGCAGGAAAAAGTATAAAAAGCAGACAAAAAAGAACAAATGTTTGTAAAAGACCGTTTTATTGGACTGTATAAATGCTATTCTGTTTTCAGAACAAATCAAATCTTGATTCTGAAAGGAGACAGTGTTTATGAAAGGATACACGGTAGAGAGCGGATATATGGGATATGTGAACGGAAATTACATGCTGTTTGCAAGCGAGACGGATTACGAAGAATATATGGAGTTCCCGCAGGACTGAACAGGGTATTGTATGGTAAAATAAAATGACATATGATAAAAGCAGATGATGAAGAGTATGTTATGGAACACAGGCTGTAAATGTCCGGAAGATATAAAAAGCAAAAGAGATGTTTTGGAAGGAATATCGGAATGAAAAAAGTATGTTACGGGATAGGACTGCTTGCGGCAGCCGGTATGTTTCTTTTCGGCTGTGCAGGAAGCGGCGGGGACCGTGCGGAAGGTGCGGTTGATACAAAGGAGACAGTGCCCTGTGCAGATACCGTCGGACAAACGCAATTACAGGAGCCGCAGACTGCACACGCCGGTACAGGGAGCAGATCGCTGCCGGAGTCAGAGGCGCTTGTTTTTGTGGAAAATATGAAAATAGGATGGAATCTTGGGAATACTTTTGATGCAGTAGATTACGGCGGCCTGAGCGATGAACTGCAGTATGAATCCTGCTGGAGCGGCGCGGTAACGACCAAAGAGATGATCGATACATTAAAGGAAGCGGGATTTCAGACGATCCGCATTCCGGTTTCCTGGCATAATCATCTGGTTCCCGGCTCCGAATCCCCGGTGTTTGTGGCCGATACGAATAATACGATCAGTAAGGCGTGGCTGGACAGGGTGCAGGAAGTAGTCGATTATGCGATAGAGGATGATATGTATGTCATCTTGAATATTCATCATGATAACAGCAAGGAATATCTGTACCCATCGAGTGAATATCTTGAGCAGTCCAAAACGTACGTTACGGATATATGGAGACAGGTGGCTGAGCGGTTTAAGGACTATGACGGGCATCTGATCCTGGAAGCGATGAACGAACCGCGTCTGGTCGGTACGTCCCATGAATGGTGGCTGGAGGCAGACAATCAGGACTGTATAGATGCCGTGGAATGTATTAATGCGCTTAACCTGGCATTTGTAGATGTGGTGCGTTCTTCCGGGGGCAATAATGCGGGAAGATATCTGATGGTGCCCGGATATGCAGCGTCCCTCGACGGTGCGGTTCATCCGAAATTCAGTCTGCCTGAAGATATCGCTGAAAACCAAAATAAGATTCTTGTTTCCGTACATGCCTATACGCCGTATGCCTTTGCTTTACAGGCACCGGAAGAGAGTGGGAGTACAGACACTTTCAACATAGAGGAAACAACGAGCACAGCGGATATTGATTATTTGATGAATACCTTATACGATACGTATATCCAAAACGGTACGGGCGTTGTGATCGGAGAGTTCGGCGCCAGGGATAAAGGCGGGAATACACAGGCAAGAGCAGACTTTTGTGCATATTATGTAGAAGCGGCACGGGCAAAAGGAATAACATGCTGTGTGTGGGACAATAATTCTTTTACAGGAAGCGGGGAAAATTTTGGATTTTTTGAACGCAGCACCCTGCAGTTTCCCTACCCGGAAATCCTGAGAAGTTTCATGGAACATTGTGAATAGAGCACATATTGCATAGTAATAGGCACATGAAAGGCTATTCATGTCATATGATATATTCTAGAATAGGCAAAACAGAGTAAACATACTGGTAAAAAGCATGAGAACAGGAGCTTTGTGTGGTTAAAAAGATTGATGGTATTTCGGTTAATTATATAGATGAAGGGAAAGGCGATGCGGTTCTTTTGCTGCATGGATGGGGAGCTAACATTACGTTATTTGATGGCATCGTGAAAACGCTTGTCTCCGGTCATAGAGTGATAGCGCTTGATATGCCCGGATTCGGGAAAACGCCGGAGCCGCCTGTGCCCTGGTGTGTAGATGATTATGTGGATTTTCTGATCAGATTTCTTGATGAACTGCAGTTAACGGAGTTTAGTGTGATCGTTCATTCTTTTGGCGGAAGAGTGTTGTTTAAAATGAATGCCAGAGAAGGACTGCCCTATGTGATCCGCAAAGCCGTCCTGATCGACAGCGCGGGGATCCTGCCCCAAAAGACATGGAAGCAGCGGTGCAGCCTGCGCATATATAAGGCGGCCAGGGCTGTTATGAGTACAAAGATATTACATTTTCTATATCCCGATGCGGTAGAGGATATGCGCAGGAAGAGAGGATCTGCGGACTACAATAATGCCACGCCGCTTATGCGCGCCACGCTTGTAAAAGTTGTCAACGAAGATTTAGAACCGTTGATTTCCAAAATAAACTGTCCTACTCTATTAATATGGGGAGATGCGGACACGGCGACACCGATCGCAGACGCCAGAAGAATGGAAGAATTGATAAAAGACGCAGGGCTTGTCGTGTGCGAAGGCGCGGGACATTATTCGTTCTTAGAGCAGCCTGCCAAGGTACACGGTGCACTGCTGTCTTTTCTATGATCACCTGGCTGATGATAGTGGGGATCGTATTATGAAACGGAAAGGAAATAAGACTCATATATGGATATCGTGTTGTGGATAATCTGGTTCGGCACCTATTTTCCGGGAGCCGTATTGTTTGAAATTTATATAATGCATATGTTTCAGCAGAATTCCTATAAGCCGAGAGAATATAGAGAATGGCTCCAGGTAACGGGAAATATCGGCAGAATGCTTGGAAAGATTCTGTATGCACTGATTTCCATACCGTTTATAGCTGCAGGCAGCCGCGGCTTTCTGATCGCTGCAGTCTGTATGAATATAATGACTATATTGGTCAATAAGCCGCGGCAGGCGAAGAAGCCGCTTGTATATACTGCCAGAGTAAAACGAATGTTTACGACGACTGTGTTATTGTTTGTGATCGCTGCCGCGGTTTCTCTGGTTTTGCCGATCAGACAGATTAAATTTTGCGCCCTGGTTTTACTTGTATTGTTTGTCTTGGAACCGGTGCTCGTTCTGGCGGTTAATTTTATCAATCATCCGGTCGAACTTGCCATCGACAGACATTATATTAACGATGCGGCACGGATTTTAAAGGAAATGCCGAACCTGACGGTAATCGGCGTGACCGGAAGTTATGGGAAAACAAGTGTAAAGTATTTTTTGAGCAAATTGCTTTCCACGCAGTTTAGCGTACTGCATACCCCCGGTAATTATAATACGACGTTAGGCGTCGTCAGGACCATCAGAGAACAGATGAAGCCGTTTCATGAGATCTTTCTATGCGAAATGGGTGCAAGAGAAGTCGGGGATATTAAAGAAATATGTGATTTGGTACATCCGCAGTACGGCATCATTACATCGATCGGGCCGCAGCATTTGCAGAGCTTTCACAGTATAGAGAACGTGATCGGTACGAAGTTTGAACTGGCGGATGCCGTACCGGCAAATGGAAAAGTGTTCTTAAATTATGATAACGAATATATCCGCGGCCGGAAAACGCACAAATCCATCGTCAGCTATGGTACTTGCGGGAAAGATATAGATTATGCCGCATATGACATAACGGTTTCCAGGGAAGGCTCCGTGTTTAAAATGAAGGATAAAGACGGAGCGGAGCATCAGTTTCACACAAGACTGGTCGGAAACCATAATGTGCAGAACATAGCGGGAGCGGTTGCGGTCGCCAATACACTTGGTATTCCCATGGAGAAACTGATTTTTCCGGTGAAGCAGTTAGAGAGCGTTCCGCACAGGCTGCAGCTGCTGAAGCAGGGGAACCGTACCGTTTTGGACGACAGCTATAATTCCAATAAAAACGGGTTTAAGGCCGCGCTTGATACACTTTCCATGTTTGATGATCTGCGGATTTTGATGACGCCGGGGATGGTGGAATTAGGAGATAAGCAGTATGATGAGAATAAAGAGATCGGCATATATGCACATGATAAATGTGATTATGCGGTTTTAGTGGGAAGAGAACAGACTAAGCCGATCCAGGATGGTTTAACGGAAGCCGGATTCGCACAAAACAGGATCATTATTGCGGATACACTGCAGGAAGCGTTTCAAATGGTCAATGCGATACCCGGAGAGAAGCAGAAGGTGGTACTGATCGAAAATGATCTGCCCGATAATTATCAGTAACGGTTTATCATCATTTACTTTATAAGAAAGTCTGTCACAGGACGGACGAGGGACCAGAAGGTGACAAAGTCACTTTTATATAGGATAAGAGAAGCAGGCCAAGTAAGAATGGGGGATTAATATGAAGATCAAAGTCGGCGTATTTTTTGGAGGAAAAAGTGTAGAACATGAGGTTTCCGTTATTTCCGGTATTCAGGCACTGAATGCTTTCGACCGGGAGAAGTATGAAGCGATTCCGATTTATATTACGAAGGAAAATGAAATGTATACCGGAGAGGCCATCGCTGATATCGGAAATTACAAGAATATTCCCGAGTTATTAAAAAAGAGCATCCGGATATTTTTTATCTGTGAACAGGGCAGGCTGAATATGGTACAATACCCGGAGAAAAAATTCGGCAATTCTATTGTGGATCATATTGATGTGGCATTTCCGGTCGTTCATGGAGCCAATGTGGAAGATGGTTCCCTACAGGGATTTTTACGGCATTATAATGTGCCGATGGCAGGCTGTGACGTTACGCCGGCAGCAGTTTCCATGGATAAGTATGTTATGAAAACCGTATTAAAAGACAACGATATTCCGGTGCTTGACTGTGTAACGCTGCATGTCAGAGAATATGAGGAAGATGAAGAAGCAGCTTATCGTAAAGTTGAGCATAAGATAGCATATCCGGTGATTGTCAAGCCTGTCAATTTAGGGTCGAGTGTCGGCATTAAAGTGGCAAAGGACAGAGAGGGACTTTGCGAAGCACTTCAATATGCATATGAGTTCGGACAGAAAGTACTGATCGAGAAAGCGATTATGAATCTTCGGGAGATCAACTGTTCGGTTCTGGGAGATTATGAAAGTGCACAGGCTTCGGAATGTGAAGAACCGATTTCCAGTGATGAGATATTGAGCTATGAAGATAAATATGTGTCGGGTAACAAAGGAGCCTCCGAAGGAATGCGGACTGCCAAGAGAGAACTGCCGGCCAACCTGACACCGGAGCTTAGAGAAGAGATCCGCACGCTTGCGGTTAAGACCTTTCAGGCATTGGACTGCAGCGGAGTATCGAGGATAGATTTTATGATCGATAAAGACACCGGGAAAGTTTATGTCAATGAGATCAATTCGATCCCGGGATCCCTTTCTTTTTATCTGTGGGAGATCATGGGGAAACCGTATGCGGAGCTTTTGGACGATATGGTGAAACTGGCATTAAAAAGAGAGCGGGAAGAGGGTAACTTCCTGACTTCTTTTGACAGTAATATACTGCAGAATGCGAATTTATCCGGCGCAAAGGGCATAAAGAAATAAGAGACCGCACAACGGGTAATAACGGCGGCAATCATAAAGTGAAAAGAGGATGAGCGGAAATGGTCTTTGATTCCCATTCGGATATCTGGTCGGATGTCACCGTGAAATTTATGCGGGGAGAAACGGATATTTTCAGAAGATATCATTACGAAAGACTGCGGGAAGGCGGGATAGAAGGTTCCATCCTGGCAATGTGGATCGATCCGCCTTATGATAAAACCCCTGCGCTTAGACTTGAACAGATCATGGAAGCAATAGAAGCGGAAACGGTATGCTGTCAGGATCTTCTAAGGATCGTACATGATTACGGGGAGATGACAGCTGCAAGGGAAGAAGGATTATTCTACGCATTTATCGGCTGCGAAGGCCTTTCCGGCATCGGAGAGGATATAGAGAAGATCGATATGCTTTATGAATTTGGCGTAAGGCATGCATCGCTTACATGGAATGAACGGAATGCACTGGCGGCCGGCGCCCGCGCAGAGACGGACCGCGGCCTGACGGAGCTTGGCATCAGAGCGCTTCATAAGATTCAGGATAGGCATATGATATTTGACGTATCGCATTTGAATGATAAGTCGTTCTGGGACGTTATGCGGCATGCCACGGGACAGGTCGCAGCGACACATTCTGACAGCCGGCGTTTGTGTCCCGCAGCAAGAAATCTGACAGATGAGATGATCAAAGCAGTTGCGGAGACCGGCGGCATGATCGGAGTCAATGCGTATCCGGACTTCGTTTCTGACAAAAGAGAAGAAAAGACAGTCGATATGCTGGCAGGACATATAGGGCATATCGCAGATATAGCGGGAATTGACCATGTTGGATTCGGGTTTGATTTCTGTGAATTTTTGGAAGACGAAGCGTCGTCTTCTTTTTGTACAGATGAAGAGAGTAAGGTTCTGTATGGTTTAAAAGACGCCTCCGAAACGCCGAATATTTTGCAGGCTATGCAAAAAATCGGTTTTACAAAGCAGGATATCAGGAAAGTTTCTTATGAAAACTGGCATAGAATGATAAGGGAAATCTTGTAGGAAATTAAAAGAATTTAGGTATAAACTCCCACCATTTACAGATACTAGTAGCACGACTTATATAAAATACTAATAGCGTAAATGGAGGTTTTTATCATATGAAAGCAACAGGAATTGTTAGAAGAATAGATGATCTTGGACGTATCGTGATTCCGAAAGAGATCAGACGGACACTGCGCATCAGAGAGGCGGATCCGCTTGAGATCTATACGGACAGAGAGGGCGAGATCATTTTAAAAAAATATTCACCGATCGGAGAAATGGGTACATTTGCCAAACAGTATGCGGAAAGTATGGCGCAGGTTTCAGGACATATTGCCATGATATCCGACAGGGATCAGTTTATTGCGGTTTCCGGCGGGATGAAAAATGTCCTGGGTAAGTCCATCAGCAGGGACTTGGAAGAAAAGATCAACAACAGAGAGAGCGTGGTGGCAACAAAGGGTGACAGAAACTTTATCCCTGTCTGCCATGAGTCCAGTGACGAATATCAGCATGAGGCGATCAGTCCGATCATTTGTGAAGGTGATGTGATCGGTGCGGTGATTCTGCTGGAAATGGACAATAAGTCGAAAATGGGTGAAGTGGAACAGAAACTGATCCAGTCTGCGGCAGGATTTCTCGGCAGGCAGATGGAACAGTAGGCGGTGATACAAAAATAAAAAAGTCATATAGGTCAGGCTGCAGGGCCTGGCCTTTTTTGACCGGCAGCGGAAAACAGATCATTTATGGTATCAATTATGGGTTGATGCAGGGATCAGAAAGTGATATCCAAAAGATCATCAAATGCGATCTTTGTATTGACGATCTGCAATATACGGCTGGTTTCATCGATGCGTGCGATCATGCCGGAAGTTTTAATATATTCTCCATGATAAAAGTGAATCGCCGTGATGATCTCTCCGCGCGTTAATCTGTGCATTTTCCGATCCAGTTCTTCTGCCATTTCCGGGGAAAGCTCTATTTTGGGGACAATGATCTTTTCTTTGGCGCGTAAAGCCTCCGGCAGACCTTTTAACGCTGCAAAAGGCATAAACTGTTTGGCTCTTTCGGATACCGGCATTTTGTTTTCAGGTCTCTTTGCCACTGCGATGTCCTCCGATCTGTGTGTTCCGTTCCCTGGTGGTAGCATGTTCTTCAAGATTCATACCTTTTAAAATAGCATTTTTCCCAAATTTATTTTTGATGCTGATAACGGCCTCCTGCATTCTGCGGTTCTTGGCAAGTTCTTCCGCATCCGTGAAAAAGCTGTATTGATGATATTCCTCGGGAACGATATGGTTACAGCTTATATTAACACGTTTGATCGTGTAATGCGGGTTTACGATCTTTTCATACAGCGAAGCGACTGCCGGGATCAGCAGAAGGTCGGAATTTGTTTCATCATCCAAAGAGACGCTGCCATGCGCCGAAGGCACATTCAGACGGTTGGAGTAGCCGACATACAGCGTTATGGACTTTGTAACAAGCTGCTTTGCCACCAGATCAAGACATAATAAGTCCATCATTTCTTTGACGATCAGCCGGCCGTCTTCGAAAGGATAATCGAAAGGCAGCACCTGACCGCTGGAAAGACAGTTAAATCCGGGTTTATATGACTTGATATCGGCAATTGTAACAGGTTCACGGCCCCAGGCATGGTCGATAAGCAGTTCGGCATCGATGCCGAACAGATGATATAGAAAATCTTCGTCAGCCTGGGCGATATCGCGCATCGTGAGTATGCCATAGGAAGCCAGTCTCTTGGCGGTTCCTGCGCCGATGCGCCAGAAATCGGTCAGGGGTCTGTGGTCCCAGAGGCTTTGACGGTAGGATTCTTCCGTTAATTCTCCCACAAAATCAGACGCATGTTTGGCGGTAATATCGAGAGCAACTTTAGCCAGATATAAATTGCTGCCGATTCCGCAGACGGCATGGATTTTCAGTTTATCGTAAATTTCTCCGATGATCGTCTGTCCAAGCTGTCTGGCGGAGAGGTTATACATATCAAGATAATCGGTAACATCCATGAAAACTTCATCAATAGAATAAACATGAATATCATCTTTGGAAATATACTTTAGATATATGGAATATATTTCAGCTGCGTAATCGATGTAAAGCTGCATTCTCGGTACGGCGGCAATGTATTTGATATGAGATGGTATTTCGAAGATCCTGCACCTGTTGCGGACACCGAGCGCTTTCATGGCAGGGGTTACGGCCAGACAGATCGTTTTTTCCGTCCGTGACATATCGGCGACCACGAGATTGGCAGTCATAGCGTCCAGTCCGCGCTGTGCGCATTCTACGGAAGCATAGAAGGATTTCAGATCGATACAGATGTAGATATGCTCTTTCATAAATAACGTTACCTTTCTTTGCACGGGAAGATTTATCATATCATATTATGCACAGTATTCATTAAAAACATTTTATACCGGCTGCCCTTTTCAGTATAACATATGAAAAGTCAAAAGTCTTGAAAAATAGAACAAATGTTTGTATTTTTTGAAATTTTACCTTTTTCTACTCATGAATGGCTTTTTTTTTCACATATGATTATGCTATAATGACTATGTCGAAAAAAGCATCATCAGGGCAGACAAGAGTATATTGCAGTAAAAGGAGGAAAGGTTATGGCAAAATTGATCATCACGGTCGAGGGAGGAAAAGTAACGCAGACGCTGAACTTTTTGGACAGAAATATCAAGGACAACAGATATGTATACGGAAACGGCAATGAGTCGGGTATTATGGATGACCCGGAGAAGATTTATGCAGATATTCCGGACTGCCAGCGGCTGACTGCCGATTACAGCGAATTGCTGGAAGCGGTGAATCTGGGAAAAGTACAGATTACTGACATTATGCGCCGGTTCAACGAACTGGAAAAGGAAATGGACGCTTATGCCATTCCCACAGACGAACATGAGCAGGAACATGTTATTATGTTGAATAATAATGACCTGAAGAAACTTCTCGGAGATGTTGATTTAGAATCCATGAGTGACAAGCATATTGAAAGTGCGGTCAAAAAACTGATACAAGAGCAAATGTAATAAAAACGGCAATAAAGAAGATCCGATGTTTTTCAAAAAGAAATACATCGGATTTTTATATGATAAGAACCTGTCAGGCAGAGTATACTATACAAAAAGAGAGACGGCCGGATTTTTTATCGGGGAATGCATGCCGGTTTCATTTTCGGAAAACGCGGCATATTGCTTTTTCCGGCAGGGATATGGTATGATACCTTTATCTGTCGCAAATGGATTTGGAAGAAATTGTTGACAATGGATAAATACGGAAATATAATATAACGCACTTCTTAATATTACAATCAATGATCAATAAAAATAATGATGTAGGTTTGTAAATAGTTCAATGATGAAGATGAGAGGAAAAGTATAATGAAAAAATTTATCGGTAAAGTATGCAGTCTGTTTCTTATGATGCTTCCGATACTGACGGCGGCGGGATGCGGTGCGTCGGACAGCACAGCGTATTCGACGGAAGATGTAGTAAATATCGGTATAACAGATTCTTTAGGAGGGATTAATCCCTTGACGGTCGATCAGACGTGGGTGAACAAATATGCGATCGATCTGGAGTTTCTGCCGCTTGTAGATTTGGATGCAGACCTGAATTTCCAGCCGATGTTAGCGGATTCCATTACCACGGAGGATAACAGAAATTTCATTGTGCATATAGATGACAATGCCACATGGTCGGATGGCACGCCGGTTACTGCAGCAGATGTAGAGTTTACCTTTCTTCGCCTGGCCAGTCCTGTGATCGCCAACCCGACGCTGACGCTTTATGCGTTTGAAGGGGTAAATGAGGATGGATTTATCGAAGAAGGCGCCAGGAGTGTGGAAGGCGTAAAAGTTATCGATGAAAAGACCATTCAGTTCACGACCAAATATCCGCTTGCGCTGACGACGTTTGAAAACACCTATGCGTTATATATTCATACGCTGCCGAAACACATTCTGGGAGAATACAGCGAAGCCGAACTTTCGACACTGGACTGGTTTCATCATCCGGACGTTGTAAGCGGGCCTTATATCGTAACGGACTATGATGTGGATCATTATATTTCTTACACAGCCAATGAAAACTACTGGAAGGGCGCTCCGCATATTACAAAGCTGAATTTTAAGATCATGGATTCCAGTCAGATCTATGCAGGACTCCAGTCCGGGGAAATTGACATGACCCACCATACAATGACCGCGATCCCGCAGGAAGACTATGAGAATATTGAAGCGCTTGAGCATATTGATGTTATTTATGGTTCCCCGATAACCAATCAGTCTGTTTTTATAAAGACGCCGAATATTCCGGACGCCAGAGTGCGCCAGGCGCTTGTATATGCAGTTGACAGAAATCAGATATTGGAACAGCTTATGAAAGGACATGGGGAAGTGATCGATGGTTTTATTTCCTCACCCAGTCCGTTTTATGATCAGACGATAACGCCGATGCCGTATGATCCGGAGAAGGCCAAAGCATTATTGGAAGAGGCCGGCTGGGATGGTGCAAAACAGCTTCGCTTTTATGTGAATTCCGGAGATGGCGCCTTCGTCAATGCGGCACAGATCATGGTGGAACAGTGGGCGGCCGTCGGCATTGACGCGCAGATACAGACCGTTGATCTGGCGGCGTTAATGGATGTGGCAAAGGCGGGGGATTTTGATCTTCTGGCAGTGCAGTATACTTATGCGCCGGTAGATCCATATCCGGATATCGCCTGGCTGCTTGGCGGAGAAGAAAGCTGGACGGGATATGCAGACGCGGATATCGATGAAGCGCTGGCAGCGACACAGACGGCTAAAAGCGTGGAAGAAATGAAAGCTTTTTATACAATTGTCGATCAGAAGGTACAGCAGGATGTTCCGATGTTTTCCGCATACATTATCAGTGCGCAGGGTGCGGTGAGCAAGCGGCTGACAGGAGTAAGCGCCAATGTTTACGGTTCTTTTGCCAATGTGCACGAATGGGATATCGCGGAACAGACAGGAAACAATTAACGGAGAAAGAGTATGTCGCATTTACTGGAAGTCGATGGATTGACAACGACTTTTAAAGGAGATTACGGAATCAATACCAGCGTGGATCATATCTGTTTTCATGTAGATAAAGGTGAGACTGTTTGTATTGTCGGAGAATCCGGCTGTGGAAAGAGTGTCACTTCTCTTTCTATTATGGGACTGCTTGCAAGAAACGGTAAAGTTACGGATGGCGAAATCCGGTTCGATGGGAAGAACCTGTCTGATATGTCGGAAAAAGAACTGGATCAGATCAGAGGCAACCGGGTCACCATGATCTTTCAGGATCCGCTGACGTCGTTAAATCCGGTTTTTACAGTCGGGAGTCAGATCATGGAAAGCATCAGAACACATCTGGGTCTTTCCAAAAAGGAAGCGCAGGAGAGAGCACAGATGCTTCTTGAAAAGGTCGGTATGCCGGACGTGAAGCGGACAATGAAGAAATTTCCGCATACTCTTTCCGGCGGTATGCGGCAAAGAGCCATGATCGCTATGGCGTTGTCCTGCAATCCTGAACTTTTGATCGCAGACGAACCTACGACGGCTCTGGACGTGACGATACAGGCACAGATCATGAAGCTGTTAAAAGAGCTGCAGAAAGAAAACGGTATGGCGGTGATCCTGATCACGCATGATATCGGCCTGGTTGCCCGGATGGCAGACCGGGTGCTTGTGATGTATGCAGGGCAGCTGATCGAAGAAGCTCCGGTGAAAGAACTTTTTAAAAATCCCAGGCATCCGTATACGCAGGCTCTTCTTTCGTCCGTTCCTACAATACGGGACGCTGCTGACAGACAGCTTGAGGCGATACCGGGGATCGTGCCGGAAAATTATGATGACATTACGGGCTGCCGTTTCGCAGGACGCTGCAGGTATTATCGGGCGGCCTGTGATAAGAGGCAGGAAGATCATCAGGTTGGACCGGGTCATACAGCCAAGTGCGTGCGGCGAAATGAATTGTTAAGTCTGCGGGAAAACGCGGACTAAGAAACTCTGCGGATTTGCGGGGCAAGTATTTTTTCTTCTGACGGAACCATGGAAACGACTTTGCCGGGAGTTGGGAAAGGAAGAGATGGGGATGAGAAATTATTTTACTGTTTTGTTTGGGATTTGTTTCATGATGTGCGGAAGACTGGCGGCGGATCAGACGGAGAATGAGGAACTCGTTACGGCATATATATCGGAAGAAATAGAATATCGTGATGAGGTAATTCCGGTACAGTATGTGGATGATTTGTCGCTGCTTGCGGATATGAAATATACGGATGGAACCTATGCCTGTCAGGACGGCAGATTATATTACCGCAGATATCATGAAGATTCTTTTGAGGAAACGGCGTTATGGGGAATTTATGACCCTGTTTCCGATAGGAAAAAAGAAATTGTCTGTATAGATATGGACGGAACGGAAACCGTACTGTTTACGGATGAAGGATATGGGGATATGTATCTGCTGGACGACCGGTTTTATATGAGGGAAGAAGTCAAAACGGAACAGCTGCTGTATTCCGTGGATATGCAGGGAAAAGACCGGATTGATTATGGAAACGGGAGAATCTTTGCGATTGATATGGAGAGACATATTATCATCCTGGAGATGTTTGAAAAGAAGGAAGGAAAGCGTTATTATGCGCTGGATTATAAAACCGGAGAAAAGAAACTGATACTCACTGACGGAGAAGATCATTATTTTTATAATGCCGAAATGTATCAGGACGGCTGGCTTTATTATGAAAGGTCTAAAATGTATGATGCCGGGGTTTTCGGACTGTGGGCAGTTTCCCTGGAGGGCGGGCAGAGAAAAATCATTGCGTTTACTTCGGAGTTTAATCTTGGTTCCTACGGTTATACCGAACACATATTGAACGTCAAATCGGACGGAGAACGGATTTATTTCATAATTGGCGGCTATGACGGAAGCGCGTCTGTATTTCAGGGCGGAAAACTGGTCAGCGTCAATCTTGACGGTACGGATTATAAGGCGGTGGAGACTCCGGGAGATATTTATTATATCGGCCATGACAAGGGAAAGGCATTCGTATATTTTCCTTATTATGCTTTGCCGTTGGCGGATAATGTACAGGAGTGCGACACGATGGTGTGGGATGTGGAGTCGGATATCTGTTTTCTTTCCGAATTTCCGCAGGAAATGATATGGGCATATGACCAGCAGGAGGAATGGGTATGGAGAGATGCCTCCGGCAGCATAGGAGTTTTGCTCGAACCATCTTTGTTTTATGAAGCAATCGGTGAGAAAAAAGTAGACATTTATGCGGTTCCGGACGATTCGGGACGGATTGTCAGGGTTGCCATGAATCTGGATGAAAGTATTGCAGAGTACGAAGACGGGGAAGTGGATCGGGTAAAATATAAGGATTTGTACTATGCGGATGGATTCTTATATGTTACGGCAGAGTACAGTGTTTATGATAAAGATTCTTCTATCGGCTGGCGGGACGGTTACCGGCGGCTGTGTTCGGACGTCTATCGCCTGAAAACGGGTGAGCGTGAGGCGGAGTTGTTGTATTCATATTAGAGGAGGATTTTGCGATGAAGGAGCAGATTCCGCTGATTCAAGTGGAAAATATGAAAAAATATTATCCTGTTAAAGGTGGAATCATTCCGCATACAACCGGATATATCAAAGCGGTGGATGGTGTCAGCTTTTCCATTATGCGGGGAGAAACGCTCGGACTCGTCGGAGAATCCGGCTGTGGAAAATCCACGATTGGCAGACAGCTGGTCGGTCTGGAAGAGCCGACGGGCGGCAGTATTTATTATAAAGGAACGAATCTCTCCGAAATGAAAAAAGAAGAACGGCGGAAAATCCGCACAAACCTTCAAATGGTTTTTCAGGATTCTTATTCTTCTCTGAATCCGAGAAAGCATATTTATGAAATTCTGGCGCAGCCGATGTTATATCATAAAGTTGCGGATAAAGAAACGGTCGGGAAGGAAATTCTGAAACTGTTGGATATGGTAGGCTTATCCTCCAATGTGCTCGGCCGTTATCCGCATGAATTTTCCGGCGGGCAGAGACAGCGGATCGGTATTGCCAAAGCACTTTCCCTGCAGCCGGAATTTATTGTCTGTGATGAACCGGTGAGCGCTCTGGATGTATCGATACAGGCGCAGATCCTGAATCTGTTAAAGAGTTTGCAAAAAGAGTTGAACCTGACGCTCTTATTTGTCGGGCACGGATTGGGAGCGGTCCATTATGTCAGTGACAGGATCGCCGTAATGTATCTTGGAAAGATCGTGGAGATCGGCGGAGCGGAAGAGATTTTTAAGAATCCGGTACATCCTTATACCAAAGCGCTTTTAGATGCGGTTCCGGTGCCGGATCCGGAGGAAAACGATGTAGAACGGGGACTTTTGCAGGGAGAAATCGGGAGCGGCATGGCGCCGCCGGAAGGATGCAGATTTCACGGCAGATGTCCGGTTGCAACACCGGACTGCGGCAGGGAAGAAAGCAGGATGCGGAAAGTGCCGGATCATACGGGCGTTGCGCATTATGCGGCATGCAGTATTGTAGAAGAAAAGAACATCGCAGGCTGAGAGAAAGGCAGGTTGACTGCTATGGGGAAATACATCTTAAAAAGAATTCTGATCGCGATCCCTGTATTGATCGGGATAACAATAATAGATTATGCCATTATGTGTCTTGCGGGCAGTCCGCTTGAAATGCTGCAGGGGCCGAGGGTTTCGGAAGCCGCTCTGGAAACGAAGAAGATTGCAATGGGATTGGATAAACCCGTTTATATCCAGTATTTTGTATGGCTGGGACAGCTCCTGCGCGGGAATATGGGATATTCCATAAAATCCTATCAGTCGGTCAGTGCCATGATCGGGAGCCATTTGGGACCTACGCTGCTTCTGATGGGCGTGTCATTACTCGTCAGCCTGCTGCTTGCGGTACCGGCGGGAATTTACAGCGCGGTCCATCAGTATTCAAAAGGAGATTATGCCGTAGTCACGGTTTCTTTTCTGGGCAGCAGTATTCCCGGCTTTTTTCTGTCTCTGTTACTGATCTATCTTTTTACCGTGAAACTGAAAGTCCTGCCTTCCAGCGGTATGGTTACGTTAGGAACGGGCGGCGGCGCAGGAGATATTGCCAGGCATATGGTCATGCCGGTCATGGTACTGGCGGCTTCCATGGCGGGCAGCAACATCCGCTACATCAGGAGCGCGATGCTTGAGATCTTACAGCAGGATTATCTGCGGACGGCCAGAGCAAAGGGAATCGGCAGGTTTCAAGTGATTTATAAACATGCGCTGCGTAATGCGCTTGTACCGATTGTGACGGTTATCGGTATGCAGATTCCGCTTTTATTCGGCGGCGCGATCATCATTGAACAGGTATTTTCGTGGCCGGGACTGGGTCTGATGACAATGAGTGCGATAGGCAGCAGAGATTACCCGGTGATCATGGGAGTATGTCTGCTTTCTGCAGTCGTTGTACTGCTTGGGAACCTGGTAACGGACATTGTATATGCGCTGGTGGATCCGACGATCCAGTTACAGTAAAGAAGCGGGTCGTCTGTATCGGCAGCCGGCGGCGAAAGCGCTGAATGGGAAAGGGCATTGTCTTTATGAAGAACCGAAGTAAAGAGAAAAAGAAAAAGGAGATGGTGACCGAAAGCTATCTGCAGACGGTGTTTCGCAGATTTAAAAGGCATCATCTGGCGGCTTTTAGCCTGGTAGTGCTTGCGCTTGTATGCGGTGCGGCGCTGCTTGCTCCGGTCATTGCACCGTATGAGCCGGAGGCGATCGTGGGTCCGTTCGGCGGTGCGCCGTGCAGGGAATTTCTGCTTGGAACGGATCAGATCGGAAGAGATGTTTTAAGCAGGCTGCTCCATGCAACGAGAATTTCTTTGCTGGTCGGCATTATGGCTACGGTAATATCTACGGTCATCGGCGTCGTGCTGGGACTGCTGGCCGGTTATTTCGGCGGCGTTATCGATATGGTCATTATGCGTTTCACGGACATGGTGATGTCCTTTCCCTATATTTTGCTGGTGCTTGTAGCGGCCTCTATTTTTCAACCCGGATTATGGAATATTATTCTGATCCTCGGTTTTGTGGACTGGCCGGGTGTTGCCCGACTGGTACGGGGAAATGTGCTGTCACTTCGGGAAACGAATTTCGTCAAAGGCAATATCGTGGCCGGTATGCCGCTGCGCCACATTTTGTTTTCGGAAATACTGCCCAATACGGTGGCGCCGATCCTTGTGTACGCGACTTCCGTTCTGGCGCTGTCAATGTTGGACGAGGCGGCGCTGAGTTTCCTCGGAATGGGTGTGCAGCCGCCGATGCCGAGTCTGGGCAATATGTTAAACGGCGCGCAGTCGCTTACTGTACTGACAAGACAGCCGTGGCTGTGGCTGCCGCCGGGACTGTTGATCGTGCTGCTTGTAGTTGCGATCAATTTTGTCGGGGATGCGCTGCGGGACGCGCTTGATCCGAACAGTGAGAAAAGGTAATCGGAAAAGAAAGTAGTAAGGAGACATAAGATATATGAGTTTCGATTCTGTACATTTTTTTGTATTTTTTCTGATCGTGGTTTTTGCCCTTTTCTTTCTGCAGAAAAAGGCAAGACTGGTATGGCTGCTTGTCTGTAATTATTATTTCTATATGTGTTGGAATGCAAAATGTGCATTATTATTAGTGTTTATTACATTATGCACCTATATTGCAGGACGATTTCTGGAGACGGCCAAAGAGGAAAAAAGCAAAAAGTGGATCGTGGCCGGCTGCTGTATTGCAGGTTTTTCGATTCTTTTTGTATTTAAATATTTCAATTTTTTTACAGACAGCATCAACAGTCTGCTGCATATAGCAGGAAGCGGGAAATCGATAGGTTTACGGCTGGATTTACTGCTTCCGGTGGGAATATCTTATTATACTTTCCAGGCAGTGGGATATGTGATAGATGTTTACAGAGGTGAAAAGGCAGAGCATAATTTGGTAAAATATGCGGTGTTTGTTTCCTTTTTCCCGCAATTGGGCTCAGGTCCGATAGAACGCGGCAGGAATATTCTAAGTCAGTTAGACAGGTTGTGCGTTAACAGTCTGTGGGATTATGACAGGATCAAAAACGGTATTTTATTATTGCTATGGGGATTGTTTCAAAAAATCGTTATCGCTGACCGTCTGGCCTTATATGTGGACACCGTGTTCGGCAGTTATCAGGAATACGGACTTTTAGTACTGACAACCGCAATGGTTTTGTATGCATTTCAGATCTATTGTGACTTTGATGGATATACGAATATTGCATGCGGCGCAGCGCAGGTTATGGGCATTACATTAATGCAGAATTTCAAAAGACCGTATTTTGCGGTGAACATCAAAGATTTTTGGAGCAGATGGCATATTTCTTTGACCAGTTGGTTCAGGGATTATTTATACATACCTTTGGGCGGCAACCGGAAGGGAACTCTCAGAAAGCAGATCAATGTGCTAATTGTGTTCTGCGTAAGCGGATTGTGGCATGGCGCAAGCTGGAATTTTGTTATCTGGGGCGCAATCCACGGTCTGATGCAGGTTGTTTACAATATTTTCTCGGATATAAAGAAAAAGAAAACGCCATCGTTTAGTACAAAGCTGCGTAACGGTATCCTGACATTTGCCCTGGTTGATTTTGCATGGCTTTTTTTCAGGACAGCCTCTTTACAGGAAGTTTTTGCAATTTTCATGCAAATGACAAAAGATTTGGGAGATTTTACGGATATTCTGGAAGTGTTAGGAGATGGAGACCGCAATCTATTGATCCTTGGACTGCTCATTCTGTTTCTGGTCGATTTTGTTCATGAGAAGGGAATCAGTATCAGGAATTGGGTGAAAAAACAGGAAGTATGGTTTCGTTATCTTCTTTATATCGGCATCATTTCTGCCTGCATTTATCTGAAAATCCATGCAGGACTGGACGGAGCCAGACAATTTATTTATTTTCAGTTTTAGGGGGTAGGAGATGAAAAAGGGTATAAAGATCATATTCGGAAGCTTTATCATCATAGGTGCTGTGTTAGCGGTTAATAAAGTACTGTCCTATGCCTTGATCGATGATGTAAATGATGAAGTCAGGTATGCAATGCATGAGCTGTATGAGCAGGAGGATATTGAAACGTTGTTTTTGGGTTCCTCACATGTGTTTTGCGGGTATGATCCGGGGATTTTGGACGAAATTATGGGAGAGAATACCTATCTTGCATCTACGCCGGTGCAGAAGGTGGATGGCTCATATTATCTGTTAAAGGAAGTATTAAAAAAGAATGATGTTCAAAAAGTTTATCTGGATATGTTTTACCATCAATACAGGGACATTCCTGCCGAAAGAGGCAGTATACAGATGCAATGGATTTACTGCATAACCGATAATATGAAGCATAACTGGAACCGGACGGAGTTTTTATTAAATGCTTCCGGCTGTGAGCATTATATAGAAGGGTTTTTGGCATCTGCCCGTTACGGGAATTATCTGCTGGACCGGAAGAGACTGGAACGGGTAGTGAAAAGTAAAAGAACTGCAGAATATGTAAATTATGAAAATGCGCCCGAAACTTTTTATAAAGGAGCAATGATCGTGCCCGGAGAGCCGGGTAATCCCAAATTGATAGTAACGACTGATGAACCTGGAATGTCAGAAATAAAAGAGGATGTTATTTCGGCGTATTCCCTGAAATATCTTGATAAAATAGTGAAGCTTTGCAAAGAGGAGGGGATCCGGCTGGTATTAGTCACCACGCCGTTTACGGATTTCTATGTGCAGGCGATAGGAAATTATGATGTTTTTTATGAATATATGAAAGCGTATGCCGAAATAAACGAAATAGAATATTATGATTTTAATTTATGCAGGACAGAGCTGTTAGATATGGAGAATGCGGATTTTCTGGACTTTCACCATTTGTCCGGGCAGGGGGCGGTAAAGTATTCTACGGCATTTGCCGATATCATGACTTCTTATGATGAAGCGGAAAGACAGGCATTGTTTTATGATTCCGTACAGGAAAAAATGGCTGCCTTATCGCCGCAGACTTTCGGAATCTTACTGCAGAGATCAGAAGATGAGGAAAATGTGTATTTTATAAAGACCATGGCAAATTATGATGCGGATGTTGCATTCAGAATCTGTACACTTGATGAACAGGGGAATGAAAACGAACTGATACAGGACTTTTCTGATGAAAATACAGTACGAATCCCACAGGGTCAGCAAACTACCTTAAAGATAACGGTACGTAATAAGAGTACGGGAGAAATCTGCGAAGAAGGGACGATCACGTTATAGCAGCAGCCGATACGGTCAATATCCTGACGGCTTCTTACTATTATTTTAAAAATAATCCGAAAAATAAGGTTTCTCTACCGGGATCAGTCTCTCTAACCATGTTAACATATAATATTCGGTCTGGATCTTTTCATGTTCATACAGATAAGTGGGTCTTTTGTACCCCATGAGCATAGTGGTCAGTGTATTGACCGATAATTCCACAACATTGATGGACTGATTATTCTCCACCCGTTCGCAGATCGTTTTGCCATCGTGCCAGGAGACCATGTAGTCGCCTTCATTCCAGGGAGCCATTGCATCATGGACAAGGAAATGCAGCTTCAGGTCTTCCGGCTGTACCTGATAGGGATATTCGGATAAGAACGTCCGGACATCGATAATGCGGGCCATGATATAAGGTGAGATCGTTTCCGTGATCTCGCTGTCTTCGAATAAATAGGCCATGGGTTCGCCGGAATAGTTATCGCCCTGTACTTGTGTGATCATGGAAAAGTGGGCGCTGATATAATTCCAGAGGCCGTGGTTGGCTTCGATATTTAAATAGACCATTTCTTTGATGTGAAAGATCTCATTGGCAATATAATAGACAACATAACCAAGCGGTTTATGTTCTTTGCTGTAATAAACCGCCGCAATGATATCTTCATTGTCCCAGCGCCAGTATTCTTCCCAGGAAAGCGCGTCACGAATAAGCGAACCGTGGCGCTGCAAGGCGAAATAGGAATGTACGTTGTGATAGTCTTCAGAGTCCAGACTGACTCGTTCCACCATGCCTTCTACCGGTATCGCCTTGGGAAGCTGCGTATCTTTGACAATGAAAGTAAGCTTATCAGATACGATCTCCCAGCCCATTTTGCGATAGAAGGGAATGGAATAAGGGTATAGAAAGGAGATCGGCATACCCTGTCTGTGGATATAGTCAAGCGCATGCTTCATAAGGGAATGGATCAGGCCTCTGCCGGTATATTCCGGGTAAGTGGCTACGCCGGTGATGCCGCCCATATCCATAATGTTGTCGTGAATATTGACTTTCATGGAATAGACGACGATCATGGAAGCCAGTTTATCCTGATAGAACCAGCCGAGAACATAGGCTTCTTCCAGGATCGGTCTTTTGGCATATTTAATTTCATCCTGCTGCCAGCCTGTCTGGAACAGATCGTAGGAAGTGACCTGAAAAGCATATTGCAGTAAGGCATTAAACTGTTCCAGATCTCCTTTATCCAGTTCACGCATCTTGAAATTATCATTTACTTCCAAATAGATATGATCCTGTATATCTTCCATGCAAATCCCCTGTCTCCCCCAATTGACAGAAATCGCTTTACGGATTCTGTCATGCGGGTCTGAATTTATGCAAAATATTTCTTATATTTGCCCATGTCTGCATCAAAGAAGCAGAATCCGATAATACCGCGTCCGGTATGGGCGCCGATCGCACAGCCGACTGTAGCGATCATGATATCTTTTGGATGAAATTCGTCTTCGATCATGGATTTTACAAAATTCATGGAATCGCTGTCTTCTCCGTGGCAGATGGCGACCTGCTGTTCTTCCAGGTGATATCCGGTCTCTTTGGCATAATCGATCAGATAACGCAGTGATTTCTTGCGGCCGCGGACTGTTTTGATTACGGATAAAGCCCCCTTTTCGTCGACAACCAGGACGGGTTTCATATCCAGCGTTTCGGCCAACGTCCCTTTAAATTTGGTGAGACGCCCGCCTTTGATCAGATATGCCAGTGTCTGTACGGTGAAAACATGTTTGACGTGGGAAATAAAATAGTCCGCCGCTTCAATGAGTTCTTCTTTGGAAGCGCCTTTTTCCAGCATGGCAACAAGTTTGGAAACGACCAGTCCGAATCCGATAGATGCGGATCTGGAATCGATAATAGTAAGGTCAAAATCGGGATAGTCTTCCAGTACATTGTTTTTGGCAATGTTGGCGGCGTTATAGGTGCCTGCAATGCCTGTTGAAAAACAAAGATAGATTATGGTGTCTCCCGCCTGTGCATAAGGTGTAAACGCATCCGTAAACATAGCCGGATTGATATGATAGGTTTTCACATCGCGTTTGATATCGTCAAGAATGTTATAAAACTCTTTTGTCTGAATCGTCTGACCGTCAAAATAGTCTGTATCGTCAATGACAACAGGTGTCGGAATAACGTGCAGATGATGTTCCTCGATATAGTTTTTTGGCAGGTCGCTTGCTGAATCAGTAATTATACGAAGCATATTGTCTGTCCTTTCCGGTATTGGTAAAATACCTCTTTTATCATACTTTATGAAAAAAAACTTTTCAAGACTCAATCATCTTGACAACACCATTTTTTTGATACTATAATAGGCTCAGTATCGAAAACAGACAGATACGCTGATAAACAGGATAAGACGTTGAAGAAGACAGTAGCCGATTTCTCAAAATCACAGCGAGCCGGTGAGGGTGTAAGACCGGTATGAGTAGGAGATCGGGGAAAATCCCTTCCGAGTTTCGGACTGAACATCTGCTGTCGTGCAGGAAAGATGCCTTGCGGCATACGGGCACGATAAGATTATTAGGGACCGACGGTGTTTCCGCCGTTACCGGAAGCCGTATGAACGATAATGCGTATCGTACGTGTAACAGGTGGTAAACGAGCATGTAAAACCTCGTCCTTTTACGGGACGGGGATTTTTTTTTCAGGAACATGAAAACGCAGGAGCAGGAAAGGAGAACATTATGTATCAGAAAGTTGATGCCAGCCTGAACTTTGTAGACAGAGAAAAAGAAGTCTGTCAGTTCTGGAAAGAACATGATATTTTTAAGAAAAGCATGGATTCCCGGAAAGAGGGGGAAATGTACACATTTTACGATGGCCCGCCGACAGCAAACGGTAAGCCGCATATCGGGCATGTGCTGACGCGTGTTATCAAGGATATGATTCCCAGATACCGTACGATGAAAGGCTATATGGTGCCCCGTAAAGCAGGCTGGGATACGCACGGACTGCCGGTGGAGCTGGAAGTGGAGAAGCTGCTTGGCCTGGACGGCAAAGAGCAGATCGAAGAATACGGACTGGATCCTTTTATCAGCAAATGTAAAGAATCGGTCTGGAAATATAAAGGCATGTGGGAAGATTTTTCGGGTACGGTAGGTTTCTGGGCGGATATGGACGATCCGTATGTTACGTACCATGACGATTTTATCGAATCCGAATGGTGGGCCCTGAAACAGATCTGGGATAAAGGTCTGTTATATAAAGGATTTAAGATCGTACCGTATTGCCCGCGCTGTGAAACGCCGCTTTCTTCGCATGAGGTGGCGCAGGGATATAAGGCGGTCAAGGAGCGTTCGGCAGTCGTACGTTTCAAAGTAAAAGGGGAAGATGCGTATTTCCTCGCATGGACGACCACGCCCTGGACACTTCCGTCTAACGTGGCGCTCTGCGTCAACCCGGGAGAGACTTATGTGAAAGTCAAAGCGGCGGACGGCTATGTGTATTATATGGCGCAGGCGCTTCTTGACAATGTACTCGGTAAGCTGGCGGAAGAAGAAAAACCGGCTTATGAGGTGTTGGAGACTTATGTCGGAACGGATCTGGAATATAAAGAATATGAGCCGCTATTTGCCTGTACCGGAGAGGCAGCAGAGAAACAGCGTAAAAAGGCGCATTTTGTAACCTGTGACAATTATGTTACCATGACGGATGGTACCGGAATCGTGCATATCGCGCCAGCTTTCGGTGAGGACGACGCGCAGGTGGGACGAAAATACGACCTGCCTTTCGTGCAGTTTGTAAACGGCAAGGGTGAAATGACGCAGGAGACGGCTTACGCGGGGATGTTTGTGAAAAAAGCCGATCCGGAGATTTTAAAAGATCTGGATAAAGAAGGAAAACTGTTTGACGCGCCGAAGTTTGAACATGATTATCCGTTCTGCTGGAGATGCGATACGCCGCTTATTTATTATGCGCGGGAATCCTGGTTCATCAAAATGACAGCGGTCAGGGACGATCTGGTGCGCAATAATAAGACGGTAAACTGGATACCGGAATCGATCGGAGAAGGACGTTTCGGCAACTGGCTTGAAAACATTCAGGACTGGGGGATTTCCCGTAACCGTTACTGGGGTACACCTCTCAATGTGTGGGAATGTGAAGGCTGCGGTCATATGGAATCGATTGGTTCCCGGGAAGAGTTAGCCAGGATGAGCGGTAATCCGGACGCCGAAACCGTAGAGCTGCACAGACCTTATATCGACGGGATCGTGATTACATGTCCGGACTGCGGTAAAACGATGAAACGTGTGCCGGAAGTGATCGATTGCTGGTTTGATTCGGGAGCAATGCCTTTTGCGCAGCATCACTATCCGTTTGAAAATAAAGAACTGTTCGAGCAGCAGTTCCCGGCGCAGTTTATTTCCGAAGCGGTAGACCAGACACGCGGGTGGTTCTATTCGCTCATGGCGGAATCAACGCTCCTGTTTAATAAGGCGCCTTTTGAAAATGTAATCGTACTTGGACACGTGCAGGACGAAAACGGTCAGAAAATGTCGAAATCCAAAGGCAATGCAGTCGATCCGTTTGATGCGCTTGAGACTTACGGGGCGGATGCGATCCGCTGGTATTTCTATATCAATTCGGCGCCGTGGCTGCCTAACAGATTCCACGGCAAGGCCGTACAGGAGGGACAGCGTAAGTTCCTCGGCACATTGTGGAATACGTATGCGTTCTTTGTCCTGTATGCGAATATCGACAATTTTGACGCAACGAAATACGCGTTGGAATATGATAAGCTTCCGGTTATGGATAAATGGCTGCTGTCAAAGCTAAATACGGCGGTCAAGGAAGTGGACGCTGATCTGAACGAATATAAGATTCCCGAAGCGGCACGTGTTCTCGATAATTTTGTGGATGAGATGAGCAACTGGTATGTCAGAAGAAGCCGTGAACGTTTCTGGGCAAAGGGCATGGAGCAGGATAAGATCAATGCGTATATGACACTATATACGGCGCTTGTCACAATCTGCAAATGCGCTGCGCCGATGATTCCGTTTATGACGGAAGAAATCTATCTGAATCTGGTAAGAAGCGTGGATCAGGAAGCGCCGGAAAGCATTCATTTGTGCGACTTCCCGGCAGCTGATGAAAAGATGATCGATACGAAGCTGGAAGAGGATATGGAAGAGGTGCTGAAAATCGTCGTTATGGGCCGTGCGGCACGTAACGCGGCGAATATGAAAAATCGTCAGCCGATCGGCAGCATGTTTGTAAAAGCGGAAAATGCTCTGGGTGAATTTTATCAGGATATCGTGAAAGAAGAACTGAATGTGAAAGAGATCACTTTTACAGATGATGTCAGAGCATTTACAAGCTACAGCTTCAAGCCGCAGCTCCGCACCGTCGGTCCCAAATACGGCAAACAGCTCGGCGGTATCCAGAAGATGCTTGGCAGTGTGGACGGCAATCAGGCTATGGATGAGCTGAATGAAAAGGGTATGCTGCAGTTTGAAGTGGATGGTGTGCAGATCGTACTGGAGAAAGATGATCTTCTGATCGAGATGGCACAAAAGGAAGGCTATGTATCTGAAGCGGATAATTATATGACTGTCGTACTTGATACCAATCTGTCGGAAGAACTGATCGAAGAAGGTTTCGTATATGAAGTGATCAGCAAGATCCAGACAATGCGTAAGGATGCCGGTTTTGAAGTCATGGATCATATCAGGGCAGCAATCTGCGGAAATGAGAAAGTGGCGGGTATCGTACGGAAAAATGAAGAAATGATCGCCGGAAAGGTATTGGCGGAGCATATTGTGGAGAACGAGACGCTGCCGGTATCAAAAGAATGGAATGTCAACGGCGAAAAGGTGGTTATCGGCATCGAGAAGGTGTAAGGTGCAGCGTGTGATAAATAAAAATACAGGATCAGTCGGAAGAAACAGAAAGGACCGGCATATACGAAGAGGCGGATGTACGATATGTGCGGCACTGGCGGTTCTGCTGCTTACAGGCTGCAGTGCGGCCGGGACCAGTCCGTATGCCTGGAATGTTACCCTAAAACATATGTCTGCGCAGGCAGATGAAGAAAGTACCAAAAACACAGAGTCTGCGCAGAAACCGGAGGGTGAAGCATCAGTAATGAAGTATGCCGGAGAATACGGCTGGGATTTCGGGCCGGTATCCCTCGATCTGTCAGATCTGCCGCCGATAGATAATAAAATGTATGCCGCATGGGACGGAAAGATCTATTTCAGGCAGTATTCGAATGAAGATACGGAAACCGGCGCGCTGTGGGGACTATTCGGCGCGCTTCCGGACACCGGAAAAGAACTGATGTGTATGGATGCCGATGGCGTGGTGACACAGGTGGGAATGGATTACGGCTGTGAGGGCATGTATATTGCGGAGGGCCGGATCTATTCCCAAATATTTACGCAAGAGGATGGCTATCGGGTTTATTCCTGTGCGCTTAACGGCAGTGACGTGAAATCTTACGGCGCGGCTAATATACTTGCCGTACAGGGCAGCAGGGTCATCTGTCAGATGAAGGAAACGGGACTTTCTTTTATTGATGCGTGTACCGGACAGGAACAGATACTGACGCAGAAAGATGTAACTTATCTTGGTGCGGATGAACAGCAGATTTTTTATTACGGATATGAGGTAAACGGTGCGACCGGAACCGAAGAGATGACACTGTATGCGGTAGATTATGCCGGCAGTATTTCGACACTGCGGATGTTTCCGCGGGAAGAATATATCGATATAGGAACGTATGATATGATCTATCAATATCCGTTGACCGCTCAGCATCTGAAGATCGTGGAGGATACGCTTTATTTTACAGTGGGTTCTCATAACGGAAATGCTTACATGTATTCGGGCGGACCGATTTACAGTATGAAACGGGACGGGAGCGATTGCAGGATAGAGGCAGTCTGTTATGAAACATTTTATTATCTGTATGACGATGGGACAAACCGCGTAATTTATTATTATTCTGATGACGAGCGGTATGGAGAATCGATAGGAAATGAAAGACGGCGGGTCACTTTGTGCGGGGAAGCGCCGTATGAGATCAGTCCGTGGACCGGTTATCTGTCTTACGATAAGCCTTATTATCACGCGGATATCAATACGCTGTTATGCTATCCGGACATGTCCGGTATATGCTACGGGCTGCTGACAATAGAAGAGAGCCGTTCACTTTCCATTGCGCCTTATATAGAAGGCAGTCAGGTTCAGAAGATCAGCGATATAGAGTATGTCGAAGACAGACTCTTTTTCACGGTTACGGAGATTCATTATAATCCGGAAAAAAGTATCGGATGGCGGGAGTATTACGACAGGGGCGGCAGCACATGCTATTGTAAGGATCTAAAGAGCGGAGATATCCGGGTACTTTATGAATATTGAGCAGGATAAAAAACGACAGTCTCAAACGATAATTTGAATACATTGAGTCTAGTCAAAAAAGAAAATACGAGATATAATAAGAGAGAATTTTGATAAATGTTATGGAGAGCTAAGCATAAACTGATGGCAAGGCATAAACAAGGAGGTAAGAGAATGCAAAAGAAAACAGCATCATTTGATACGGAACTGTTTAAGCGAAGTGTACTTTATAATGTAAAGACACTTTACCGGAAAACGTTGGAGGAAGCGACCGACCAGCAGATTTTTCAGGCAGTATCCTATGCAATAAAGGACGCCATTGTAGACAAGTGGCTGACATCTCAGAAGGAGTATGATAAGCAGGATCCCAAGATGGTATATTATCTTTCCATGGAATTCCTGATGGGCCGTGCACTTGGCAACAACCTGATCAATCTGCAGGCCTATGATGTTTTCAGAAAGGCATTGCAGGAACTGGGTATTGATCTGAATGTAGTGGAGGATCAGGAACCGGACGCTGCTTTGGGAAACGGCGGTCTGGGAAGACTGGCGGCATGTTTTCTTGATTCTCTGGCAACGCTCGGCTATGCGGCATACGGCTGCGGCATCCGTTACCGCTACGGAATGTTTAAACAGGAGATCAGAGACGGTTATCAGGTGGAAGTACCGGATAACTGGCTGCAGGACGGTAATCCGTTCGAGCTGCGCAGACCGGAATATGCCAAGGAAGTAAAATTCGGCGGGTATGTCAATGTCTATGTGGATGAGAACGGCAGGAGCAATTTTAAACAGGAAGGCTACCAGTCAGTACGTGCGATCCCTTATGATATTCCGATCGTCGGTTACGGCAACGGTATCGTCAACACGCTGCGTATCTGGGATGCGGAACCGGTAGAATGTTTCCATCTGGACTCTTTTGATAAAGGCGATTATCAGAAAGCGGTAGAGCAGGAGAATCTTGCAAGAAATATCGTTGAGGTATTATATCCGAACGATAATCATTATGCCGGAAAAGAACTTCGTTTAAAACAGCAGTACTTCTTCATTTCCGCGTCCGTACAGGAGGCGGTGGCCAAATTTATGCGTAAGCATGACGATATCAGAAAGTTCCATCAGAAAGTGACGTTCCAGCTCAACGATACACACCCGACCGTAGCGATTGCGGAACTGATGCGGATCCTTATGGACGATTATTATCTGACATGGGATGAGGCCTGGGAAGTTACCACGAAGACATGTGCCTATACCAATCATACGATCATGGCGGAAGCGCTTGAAAAATGGCCGATAGAACTGTTCTCAAGACTGCTGCCCCGTGTATACCAGATTGTTGAAGAGATCAACCGCCGATTCGTGGCACGGATCGAGCAGATGTATCCGGGCAATCAGGAGAAGATCAGAAAGATGGCGATCATCTATGACGGACAGGTGAAAATGGCGCATCTTGCTATTGCGGCAGGCTATTCTGTCAATGGTGTTGCAAGACTTCATACGGAAATATTAAAGAATCAGGAATTAAAGGACTTTTATGAAATGATGCCCGAGAAGTTCAACAATAAGACGAACGGCATCACACAGAGAAGATTCCTTCTGCACGGCAATCCGCTTCTTGCAGACTGGGTAAGCGCACATGTCGGAAGCGACTGGATCACCGATCTGCCTAAGATCAGCAAGCTGAAAGTCTATGCGGATGATGAAAAGGCACAGCAGGAATTTATGAATATCAAATATCAGAATAAAGTGCGTCTTGCCAAATATATTCTTGAACATAACGGCATCGAGGTCAATCCCCGTTCGATCTTCGATGTGCAGGTAAAGAGACTGCATGAATACAAACGTCAGCTGATGAATATTCTGCATGTAATGTACTTGTATAACGAGTTGAAAGAACATCCGGATATGGATTTCTATCCGAGAACCTTTATTTTCGGCGCTAAAGCGGCAGCGGGTTACCGGAATGCCAAACTGACGATCAAGCTGATCAATGCCGTGGCGGATGTTGTCAATAACGATCCGGCCATCAACGGCAAGATCAAGGTAGTCTTTATTGAAAACTACCGCGTATCCAATGCGGAGATGATTTTTGCGGCGGCCGATGTATCCGAACAGATCTCTACCGCAAGTAAAGAAGCGTCCGGTACGGGTAACATGAAGTTCATGTTAAACGGCGCACTTACGATCGGTACAATGGATGGAGCAAACGTGGAGATCGTTGAAGAAGTCGGAGAGGAGAATGCATTCATTTTCGGATTGAGTTCCGATGAGGTTATCCGGTATGAAAATTACGGCGGATACTCTCCGATGGATATCTTTAATAATGACCCTGATATCAGAAAAGTTCTGATGCAGCTGATTAACGGAACCTATTCGGCTAACGATTCAGAACTGTTCAGAACATTATACAATTCATTGTTAAATACACAGAGCACTGCCAAAGCGGATACATATTTTATCCTGAAAGACTTTAAGGCTTATGCGGAAGCACAGAAAAAAGTGGAAGCTGCTTATAAGGACGAAAAGAGATGGGCAAAGAGCGCGATCCTGAACGTAGCCTGCTCCGGTAAGTTTACATCCGACAGAACCATTCAGGAATATGTGGATGATATCTGGAAACTGGATAAGGTAGTGATACCGAAGAATAAGGAACTCCAAAAGTAATACGAATAGATCGTAAAGATAAAGAGAGACTGTTTTTTGTAACAGTCTCTTTTTTGTCCGATAAGGCAGTCTGTAAAGCATGACGACGTTTCAGCCTGCCGGGAGAACGTTTGGTTTGCAAAATAGCCGTAAAACAGTTACAATGAACCTATATTGGGAGGTGCCTATGGAAAGAGCATTATTAGTGGGAATGAATCTGAATAATGGAGAAGACTATAAACTTTCTCTGGAAGAGCTTGGAAATCTTGCACAGGCTTGTGAAATGGAAGTAGTGGGTATCATAGAACAGAATCTGCCGGAAGTGCATAAAGCATTTTATATCGGAACCGGAAAGGTGGAAGAAGTAAAAGAAGAAGCCGAGACGCAGAATGCGGACGTGGTGATTTTTGATAATTCGCTTTCACCCATACAGATACGAAATCTGCAGAACAAGATCGAAAAGCCGATTTTAGACAGAAGTACGCTGATCCTGGATATCTTTGCAAAACGTGCCCGCTCTAAAGAAGCCAAACTGCAGGTGGAAGTGGCGAGGCTGCAGTATATGCTGCCGCGGCTTGTCGGTCTGCATGCGGCGCTCAGCCGTCAGGGCGGTGGCAGCGGATCGCTTAGCAATAAAGGCGCCGGGGAGAAGAAACTGGAATTGGACAGACGTGTTCTGGAACACCGCCTTGCAGAATATAGAAGGGAATTGAAAGAAGTCAGCATACAGCGTCAGACACAGAGAAAGCAGCGTGCGGATTCCGGTATACCGCGCATAGCGCTGGTCGGGTACACGAATGCGGGAAAATCCACTTTATTGAACGCTATGTTGGATGCATACGGCACGGACGAAACCGACGCAGACGAGAAGAAGGTTATGGAGAAAGACATGCTTTTTGCGACGCTTGACACGACGGTCCGGAAGATCTCACCGGAAGGGCATCATGCGTTTCTGCTATCGGATACCGTAGGATTTATCCATAAACTGCCGCATCACCTTGTGGAGGCTTTCCACTCTACATTGGAGGAAGCCAAGGAGGCGGATATTCTGCTGCAGGTCATAGATTACAGCGACAGCCATTATAAAGAACAGATCGCAGTAACGGAAGAGACATTAAAAAAACTGGATGCCGACGGGATTCCCATGATCTATGTCTATAACAAGGCGGATAAAGTATCGGCCGACGATATTCCGGGACTGTCCAAAGAAGAGGATGCGGCTGCCGTTTCCAAACTGCCGGTCGTTACATCGGACAGTATCTATCTTTCAGCCAAAAAAAGGATCGGTCTGGAAGAACTGGTGGCCCTGATAGAAAAGAAACTCTCAGGCGGTTATGCAGAGTGTACAATGCTGATTCCCTTTACCGATGGCAGGGCCGTTTCCTATTTGAACGAAAACGCTGTCATATATGATACGCAGTATCTTGAAGAGGGCGTCAGACTGCATTTGCATTGTAAACTGGAAGATTATAAGTACTATGAGAAATACGTTATGTAGAGAGGCATACAAAAAATGGGCGAAAGAAAAGAAAGAAATGCCAATCATGAACTGCTTCGTATCATTGCAATGTTTATGATTGTGTTCATTCATGCCAACATGTATCTGTTCTATTTCGTGGATGGAAGCCTTGCGGTTTTCTGCAACGGTCTGGTTAACGGAATTTGCAACATAGGAGTATCCTGCTTTATCCTGATCTCCGGTTATTACGGGATGAAATTCGATCTAAAGAAGTTTGTAAAAATGGAATGTATGATGATCACATATTCGATTTTGGAAACGATCCTCCTGTGTGCCATTATGCCGGAAGAAATGCAGGGAGCCGCGCTGCTTGAGCAGCTGGTCAAGACGTTCCTGCCGTTTATCACCAGGAAATACTGGTTTTATTCAACTTACGTATGTCTGTTTATTTTAAGCGGTTATATTCAGAAATTCCTTGACTCCTTAGAGAAAAAAGAGTTCGAAAGACTGCTGATCATTCTTTTGTTCCTGTTCAGCGTTCTGCCGACGGTCTTTTATTTTGAGGTCATTCCCGACAATGGAAAGGGCCTTGTGCAGATGATCATGGTATATATGATCGGGAGATATATTAAAAAATACAAAGACGTGAAGCTTCCCCGGTATGCAGGGGCGGTACTGCCTGTTTTATGGGTCATAAACGGGATATCGCATGAGGTACCGGTCCAGGTTGGCGGCATTTATCATCATTTGTGCAAAGACAACAGTATTACCAATCTGATCATGGCGGTGATTCTGTTTTATCTGTTCAAAGAATTAAAAGTTACATCCGGCTTTATCAACAGATCCGCACGCTGTATCTTTGCGGTGTTCGCGTTAAACGACGCATTGGTGACTGTTACGATGAAACTGCTTATCCGTTCCGGCATCCGAAACGCGGGCGGTATAGGAGGTTTTCTTACATTGACGGGAATTGTGGCGCTTATATTGCTTTTATGCCTTTTGGCAGGCGCTGTCAGAGAACTGTTACTTGGCAAAATTGACCGGAAAATAGGCGATTTTGTACAACGCAAAATTATCATTATCACAGGCAGATTGGAATCGTTATTACATTGACCAATGTAATGCTGCATGCTATAATGAAAGGCAATTAGATATGAGGGCGGAAGATTGCCGATTTTCATTTATATATAAATTTTGGTTTGATTTATATAGAGCAGATTATGCGTTACCGATTCCTATGTGCAGCCATAGAATGTTTGATGGGGGAGACAGTTTTCAGCTTTGGTCTAAGTATTTGCCAAAGATATGGATATATTTCTGTGGCGTAATATAAGGAGGAAACATTTATGGGTAAAAAACTGAATAAGTACCGCATCAAACAGCGACTGGAACGTGCATTTGTAGTAGCGTCAGGGATTCCGGCGCTTGCGGCGGTCGCAACATTAGTCATTATGATCGTGGTAGCGAATGTTTATGCAGGGGCGCTGCGGGATTATGGTTTTGCACAGGGAGATGTGGGCAAATCCATGACCTATTTTTCAGAGACGAGATCGGCGCTTCGCGGCTGTATCGGATATGATGATGCGGATACTGTGGCAAGTATGAAAAAGTCCCATGAAGAGTATGTGGAGAAATTCAAAGAGAGTTTTGCGAAGCTTGAGAGTGCAATGATATCGGCTGAAAACAAGGAAATTTATAAAAGTATATCCGATAAGTTAGCGGGTTACTGGACATTGGAAGCCGAGATCCTGGAAATGGGCATGTCCGGTGATGAAGAACTTGTAAGCGATGCGCAGCACAGGGCTTTGGATGAACTGATGCCGGTATATGAAGATATCAATGAGCAGTTAACCTCCATTATGGATGTGAAAGTTGACCGCGGAAATTCCATTTTTGCAGTCATGACAGTCGTATGTTTTGCCCTGGTGGTGATCATAGTGGTGACGATCATTCTGTCCATGCTTTCTTCGCTTCGTCTGGGAAGAGGAATCGCGGAGAATATTTCCAGGCCGCTTATAGAGCTGGGAGACAGGCTGGAGAGTTTTGCACAGGGCGATCTGTTCAGTGCTTTTCCGAGCGTGGAGACGGAAGATGAAGTGTCGGATATGATAACCTCGGCAACGAATATGGCACAGGCCCTTGATTTTATTATTTCCGACATGGAGTACATATTGGGAGAAATGGCCGGTTCGAATTATACGGTAAGATCGAAAGACGGTTCCAGATATATCGGTGATTTCCGACAGTTATTCAACGCTTCGAAGAGATTAAGGGATTCTATGGTGGAGACGATTCGTTTTATCGAGGAATCTTCCATACAGGTTACAGCCGGTTCCGGTAATCTTGCAGAAACTTCACTCAGTCTGGCAGAAGGCGCTACGGAGCAGGCCAGCGCGGTAGAAGAGCTGCAGGCAACGATCACAACGATAGCGGAAGCTGCAGCGAAAGCAGCGGAAAATGCGGATGGAGCCTACAAGCAGTCGCAGGAATATGCGGATGTGGCCAATAACAGCAGTGCGGATATCAAGGAGATGGGGGATGCGATGGAACGCATCAGCGATGCTTCGAAAAAGATCGGGAACATCATATCCGAGATCGAAAGTATCGCTTCACAGACAAATCTGCTTTCCTTAAACGCTTCTATTGAAGCAGCCAGAGCAGGAGAAGCAGGACGCGGATTCTCCGTTGTAGCGGATCAGATCAGACAGCTTGCCGAACAGAGCAGCAGATCGGCCGTTGATACGAGAACGCTGATCGAGGGTGCTATGCAGGAAGTGGAGAACGGCAATAGAGTAGCGGAACGTGCGGTAGCATCTATCGGGATCGTAGTAGACGGTATTCGGGAAGTGGCATCATCTTCCAAGGAACTGAGTGATATTTCCGCAAGTCAGGCGCTGACCATGAAAGAGGCGGAAGCAGGCATCAACCAGATCTCGGATGTTATTCAGACGAATGCGGCAGTTGCACAGGAGTCTTCTGCAACAAGCGAAGAGCTGTCTGCTCAGGCGGCTTCTCTGGATGCATTGATCGCCAAATTTACGCTGCCTTCCAAGAAATAAGGTTTTGTAAATAAGTAATATGATATGAAAAATGAATAGAATAGACGAAAATCTCCGGACCGCTTCTGCGCCGGAGATTTTTATTTTTCAAATTCATTGCGCGGAACCTTTTTATCCTTTATAATAAATAATTGGACAGAGATATGTGAAGATACAGGAGGAAATCATGATGATAAAATTATGGGACAGCGGCGCCTATCTGATTCGGGGAGAAGAACTGATCGCCGATGGAGCTGACGCGGCGGTACAGATAAAGAATAAAACCGGAAAAGAGGTTTCCAGGGACGAAGCGGCACAGGGAACGATGGCATATCATATTTTAAAAGAACATAATACTTCCGGTAATATGCAGAAACTAAAGATCAGGTTTGATAAACTGACATCGCATGACATTACTTTCGTAGGCATTATCCAGACGGCCAGAGCATCGGGACTGACCAGGTTTCCGATTCCCTACGTATTGACGAACTGCCATAATTCTTTGTGTGCGGTGGGCGGTACGATCAATGAAGACGATCATATGTTCGGGCTGACCTGTGCGAAAAAGTACGGCGGTGTATATGTTCCCCCGCATCAGGCAGTCATTCATCAATATGCAAGAGAAATGCTTGCCGGCGGCGGCAGGATGATTCTCGGTTCCGATTCCCATACGAGGTACGGCGCGCTTGGCACTATGGCGATGGGAGAAGGCGGACCGGAACTTGTAAAACAGCTTCTCTCACAGACTTATGATATCAATATGCCGGGCGTTGTGGGTGTTTATCTAAAAGGTGCGCCTGCAAGAGGGGTAGGACCACAAGATGTAGCACTTGCAATTATCGGCGCAGTGTTCCATAATGGATATGTTAAGAATAAAGTGATGGAATTTATTGGTCCCGGCGTGAAAAATTTGAGCGCAGACTTCCGAATCGGCGTTGACGTTATGACGACGGAGACGACCTGCCTTTCTTCGATCTGGACGACGGATGACAAAATACGTGAATTTTATGACATTCACGGAAGAAGCGAAGAATATGCGCAGTTAGATCCGGATGAGGTCACTTATTACGACGGTATGATCGAAGTGGATCTTTCGGCCATCAAGCCGATGATCGCGATGCCGTTCCATCCGAGCAATACGTATACGATAGAAGAACTGAACGCCAATCTTTCGGACATTCTGCATGATGTGGAAGAGCGTGCCAAAGTCAGTCTGGACGGCGCAGTGCCGTATTCTTTACAGGATAAAGTCGTAAACGGCAGATTTATGGTAGATCAGGGAATCATCGCAGGCTGTGCGGGCGGCGGTTTTGAAAATATCTGTGCGGCGGCGGATATTTTAAAAGGATCCTATATCGGTGCAGACGGATTTACCTTGAGCGTATATCCGGCTTCCATGCCTGTGTATATGGAGCTTATTAAAAATGGCTGTGCGGCCGCGATTCTGGAAACAGGCGCCGTTATGAAGACCGCGTTCTGCGGACCGTGCTTCGGCGCCGGTGATACGCCTGCCAACAATGCGTTCAGTATCCGTCACTCTACCAGAAACTTCCCGAACAGAGAAGGTTCTAAGCTGCAAAACGGCCAGATTTCTTCTGTGGCGTTAATGGATGCGCGTTCAATAGCCGCTACGGCAGCAAATAAAGGCATGCTGACGCCGGCGACGGAATTTGACGGCCAATTAGGAACCTATCAGTATCATTTTGATGCGAATATCTATGCAAACCGTGTATTTGATTCACACGGAGAGGCAGATGAGAGCGTGGAGATTCAGTTCGGACCAAACATCAAGGACTGGCCGGCTATGGGGGCGCTGCCGGAGAATCTGGTGCTCCGTGTTGTATCGGAGATTCATGATCCGGTAACGACGACGGATGAACTGATCCCTTCCGGAGAAACATCATCTTATCGTTCCAATCCGCTGGGACTTGCCGAGTTTACGTTATCCAGAAAAGATCCCGAGTACGTGGGACGTGCCAAAGAGATTCAGAAAGCCGAAAAGGCGAGAATGGCAGGCGAACATCCCTGTCAGGCACATCCGGATGTGAAACCGCTCATGAATGTGATCAAAAAGACTTTTGGCGGTGCGTCACATGAGAATACGGGATTCGGTTCTACGATCTTCGCGGTAAAACCGGGAGATGGTTCGGCAAGAGAGCAGGCGGCAAGCTGTCAGAAAGTATTGGGAGGCTGGGCTAATATAGCCAATGAATATGCAACGAAAAGATACCGCTCGAACCTGATCAATTGGGGCATGCTTCCGTTTATAATCGAGGAGGGAGCGCTTCCGTTTAAGAATCTGGACTATCTCTTTATTCCGGATATCAGGGAAGCGGTAGAGAAGAAACGGGATGCGGTAACTGCCTATACGGTATCTGTTGCAGAAGAGTCCATGCAGGCATTTACATTAACATTAGGGGAACTGACTGACGAAGAACGTCAGATTATTTTGAAAGGATGTCTGATCAATTATAACAGAGTCGGCTGACAACTGACCGAAAACATAATTTGTGACAAAAACTTATGGGTAAGCAAAGCAGTAGCAGAAAGAAATATTATATTATTAAAACAGTGATGATCTGTGGCTTTTTTGCCAGTCTGGCGTCCGCATGTATTTTTGCGGAGACCAGGACGGCGGAATCGGCGCGTGCGGAGCAGGCGTCGGTCAAGGCCGCCAGAAGACCGATGGAACTGGAAGTAGAGGAAGTACGGGATGTACAGACCGTTCTTCTGCCTATGGTGAACACCGGGACGGAACAGCCGTCCGTGGAAACGACAAAGGAGATTGTAGACGACAGTATTTTAAGCAATGTACCGGCGGCAGATTATGCCTATTCTTTTGACAAGCAGATGGATGGCGCCAAAGTCGTTACCAGACAGGGAGATTTCGGCGGATTTAACGAGGGCGCCTATCCCGAAGAGAATCTGGAGAAAGCGCCGTTATTTACCGAAGGGATAGAGGGAGATGCCATTTATCTGGATGGGAGTTACGGTGTAGAGCTTTGCGGCGTTGCGCTTACGTCGGAATCCTATACGATCTCTTTCTGGATGAAAGCGGAAGAGATCTACGACTGGTCGCCGTTTCTGGCGATTGGTTCACACATATTAAATTACGAAGAAAACAAGAATTATATCTGCTTTAACAAGAAGACTTCCGAAGACGGAGAAGAAGTCCTGCCGGTATTCAATACAATCAATGATACATTGGAAAATTCCTGTGAGGTACGTCCTTCCCTGGAAGATAAGAGATGTATCAATTTAAATGAATGGTGCTATATTACGGTTCGGGTCGATGCCTCACAGGTATCGGAAACCGATCCCAATAAGGTTACAGCGTATCTGTATCTGAACAGTGAGCTGATCGGCTGCAGCGAAGTCTCCAGAATGTCGTTTGATATGGAGAATATGAAAGCATATCTGGGCATTAACTGTCACGACAGACTTTTCCGTGCCTGTTATGATGAAGTGCGTATCTGGAACTGCCTGCTTGACGAAAACCAGATCAGCGATATGTATGTTGCCTATATCAGTGCAGAGCAGCAGGAACAGTAATACAATGATCGTATAAGAAAAAATTGTATTGTCAGATTAAGGAAAAAAAGAAAGTGTCCGATATATTAAACAACAAGGGATGGCTGCTTCCGGCCGGACGGTCATTCCTTGAATTAAAAAAGTCGGACCACGGATGGTATTTTTATGGAAAAGGATATTCCAGAAAAGTACCATTTTTTTATGCAATTATGTGGGGAGGACAAAAAGGAGGTATCATTGCGAATTAGTTCCAGTAGTATAGGAATGGAATCCGCCAGAAGTTATTCTTCTGTAACACTAAGAAGCGCCCGCATGTACAGGGGCGAATCCAAAAACTTATCCGCCGGAAAGGGAAATGGATTTCTTGGAAGTTTTTGGGGAATGGGAGATGAAGCACAGGCAAAAGACACGGATGAGAGTAGTAATGCGCAGACTACTTTGCAGGATGTCTCACTTCATTTCCAAAACCTGTCTAATACAGGCAGGATAACGGCACGCAGCGAAGAAAGGGAAGCCAGGGAAACGATCCGGCAGCATTGCATGAAATTTTTGATGTATCTGCTGTTTGGTGACAAGCACAAACAGGAACTGGATGAACTTTGGGGAGCCAATGCAGGTTCTTCATCTCAGGGTTCGACATATGAAAGCTACGGCATTTCCAATACTTATTATCACACTGAGACGGAAACGACCTCTTTTGCAACGACCGGCGTTGTAAATACTGCGGATGGCAGACAGATCAGTTTCGGACTCAGCCTTGAGATGAGCAGGAGTTTTACGGAGTATTATGAAGAGAATTATGATATCGGCGTGCTGCATTGTACCGATCCGTTAGTGATTAATTTAAACGGTAACGTCGCAGAGCTTTCCGACCAGAAATTTTTCTTTGATTTAGACTGTGATGGCAAGAAAGAGGAGATTTCTTCTCTGAAAGCCGGCAGCGGTTACCTGGCGTTGGACTTAAACCAGGATGGCGTCATCAATGACGGCAGCGAGTTATTTGGAACCCAGTCGGGGAACGGTTTTGCCGATCTGGCAAAATACGATACGGATGGCAACGGCTGGATCGATGAAAATGATGCGGTCTGGGATAAGCTGTTGATCTGGACGAAGGATGAAAACGGAAACGACAAACAGTATCATCTTTCGGAAGCCGGGATAGGCGCGATCTGTTTACAGAACAACCGAACCGAATTTTCGCTGAATTCCATGAAGGATAATCACACTAATGGTGTGATCAGAAATACCGGTATTTTCCTTTATGAAAACGGAAATGTGGGAACCGTACAGCATCTGGATCTGGTACGCTGACAGTCCGCGGCAGGAAAGTACGGAAGCAGGAAACCTGTGTGATATTTTTGTATGAACAGGGACATCTCAACATACAATGAAAAGAGGTGTCCTGATGAACTTATTTAGAATCGTCCAAAAAAGAACAAACAAAAGGGAACATAATGGAAGTCCTTTGCAGGATGTCCTGACTGTGCTTTTGTTTGTTTTTTTGTTGCCATATGTAATATCCTGCCTGTGGGGGCATGTCGGAGAAGAGACGGATGTGCTTTCTCATAAGGCAGATACCGAAGAGACGGAGCGGATCGATGAACGTTACGAAGTGGAGCTTGTCGGTGATTGGGGAACGAAGCATATGACGATGCAGGAATACCTGATCCGGAAATTGAAAGTCGTTATGCCAAAAGAAGAGGGAAGCGGGAAAATGTATGAACCCGAAGCCTTAAAAGCGCAGGCGGTACTGATCCGGACGGAGCTTTGGGGACTCTTCCGTTCCGGCGAAGATACGGTTGTACTGCAGGATGAGGTTCTGTTATATGATCACGATGAGCTGTATACGCAGGAAGAGGAATCGCTATATGCGGAAGCGGTCATGGTTACGGATGGACTCTATCTTTCTTATGAAGGAAAACCGATAAAAGCCTCTTTTTTTCCGGTCAGCAGCGGACAGACGAGGAATGCGGACGAAGCTCTGGCAAACGGTTCCTATCCCTATCTGATCAGCGTAGAGTGTGAACAGGATATTCTGGCGAAAGATTATCAGAGTCAGGTAACATACTCCAAAGAAGAATACGGACAGAGAATATCGGAGCTGTTCGGTGAAGATCAAGCAGTGCAGGATCTGTGGAACCGGTTGACATTTACCTATGACAGTGCCGGTTATGTGATAAAAGCAGAAGCGGACGGAGCCTTTTGCAGCGGAGAAACGTTTCGTTATGCGTTCGGTCTTTCTTCTGCAAGCTTCCGGGCGGAGTGGGGAGAAGATGCGGTTACATTTTATGTGAAAGGAGCGGGACACGGCTTTGGCATGAGCCAGTACGGAGCGAATGAAAAAGCTGCGGCAGGGGATACTTTTAACCAGATTTTGGAACATTACTTTTTTCAGGTAGAATTAGTAAAAATTGAATAATATGTCAGATTCGGGAAAGAATAAACACCAGAAATTATTTCTTTAAAAAATCCGGAAGGATAACAGGAGGCAAAGTCAAAATTATGAGTATGAGAAGAAATAGAAATGGTGTAAGAAAAGAGAGGATCATCATGTTGGCTTCATCGGCGCTTGTGCTGACCGCGCTTACGGTAACCGGCGTTTTTGTCAGAAGCAGCAGACAGAAAGAAGATGAAAGTAATGTGATAGATTTCAGTGTGATCGAAAATGACACCCAGGAATTGGCGGATAATACATTGGTAGAAGAAAATATGGATACGATCTTCGCCGAAGTGGGAACCGACGATCTGGATTATGATCCGAATTTCCAGGAAGCCAATTCAGACAGAGTAGAAAACCCGAATGCGATCGGTAATATCACCGGCAGGGAAACGGAATCGGAAGAAGATAAAAAGCCTGAAAAAGAAGTGGAAGTAGAGGATCAGAGTAAAAAAGAACCTTTAAAGGAAGACGATAAAAAAGCAGAAGAAACCGAAAGTAATAAAGAAGAACCGGATGAAGGCATGATAGATGAGAGCGAGGAAACTATGGCTGAAGAACCGGAAGATACCGAGGCGATTGCGACAACGATACAGCCTATTCTGGATTTTAATGAAGAGGACAGGCTGGTATGGCCGATCGTAGGCGATATCCTGATCAATTACAGCATGGACAAGACTATCTATTTTCCTACGCTGGAGCAGTACAGATATCATCCGGCCATCGTAATCTCTGCAACGGAAGGTGAGAATATTTCTGCAGCGGCAGATGCCAGAGTGATCTCGGTATCTTATGATTCGCATCTTGGCAATACGGTCGTTATGGATCTGGGAAATCAGTATGAACTGACTTACGGACAGCTTGATAATATTACGGTAACGGAAGGCAGTTATGTGGCTTGCGGCGATATTATCGGCAGCGTTGCCTCTCCGACGAGATATTACAGTACGGAAGGTGCAAATGTATACTTTAAGCTGACCAAAGATGGAGAGCCGGTCAATCCGATGAGCAGATTGAAAGACTAAATTCCGAAGAAAGGAACGGAAATGCTTACGATTATTCATGGTAAAATAATGACGATGGCAGGCAGAGACTATGAAGATGGTTTCGTGCAGATAGAAAATGGTAAGATAAGCGCCATCGGCAGTATGGCGGAGTGCCCTGTCAAAGACGGGGACAAGGCCTCTCACGAAGACAGGCTCCTGAATGCCGGAGGGAATACGGTTCTGCCCGGGATAATAGAAGCGCATTGCCATATGGGCATTACCGAGGAGAAGAAGGGTATGGAAGGGGACGACTGCAATGAGAGCGTCGATCCCATTACGCCTTATCTGCGGGCCATTGATGCGATAAACCCGATGGATGCGGCATTTGATGATGCGCTGCGCGCAGGGATCACTTCCGCAATGGTGGGACCGGGAAGTTCCAATGTAGTCGGCGGTCAGTTTGCCTTTATCAAAACACATGGCAGGTGCATCGATCATATGATCGTTAAAGCGCCTGCCGCCATGAAAGTTGCCTTCGGAGAAAATCCGAAGGTGAATTTTTCGCAGCAAAACATCTCTCCGGCTACCAGAATGGCAATTGCCGCAATGCTGCGGGAAGAACTCTTTAAGGCGCAGGCCTATCGGAAGAGCAGAGAAACGGATGAAAACATGCAGGCCGATTTCCGTTACGAGTGCTGGCTGCCGGTACTGCGGGGACAGATTCCCTTAAAGGCACATGTGCATCGTGCGGATGATATTCTGACGGCTATCCGGATCGCAAAAGAATTCGGTCTTTCTATGACGTTAGATCACTGCAGCGAAGGGCATCTGATTGCTGAGGAGATCAAAGAGAGCGGATTTCCGGCGATCGTCGGACCGGATATGGCAAGCCGGAATAAAATAGAAGTGCAGAATATGGCATTTAAGACCGTAGGCATTCTAAACCGTGCAGGCGTTTTGACCTCTGTTACAACAGACCATCCGGTGTCAATGATACAATTTCTGCCTATTTGTGCGGGCCTTGCCGTGAAATCAGGACTTTCCGAAGAAGAGGGACTGCGCTCCATAACGATCAATGCAGCGAAGATCTGCGGTGTTGCGGACAGGGTCGGCAGTCTGGAAACAGGTAAAGACGGGGACGTCGTTATCTTTGATGGCAGTCCGTTGGAAGTATCGACGAAAGCGCTCTGTACAATCATAGAAGGAAAAATTGTATATTGTGATGAAAAGGCGTGTATGGAATCAGAAGGTGACGAAGTCACTTTTATGTGATAAGATAGTAAATGTGATCATATCACAGGGTATTTGACCATAAAAAAGTGACTGGGTGAAAATATGATTTTTAATAAGAAAAAAAGATATTTTTGCAGCCTGTCTGCCATACTGGCAGTCGTGGGTCTTTTGTCCGGCTGTGCAGAGCTTGACACTTCACCGGCCGGTAATGTCGAACAGGAAGAAGAGATTGTGAGTCTGGGCCTGCCGCCGGAATTCAATTATGAAGTGCCGGTCAGTCTTCCGGACATTATGATCGATCAGGTGGGATATGCGCAGGGAAGTAATAAGATAGCAGTATTTCGCGGAGAAATACTGCCGGATACATATGATCTGGTTGAGAGCGAAACGGGAGAGGTTGTTTATACGGGAACCATTAAGAAAAAGGGGTATAATTTCCTGACCGGAGAGAATATCAGTTACGGTGATTTTACTGATTTTACCGAACCGGGGACGTATTATCTGCAGGCAGATATCATTGGACGTTCTTATTCTTTTGTGATTTCGGACAACCCTTATTCCGAAATTTTTATTGCTGCGATGAAACGGTATTATTACAGCCGCTGTGGTCTGACACTTTCTTCGGAACTGGCGGGAGATAAGGCGCATAATGCATGTCATACGAATACTGCGCTGTTAAAAGAAGATACAACGATCGCACTGGATGCAGCAGGAGGATGGCATATTGACGAAAACGGGCAGAGAGATGTCATAAAAGGCTGTCAGGCTATTAACAATCTGCTTCTTGCCTACGAATTGTACGGCAGTGTCTTTACGGATGAGACGGGAATTCCGGAAAGCGGGAACGGGATTCCGGACGTAATGGATGAAGTGAAATACGAAATAGACTGGCTTTTAAAAATGCAGGATGCGGAGAGCGGTGCGGTTTATTCCGCTGTCAGCATTATCAATAACGCCGATAATGCATATCAGATGTATATTGAATCCGTTACGATGGAAGCCACGATCCAGTTTGCGGCTACGATGGCCAAATTCAGCTATTTATATCAGAGTTATGATGTGGACTATGCAACGCAGTGTCTGCGGGCGGCCGATAGAGCATACCGCTATGTGGAAAAATATCCGGCGGACGTTTCCGAAGAGTCCTGTTTTTTTGCGGCAGCAGAATTATACCGGGCAACCGGCAACTATGCATACCGTAATGTGGTGCATCAGTATCTGGAGAAAGAAGAAAAGGCAAATATAAGTAACGATTATGTCTTCTGGGGCTGCGTGACGTATCTTTCCACCAAACAGCGGGTAGATGTAAATCTGTGTGAGAAGGTGATCAAGGGATTGCTCTCGGATGTGGAAAATATTTCTTTTGCTTCCAAAAATTCCAAGTATCTGACAGAAGGCAATCAAGACCAGAACAATAACAGAGAACTGCTGCAGAAGATGGTACGTCTGGCAGTAGTCGATCATATTATTACCAATCATGAATATATGACGGTCCTGGAAAACCACTTGCACTATTTTCTCGGCAGAAACGCACTGTCTATCAGTTATATAGACGATGCAGGCGACCGGAATTATAAGACAGTCGATGAAAAAACGGGAATTATGCAGCAGATCGATTCCAATGCGGAACTGATCGTCATGCTGAGCGCGATCGAGGCGGATCTTGCTGAAACGCTGGAGCGGCAATAGAGAAAAGGTCAGGCAGACAGCCTGACCTTTTTATATGAGTTCTTTATTCTTAAAATACATTTCTTTAATAACTTCCTGCATGCTGGAAGCGATATTTTTCTTTTCGTCCCTTGTCATGTCACTCATACAGACCGGTTTGCCATATTCGATGACAACATGCGTTTTCTTTATTTTCGGCAGATGATCTTCAAAAATATCGGCAGCGTTGTTGATGCTCATAGGAACAATGGGACAGCCGGTCTTTTCCGCGATCTTAAAACTGCCTCCGTGAAAGGGAAGAAAGGTATCGTTTACCTTGTTTCTGGTTCCTTCCGGGAAAATGCAGATCGAGATACCGGAATTTACTTTGTCGATGCCCTCCAGAATCGTTTTCATGCCCTGTTTGATATCTTTTCTGTCTAAGAACAGGCAGTGGAGGTATTTCATCCAGTCACGTAAGAGCGGGTAACGCAGCATTTCCTTCTTGGCGATGTAGCCGGTCGGACGCGGTACTCTTATGTAAGTCATTAAAATATCAAAATAGCTCCGGTGGTTCCCGATATAGAGAACGGCCTGGTCTTTGGGTACATTTTCTTCGCCTAGCACGGTGATCCTGGTGCCTGCGATGAATAAACAGCAGCGAAATGCCCAGTTGACGATCGCAAGGGAAGAGCGGCTTTTCACATCCATGTTGAATTTCCCGATGATATATTCCACGATCAGCAGCGGTATACTGCCGATCAGAAATAAAACGACAAAAAGTACGAGCAGGATAAATCGAATCATAAAAACCTCCATGGTGGGATCTGCAGATTGCCTGTATAATGGCGGGACATCAGGTCAGGCTTTTTAGCCTGACTTTTTTATTATAGCGAACTTCCCTTTTTTAATCAATAGGAATAGACTTTTCTGTTCGTTAATAAATTTATAGTAATGAAAGTGTATCGTAACAGATTCGCGTAGAAAGGAAAATAATGATTATGGCTGAACTGGAGAAGAGATTACTTAGTATTCTGCTCGTCATTCTGCTTTGCGCGGGAGTGATCGCATGCGGAAGATCGCAGGATCCTATGGAGAAGATCAAAGATCTGGAATTTACCGTGATTCCGGAAGATAAGCTGCCGGAGGAACTATTATCCGCCATTGAAGAAAAAAAGGGATCGTCTTTTAAAATGACATTTGAGGATCAGGGATTTTTGTACATATGCGTCGGATACGGAGAACAGGAAACGGCCGGTTACAGCATTACGGTCAATGATCTGTATGAAACGGGGAATGCGATTTATATCGATACGAACCTGATCGGACCGGGACCGGAAGAAAAAGGGAAAAATACGCCGACTTATCCGTATATTGTAGTGAAAACGGAGAACCTCAACAAATCCGTAGTCTTTGATTAAATTGTGGTGTTTGCTCCAGGTTTGTGGTACACTTACTACAGACTAAGCAGGAGGCACAGGAAGATGCTGCATATTATAAACGGTTATGTGATAGACCCGAAGTCTCGCCTGGAAGGGTATCGGGACATTCTCATCAAAGACGATAAAGTGGCAGTGATCGCGGAGCGGGGAACGCCGCTTGAAAAGATGCTCGGGCAGGTACAGGCAGGCAGGAAAGATGGCGTGCAGGAAACGGTACAGAATACGGAAGCGGAAGAGATGCTGCCGCAGACGATCGATGCTGTAGGGCAGATCGTAGCGCCGGGACTGGTCGATGTGCATGTGCATTTCAGAGATCCGGGGTTTACGTACAAAGAAGACATTTTAAGCGGTGGACGTGCGGCCGCCAAAGGAGGCTTTACAAGCGTGGTGCTGATGGCGAATACGAAACCGCCCGTCGATCAGGAAGAGACATTATCATACGTTCTGCAAAAAGGACGGGAAACAGGCATTCATGTGCATACCTGCGCCAATGTGACAAAGGGTATGAAAGGGCAGGAGCTTGTAGATATGGAGGCGTTATCTATGGCAGGAGCCGCAGGGTTTACGGACGACGGCATTCCGCTTATGGATGAAAAGATTCTGCAGGAGGCGCTGCAAAGAGCGGCAAAGCTGCACAAACCGGTCAGCCTGCATGAAGAAGACCCTGCCTGCATCAGCAATAACGGTATTCATGCGGGAACTGCCTCGGCACATTTTGGAATCGGCGGATCCCCCAGAGAAGCAGAGATCCGTATGGTAGAAAGAGATATCCGGATTGCACTGACGCAGGAAGCCGATTTATCCATTCAGCATATCAGTACCAAAGAAGCTGTGGAGCTCGTAAGACAGGCGAAGAAAAAGAGCGGTCACATTTATGCGGAAGCGACGCCGCATCATTTTACACTGACGCAGGAAGCGGCAATAAAATACGGCACGCTTGCCAAGATGAATCCGCCGCTGCGGGAGGAAAGCGACAGGCAGGCAATCATTGAAGGACTGAGAGACGGTACGATCGATATGATAGCTACCGATCATGCGCCGCACAGCAGGGAAGAGAAAGAAAAACCCGTAACGGAGGCTCCCAGCGGAATTATCGGTCTGGAAACGGCCCTGTCCCTCGGGATTAGAGAACTTGTTGACCCCGGTTATCTGACGCTGCCGGAGCTGATGCATAAGATGAGTCTTGCACCCGCGAAATTGTATCATCTGGATGCGGGATACATTGCGCAGGGCGGACCTGCGGATCTGGTCATATTTGATAAAGAGGCGAAGTGGAGAGCCGGTGAGGAGACTTTCGTTTCCAGATCGCATAATTCTCCGTTTATCGGTGAGACAATGCCGGGCGTCGTTACGTATACGATATGCGGCGGCAGAGTGGTATACCGGTGTGAGAAGCGCTTATAGTGCATGTATAGTAAAACAGATGAGCCGGGAATTTCCATGCGGGCCGGCAGAGGAAAAAAGTTTCTGCTTCGGCGCGCGCTCTCGCTCCATTAAAAACGCAGCGGTACTAAGAATTTTGCGCCGCAGGCGTCTCAAAATTCAAGTGCCGGCGTTTTTAGAGGGCCCTTCAGCAGAAATCTTTTTCCTCTGCCGGCCCGCATGGAAATTCCCGGCTCATTCCGCATACAGTAAAGGATGGAAAAATTCATGACATATCAGGGAAAAACACAGGAAGAAAAAACACGAAAGAAAAAGGTAACGGCGAAAGTCGTGTCGCAAAAAGAAATCGCAGGAGACATTTATGATCTGTGGCTGGAGACGGATCTGGCTTTGGATGCGCATCCCGGGCAGTTTGCGGCAATTTATCCGAAAAATGCCGCTACGCTCTTACCAAGACCGATCAGTATCTGCGAGATAGATAAAGAGAGGAAGAGACTGCGTTTTGTATATCGTATTGCGGGGAAGGGAACGAAAGAATTTTCCGCATACCGGGAAGGTGACGAAGCAGCGCTCCTCGGGATTCTGGGAAACGGTTTTCCCATTGAAAAGGCGGATGGAAAAAGTGTGTTTCTTATGGGCGGCGGCATCGGTATTCCGCCGATGCTGCAGCTTGCGAAGCAACTGCATGAAAAACAGGCGCAGGGAAAACAAACGGATGTCCGGGAGAAACAGACGGACACGAAGATACAGATCATTGCGGGATACCGGAATAACGACCTGTTTTTGCAGGAAGATCTGGGGAAATACGGTACGCTTTATCCTGCAACGGAAGACGGCAGTGCAGGTACGAAGGGGAATGTGCTGGATGCCGTACGTGAGAACGGACTGCATGCCGACATTATCATGGCCTGCGGGCCGATGCTGATGCTGCGCGCCATTAAACAGTATGCCGCCGATAACGGCATAGAGGCATATCTGTCTTTGGAGGAGCGGATGGCATGCGGTGTAGGCGCCTGTCTTGGCTGTGTGTGTAAGACAAAAGAGGTGGACAGCCATTCGCATGTGCATAATGCGCGCATCTGTACGGAAGGTCCGGTATTTGAAGCAAAAGAGGTGGATATCTGATGAATACAAAGGTTACGATTGCAGGCATTACATTAAAAAATCCGGTCATGACGGCTTCAGGCACGTTTGGCTCCGGTATGGAATACAGTGATTTTGTAGATTTGAACAGGCTGGGCGCTGTTGTGACAAAGGGCGTTGCAAACGTGCCGTGGCCCGGTAACCCGACGCCGCGTATCGCGGAAGTATACGGCGGTATGTTAAATGCCATAGGATTACAGAATCCGGGTATCGATGTGTTTACAAAGCGCGATATTCCTTTTTTACAGCAATATGATACGAAAGTGATTGTCAATGTCTGCGGCAGGAGCGTGGAAGATTATCTCGAAGTCGTGGAAAGACTCGGAGACGAACCCGTGGATATGCTGGAGATCAATGTTTCCTGTCCCAATGTGAAAGAGGGCGCCATTGCTTTCGGACAGGATGCGGACTGTCTTTATGATATCACTTCGCAGATCAGAAAAAAAGCCGTACAGCCGGTGATCATGAAACTCAGTCCCAATGTGACGGACATTGCGGAAATGGCCAAAGCGGCGGAAGCGGCAGGGGCAGACGCGGTATCGCTCATTAATACGATCACGGGAATGAAGATTGATATTCATAGAAAGAAGTTCGTACTTGCCAATAAGACGGGCGGTATGTCCGGTCCGGCTATCAAACCGGTAGCGGTCAGAATGGTATATCAGGCGGCGCAGGCAGTGAAGATTCCGATCATCGGTATGGGCGGTATCGCTTCGGCGGAAGATGCCGTTGAATTTCTGCTGGCCGGTGCTTCGGCTGTTGCGGTAGGGGCGATGAATTTCGTCAATCCCTGTGCAACGGTGGAGATCATAGAGGGAATCGAAAGCTATATGAAGCAGTACGGTATAGAGGACGTCAGGGAACTGATCGGCGCGGTGCAGTAGAAATAAAAACGGACTGTCCTTACGGCTTCGTCAGACGATGTTAAGAACAGTGTCATATATTGCCTTCATGCGGCATACAATACAATAAGTATACGCATGGAGGTATTTTTGTGGAATTAGTGAAAAAAAAGATACATATGGATCGCATTGCAGGCAAAGCCGGAACCCAGATGGTATTGGAAGAGGATGTAAATATATCAGATAACAGACCGGATGCCAGTCATCTGATTTCTGTCAAAGGGGACGTCATAATGGATGAGATCCGTGTAAATGACGACCGTGTCGGTCTGAAAGGAAGACTGCAGGTACAGATGCTGTATCTGACGGAAGAAGAAGGAATGTGCGCCAGCATGGAAGCTTCTCTTCCTTTTGAGGAAAAAGTCAATATGGAAGGGATTCATAACGGTGATACGGTGCTGCCCTCCTGGACGATCGAAGATCTGACGGTCGGACTGATCAACTCCAGAAAAATGAGTGTACAGTCCATGATCTCTTTTGCTTTGGAAATGGAAGAAAAGGTCGAGCAGGAGGCAGCCGTTGATATTTACCATGAGGAACCTGTGGAATATCGGAAACAGGTATATCCGCTCCTGCAGATGGCAGTCAATAAGAAGGATATCTTTCGTATTAAGGAAGAGATGGAACTGCCTTCCAATCTCCCCAATGCGTTTCAGATCATCTGGCACAGTATTACGTTAAACAAGGTCGAGTTTAAAGCGCTGGATGAAAAGATCGCTCTGCAGGGAGAGATGAAAGCATTTTTCCTGTTTGAAGGAGAGGGCGATAATGATAAGACACTCTGGTATGAAAATACGGTGCCGTTTAGCGGTATGATCGAATGCCATGGATGTCTTGAGAATATGGTGCCGGATATCCGTTATACGGTCTCACAGTGCAATGTGGAAGTCAAACCGGATTTTGACGGGGAAGAAAGAGTTTTCTGCGTGGAAGATGTACTGGATCTCGAGATCCGTCTTTACGAGGAAGAAAATCTGGAAGTGCTTTCGGATATCTACGGCGTAGCCAAGGAGATCGAAGCCGTGACGACGGACGTATCGTTGAAACGGCTGCTTCTGCATAACAGCGGAAAATGTAAGATAGCGGAGCATGCCAGGATCCAGAATACGGAAATGCACATGTACCAGCTTCTGCATAACGAAGGAGAGATCCGAATCGAAGAACAGGTGATCGTTGATAACGGTATTTCCATTACGGGGACATTCCATGTGACAACGATCTATCTTTGCACGAACGGACAAAATACGATATACGCGACGAAGAGTTCGCTGCCGTTTAAGTATTTTATCGACGTGCCGGATATCGAAGAAAGCAGCGACTGTCATATATACTGGAATTTGGAACAGCTTATCGTAACTATGCTTGACAGCGAGGAACTGGATATCAAAGCCGTGCTCAATTTTGACGCCCTTGTTTTTACGACAAGGAAAACGAGTCTGATCACGGATATTAAGGTTGAAGAACTGGATATGAATAAGATCAGTGAACTTCCCGGGATTGTCATTTATATTGCGGGAAGCGGAGATACGCTCTGGGATATCGGCAAGAAATATTACGTGCCGATCGCACAGTTAAAAGAAGTCAATGAACTTGTTTCCGAAGAGATCAAAGCGGGAGATAAGATTCTGGTCGTCAAAGGCACTGCTTAGATGGGAAAGACCGGCTGGAAATCCTGGTATTTGGATTTCCAATCGGTTTTTTACTTTTGCCTGTATAGCATGATAAAATGCGTTTACACGCTGGGAAAGTCCATTGCGGGATAGGCGCGGAATCTTTTAACTAACATATTTTACATTTCGGAAAATATGTGGTATTATGTATCAATGAAGAATCAGACTGTAGATCAGGCAAAAAATTACAGAATAGACAGTTTTAAAAAATTGTCTGAAGGGGGACAATATGAAACGTAAAGGGCACAATCATAAGGAATCCTTTTCTATCCTTCTGATTTCCAATACGGGACAGGGCAGTAAGCAATTTCATATTTCACGGGGCGTGGCCCGGCTGCTTATTTTTTTGCTCATCTTATTGTGTGCTGCCGTCGGCGGCGCGGGTTTTCTGGCTTATAAGATGACGCCCGGATTTGGAGAGCAGAATAACTTACAGGCAAAGATAGATTCACAGCAGCAGCTGATCCAACAGCTGGAAACGGAAAAGGAAAACCTGAGTACCGAAAAAGCAGCGCTTGAGCAGGAAAATGAAGCTTTACGTCAAAGCGGAGCGGCGGAAACAGCGGATACAACATCGGCAGACGCAGAACAGTCGGCAGATGAGGGAGAAGCGGCGGATGCCGACGTTAATATTCCCAGACGATATCCTTCGCCTAAGACAAGCGTCGTCCTGTCTTCTTTTTCCGAAGAAGAGCCATATCTGGCGATCGGCCTGCATGAAGAAGGGAACATCGTTGCGACCGGAAACGGAACGGTTACTTCGGTCTCATCGGACGATACGTATCCTGTTATCATTGAAATAGATCACGATAAAGGATATAAGACGCGCTATATGTGCAGGCAGGAAGCAGAGGTACAGGCCAGCGAAGGCGCACAGGTAGAAGCGGGAGATACATTATTTACCATTACTGTAGAAGATGCACAGCTGGATTATCAGATTCTTTTTGAAGAAGAACCGATCGATCCGCTCACGGTCATTGAGGCCAAAGGATAAAAGGAGGAACAGGAAATGATGAGTAAAAACAGAAACAAAAACGCTTCGGCGGATACAAGGGCAAAAGTCGGAACACTGATCGGAAAGGGCGCCGTTTTTGACGGTAACCTGACTGCCCCGGAGACAATCCGCTTAGATGGTACGCTGAACGGAAACTGTGAATGCAAGGAGCTGCTGATCGTCGGTGTGGACGGATACATTAACGGTGATATCGATGCGCAGAATGTTATGATCGCCGGCAGAGTGGATGGAGATATTGTTGCACACGGTAAACTGGAACTGCTTTCTACCGGCAAACTGACCGGAAATATTACTGCAAGATCGCTTGTAGTTGATGAAGACGCATGCTTCGATGGCAGATGTACGATGACATCTCCTGACACGGCAGGAACATCCGTATCAACCAAATCCGATAAAAACAGTAAAAGCACGTTGACCGACACTTCCGATAAGGAAACACAGAATACGACGACCGCCGGTTCCGGTCAAAAAAGCGGTTACCACTATTAAATGAAAATTATCATTACATAATGAGAAACACCGTTATTATGTTTCAGGTTTGATTTCCATTCGGGCAGCGGAAGGAGTAAGGACTTATCATTCCTCTCTGTCCGGATAGATGTGCCTGTAACGATAAAGTCCGTTTCCCGCTTTATGTTGTAAACAACGCTTTCTGTGGGATTTCCTTCCATAAGCGTATAAATTCTGACTCCGGCATCATCCGCATAATCATAATTCGTCCAGATTCCTTTCGGAAGATAAAAGATCCCTTTTTTGAGCAGACAGCAGCCGTTGCCGAACCGTATAGTAACCTGCCGATATCGGGCGCTAGTTATGAGGCAGAGCATGTTTTTCATGAAAAAAACGCAGATACTTTACAGCAGGGCAGGCACGGAACAGATACAAAGAAAGAGAGCGCTGAAACGGCTATGATCAAAAAATTTCGGATCACTTCTTTTTTCAATTTAAATAAATATAAGATCAAACAGCAGTTGTATCTGATGTATTCGGCTGTCGTTGTTGTACCCATCATTTTGATCGGGATCTTTCTTCTGCTCTATACATACAGAATGATGGTAGGTTATCATACGGAACTGTTGGATTCCGATAATCACCGGGTAAGGAACGTGCTGTTTGAGATCACGACGCAGATTTATAATATATCGGAAAATATTACATTTGACGACGATATACAAAACATTTTGACAAAAGATTATACCGAATTGTCCGATTATGTTAAAGCTGTCGCTTACAGCGGGTTATTGGATTACTATGAGAAAAATTATGCGGAGATCAGTTCGATCACTATTTATACGGATAATCCGACGCTTTCCGATTATAAGCAGTTCCTGCAGACAGATAGACATTTGGAACGGCAGACATGGTATCAGAAAGCGTTATCGCAGTCAGGAGTTTTCTGGCAGGGGATGTCAAGAGAGGATGAATATCGAAACAAATACTGGAATCTGAGTCTGATCAGGAAAATTCCGCTGTTGGACTCACCCTATCATGCGGTACTTGTCATTCAGGTCAGCGATAACTATCTGCGGACGCGTGTAGACAGTAACGAGTATCTCAATATGATATCGGTAGACAGAGGCCCTGTGTTCTATTGCTCCGACAGAGAGTCTTATGGACAGGAACCGCCCTATCCGATCGAGTATGACCAGCCGTATTTCCAGCATAGGGGGCGCATACGCGTGGACGGGCAGAGCTGTTTTATCAATATATCCGCGCTGAATACCTATCAGTCGGATTCGGTTATTTATGTCTGTTCGCTGGATGAAAAGGGTTATGCGGGTATTTTCAACATTTTATATATATGCGGCGCCGTTTTGCTGGTGGCGTTAACGATTCCGGGATTTTTGATGTACTTTTTTGCAAACGAGTTTACGCAAAGAGTGCGTGTGCTCAGACAGGAGATGCACAAAGCCAGTAATCAGGATTATGAACTGCTTTCTACTTTGCGCGGAAATGACGAAATTTCCGAGACATTTACAGATCTGCAGGTTATGGTGCAGAATATCAAGGAAGAAGAAGCAAGGTCTTACAAGGCGCAGATCAAGGAACAGGAATTACTGATCAGGCAGCAGGAGATGGAGTTTAAGATGCTGGCGAGTCAGATCAATCCGCATTTTCTGTACAATACGCTGGAAACGATCCGTATGAAAGCGTTTACGGCCGGGGACAGGGAAGCGGCGACAGCCATTAAGCTGCTCGGCCAGTCTATGCGTTATGTGCTGGAAAATATGGGAACGACTTATACCACACTGAAAGCGGAGCTGGATCATGTGGATGGCTACATGAAGATACAGCATCTGCGTTTCGGCGACCGTATCGGGTACGAAACAAGAGTGGAGGAGGGACTGGAACTCTCCCGATACCGTATACTTCCTCTGCTTTTACAGCCGGTAGTGGAAAATGCGATCATACACGGACTGGATGAAAAAGAGGAAAAGGGACTGATTGTCATTTCGATACGGACGAAGCAGGAAGGAGAGCAGAATCTTCTGTTTATCGACGTGGAGGATAACGGATGCGGTATGACAAAAGAAACGCTGGACAAGCTGCATCAGGATATTGAAATACGGGATATGAGCAGGAGCAAGAGTATCGGACTCTATAATATCAATCAGCGTATGAAACTGCATTACGGAAATGAACACCGGATCCATCTTTATGCGGAACAGGGGAGGGGCACAAGAGTCAGGCTGACGATTCCGATCGAAAAGATGCAGAAATAGAAAAAGTATGGTAAAAATAAAACGAAGATAAAATAATGAAGGTATTTTTTATCAATTCTTTCCGGTATTTTTATATTTATGAATTTTTTATAATAATAGCATCAATGGAGATTGTTTTGTAGAAACATTTCCATTGGTGCATTTTTATTGGGTATAGAAAACTATGACGAAAGGGTGACAAAGCATGGGGGCAAAAAAATCTCAAAAAGAGCGGATTATCAAACCGAAGTTCAGCATGCAGCTTATGTGGAAACAGCGCTATCTGTTATTAATGTCAGTTCCGTTTGTTGTTTGGCTGATCATTTTTAAGTACATACCTTTATGGGGGTGGACAATGGCATTTCAGGATGTGCGGCCCAAGACAATGGCACAGCCTATCTGGCAGCGTCCGTTTGTCGGATTCCAGAATTTCCTGAAAGCATTTGATGACCGTATGTTCGGGCAGACTTTGATCAATACGATCGGTCTGAGTATTCTGGGTATCGCTTTCGGAACTATTATGGCGATCCTGTTCGCACTGATGTTAAATGAAATCTGTTTCGTCAGATTCAAGAAAATAACGCAGACGATCTCTTATCTGCCGCACTTTGTATCATGGGTTGTTATTGCCAGTATCGCGAAGATGGTATTGAATGACGGCGGTATGCTGGATACGGCGCTTCATACGAAACTGGGACTGATGAGTACGAATTCACCTATTTTCTGGTTTACAGTTGTTCTGATCAACATATGGAAGGAAGTAGGCTGGGATGCGATCGTATATCTTTCCGCCATGGCTGGTATCGACCAGGGGTTATATGAGGCGGCAAAAGTGGATGGGGCCAATCGTCTTCAGAGAATCTGGCACATTACGCTTCCGGGTATTAAGCCGACAATTATCGTATTGTTGATCATGGGTATCGGCGGTGCGCTGAATATCGGTATGGAACGTCAGATGCTTTTAAGTAACGGCATTGTACAGGATCATGCAATGGTACTTTCCTGGTTTGCATATGTCAGAGGTATCGGTAACAGTAACTATGGTCTGGGTACCGCGATCGGTATGTTCCAGTCATTGGTTGGTATCTTATTGCTCTTTATTGCAAATAAGATCGCCGGACTGCTCGGCGAAAGCAGACTGATATAAGGGGGGAAAGATCATGGCAAAAGTAAAAAGCCACAGAATAAAGAGTCGTGACAATATTTTGGATTACATATTGCTGGTGGTATTTATTTTCCTGATTATTATTACAATATATCCGTTTTTGAACGTACTGGCGATATCGTTTAATGATCCGATCGATACGATGCGTAACATTAACTTCGTCATTCCGAGAAAATTTACATGGAGCAACTATGTATATGTATTTAAAGAAAATAATCTGATGAAAGCATTTGTGCTCTCGGTAGCCAGAACGGTGGCCGGCGCGGGGATTGGCGTTATCTGTACGGCAATGATAGCGTATGTGCTGAGCAGAAAGGACTTTTATTTCAACAAGGTATTTACCGTATTATTCGTTATTACCATGTATGTAAGCGGCGGATTGATTCCTGAGTATCTGCTTCTTATGAGAACTTTGAAAATGGGCAATAATTTCCTGGTTTATATTATTCCGGGTCTTGTGTGGGTTTATAATATCATTCTGGTGCGATCCTTTATAGAAGGTCTTCCGCTTGCATTACAGGAAGCGGCCAGAGTGGATGGCGCCAATGATTTTACCATTTGGGCAAGGATCGTCCTGCCTCTGTGTAAACCGGTTCTGGCAACGGTTGGCCTCTTTATGGCGGTTGGCCAGTGGAATTCCTTTATGGATACATACCTTTACGCAAAGGAGCTGCCGACACTGCAGTATGTATTGTATGAGATCATGGAGAAGGCGACGGTCAAGATCGATCCGCATGCGGCGGAACAGATCAAGAATGCAGTGTCCCCGCTTTCCGTGCGAATGGCAGTAACGATCGTGGCAACCGTACCGATCCTTATCGTATATCCGTTCCTGCAGAAATATTTCGTGGGCGGTATGACGGTCGGAGCAGTCAAAGACTGATGGGTAAGATATTTATATGACTGCACCATTGTTAAAATAGAAGATACAGACATAAAGTGGGCAGTTATAAAAATATAAACAGTAATTATGCGGTTTGCGGCTGTAGGGGATATGTGCAGTCTCAGGCGGCAACAACAGAAGGGAGAAGAAGAAGTATGAAAAAAAGAAAAATTAGTGCACTGCTTCTTGCAGTGACAATGATTGCTGCTACACTGGCAGGCTGTGGTGACGGCGGAAATACGACAACAAGTACAGACAGCACGACAGCAACAGACAGCAGCAGTGATGCGAGCGCTGACACAAGCAGCGACAGCAGCACAGCGGATGATACAAGCAGCGCAGCATCAGGAGAGGTTATTGAATTGACTTTCTTTAATGCAGATGCAAACCAGGACGATCCCTGGACAGATCCTGTAGCGCTTGCGATCACGGAAGCAACCGGCGTTAAATTAAAAACGTCACGTCCGGTCGGCGGCAATGATGAAAGTGAAGCAGTTGCGCTGATGATCGCAGAGCAGAACTATCCGGATATCATCTTTGCAAAGGGTTCCGCTAACGGTCTGATCGAAGCCGGCGCACTGATGGATATGACAGATCTGATCGAACAGTATGGTCCGAATATCAAGAAGCTTTACGGAGAAGAATTCGAGAAATTAAAACAGTCTGTAGATGATCCGGCTATTTATCAGCTGTCCGCATATGTTGTAGGCGGTACGAAGTTTAAAGATTGCGGAAATATCCAGATCCAGTGGGCTGCACTGAAAGCAAAAGATTATCAGATTCCGCAGTCATTGGAAGAACTGGAAACTATGATCAAAGATTATATCGCAGAGAATCCGACGACAGAAGATGGACTTGACAAGATCGGTATTACATTATCTACCGCTGACTGGCACTGGCTGATCACACTCGGCAATCCGGCAGGATTTATTGCAGACGGCGCGCCGGATAACGGACAGTGGATCGTTACGGAGAACAACGAAGGCGTTTATAAATTCCGTTCCGACAACGAAAGAGAATACTTCAGATGGTTATGCCGTATGTACAACGAAGGTATCCTTGATCCTGATTTTGCAACACAGACACATGAAGACTATATCGCAAAGATTGCATCCGGCCGTGTTGTAACTCTTTTTGATAAAGACTGGGATTACATGGATGGAGAGAAAGTATTAAAAGCTGACGGTAAATATGAACTGACTTATGCAGGTCTTCCGACAGGTATGACTGCTGATATAAAATGTCCGTCTCTTATGTATCAGGGTCTGACGACCGGAACAGGCGTAGGTATTTCTTCAACCTGTAAAGATCCGGTTGCAGCAATCAAGTTCATCGATTTCCTTTGCTCTGATGAAGGTCAGGTACTGAACAAATGGGGTATCGAAGGCGTTAACTACTTCATCGATGACGAAGGACACCGTTACAGAACAGAAGAAGAGATCAAATATGCGCAGGAAGATGCAGACTATTCCAAGAATACAGGCGTAGGTTTCCACAATTATCCGTTCCCGTCTTATGGTGATGGTATTTTGGATCCTACAGGAAGCACTTATACGACAGTAAGTAAAGATGCAGTTATTAACGAATACAATGTTGAAGAGCAGGCAGCATGTGAAGCATGGGGCGTAGAGCTTCTGGTAGATATGTTCCCGCAGCCTGATGAGTTTGAAACACCTGATTATTCACCGCTTTGGGCATATGCAATGCCGATGGAATTCTCAGAGATCGTTGATAAGCTGGATGAAGTTGCATGGTCAGCATTGATCAAATGCGTAACCGGTACGGAAGCGGATTTTGACGCAAACTATGATCAGATGATCGCTGATCTGGAAGCAACAGGTATGAGCGAAGCAGAAGAGATGATGACAAATATTATCGCAGAGAAAGTTGCTATCGTTCAGTAATAACAGAGTAATATAGTTTATAATAAAAGGCCGGGTTCTGCTTTATAAGAACCCGGCTTATTTATTTCTCTGCCGCCTTACGGAACTCGGCAGGACTTTGTCCGACATATTTCCTGAATTTTTTGTGAAAATAATCTACATTTTTATAACCAACCTGTTCGGCGATTTCATAGACTTTTAATTTGTCTTCCAATAACAGTTCTTTGGAATGATCGATCCGCTTGTGATCGATATAAGAGTTAAAGCTCTCTCCGACCATCCTGTTAAAGATCTTACCCAGATAAGCGCTGTTATAGCCAAAAAGAGGCGCGATAGTCTCTAATTTGATATTGTCCCGGAAATTGTGGTCAATATAAAAGAGCACGTCGTAAATGACCGTATCTTTGGAGGGATTGCCGATAGCGTTCATGATCATTTCGAATTGTTCCGAAAGAAAATGAAGGATCTCATAAAGATAGTTTCTCCGTTCAATAAATTCAATGACTGCAGAATTGCTCATGAAAGGAATTTCCGCAGCGGCATGACTTCGGTTGATCGCTTCTTTCGTCTGCAGATACAGATCGGTCAGGAATAGTTTTATTTCCTTGATCTCTTTAGAGGACTTTAAAAGACCGGATTCCAGTTCATGCAGTGTATCTGCGATCATAGCGCGGTTGTAGGACTGAATATAATCCGTAAACTGTTTTGAAAATTCTGAAAGAGATTCTTCGGAAAGGGCCAAAAAATCGTAGAGGGGGGGGCTGTTCGGTTCTTCTAAAGAAGCACCCGGCAGCATTTCGTAACCGAGCGCATGCTGTCCCTGGCGGCAGAAAAATCTACGGTTTAGCAGGACGGACGCATCCTCATAGGAAAGATGGACATCTGTCAGTTCGGTGACCGGCCGGCCGTAAGTCAAAAACATGGATTCCATGGGAGAACCTTCCTGTATCGGACGTTCTTCATAATGCTTGAGAAAATCATTCAGTTTATGCAGGCCGTGCGAACCTTTCAAGAGTACGACATCTTTATTATCGATCTCCAGATGTTCGAAAATATTATTTTCACGGTTGATTACTTTCAAAAGATCCGCAAACGTATAGGGAGCATTTACGGAGTGTTTATGAAAATCTTCACAGATGACGATCTGATAGGTGTCCGCCTGCAGATGAAAATGGGTAATATCGTCTTCGGTAAGAGGTGCGTCAAGGGTGTTGGTCAGAAGTTCATGCAAAACGATATTTTTGGCTTTGGATTTATAGGAAGCCAAATGACGGGATTTTTGTTTCTCTGTGGATAAGGTTTCCCTGATCTCGCGTACGGCGGCATAAAGCTCTTCTTCGTCAATCGGTTTTGTCAGGTAGAAACTGACGCCGTTTCTGATAGCTTCCTGTGCGTACTTAAAATCGGAATAGCCGCTTAGAATAATGCATTTGCCCTGATAACCGGCTTCCCTGGCCCGGTTGATCACTTCGATACCGTGCATTTTGGGCATTTTTACATCCAGCATGACGAGACTCGGACGTAAGGCCAGAATGCCCGCAAGGGCATCTTCTCCGTTAGCGGCTTCCCCGCATAAGGAAAATCCCAACGCTTCCCAGTCAATAATATACTTTAAACCCTGTCTGATAGAAATTTCATCATCGGCAATAAATAATGTTTCCATACGATAAGCGCATTCCTTCCCCGGTTTACGAATTTACGAAGTATTACGATAGCATTCATATCAAATATCGTATCATGAATTGTCACTTCGTGCAAGGAAGGGTTAACCGATATCAGTTCGTAATTGCCGCAACGGCTTCTTCCCGCAGCGCGCTCTGCGCTTTGACATTACGCATGTCCCATGAAAGAACATGCTCATAACCGAGGCTTAAAGCGGCATTCTGCATTTCTTTCTGAAGGGAATAGAAAGCGGCTTCATCTTTGGCAAATATCATTTTCCATGAATAATCTACAATTACGTTCCGGCACTGGCTGCGCAGTGTGGCGATTTCCGAGCTTTCTGCGGGCGCACGGTAGAGGATGCCCGGACAGACGATATACTGACCGTGAGAGAACAGATAATCCAGAGAAGTTTCTGCCTGCATATCTTTCTGCCAGCGGATATCAAGGGGCGTACCGGCATCCTGCTTGTAGGAATCCCAGAGCGTATAGAAATAAGGATAACCGTTGGGAGCCGTATCGGTCAACGCGACGGTGGTAAAGTTTAACATGGAATACCCGGCATTCCATGTGCCGCCGCCCCATTCTTCCGGCACTGCAGGATTTTCGTTCGAGAGCGCATGGATACCGTATTCCGTTATAACGGGGCCTTCATCGGTCATATTCCATGTAAGTCCCTCCGGTCCTGCCGTTCCCGTCACCGGCTGGGAACTGTTGGCATAGATCCCTTCGGGGGAATAGAGCCAGTCAATGAAATCCGCAAGACGTTTCGGGTCTTCCGCGCCGGAACCGATGGCAATGACTTTGCCGGCATCTCCCATGGGCTGGCATCCTTTTAACATAATCTGCATATCATCGATCGGAACAAGCATAAATCCCTGGCCGTTCGACGTATGTTCCACGGTATTATAGGCAGATTTGCCAAGCCAGGGCCAGGGAGAAAACAGGACGGTTCCATCGGCGCATTTGTCATATACGTCCATATATTTTAAATTCGGTGATTCAGGGTCTATCAGGCCCATCTGGTTGGCGTCGAAATAAAATTTCAAAATACGCTGATATATGGAATCGGTGTCAAGAATACTCTGATATTCGGAATTGTCCACTTTGTACAGAACGAATCCGTATTCTTCATAGCCATAGAAACAGGCCGGCTGCTTGGCCGCGTTCATCAGATTGCCGTCCCAGTCGGCAAAGAGGCTGAAAGCATATACCGGTTTGCCGGAGTCGTTTACGGGAGACAGTTCCTGCATCTGTTTTAAGACCGGCAGCATATCCTCAAGTGTATTCATCTTAGGGGAACCGACAGCCGTATAGAGATCGTAGCGCATGTAGGGACCGAATATCGGTTCATCATTTTCGCTCGGTTCCATACAGTTTTTTAAGGATATTTCGGCAGGAACAGCGTAAATGGCCGTGTCGGAAACAGGATCATTCAACGCACGGATCGCGGTTTCATACCGCATGATACCCTTTCCCTCCAAATATTGGCTCATATCAATGATCAGTCCGGCCGTTACGAGATCCTCTAAATTGCTGTTGGCGTCGCAGACGATCAGATCACCCAGCTCTCCGGCTGCCGCGCGGGTCTGATACATCGTATTGCCGCCGCCCGTAATATTGGGCGCAATAATATTTAATTTCATATTGAATTTATCCTGTACGATATGTGCAAACCATCCGGACTGAAGTCCCTGATAGTTGGCAAGCGAGTCAAACACGTCGACTGTTAGCGGTTTCTTATAGCGTGAAGACGAGCGGAAAGCATAGGAAGAGGAAGCAGCGCCATACTGCATGATGGCAGCCGTCAAACAAAAGAGAATAAGAGCAGAAAGCAGTCGTCTGAATTTGGATGTCATAGTAAGGTTCCTCCTTCCGGCCGGATCGCCGCATGATAAAAATTTTATTATAGACAGTATACCTTATCAGGCGGCCGGATGGTACTCGTCAAATTGTTTATTTTTTGCATCTATTTTTAGATAATGATAGATGGCCGGAGAAAGTATGGTAAAATAGAAAGAAAGGGCGGAGGGTTAGTATGGCAGAAAAGAAAATTACACCGTTTACGGATGCGGCGCTGTCTATAGAAGAGCGCCTTGACTGGCTTATGGCGGAAATGACAATGGATGAAAAGCTGCGTTGTCTGGCGTCAAGAGTACCCGATCTGGAGCGTCTGGGTATTTCGGCGATGTCCGTAGGCGGAGAAGCGGCACATGGGGTAGAGGCAAGAAACGATCAGAATGAACTTGGCGGACCGGAAGTTACGACTTCTTTCCCGCAGCCTGTCGGGATGAGCGCGTCATGGGATACGGAGCTGATCAGGAAGGCGGGAGAAGTGACGGGAACGGAGGCACGTGTTCTATATCACAGGCATCCGGACAGAGGACTGAGCCGCTGGGCGCCGACGGTCGATATGGAACGCGACCCGCGCTGGGGCAGGACCGAAGAAGGATACGGAGAGGATCCCCTGCTTACGGGAGAAATGTCTTCGGCCTATATCCGGGGAATGCAGGGTGATGATCCGCATTATTTACGGATCGCGGCGACGTTGAAACATTTCTACGGCAATAACACAGAAGTCGGCAGAGGGTGGAAAAACGTTTCCATCGATCCGCGGAACAAGTATGAATATTATCTTGAACCGTTTCGCAGGGCCATCGAAAAAGGCAGGGCAGAAGCCGTTATGACGGCCTATAATAAGATAAACGGTATTCCCGGCATGTTAAATCCGGAAGTAAAGGACATTCTGAAAAAGCAGTACGGATTGAAACATGCGGTCTGTGATGGAGGCGCCATGGAACTGGTTGCGACGTTCCACCATGACTGCGGTCTGCATGCCGAAACGATCGCGGCGGCGATAAAAGCGGGCGTGGACGCGATGTCGGACAATCCGGAAACTGTCGAAGCTGCGGCGAGGGAAGCTTACGAACTGCATCTTCTGACGGAGGAAGACATCGATACGGCCCTTAAAAATATGTTCCGTACGAAACTGCGTCTGGGCATATATGATGCGCAGCCATGCAATCCCTATGATAATGTAACGGAAAAGGACATCAATTCCGAAGAAAACCGGGAGATCTGCAGGCAGCTGACGCGCGAGTCGATCGTGCTTTTGAAAAACAGGGATCATTTTCTGCCGTTAGATAAAACTTCCGCGGATTCGACTGCGCTGATCGGTCCGTTTGGAGATGCGTGGTATCAGGACTGGTACGGCGGTAAGGCATACAGCGAGACGACGCTTTATGAGGGATTACGGAAAGTCGTAGGAGCATCCGGCAGTACGAACGGGATGCCTTATGCGGATGGTCTGGACAGGATCGTTTTCCGATGCGGTGAAAAAGGAATAGCCGTATTACCGGATGGCTCTGCATATCTTGCGGAGGAACCGGACGTCTTTATCAAAGAGAACTGGGGAGAAGGCAGTTATACATTCCGTCATGTCCGTACCGGAAAATATATGAATACGAGATTTTATCCGGGGAAGGCGAAGCCTGAGGATATGGGGAAACTTGCGGCGGAAGCGGACTCTGCGTTTGACTGGTTTGTGATGGAGATCTTTCATCTGGAAGAGGCAGACGATGGCAGCTTCCGGCTTTTGAACCGGTTCGGTACTCCTTTTATGGCAGCGGAAGACGGAAGCCTTTGGTCTATGAGAGGCGGCGAACAGGTAGGGCCTACGGTGGGCGTTGAAATGGCAAGCGGTGAAGCACGCGGGCAGGAAAAAACACTTTGTGAAGTACGGTTTCACATAGAGGTGACGGAGTCCGGTATTGAGCATGCGGTAAAGCTTGCAAAAGAACAAAGGAACGTCATTCTTGCGCTTGGAGCTCATTCGATGATCAATGCGAAAGAAGAAGTGGACCGTTCCACGATCAAGTTCCCGCCGGAACAGGAGAGGCTGTTGGAAGCGGTCTATGAGGCGAATCAGAATGTGGTACTGGTACTGTTTTCCAATTACCCGTATGCGGTCATGAAAGCAGATGAGAAACTGCCGGCGATCCTCTGGAGCGCTACCGGAAGCCAGGATATGGGAGAGGCCGCGGCAGAAACAATTTTTGGTGAAAACGCGCCCGCGGGCCGTCTGAATATGACATGGTATCAAAGCGACGAAAACCTTCCGGATATCGACGATTATGATATTATTAAAGGTAAACGTACATATCGCTATTTTGACAAAGAAGTCCTTTATCCGTTCGGATACGGTCTGACGTATAGCGAGTTTACCTATTCGGATCTGTCCGTGGAGCTTGTTGACAAGACGATGTTGAAAGCAGTGTTTACCGTGGAAAATACGGGAAATACGGTAAGCGACGAAGTGGCGCAGGTATATGGGAGCGCACCGGCCTCCCGTGTGCAGAAACCGCTCAAGCAGCTTCTTGGATTCCGACGGTTAAAGGCCGTGCAGCCGGGAGAGAGCAGGACAGTGGAGATCATGATTCCGATAGAAGAATTCCGTTTCTATGATGTGATCAGTCGTTCGCTTATGGTAGAAGAAGGCTGTTATACCATATATGCCGGCGCTTCCAGTGCGGACATGGCGGTTACGGCGCAGATCATGATTCCGGGCAGGAAGACCGGACTGCGGAATCTGCAGGTGAAGATCCCGGCAGACCATTATGACGATTATGAGAATGTCATTTTGACAAAAGGGCAGTTCGGATTCAGCGCGGCGACGCTTTCCGATCCGCAGAAGGAAGGATGCCTGTGTTACAGGGATTGTAAGATAGAAGCTGAGACGAAAGAACTGACGCTGCATCTGAGGAGTGAAAAAGGCGCACAGATCGAGATATGGATAAACGGTGAAAAGGCAGGCGCATGGAGCGGAGACACGAGGACGTACGTGGCGAGGCCGCACCCGGTCATGGGTCCCATGATGATGAAAGATGCGCAGGAGAGAATTGCCTCGTGGCCGGTTGTTTATGCGGATGTAAAAGTGCCGCTTGCGTATGAGAGCAAAGCAGGGAAAGAAGAGCCTGCGGAAATCATGATACGGATGTCCGGAGATGTCAGATTATGTTATTTATACGGTAAATAAATACAGGAAAAAGCGCAGGCTGTCAGGTCTGCGCTTTTCATTAATAAAAATGGATATCAAGTATAATAATGTCTTAAAAAATGCTGCTGTCTGTTAGGTAACCGATACTTTAATAACGACCGGGAAATCGCTGCGGACTTTTTGGGTCGTAAAGTGAAGGCCCTCTTCATCTGCGTGAAAATCAATTTTTTCTTCGGATCCGAGAACTTCCACGTCTCGGATAATGCCGTGGAAATTCGGTTTGTTGGCGTCGTGGCTCTTGGAGAGCGAACGGATCGTCACGCAGCCATCTGATGGATATTGCATGCAGATGGCATAAATGCATCCGTTTCCTGCGGTAAAGCGGAAATCTTCGCCTGTATAGGAAACCGCGGAAGCGTCGCTGAACTGTCCTTCGATTTCCTGCGTAGGCCCTTCCGATGGATAACGCCACGGTTTGGCATTGTAGATTGCTTCTCCGTTCACGGAAAGCCAGGAGCCGATATCCTGCAAAATGGACAGGGTCTCCTGCGGAATGGAACCGTCTGCTTTCGGACCGATATTCAACAAAAGGTTGCCGTTTTTGCTGACAACATCTGCCAGGTAGCAGATAATTTCCTTACTGCTCTTATAGTCAAGCGAGGTCGTATAGCACCAGGAATTACGGGCAACCGAAGTATCGGTCTGCCAGTAATAGGGTCTTGTATCTGCGAATTTGCCGCGTTCGATATCGACGATACCGCTGCCAAAAGCCATGGCGTCATGCTTATAGCAGATAGCGGTCCGGTGGCCGCGTTCCACACCCCGGTTGTAATAATAGGCGGCAATCCGGCGCAGGCCGTCCTTATAGCCTTCATGCTGGATCCACCAGTCGAAATACAGGATTTCCGGCTGGTAGCGGTCGATGATCTCACAAGTACGGCATATCCAGTCTTCCAGAAATTCCTGTGTCGGATACGGCTTGGCAAACAGATCCTGGAAGTCAGGCTGCTGCGGTATAGACGGCCAGTAGAAATCACCGCATGAGAGAGGCTCTTTGATATCGCTGTCGAAGTCTTTGCCGTTTCCCATGAACCAGAAATGCTCCGCTCTATGGGAAGAGGTGCAGAAGATGAGTCCCTTTTTCTCAAAAGCATTTTTCAATTCGCCGAGAATGTCCCGTTTTGGGCCCATTTGCGCGGCATTGTAAACGGACAGACCGCTTTCATACATCTGGAAGCCATCGTGGTGTTCCGCCACCGGCACAACATATTTGGCGCCTGCGGCCGCAAACGTTTCTGCCCAGAAATCCGGATCGAACCGGTCTGCGGTAAAAAGCGGAATGAAATCCTTATAACCGAAATCTTTGTGAAGGCCGTAGGTCTTTACATGGTGTTCAAATTCCGGCGAACCCTGGATGTACATGTTTCGGGAATACCATTCATTGTTGAATGCGGGCACGCTGTAGAGGCCCCAATGGATAAAAATACCGAATTTGGCTTTTTCAAACCATGACGGCATGACAAAATCCGTTAAGGAGGCCCAGTCGTCGCGATAGGGTCCCTTATCGATCACTTCCCGGATCTGTTTAAGATAAGCTTTTTTATCAGTTGTTTTCATTTTATTGATCTCTCCTTTTCAGTCACGCCGTTACTGCACGCGTAAGATCGCAACGCCTTTTGCAGGAAGGGTGAGCGTATTGCCCTTTTTATATGACATGTCTGTCAGAATATCAGCGCCGGCGTGGTTTAGTATGATATCATGACTTTGATCTTCATGATTCAGGAAGAAGAGGAAAGTGCCGTTTTCATTGGTACGTTCCGTAACTTCGACTGCTTCGGGCGTTTCCATGGTGGGTTCGATACCTGCCTCCTTACAGATCTCCCCGATAAATGTCCGGTAAAATGCCGCATTGGAATGGGAAGCGACATAGTAGGCGCATCCTTTGCCAAACTCGTTGCGGGTCAGTACGGGCATACCCGCGTAGAAATCTTTCTCATAGAAGGCAAGCGCTTCGGCGCCTTCCGTATGCAGCAGATCGCAGAGTAAAGAGGCCGGATAGGATGTGCCGCGGTAAGTAAAGCTGTTGCTCTCGTTTTCCGGCAGGGCGTCTTCTTCCTCAACCCAGATGCCGAGAATATCTCTCAATCTGCCCGGATAGCCGCCTACTGTCACGAGATCGTGTTCATCCACGTAACCGCTGAAAAAGGTTGTCAGGAAACGTCCGCCGTCTTTTACATAGGCACGCAGTTTCTCGTCATAACTGCTTTTTACCATATATAAGAGCGGCGCCACAACGAAAGCATAACCCGACAGATCGTCTTCCACGCTGATCATATCGACAGGAATGTTCAGGCTGTGAAAGGCTTTATAATAAGTCAGGACTTCATCGTAATAATGCAAACTGACGCTTGGACCGGCGGAATAATCGGTGGCCCACCAGTTGTCCCAGTCAAAGACGACAGCAGCTTTGGCATGCGTTCTGGCGCCCAATGTCAAAGAACCGATCTTGTCAAGCTCTTCGCCAAGCTGTGTAATCTCCCGGAAAACACGAGTGTTTTCATGACCCGCATGGTCAATGACTGCGCCATGGTATTTTTCACAGGCGCCGATACTGCGTTTCATCTGGAAAAACATAACGGTATCCGCACCGTGCGCGACTGCCTGATAACTCCATAAGCGCATAACGCCGGGGCGCTTGAGGGAATTGTAAGGCAGCCAGTTGGTAACGCTCGGCGTCTGCTCCATAAGCGCGAAAGGTTTGCCCTGTTTTAACCCGCGCATCAGATCATGCCGGAGAGCTGTATCTTCGATGGGCGTATCATTGGAAGGATAATTGTCCCAGGAAATAAAATCCATGTACTTTGCCCATTTCTGGTAGTCCAATTCCTGATAGGCGCCCATCAGGTTCGTGGTGATCGGGATATCCGGAGTAACCGCATGAACGGCGTCATATTCCAGGCGGAAACAGTCCAGGATGCTGTCGGAGTTAAATCTTTTATAATCGAGAGAAATCCCCTGGAAAGTGGTTCTGTTCGGCGCAAAGTGCTCGGACAGCATATTGGGAACTACGATATCGTCAAAGTCGTAGAAAGTGTGTCCCCAGAAAGCCGTGTCCCATGCGCGGTTTACTTCATCGATCGTCTGATATTTTTCCCTGAGCCATTCTCTGAAGCGGCGTTCACAGTTCTCACAATAACACATGCCGCCGAATTCATTGGAAATATGCCATGCCACGATATTGTCGTAATCTTTGTAGCGATCCGCCAGTTTGGCGGCAAGCTTTGGCGCAAAGTTTCGATAGGCCGGACTGTTCGGACAGGAATTGTGCCGGGAACCGAATTTGCGCTTCATGCCGTTAAATTCAGTTCTTAAGATATCGGGGTGTTTTCTGGCCATCCAGGCGGGATGCGCTCCGGTAGCCGTGGCAAGACAGACCTTCATACCGTGTTTTTTAACCATATCCATGATTTTGTCGAGTTTCCCGAAATGGTAAACGTCGTCATCCGACTGTAAAGACGCCCAGCTAAAGACGTTCAGCGTAACGACGTCAATATGGGCCGCCGAGAGCAGACGCATATCTTCTTCCCATGTTTCTTCTGGCCACTGTTCCGGGTTGTAGTCTCCGCCGTAGAGGATTTTGTGTACTTTTGCTGTTTCGATCATATTTGTAACCTCGCTCTTTTTATATTTTTGCTCTTGTAATTCAGTATAACATTTTATAAAATCCGGGTATAGCGGTAAATGGATTTTACTGAAAATAATTTCCATTTTCCTATAAATATTTTGAAGTAACAGTACGATATAATATACAGAATAATCGGAATCGGCAGATTTCGGATTAAGTTTTTTACAAATTTCCAAGGAGGGATAATTATGAGCGTAAACGGAGTTACCAGTTCAACCAGCACTTACGAGACTTATCAGAAGAGCCAGACATCTGCGGTAAAAGAGCAGACGACTGGAAAATCTCCTGCAGCCGAGGACACGGGCGTAGTTTATGAGCCGTCCAATGAGACCGCATCCAAGAATGATTCTGTGAAGAAAACCTATACACAGAATACGGAATTAGTGAATAAACTGAAAGCGGATCAGGCAAACAGACAGCAGCAGCTGCAGAGTATTGTAGATCAGCTGATGTCCAAACAGGGGGAAACTTATAATAAGGCAAACGGCATCTGGAGTATTTTAGCAGGCGGCAACCTTACGGTAGACCCTGCAACGAAGGCTCAGGCACAGAAAGATATCGCAGAGGATGGTTACTGGGGCGTAGAACAGACATCTGATCGTATTATTGATTTCGCAACGGCTTTGACAGGCGGTGATCCGGACAAAATCGAAGAAATGCGCGATGCATTCAAGAAAGGCTACAAACAGGCCGAGAAGACATGGGGCGGCGAACTGCCGGATATTTCCAAGAGAACATATGATGCCGTTATGCAGAAATTCGATAAAATGGCTGAGGATGCAGGCTTAACAACGACGAACAACTAAATGCAGTTGATCGGACGGTAAATTTGGACCGAGTAAAAAAGAAAATACCCAGCATTGGATAAATTCCGGTGCTGGGTATTTTTTATTCCTATAAGAGCGGAACAGATCATGCGGACGGTTCCAGCGCGGAAAAGACGACATTTCGGATCCTTCTTGTGAAAGCTGTTGTTCCGCTGTTGGTTTTCTGCTGCATGATCAGGAGTGTCAGTTTGTTGACGGGATCGTTCATCATATATGTACCAAGCCATCCATCCCATCCGTATTCGCCGGGACTTCCTAACGATACCGCGGCGCCCGGGTCCGTCATAATACGCAGTAAATTGGCATAAGTAAAACCGGGCAGGCTTTCCCATTGATTGACATATGTCTGCTGTGCAGGCGTTATGTGCGCTTTGGTCATAAACTCCACCGTCTTTGCACAGAGCAGAGAAGTGCCGCGGAAAGAACCGTTATGAAGAAGCATCTGTGTGAATGCAGCGTAATCGTCGATCGTGGAAACAAGTCCCGCGCCGCCCGATTCAAAAGCCGGAAGCAGTTCCATGCGGTTCTGGACGCCGAGATGGCAGATGAAGGTCTCCTGTAAGCCATCCGATGTTTCATCATAGACTTTGGCAAGCCGCTTTTGTTTATCTGCCGGCACATAAAAGGCCGTATCTTTCATGCCGAGCGGTTCAAAGATTCTTTTGGCCAGAAATTCCCCGAAGCGCATACCGGAAACCGCTTCAACTACGGCGCCGAGCACGTCCGCCGAGATGCCGTACTGCCATTTCTCGCCCGGCTGAAAGGCTAACGGAATCTGTCCCAGCCGTTTCATGATCTCCATGGTAGTCAGCGGATGAGAAGATGTCAGGTTAGCTACGACTTCTTCCATTAAAGTACCCGTCCGTACTTCTGCGGCGCTGCTTTCGCCGGGGTAAACGAGGCCGGACGTCATATTGAGCAGGTCCTGTATCGTTATCGGGCGTTTTACGGGGGTCATTATACCGTTTTGCATCACGCCCTGATCTGCAAAAGAGGGAAGGTATTTGGAAACAGGGTCTAACAGATCGAGCTTCCCTTCTTCCAAAAGGATCATGACCGCAGTGGCAGTAACGGGTTTGGACATCGAATACAGGCGGAAAATGGTATCCCTTGTCATGGGAAGCCGCGCTGCAAGGTCACGGCATCCGGCCTCATAGTAACATTGTTCCCTGCCGTTTTGCATGACCATGCAGCTGATACCGGAAACAAATTGGGTGTCAGTCATTTCCTGCAGAATGTTTTGTATCGCAGATAGTTTCTGTTTATTCATGTCAGTTCCTCCATCGTATTTTTTTATGATAACCGTATGGGCGGGAGCAGGAGAGGATGGATAATTTGTGTAAGGCCCATACGACTCCATCAAACGTCTGTAATTTCATTATACATTGACAAATGTCGGCAGATTGTATAAAATTAAGTACAATCCATAGATTGGATACAATATACAAAGTGAAAACAAAGGAGCCGGAAGCAGCGGACCGGTACCATCAGCGTATGGGAGAGAGCGGCTGCCATGGAAAAAGCAGTGTTTATGGAACGGATAGAAAAACAGGCGTATGCGAAAATTAACTTGGGTTTGGATGTGCTGCGGCGCAGGGAAGACGGATACCATGAAGTAAAGATGATCATGCAGACGGTCGGTATCTGTGACACACTTACCTTTATAAAGAAAGAATCTCCGGGGATTGTTTTAAAGACGGACAGAGAAGATCTTTCGACAGGGGAAGACAACTTAATCTGCAGAGCGGCGGAATTATTATTTCATGAGGCGGGTCTTACGCAGGGCGTGGAGATTTATTTACAAAAAAGGATTCCCATTGCGGCAGGCATGGCGGGCGGCAGTACGGATGCCGCAGCGGCTTTGTCGGGCCTGAACGAGCTGTTTTCATTAGGATATTCTCTGGAGAAACTGCAGTCGTTTGGCGTTACGTTAGGGGCGGACATTCCTTATTGTCTTATGGGCGGTACGGCATTGTCGGAAGGGATCGGAGAGATTCTGTCGAGACTTCCTGCGCCGCCGCAGTGCAGTCTGCTGATCGTCAAACCGGATATCAGCGTTTCCACGAAATTTGTCTATGAAAATCTGCGTTTGGACAGTCATTCCATACATCCTGATATCGACGGCATGGTGGATGCGCTGAAGGCCGGCAGTTTAAAAGGGATCACCGACAGGCTCGGCAACGTACTGGAGACGGTTACGACAAAAGAATATCCGGTCATTGATACAATAAAGGGACTGATGCGGGAATCGGGAGCGCAGGGAGTATTAATGAGCGGCAGCGGTCCTACCGTATTCGGTATTTTTGAAAGGGAAGAGTCTGCACGCATGGCAGCGGAACGAATGAAGGAGCAGACGCCTGCCGCAGAAGTTTTTGTTACAGAATTCGTTTAGACAGGGGGAAAATGTATGAGTGTTCAGTTGCATGCGAGTATGGATGAGTTTCTTCCTTTGCGGGATGTTGTTTTTAATACTTTAAGAAAATCTATCTTAACCGGAGAATTGAAACCGGGAGAGCGTCTGATGGAGATTCATCTGGCCAATCAGCTCGGCGTCAGCAGAACACCGATCAGAGAGGCGATCCGGAAACTGGAACTGGAAGGACTCGTCATCATGATCCCGCGCCGCGGAGCGGAAGTGGCGCAGATCACGGAAAAAAGTATGAAAGATGTGCTGGAAGTCAGAAGAGCGTTAGATGCGCTCTGTGCGGAGCTTGCCTGTGACAGGATCACGGTGCAGGAGACGGAAAGGCTGAAAAATGCCTGTGAAAAGTTTGAACAGGAGACCATGACCGGAGATGCCACAACGATGGCGGAAGCGGATGTGGCGCTGCATGATATTATCGTGGCTGCAACCGGCAATCAGAGACTTATACAGCTGATCAACAATCTGTCGGAACAGATGTACAGATACCGGTTTGAATATATTAAGGATGAAAACCAGCATAATCGTCTGGTGGAAGAGCATAGGATAATTTATGAAAGTATTGTGCACCGTGACAAAGAAGCGGCGGCACGGGCGGCCAAAGTGCATATTGATAATCAGGAGAAGTCGATTATCCGGCAGATACGGATGGAGAAAGAGTAACGCCGTTTTATAGTATAGACTGCGGTATAGAATCAAAGTTTCAGGGAATGCTCCTTATAGAAATGATAGAAACGGACCGGAAACGGTCCGGGGAATAAGGGGTATATGTATGAGGATCAAAAAAGAAACTTTGAAGGATATACAGTTTGGGGTTATGAGTGTGTTTGCAGGAGCGTTCGCTTTTGTATGGTGGAGCGTGCTTTATCCTGAACTTTGCTTTCCGGATGATACGTATGAGGTCGTTTATGAAGATGCGGATATGGCGGAAAGCGGCGGGGCAGACCGTATGAAACAGAATTCGGCAGAAGATTGGGAAATGCTTTCGGAGGAAGAAATTTTCGAAAGGCTCTTGCAGGCGGAAGAAGAACAGGTTATAGTAAAGAGCAGACTGCTTGAATGGCTCAGGCAGCAGGCAGATTGACAGTGATAAGTCTAAGAGAGGCATATGTGGTGGAATGAAAGAGAAAGAAGCACTTTGTAATGCGCCGATCGGCGTTTTTGATTCGGGTGTCGGGGGGCTTACGGTGGCCAGGGAGATCATGCGCCAGCTTCCCAATGAAAGGATCGTTTATTTTGGGGATACGGCAAGGGTTCCCTACGGCAGTAAATCGCATGATACGATCACCAGGTATTCCAGGCAGATCGTAAGATTTCTGCAGACACAGGATGTCAAGGCGATCGTTATTGCCTGCAACTCGGCAAGCGCCTGTGCGTTGGAAGCGCTGGAAGCGGAAACGGAGCTGCCGATCATCGATGTGGTAAGACCGGGGGCCAAAACGGCATTAGAGGCGACGCATAACGGGAAAGTCGGTGTCATTGCAACAGAAGCGACCATAAGAAGCAATATTTATAAACGATACATAGAAGAACATGACAACAGCATAAATGTGATCGGAAAAGCCTGTCCGCTGTTCGTACCGCTTGTAGAGGAAGGTTTGTGGGAAGATCCGGTGACGGACGAGATTGCGGGAAGATATCTGGCGGAGCTGATCGATATCGATATTGACACACTGATCCTTGGCTGCACCCATTATCCGCTTATCCGTTCCACGGTCGGCAGGATCATGGGAGAGAAAGTAACGTTGGTAAACCCTGCATATGAAACGGCAAGGGAATTAAAGGAAGTATTACAGAAAAAGGGACTGGAGAGTGACACAAAACCGGAACTTGGAACGGAAAGATACCGCTTTTTTGTCAGTGATGCGGCTGACAAGTTCAGAGAATTTGCCAATTCCATTATTCCTTATGGAATACTTTCCGCCAAGGCAATCAATATTGAGGATTATTAGGTTAGGCAGGAATGGGGGATCAAAGTGACAAAAGATGTATTGGTATCTCTGCGCGGTCTGCAGTTTGACCAGAGTGAGACGGAATCTGAGAAGATCGAAACGATCATGGCCGGAACCTATTACGAAAAGAACGGTAAGCATTACGTTCTTTACGAAGAGGTTATGGAGGGATTTACGGAAACGACCAAAAACAGGATCAAATTTGACGAACATTTTCTGGAGCTTTCCAGAAGCGGACTCGTAAACGTACATATGCTTTTTGAAGAGAATAAAAAGAATATGACAAGTTATCATACGCCGTATGGAAATATCCTGATCGGCATTGATACCAGAAAAATCCACATTACACAGGAACCGGAAAGGATGGTCGTGAATGTGGATTATGCACTGGATATTAATTATGAATATCTTGCGGACTGCCAGATCGTTATGGATATCCGGTCTAAAGGCAGCGCCGAAAAACTGATCGTTTAAACCGGTTATTTGACCGGTGTTGCGCCGGCTTTTTCCTGTGCTTTTTCGAGAGCGCGTTTGAAAAAGCCTTTTTTCTTTTGCGGCGCCGGAGCGATCTTTCCGTGAAGTCCTTTGACGTCCGTAATATAGATGCCGCTGACAACGGCTTTAACTTCTTTTTTGACAGGAATGGATTCAAATATTTTCTCATCGGAGATGAGCGTCATGATCTGCGGTCCGACTTTGGCTTTTACGACCGGCAGCTTGGAGTTCCGCAGCATCTTGGGCGTCTGCTCGATGACTGCCTGCGGCAGGCCCGCTTCTTTCAGCTTCATCCGCTTTTTATCGATGATCAGCATGGAAACGGTCTGTTTCATCGCCTCTATCTGCGCCTGCTGTGCTTCCTGCTTTTTCTGCATGTTTCTTCCTACGAAATATAAAACGACCACGCCGATGATCAGAACGACTAAAATGCACAATAATACAATACTCAATGTGCTCATATGGACACCTCCGAAATTTGTTTGTAAAAATTATGATAAAAACTTTATTTCTGGTAAAGATTTACTCATGTATCCAATATTTTATCATTGATTTTCGGATTAGGCAAGATTTCCTGTGGATTTTCAAAAGAAAGTCTTTTAAGGGATGTCAATTTGTGATATATTCTAGTATGATGTATTGTAAATAAACAGAATGAGACGGCCGCATGGCAAGATGCGGGTATCAGAAAGGTATGGCTTTAACATGAAAAAGAAAATAGGAATGGCGGCAGCGATTATGCTGCTTGCAGGAATGCTGACCGCATGCGGAAAGGATAAGTCTTATTTGAGCGGTATTAAGGCTTCCGATTATGTGACGCTGGGTGAGTATAAGGGTATTACGGTGACGGCGCAGGAACCTTCCGTAGATGAGGCGGCTATAGACAGTTATATTGAATATCTGCTTGCAATGAGCGCGCAGAAAGTGGAAGTGACGGACAGAGATATCGTGGAAAACGGCGATGTCGTGAACATCGATTATACCGGATATCGTGACGGGGAAGCATTTGACAGAGGTGCGGATACGGGAGCGGACCTGACGATCGGTTCCGGGCAGTTTATACCGGGATTTGAAGAAGGACTGATCGGCAAAAAAGCCGGCGAGACGGTATCGCTTGACCTGACTTTCCCGGAGGACTACAAGAATACGGAGATGGCAGGTGCAGCCGTTACTTTTGAAGTAAAGATCAACAGCATTTCTGTGATGGAACCGCCGGAGCTTACGGATGAATTTGTACAGACACTGCAGATAGAGGAGTGCGGTACGGTAGAAGAGTTCCGGGCGTATGTCACAGAACTTTTTGAAGAGGATGCCCTTGCAGCTTATAATGAAGGCATCGCCAGAGATATTACGCAGACGGTCATGGCAAACTGTATTTTTAAAGACCCGCCGAAAGAGATGATTGACCGGTATGTTACGGTCCTGACGGACAGTATGACAGCCAAAGCGACGGCATCTAATATGAATCTGAATACGTATATGCAGACGTATTACATGATGGATGCGGAAAGCTATATGCAGGTGTTCAGAGAAGATGCGGCGACTATGGCCAAGCAGTTTATCATGTTTCAGGCGATCTCGGATGCGGAAGGTCTGAATCCGAGTAAAGAAGAGCTTTCCAAGGCCATGGAAGAGAGAGTGGAGGCTTTCAATTATACATCTTTGGAAGAGTTTCAGGAAAATGTCAGCGAAGATCAGTTTTACGAATATTATATGCCGGACGTGGTCATGGACTATCTGATCGAAAATGCGGTTATTCAGGAGAAAACAGAATAGAAAGAGAGGATTTCAAATGGATTTGACAGATATTAAGGATTTGTACCGAAACAGAGATGATTATACAGAGAAGGAAGTGACAGTCGGCGGATGGGTCAGAAGTATAAGAGATTCCAAGACATTTGGATTTATTGTCGTCAACGACGGTACCTTTTTTGAGCCGCTGCAGATCGTATACAGCGATGCGCTTTCAAATTTTGAGACGATATCCAAACTGAATGTGGGTTCGGCGATCGTGGCCAGAGGAAAGATCGTAGCGACACCGCAGGCGAAACAGCCGTTTGAGATGCAGGCACAGGAGATCATGGTGGAGGGCGCTTCTACCGCAGATTATCCTTTGCAGAAAAAGAGACATACGTTTGAATATCTGAGAACGATTTCTCATTTAAGACCAAGGACCAATACGTTTCAGGCTACCTTCCGGGTTCGTTCCCTGATCGCTTATGCAATCCACACATTTTTCCAGGAGAGAGGATTCGTATACGTGCATACGCCGCTCATTACGAGCAGTGACTGCGAGGGAGCCGGGGAGATGTTCCAGGTGACAACGCTCGATCTGGACAACCTTCCCAGAAATGAAGACGGCACCATCGATTATACACAGGACTTTTTCGGCAAATCGACCAGTCTGACCGTAAGCGGGCAGCTCAATGTAGAGACCTATGCCTTTGCTTTTAAAAATGTATATACGTTCGGACCGACTTTCCGGGCAGAGAATTCCAACACGACAAGACATGCCGCGGAATTCTGGATGATTGAGCCGGAGATTGCCTTTGCGGATCTGACAGACGATATGATGCTTGCCGAAGCGATGTTAAAGCATATTATCCGTTATGTGCTGGAGAATGCGCCGGAGGAAATGAATTTCTTTAACCAGTTTGTGGACAAGGGACTGATCGAAAGACTGCAGCATGTGTTAAACTCCGACTTCGCGCATGTGACTTATACGGAGGCTGTTAAGATACTGGAAAAACACAATGATGAGTTTGAATATAAGGTGTCCTGGGGCTGCGACTTACAGACGGAACATGAACGGTATCTGACCGAGCAGGAATTTAAAAGACCCGTATTCGTAACGGATTATCCGAAAGAGATCAAGGCATTTTATATGAAATTAAATGAAGACGGCAGGACCGTTGCGGCTATGGACTGTCTTGTTCCCGGTATCGGTGAGATCATCGGCGGAAGTCAGAGAGAGGACGATCTGGCGGTACTCGAGAAGAGAATGGAAGAAATGGGCTTAAACAAAGAGGACTATCAGTTTTATCTGGATCTGCGCAAATACGGTTCGGCAAGACATGCGGGATTCGGACTCGGATTTGAAAGATGTGTGATGTATTTGACAGGTATGGGCAATATCAGGGATGTTATTCCTTTCCCGAGAACGGTAAACAATTGTGAATTGTAGTCGGAAGAGGCACATATGAAAAAAGGATGGAAGAGACTGGTAAGCGTTCTGGCCATGGTGATGCTGCTTATCGCAGTGATAGAGCCGGTGCGCGCTACTACGATCTCAGAGCTGCAGGAGCAGAAAAAACAGAATGAGGATCAGCTAAAGGATGTCAACAAACAGATCGACGATTATAAAGGCGCACAGGCCGACATCGGAGCGCAGATTGACGAGCTGGATGCGGAAATGGTGGCTCTGCTTACGGATATCAGTCTGATTGAAGAAGCCATTAAGACCAAGGAAGAAGAGATCGCATTGACACAGGCGGATTATGATGCTGCGGTGGCGGTCAAAGACGAACAGTATGAGTCGATGAAGATCCGGATCCAATTTATGTATGAGCAGGGAGAAATTTCCTATCTGCAGCTTTTTACGGAGTCCTTAAATATCAGCGATATGATCAATAAGGCGGAATACGTCGAGCAGTTGTATGAATACGACAGGAAGCTGTTGGAAGAATATCAGGCTACGGTTGAGGAAGTGGCAATGCTGCAGGACACGCTGGAAGAAGAAAAGTCCGAACTGCAGACTTCTCAATACGAACTGGAAGAAGAACAGGCCTATATGGAGGAAGTACTGGCCGAGAAGCAGGAAGAGTATGAAAATTATGATATCATGCTTGCCAAAGCCAGACAGGAGGCGGCAGCCTACACGACCAAGATCAAACAGGAAACAGCACAGATCAGGAAGTTAGAGGAAGAGGAAGCCAGACGCAGGGCCGAGGAAGAGGCACGCAGAAAAGCCGAAGAAGAGGCCAGAATGCAGGCGCAGGCAGAAGCCGGAAACAACGGTGCGCTGAGTACGGTACAGAATAATCAATCTGTACCCGTGAAAGAAAAACCGGTCGCAGCCGCCGGCGGAAGCGCCAAAGGGCAGGAGATTGCGAACTTTGCCTGTCAGTATGTCGGCTATCCTTATAAGGCGGGCGGCACGAGCCTGACGGAAGGCGCGGACTGTTCCGGGTTTGTCTGGGCCGTTTACAAATCGTTCGGCTACTCTCTGCCAAGAAGCTCCTATGCACAGTCAGGCGCAGGGACAGGCGTATCTTACGCGGATGCCCAGCCGGGAGATATTATCTATTATGGCGGGCATGTGGGCATCTATATCGGGAACGGCCGTATCGTACACGCCAGTACCGAACGGACAGGAATCAAGACAGAATCGGCGACTTATCGAAGTATTATTACGGTGAGAAGAATTATATAGCGGAATCATAATGAAAGTGCAGAACCATGAAAAGCTGATGGTCTGCACTTTTTTGATGCATAAAAAACAGGCGGACAGTAGAAAAATACGGTGATGCTGATTTTTATCTGTTGTGCAGTTTGGCAGAATTTCCATGATACGGCAGCCGTATATAAGAATTAAGTGATATTTTGGAATAATAAGTATTCTGCCGGCAGAATCTATTATGGAGTACTGCAGAGTCTGTGATGGAGTGTCCGGGAAAAGGGAAAGTGACCGGACCAAACAAATTACCAAAGGAGAAATACAAAGTGATATCGGTCATTTTAAGCTGGTTGTATATTTTCATAATCTGTACGCTTATTGGAACGGGCGTGCTCAATCTGTTTGCAAAGAGGCGGTTTTCTCTGGCATGCTGTCTGAGCGCAGGCATCATCACGATTACCGTATATGCGGAGTTTTTCAGTATTTTTGCCGGAATCGGAGTCCGGGCACATGCGATAATGTTAACGGCGGCTTTGTTGAGCGGATACTTAAACAGGGACAGGATACGCAGTCTTTTTTATGCATGCCGCCCCGTAGTATGTTCCTGGGAGGGATTTTTTTACGGCTGTTTTATGCTGCTGATTGCCTTTTTTACATCCAGAGGAGAATTTCATACGGATACGAATATCTATCATGCGGCGGCGATCCGGGTCTATGAGGAATACGGGTTAGTTAAAGGCATCGGCAATCTGCAGCTTCACTATGCCTATAACAGCGCCTATCTGGCATTTGCCTCGATATTTAGTTTAAGCTGGCTGTTTGGGCGTTCTCTGCATACGACGACCGGTTTTCTGGAAGTGTTTATGTGCCTGTATGCCTTTCACGGCCTGCGGTATTTCAGGCGGCATGATAATCACGTAACGGATGCGGTGCGGGCAGGTATTCTGCTCTATACGCTGGTGAATGTGACGCGCAGCATGTCGCCGGCTACAGATTATGCAACGATGTTTTTTGCACTGTTTATTATTACCGCATGGTGCGAAAATCTGCTGGAAGGATATTCGGATATGCTGCTGTATGCGCTGCTGTCGATTGCGGCGGTCTTTACGCTTACTTTGAAATTTTCGTCGTGTCTGCTTGTTTTGCTCGCCGTATATCCGGCCTGTTATCTGATCAAAAATAAAAAATGGCTGGAGATTGGTCTGTATGTTTTCTGCGGCTGTATAATAATATGTCCTTTTTTGGTCAGAAATTATTATATTTCAGGCTGGCTGCTTTATCCCTTTGAAGGTATCGATCTTTTTGATCCGATATGGAAGGTGCCGAAGGAGTATCTGCTGCATGACGCTGCGCAGATCAAAGTCTGGGGACGCTGTCTGTATGATGTTTCCAAGGAGGATCTGCCTGTCGGCAAATGGCTGCCGGTCTGGTGGGAACATCAATTTCGTTATGAAAAGATGTTTCTGGGAGCAGTTGTATTGAGCCTGCTTTTGCAGATCATCATGCTGTCCGTGCGGATCGGGAGAAAACAGAAAGTGAGACCGCAGCTTATCGTACTGCATCTTGCCATATGGGGAAACATTGCCGTATGGTTTTTCACGGCTCCTTTTATCCGGTACGGCCTTGCCTTTCTGATTGCCGTGATCGTGATTGCGGTAGGAGAATATCTGAGCGAGAAAAAGAGAGGTCTGTACAGTATCGTAACGGGAGGATTATGTTTCTGTATCATCAGCGGAGTCAGTCCTTACTGGGATCAGTATATTACGGACGCCGGTGTTTTTATCAAACAAAACCTGAAAGAACCATATTATGCGGTGCAGAAAGATTACGACAGGGGCGGCATGGATATTTATGAGATCAACGGAAATAAAATCTACTTTTCGACAGGCGGCGAAGTCAACAGTTATTATGTCTGTCCGGGAACCTGTTATAAGCCTATGTTAGAGCGGAGTACGTTGATCGGCGAAAGGATCGAGGAGGGATTTCGGGCCAGATAAAGGAAAAATTTACCATTTAGAATATCCCCCCGGGATACGTTGCAAAGATATTCCGGGGGGATTATAAAAAAGATTATTGTGGAGGAAAAATTTTATGGCAGATAGGCCGCTGCCGGTCCATAGTACATGTTCGCATGAAAAGTAAAAGAACAGGATACCTGAAGCCAGCATAAAAGGATACCTACGATGATACCGGGAATATAAGGGTTGTTGCATCGCTTAAATAACCGCCGGATCAAAATGATGGCCACCGGGAATACCGGAATGGCATTGATCGTGTAAGTATACGTATAGGTGGAACCGAAGACAAAAGGTTTTATGCCGTTCTTTGCATAAAGATAATAACCGGTCAGGGTGATTACAAGAGCCGGCAGCATATTCATCAGCGCGAAAAACAGATCGTTTACCCATTCCGGCTCATTTGCGATCCTGCAGTGATATGCACTGTTCAGGGCAATCGATACGGCAATGCCGAAGAGCAGATACATGGGAAGATACGCAAAGAATACGCCCAGGTTTTCCAGGGGAATATTTTTGAATCCCCACAGATAATAGTGGTAATCCACATCAAATATGCGGTTTGCCGCCGCGGTGATAAGGAATACGAGTGTACAGACGCTCAGAGCCGCCAATATGCTTTTCAAAAGCAGGATGGGCGAAATCTTCAATCCCCAGCCGGTCAGGGAAGCTCCGTTTTTTCGTCCGTATAATGCATAAGAGACGAAAGAGGTGATCAGCATAAAGATTCCGTTTAACAGCGCCCAGAGCGCATAAATATTCGAGGGCTGCTGGGCAAAAACGGTATTGCAGGAATAGCCGAATCCCAGCCTGAATATTGCGCTGATACTGCAGAAGGCAAAAACGCAGTTGAGAATCGTCAATATCCAGAACCATTTTTTCCCGTTTCTGTCAGGAGCCGGACGCAGAGCTGCCATCTCGCCTTCCTGCAGGCATGAGAAGAATTTCACGCGTGTAAGGCAGCCCATGCAGCATACACTGCAAATAAGAACGCCTAACATACCAAGCAGATTGCTGATGGTCAAAACCGCATAACGCTGGTTTTGTCCGACAATGTAATTGGGCGCTTCGAAGCAGTCCTGAAAAAAGTCACAGACGGCTGCAAGGGCATTTGATCCGCCCTGCGGTTTTGCGTGTATTTCCCTGGCGGAATTGACCCGGCGCAGAGCCGTTTCACCGTCTATTTCTGCGACGTAAGTATGTCCGGGAACCACATGGTCCCCTGCAAAAGCAGATGGTTCATCTCCGAAGGCAAACAGTGATTTTGCGCTGTCGGAGCGCAGCCATTGCTGTACATTCATTGTCTGTCCATTGGAATCGATTCCTTTGAAATAGACATGATCATAAATGGTATAATAAACGCCGAAGTCTCTGGAACCGTAAATATTTGCCCATGCTCCCGTATCGTCCGTAAATACCGGATCGGAAGATATCAGATAAACCGCGGAAATAATAGGGTTTTCTTCCTGATTATCCATTTTGACACAGTTATTGGCCGACTGTCCGCCGGCGGAGTGTCCCGCAACGCCGATCTGGGACTGATCCACATAGTCCAGAGTTCCGGCATATTTTACTGCCGCGTAGGAACCGTATGCATCATTTACTTCAGCAGGTGCGAAATAGATTTCCGCTCCGGTGATCTCGGAATCTCCATGGTTGAGCATATCGGGCAGAATGACAACGAAACCTCTGCGCGCAAGCTCCAGTCCATACTGGGAATAGCTCTCTTTGTTGACGGTCAGTCCATGCGTAAGAATAACCGCAGGGGCCGGATTATCCGCTGTAGCGGAGTCCGGTTTGAAAATCCGTGCCGCTACCTGATTGCCGTTTCGGGTGCCCAGGTTTACAGTAGAAATACTGACATTTCCCCAATTGCGGAGAATGGCGCCGGATAATGCCGTAAAGAGCAGGGTGAAGAAAAGCGAAAATACAAATGCCTTTTGAGGAGTGATCCTCATTTCTTTTTTTGCTTTCATAATGAAATACCTCCTTGATAAACCAATTATAAATAATTGATAAAAAGGCTCATATACATATTCGGACAATATGCATACAAAAAGCGACATCATGCCGGAGGTGTTGTTGATAATTACATCAATAAAATATATAATGGCTGTAAATTTTTTCAGATATATTTTTTCATAATATTATTATTGAAAGCTCAGCATCAAAGAATGACACATCAAAGGAGACTGGCATGGAGAAGAAGGCATATCTTGTTTCAAAAATAATATGTGAAGGATCCGAAAAAATTTCGGTCTCTTCGGGCGGATATTATCAGTTTATTCTCGCAAAAACAGGCAGCTATCATTATAAATATGCAGGGCGGCAATTGCGTTGCAGCATCCATGAAATTCTGATGCTCAAGCCGGGAGCGTCCCTGTCGCTGCGCAGTGCGTCCGGTGCTTTTCCGCTGGAACTGCTCTCGATCCAATTTTCGGCGAAACTCTTACAGGAACTTTCCGGTGAAGGAATGAACTTTATGGAATACTTTGCGGCGCTGCCTTCGGAATGTGTTTCGGTCACTGCCGAAAACAGTCTGATGATGATCACGAAAAATCTGATCGGGGATTTGTCCAAACAGGGAAAAGCGTCAGAGCTTGGGGGTTCTATTTACAGGTTCGGGATCCTTTCTCTGGTCGCCGTTTTTCTTGCCAGAGCATTCAGACAGCCGGAAAAAGAAACCAAAAAGGAACCGGAGATGAAGGAGATGCTTTTAGATTCTCTCATGTTCTATATCAAGGAACATATTACGGAAGAAATTCCGCTCGAAAGGCTGGAGCAGGAGTTCAATATCAGCCGGAGGCATATCCAGAGGGAATTTAAAAAAGGAACAGGTCAGACCGTACACAGTTATATCGTCAAAACAAAACTCGCGCTCTGCGCCAGATATATTGCAGAAGGAATGCCGGTAAGCCACGTATATGCGAAAGCGGGATTTGCCGGATACAATCATTTTTTTCGTGCATTCAAGAAAGAATTTCAGATGACTCCGGGAGAATATTATCAGATCTGCTGCCGGGCAAATGCTTCAGAATGATAGATTCATCTGCGCCGGAACATCTGCTGCAGGATTTGAGGAGAACAGCAATAGTATCCTGACAGAAATGTCAGGATACTATCAGGTTTTCGTACTGTTTCAGCAGGACGCCGGTCTTATTCTTCTGAATGAATAAAAGGAACCGGTCCGCTGTTTACGGCAGTATTTTCAAGAATAACCTCTGCATGTGCATTGGTGAGGATGCAGGCGGGTTCTTCCGCTTCAGGAGCGTAGGTGATGTTTGAGTCTACGAATTTCATCGTGGCCCGTGTTCCCTCGGTTCCTTTAAAAACGGATGCTTTATGAAGGTTCTCTATTGTCACATTGTAAAAAGAAACATCTTCAAGAGGCGTAGTTTCCTGCAAATGGATCTTATCTCCGAATTCATAATGGATCAGAGCATCGATATTCTGGAAACTGCAGTTTTTGACAATCCAGCTGCGGCTGTTGTCTCTTACTTTGTCTGCGCCATGAGAATAATATTCAAAAGCGTACAACGTATTATGGCGTCCTGAAATGCGGTGAGGATACTTGGCAGGGCCATAGAAAGTACAGTTTTCGATCAGCATGTTGACGCATCCGATGCGGAGCGAATTGCAGGCAGTGTTCAGCCGGCAGTCTGCCATGTGGAAATTGTAAGCGTCATAACCGGCGATACAGTCGTCGCCTGACTGGATATCGCAGCCGGTGACCTCCACGTTGATGCAGTGGTGGATGTCAATGCCATCATGTCCCGCATAAATGGATAAATTTTTGATTGTTACGTTATGGCAGGAATCGATCTGATGCGCCCAGTTTGCACAATCTTTAAAATAATAACCGCTTAAAATCACATTCTCGCAGCGGCATAACCGGATTCCCATAGGACCGCGGAAACCTTCTTCCCCGGCGTCGTCCCTGCAGTTTTGTCCGTTAAAGCCTGATCCTGCTTCGCCGATGATGGAAACATTCTTGGCATCAATCGCAGAAACAAGGGCGTAGACATAGTGGGGCGGAAGATGCCACAGATCAATATACTCCTGCTGATACAGGTAACCAAGCGTGGTTTCTTTCCCGTAATCTGTGTAATCGGCGGCATTTTCCGAGCCGATCAGTACGGCATTTTCCTGAAGATGAAGCGTCGTGTTGTCATAAAGGCGTATGCTGCCTGTAAGATAGTGTCCGGCGGGAACGATTACCTCGCCGCCGCCTGCATCCCGGCAGGCATCCAGAGCATTCTGGATAAAAGCTGTCTGTAAAACAGATTCTGATGGCTGTGCGCCAAATTCGTTGATGGTTTTTTGAAAATTCATGTTCATAACCTTCCCTTTCTCATTTTATTTTGCAAGCAATGCAGTAAAAATGTATTAAGAGAGTTCGGTTGTGGAATGACGGATTTCCAGCGTAGGAGTGAGAATTTTCTTTTCATTTTCCTCAAGCTGACCATTTTCCAGCATTTTCAGCAGAATTTTACCTGCATATTGTCCCATGAGATATTCGTGCTGATCAATATGTGTAAAAAAATTAAAATCTGAAATATCGTTGGTAGGATTATCAAAGGAAATCATGGAAATATCCTTTGGCACTTTAAGTCCCAGCTCGCATAGAAGGGAATACATATACAGGCAGGTTTTGGATTCACAGCAGATGACGGCCGTGATATGTTTCTCTGCAAGGACCCTTGCTATATAATCCGCGGAAATATTGAAAGGCTTGTGAATATCCAGATTTTCTTCTATGTGGATACAGCTCGGAAGAAGACCGGATTCTTCGCTGCCCTGCCAAAGACCTTTGATCCTGCTCTTGACGGTCTGTACGTCTTTGGATGTATGGGTGATAAAAAGCAGATTTCTGTGTCCTAACATAAAAAGGTGTTCAAAAGCGATCTTGCCGGCATAAACATTGTCAATCGCCACATAATTGGTGTCGATGCCGGGAAGGATCCTGTCAATAAGCACCATAGGATAATTGTTCAGTTTCATGCGGAGAAGCTGGTTGCTGTAATAGATCTGATCCACTGGAAACAGGATCAGGCCCTTGCAGTCCGATTGAAAACATTTTTTTAAAAGGTAGTCTTCTTTCTGGTGCGTACGGCTTTGCACCATATGAATATTATATTGCCTCGGGGGCAGAATGGAAGTAATGCCATTGATAATATTCAGAGAGAACTGATCTGAAAAATAAGGAAGCATGCACATAATATCCGAATATGCTGTGCCTGAAAGCGTATCTTTGGAATCAGGAATGTTCAGTTCCTTTGTATAGCTGTCTTTGGATGCCACAAAGCTTCCTTTGCTGGGATAACGTACGATATAGCCTTCTTCTTTCAGTTCCTTTAACGCCTTCGTAACGGTGATGCGGCTGACATGAAACTGCTCCATAATTTCGGCTTCCGTAGGCAGTCTGTCGCCTATGGCAAGGCTTTCCTGAATCTGTTTCAAAAGATAATTCTTAATATTCAAATACAACGGTAAAGACGGTTCATTATCCATAGCAATTCTCCCCTAATAAAACGTTTTCCTAATTATATACTAATATAATAAATAAGTCAAATAAAATATTTGATATAACAAACATGTCAAAAAAGGCGTAAAATATAAAAATGTGGTGATTTTTGATTGTAAGAAACATACAAAATACACAAAAAAATATAAATTATATAAAATAAATTGACAAATATGGACAAGAAATGTAATATTTGAATTGCAAGCAATGCAATAACAAATATTACAAAACTGGCAAACAAACAAGGAGGAAATGAGTTATGAAAAGAAAGCTATTAGCAGCCTGTATGGCAGCGACATTTGCGCTTACATCCCTGACAGGGTGTGGAGGCTCAAATGAAAATGCGCAGGATACGACGCAGCAAAAGACAGACACAACCGACACAGCTGAGACAACTGAAACTGTCGATACCGCAGAAGCGGAGAAGGAAGATACGGGTTCCGCAGAAAAGATCCATCTGACCGTTCCGAAAGTGGGATACAATCAGGATCAGATCAATACAGCAAATGCGAAGGAAGGGGGACCTACTTACGAAGATAAGTACTATATGACAGTAACGGAAAATATTGCCAAAAATCTTCCGGATTATGAAATGGAATATGTAGACTGGGGATGGGGCGAGACACTGGATCAGAAGCAGAGAGCATTATTTGCTGCCGGCAGCGCGCCTGACATTGTAGCAGGGGAAACTTTTATTCCCAGCTATGCGGCAGAAGGACTGCTGGAACCTCTTCCGCAGGAGATCGTGGACCTGGTTAATCCCTCGTTCCTTGTTTATGATAATGATGGAAAAGCAGTGGCAGTAGCATATAAGACTTCTATTTTTATGATCTTCTATAACAAGGCGCTTTTGGAACAGTGCGGATATTCGGAAGATGATATACCGACGACCTGGGATGAATGGAAAGCAATGTCAGATGACATTACGGCACAGGGACAAGGTGAATTCTGGGGAGGCGGTATTCCTACATTCCCGCATGCAGGCGGGGCGCTTCGTGCGACACCGTTCTTTAGAGCAAATGGTACAGATTTCGCCGTAGATGGCAAAATTAATCTGGATGATGAGAAACTGCAGGAAGTTCTGAGCTTTATCAGAGAAATGAACTATAATTTCCCGGCAGGTCTTGGTAATGGTACTGACGAGTTCCCGATGTGGGATGCTTTCCATGAAGGCAGCATTGCTTTCGTAGTGCAGGGCTCCTTCGAAGGTGCTGATGCGGAAACTGCAGGAATGGACTGGGGTGTAGCGCCGATTCCGATGAATGATTCGGGTATTGACGGAAACTGCACGGTGGGAAGCGTTTATCTTGCCGTACCGAAGGATGCAGCTAACAAAGAAGCTTCCTTCAATGTCATTAAAGAAGCGTTGAGCCTTGAAAATGAAAAAGTATGGCTGGAAGGTTCTTACTGCCCGGCAATTAAAGAAATTATTGAGGATCCTTCCTATTATGAAAATGATAAAGTACTGATGATGGAAATGCAGGTGATCAAAGACGGAACTTATTCGGGACTTGCCACATTCCCGAAAAATGATTCTTCTATCTGGGAGATCATTAATCAGAATGTACTTGCCAGAACAACCATGACGGAAGATCCTATCGACGTAATATGCAGCGAGGCTCAGGAACAGATCGTTCCGCTGCAGCAGTAAGCATATGTATATGATTTGAAAAATGATAACCGCAGGAATCTGATTCCTGCGGTAATTCATAAAAAAGGCGGTCAGCGAATGGAAGAAATAAAAAGGATAAGTAAAAAAGAAAAGACACGAAGCAGCAGACAGAAAAGAAGAACACGGCGGGCATACAAAATTATCATTCCCTTTTTTGCCTATATAGCGCTTTGGGGTATTTTGCCGCTGCTTTACGGATTGTATCTGGGTTTGACTGAATATAACGGACTTTCCAAAAAGCCAGTATTCATAGGGTTGAGAAACTATATAGACTTTTTTACCAACTCTGCCTACATGCAGCTTCTGTGGAGACAGATCTGGATGGGAGCGATATGCCTGTTTATGAATACACTCCTGTCTTTCCTGTTGGGACTGGCTTTGAACGTGCCAAGCAGAGCGAGGGGATTTTTCCGGTCGGGCATATACGTGCCCTGTATTGCGGCAACCTCCATAACTTCTGCCATTTTTATCGTGCTGTTAGAACCAAACGGCGTTATGAATACGCTGCTGAAACGGCTGGGGGCGTCTCCGATCACATGGCAGTATTCGCAGTTTTGGATGGTATTTTGGATTATGGTCTATTTTGTCTGGAAAAATATCGGTCCGGCAGCGATCATCTGGTTAGGCGGTCTGCAGTCGATAGATGCATCGTTATATGAGGCTGCCAAAATGGATGGAGCGAGCAGTTTTCAGAGGATCCGATATATTACAATGCCGGGACTGCGCTTTGTGGCATCCTACATTATCCTGACAGGAATTATCGGGGCGATGCAGATGTTTGATGTGGTCATGTTCATTTCCAAAGGAAATCCATACGGGAAGACGGATATATTGATGTACCGGCTGTACAGGGATGGTATTGTGAATTTTAATATGGGAATGGCAGGTGCGGAATCAACAATTATCGGTTTGATAACGATCGTCTTTTCTATCGTTTATTTCCGTATCGTATTGAAAAAGGAGGATCAAAATGCATAATTTTTCGAAAAAGGCGTTAAGGTTTGTCTGGTTTATCCTGATGGCCGTAATCTGTATGCTTATGATTTATCCGCTTATTTACTCTGTATTGGGAGGCTTCAACAGCCAAAGCGAATTTAACAGCATGGGAAATTTATTTCCGGTTCCTAAAAAACTGATATGGAATAATTACATTTTTGCCTTCTCGTCCACGGCGTTAAGTCCGTTGTTAAATACCTTTCTCCGTACTGCGTGGTATACGGCGGTCGTACTGATCATGACGATTCTGATCGGTTATGTCATGGCAAGATATGAGTTTAAAGGAAAGCAGTTTTTCATGGTATTTATCATCGTGGCACAGGTAATTCCTTCGGTGCTTACCCTGATCCCGACGTTTGTTATGGTTTCCCATATTCCGTTAGTGGGAGGGAATGACCTGTTCGGCAATGGCGGAAGAGGGTTGTATGACAGTCAGCTTATGTTGTTTTTGCCTCTGAGCTGGGGATACCTGCTTTGGCCCTTCCTGTTTATGCAGTCTATGAAATCTCTGCCTCTGAGCTTTGAAGAAGCGGCAGAATTAGATGGAGCGGGATTTTTACAAACCATTCTCAGGGTGATTGTTCCGATGCAGAAACCGATACTGACAGTTGTGGCTATTAATGTGGCGCTCAATACATGGAATGACTGGATGACTCCTTTTTTGTATATAAACAGTACGAAGAAAACTACCCTGCCGGCATACCTGGCAACACTCACGGCCTCTTTGCAAAATTACGGGCAAAAGGACTATCCCAAGGTGTTTGCATTGGCCACGCTGGCAATTATACCGCCGCTTTTCATTTTCCTGTTTTTACAGAAATATATTGTACAGGGAATCGCATCAGCAGGAATTAAAGAATGAAAAAAGTTACGATATTTAATATACAGCATTTTTCCCTTCATGATGGTCCGGGAACGAGAAGTGTGATTTTTTTTAAGGGATGTAATCTGCGATGTGCATGGTGCCATAATCCCGAATCTCTGAGCAGCAAACGGGAGATTCTTTATTACCCGCAGCGCTGTATCGGCTGTATGGCATGCGTACAAAAGTGTCCGCATCATGCGCTCTCAATGTCGGAGCAGGGAATTGTCCGCAATATGCAGGAGTGCAGGAAATGCTTCGACTGCTGTATGGCGTGCTGTGCACAGGCGCAGAAAGCCGTCGGGGAAGAGGTAGAAATAGAATGGCTTAAGAAACTGATCAAGGAAAATTCCGTTTATTACAGCCAGTCAGGCGGCGTGACCTTTTCCGGCGGAGAATGTATGCTCCAGCTGTCTGCGCTTGAAGAGCTTCTTGTATTCTGCAGGGAAAATCAGATCCATACGGCAGTAGATACGGCGGGTAATATGGCATGGGAAGATTTTGAGAGAATCATACCCTATACAGATGTATTTTTATATGATATAAAGGCATGGGACCGTGAGGTACATAAAAAGTGCACAGGAACGGGAAACGAAAGAATACTGGACAATTATAAGAACCTGATCAAAAGAGGGGTTCCGTGCATCGTAAGAATTCCGTATGTTCCGGATTGGAACGATATGGAGCTGCCTGCGATCGCGGAGTTTTTGAAAGAATATGCGCCTTTAAAAACAGAACTTCTTGCTTATCATGACATGGGGCGGGTAAAAGAGGAGGCGCTTGGGAATAGAACAGACAGGACGTTTAACATTCCCTCCAAAGAAGAGATTGAAGAATTGAAGAAAAAATACAAGTTTATATAAAGCCCGGTACAGAGATTGTTTCAGGGCGGAAAGTGTGACGTAAAATGGCAGGATCGGCGAAAAGAGGATTAGAAACCGGACAGGTAGAGATGACAGAGCAGTATTTAACATTGATACAGAATCTTCATGACGATAAGATTCTGATCAACCGAAAAAAAATAGAAAGGCTGGGAACGCTTGATATCGATGACCATGGCTTCATTGATTTTCCTGATTTTTCTTTTTCACCTGAACTTTGTGCAGATGGATTGGTATATGGGGGAAGAAAGATCGCATCTAATTTCAGAAAATTCTTAAATCAGATGCCGGCTTATATCAATGAAAACAGTGCGCTGGCAGGATGCTGGATAGGGAATCTTACCAGATATATGCCGATTGCCATGCCGGAACAGGCATATGATCTGAGTTTACAGGAGGATATCAAAAAATACGGAATCCTGCAAAGCGGATTTGAAGGGATGAACCACCTCTGTCCGGACCTGGAAATCGGACTTAGGCTTGGCTGGCGCGGTCTGCTTGATAAAATCCGTTATTATAGACAGAAGAATCAACCTGCGGATACCACCTTCTATGATGGGGAAGAAGAACTGATTACAGGGATTTTGGAATGGATCGAAAGACTTTCAAAGGAAGCGGAGAAAAAAGCAGCCTGCAGCCAAAACGGCTTTGAAAAAGCCAATTACACGAAAATCAGTCATATAAACAGAAAGTTATTGGATAATCCGCCTGAAAGTTTTCGGGAAGCGTGTCAGTTTCTGGCACATTTTCAAACGATAGACAGGATGTATTTTGTAGGCGGAGCATTGGGGAATCTGGATCAGCTGCTGAATGATTACTTTGAGCGGGATATGGAACAGGGAAAACTGACGGAAGCGGAAGCGGTTTGGATTCTTTCCAGCTTGTTCTTTAATGATACACATTATGCGCAGATTGGCGGCGTATCGCCGGCGGGAGACAGGGACATGACAAACAGGCTGTCCTTTGTGGCGCTGGATGCCGTTCATTATCTGCATATACCGACCAATATATCGGTCCGTGTACATGAACGGCTGCCGGGACAAAGTGACGCGGCGCAGAAACTGCTTGAAAGAGCCGTTGCCTATACGATGACCGACGGGACGGGCGTAAGCTACAGTTTGGAGAAAGGAACCGTAGAAGGTTATTCCCGCAATGGGTATGCACACGCGCTGGGACGCATGAGATGCAAAAGCGGATGCAACTGGACTGCCATTCCGGGAAGAGAATATCCGCTTCAGGATGTAACACGGGTGAACATGGCGATGGCGCTCTTCTATGCTTTAAATGATTGGAAAGAAGAGAAAGAGCACTCTATGGATCGGCTTTTTACATTGTTTTCCGGGCACCTGAATAAAATGATCACCTGCATTAAAAAGGGTTATGACAGACGTTATGAGACTGCCGGGGTCTATACGCCGGAAATCGTTCTGAACCTGTTCATGCACGGACCCGTGGAAAGAGGAATTGATGCAAGCTGCGGCGGCGTGGATATCATGAATTTTAATATTGATGGTATCGGACTTGCCACGGCAGCAGATTCTTTTGCAGCCATTGAACAGAGAGTTGTCGAGGAAAAGCAGTTTTCCTTCGGGCGGCTTTTTGAGCTGCTTGAAAACGATTATCAGGATGGAGAAAGAGAAAGACTGCTTTTAAAGAATATAGAACGCTTCGGGACGCCGGAATCCAGAGCGGAATACTGGGCGCTGAAAATCAGGGACGAATTTGTGCGGCAGTGCAGACAGAGTCCGACGCCCAAACATCATTTAATGATCATTCCCGGACTGTTTTCTCATGGGGATGTGGTAATGTATGGAAAACAGCTTCCGGCAACCCCCAACGGAAGAAAAGCGGGAGAACCCATTTCTCATTCTTCCGAGCCGGATCCGGGGTTTGCTATCGGATTAAACAGCTTTTCGCCGGTGCTGAAGGCCAGGGCGGTGGCAAAGGCACAGGCAGGATATGGGAATTCGGCGCCGCTGCATTTGGACATTGATTTGGATATGTTAAATCACGCGGGCGGCGTGGAGGCTTTAGTCACACTGATCCAGGCGCATGAGCAAATGGGAGGTACTCTGATCAACCTGAATTGCCTGCAGAAGGAAACACTGTTGGCCGCTCATGAAAGACCGGAGGATTATCCCGATCTGATCGTGCGGGTAACGGGGTATTCCGCGTTCTTCGCCTCTCTTTCCAGAGAATACCGACAGCAGATTGTGGACAGATTTTTGGAAAAATAGCGTAAGAAGACTTTGGGACAGGAAACACCAGGAAAATGGAAAGGCGTGAAGGAAAAATGAAAATACTTACAAGTGAATGGAAGGAACGGATTGAATATTGGATCAAAACTTTAAAAAAGGATCTGTATTGGCCGATCGAAACGATCAGCTGGGAAAGTGCAGCCTGCGAAGATCTGCTGTCTTTGAAAGAGGCTGAAAAACTCCCCTTTTCCCCGGCGCAAAAGCAAATGGTATGGGGCAGGGAATATGAATACAGATGGTTTAAAGGAGAAATCTGCCTTCCGGCAGCCTGTGAAGGAGAAAGAATCGTATTGAATCTGAAACCGGAATGCGAGTCTACTCTGTTTGTAAACGCAGTTCCGTTTGGGACCTACCGTGCCGACTGGATCCTGGAGAAGCATCATTACCTGGTGGATAACACGATAAGCATGTGTGCACATCCGGGAGAAAAATATACCATTATGCTGGAGAGTTATGCCGGACACTTTTTCCCGAAAGCGCATGAAAACTGTTCGGTAGGGCCTGTACTGCCGGGAGAATATGAAACACACCCGGAGCATGAAAGGGTGACTTTGGGAGAAAGCAGTTACGGTATCTGGAATGAGGACGCTTACCAGCTGCTTATGGATGTGGAAACACTGTATGGTCTTTTAAAGACGTTAGCGTCTGATTCATTGAGAGCGGCAAAGATCGCCGAGGCTCTTGCGCAGTTCACCTTATGCTGTGACTTTGAACAGGAAGCGGCCGGGCGCAGGGAAAACTATCGCAGCGCCAGAAAGCTGCTTAAGCCGCTTCTGGCCTGTAAAAACGGGGATACCATGCCTGAATTTACGGCAGCGGGACATGCGCATATCGACTATGCATGGCTTTGGCCCTGTGAGGAAACGATCAGGAAAACGGCAAGAACCTTTGCCGCACAGCTCAGGTTGATGAAAGAATATCCGGAATATCGATTTATACAAAGCCAGCCCGCGCTTTACCTGCTTTGTAAAAAATATTATCCCGATCTGTATGGGAAAATAAAAGAGGCGGTAAAAAACAAACAGTGGATTCCGGAGGGCGCCATGTTCGTGGAGCCGGATACCAATTTAAGCGGCGGCGAATCGCTGATCAGGCAGCTGTTATATGGGAAGCAGTTTTTTGAAGATGAATTCGGCATAAAAAGCAGACTTCTCTGGCTGCCGGACAGCTTTGGATACAGCGGCGCCCTCCCGCAGATCTTAAAAAAGAGCGGCGTAGAATATTTAGTCACGCAGAAAATATTCTGGTCCTATAATGAAGGAGAAAAATTCCCATATCACTATTTTCATTGGAGAGGCATTGATGGAACGGAGATCACTTCTTTTCTGCCTACCAGCTATAACTACAATACGAATCCCGAGGTGATGAACAATGTCTGGAAAGAACGGGTACAGGCTCATCATCTGGAAAACTTTCTGATCCCCTATGGATATGGAGACGGCGGCGGAGGTCCTACAAGAGACCATATTGAATATATCAAAAGACAGAAGAATCTGGAGGGCAGCGTTAAAGTAAAACAGGGAAATCCGGTTTCCTTTTTTGAAATGCTGGATGAAAAAGGCGGTCCTTCCGACACATACTGCGGAGAACTGTATTTTACTGCCCATAGAGGAACCTATACTTCCCAAAGCAGGATAAAGAAGCTCAACAGAGCCTGTGAGACAGCGCTGCATAATCTGGAATATGCAGGAACGCTTGCCCTGATCGCCCGAAACGAATATCCGGAAGAAGAACTGGACGACATGTGGAAAACACTTCTGATCAATCAGTTTCACGATATCCTTCCGGGCTCCGCGATCCATAAAGTATACGAGCGGACGCAGAAGGAACTGGAAGAAGTCATAGAACGGGCAGAGACGATGACGCTTGCTGTTTTGCAGAATATGGCGATGCCGGAGGACGGGACGACGTCTTTCGTGAATACATTGCCCTTTGCAAGAAACTTCTGGTACCGCGATCCTGAAAGCGGAATAGAAGAGCAGGTCAATCTGACCGGATTTGGCTGTACAAGTCTTGTGCAGAAGGAAGCATCTGGAAAAGAAAACGCTCTTGCAAGAGAATGTGAGGAAGGCTATGCTGTCGAAACGGATCTGATGAAGGTTCTTATCAGCAGAGATGGAGAGATTGTCTCTTTTCTTTTAAAAGAAAATGAAAAAGAATATGCGGCGGCGCCCATGAACCGCTTCCGGCTGTATAAAGACGTGCCGAGAGCTTTTGACGCATGGGATATTGATTCTAATTATGAGGAACAGGAAATAACAGATGCCGCTGAACTTGGAAGCAGCCTGCTGATGAACACGGAAAATGCCTGCATTATTTGCCTGGAAGGCAGAATCGGAAAGTCCTCCTTATGTCAGCGGATACGGATCGAGAAGGATTCACCGGTTATTCTGTTTGAAACGGAAGTAGACTGGAAAGAACGGCACAAGCTGCTGAAAGCATCCTTCCCTGCGGCGATCCATGCACTGGAAGGAAGAAACGAGATCCAGTTCGGCTATATCAAACGCCCCGCCGTAAGGAGCAGGGAGAGTGATAAAGAACGTTTTGAGGTATGTAATCATAAATATACGGCCCTTTGTGATACAGGCGCAGGCGCGGCCCTTTTGAATGACAGTAAATATGGAATCAGCATGTGTGATGGAAGGATGGAATTATCGCTGCTTCGGGCACCGGTATCCCCGGATATGGAGGCTGACTGCGGAATGCATCAATTTACTTATGGTTTTATGGCATGGAGCGGCAGTTTTGAAAAAGCAAGGGTCGTACAAAACGGGTATTTTATGAATGTGAAGCCGCTTGTCTTATCAGGCCGTATGGAACTTCCCCATATCGGCAATACAACCAATGAAAATGTGGTAATAGAAACGGTCAAGGCATCCATGGATGACAGAAAAGACGTGATCCTTCGCCTGTATGAAAGCGTGGGAGCCTCCGCCAATACCGAGCTTCTGCTGGGCGGCTGGGAAGCGGAAGTCTGGTCCTGCGATATGCTGGAAAAAGAAGAGGAGAGGCTTGTGCCGCTGAAGGAACATACGTATGCTTTGTCTTTTGAGCCTTTTGAGATCAAAACCCTGCGTGTTAGAAGAAAGGTTGAGATGATGGTGTAGAGAGACTTCGAGGATATTCCGATGCAAAAGCAAAGCATGGAAAACCGCTGCCTTGAAAGTAACTATGGAATACTGTCTTTAACAGTCATAACCCCCCAGAACACTTCATACAATGTAAAAAAGTGTTCTGAGGGGATTTTTTTGAAAGATTATATTGAGGAAAGAGCAATCAATATTGCTAATTATATTATTGAGAACAATGCCACGGTCAGACAGACGGCGAGACAGTTTGGGATCAGTAAGAGTACGGTACATAAAGACGTAACAGACCGTCTGACACAGATAAACCCCGCACTGGCATCTGATGCCAGAAAAGTATTGGATCTGAATAAATCGGAACGCCACATCCGCGGCGGCCTTGCAACCAAAGAAAAATATCTGCACAGGCATGCACAATAATAACAATATTTGAAAGAATATGTTTTGACAAGATTTTAGGTTCTCTTTATAATATACTATATTTGACAATCGTCAGAAATACAGGTGACTTGCAATGCGCAGGAGAATATAGATCTGCGCAGCGTGAACGACAGAAGAGGGAAAAACATGGAAAAAGAAATGGTTATCGTACTGGATTTCGGTGGGCAGTATAATCAGCTGATCGCAAGAAGAGTCAGAGAATGCAGCGTATACTGCGAAGTACATCCGTACAATATCAGCCTTGAAAAAATAAGGCAGATCCAGCCGAAAGGCATTATTTTTACAGGAGGACCAAACAGCGTATACGGTGAAGGTGCGGCTGTCTGCGGAAAAGAAATATTTGATATGGGAATTCCGATTCTCGGTATCTGTTACGGTTCGCAGCTCATGGCGCATCTTCTTGGCGGAAAAGTAACCACAGCTCCGGTCAGCGAATACGGACGCACGGAAGTGGATATTCACACCGGAGCCGCTATATTTCAGGGAGTATCGGAGAAAACGGTCTGCTGGATGAGCCATACAGACTATATTGAAAAGGCACCGGAAGGTTTTCAGGTAACGGCGCATACATCGGTATGCCCGGTTGCCGGTATGGAATGTCCGGAAAAAAGTCTGTATGCCGTCCAGTTTCATCCCGAAGTTATGCACACAGCGGAAGGCATGACAATGCTGCGCAACTTTGTGATGAATATATGCGGGTGCAGCGGAGACTGGAAAATGGATTCTTTCGTGGAGACAACCATACAGGCTGTTCGTGAGAAAGTCGGCACCGGAAAAGTGCTGTGTGCCCTTTCGGGCGGCGTGGATTCTTCCGTGGCAGCAGTGCTCCTTGCTAAAGCGGTCGGAAAACAATTGACCTGCGTGTTTGTGGATCACGGTTTATTGCGTAAAAACGAGGGTGATGAAGTGGAATCCGTTTTTGGCCCGGAGGGACCATACGACCTGAATTTCATCCGCGTCAATGCCCAGGAAAGATTCTATAGCAGACTGGCGGGCATTACCGAGCCGGAGCAGAAACGAAAGCTGATCGGCGAAGAATTTATTCGTGTTTTTGAAGAAGAGGCCCAAAAAATCGGCGCCGTAGATTTTCTGGTGCAGGGTACTATCTATCCCGACGTGATAGAAAGCGGATTAGGAAAGAGCGCAACGATCAAATCGCATCATAATGTAGGCGGTCTGCCTGACTGCGTAGACTTCAAAGAGATCATAGAGCCGCTTCGGATGCTGTTTAAAGATGAAGTACGAAAGGCCGGTCTGGAACTTGGCGTTCCGGAGAATCTCGTATTGCGGCAGCCTTTCCCGGGACCGGGACTCGGTGTCCGCATTATCGGAGAGGTGACGGAAGAAAAGGTTCACATCGTGCAGGATGCCGATTATATATACCGGGAAGAAATCGCAAAGGCCGGGATTGATAAAGGTCTTGGGCAGTATTTTGCAGCGCTTACGAATATGCGGTCTGTCGGGGTCATGGGAGACGAGAGGACGTATGATTACGCAGTAGCGCTGCGGGCAGTGTGTACGAGTGACTTTATGACAGCGGACTGCGCAGAGATTCCGTGGGACGTGCTGTCGAGGACTGCGAATCGGATCGTGAATGAGGTAAAAGGGGTGAACAGGGTACTGTATGACTGTACCAGTAAGCCGCCGGGGACGATTGAATTTGAATAACGGATAAAATCCCGGAAATGCTGATAAATGAGCGTTTCTGGGATTGTTTTATGCCTGTTGGATCTTAAATGGCTCTAATTATAAAAAGGGATAATTGCTTAGGAGAAATACATGAAACGTGATGAGATTATTGAGAGTAATAAAACATATTGGAATGACCATGCTGATTTGTGGTTTGGAACAACGGCGCTTCCGGTGTATGGGGTACGATTTCCAACAGAAGATGACTTACATTTATTCAGTGATGTTGCGGGAAAGAAAATGTTGGAGATATGCTGTGGCAGCGGACATTCATTGAGGTATAATGCTGAAAAAGGTGCAGGGGAGTTATGGGGAGTTGATTTGTCCCAAAAGCAGCTTGATAATGCAGCAAAACTTTTAAGTGACAGCGGATATTCGGCGAAGTTATTGTGCTCAAAGATGGAGGATGAACTTGATGTGCCTAAAGGGTATTTTGATTATGTATATTCCATCTACGGCATTGGTTGGACAACCGATTTGCAGGGAACATTTGATAAGATTGCTTCTTACTTGAAGAAGGATGGTATTTTTATATTTAGCTGGCATCATACATTGAATTACTGTATAGCATGGTCATGTGATGAACGTAAAGATGTTTTTGAAGATGAAAAGTTGGTAATGATGAAGAGTTACTATGACGAATCATACTTCAAAATGTCTGTGCATGATAGTGAAATTATTTTATGTAACAGAAAGATATCGACATATATTAATGCATTGGCAAAAGCAGGATTTGTAGTAGAACAGTTAGTGGAAGAGGCGGATAATAAATCATTAAATGCTGCAGAAGATGTTGATCCTAAAACAAAGAAAGCTAAAATGCTGCCTATTTCGTTCTGTATCAAGGCAAGAAAACTTTAAGCTGCTTGGAATAAGCTGTGGGCAGAATGATTCGGTGCTGTATAGGACATATTTTATATGTTACAATACTGACTAAGGAAAGTACCCATGACAGGGTGGCAGCCTCCCGGGTTTATGAAAACCGGCATGCCGGAATGCATAGGAAGGCCGCTGGATGTCCAGTGGACATGCGTTTGGCGTGGACCGAAGCGGAGCGTAGACGGCGGTACCGATGACAGCTTTTGAAATCGTTTCGATTTTCATTGGAATATTAGCATTGCTGATGTCTTTTGGCAGCTTAATTGTTGCGTTGCTTGTCTTTCTCGATAGGAGAAACTACAAGCCAAAATAAAAATGCCCTAATATGCAGTCATGAAGAAAAAGAAATGCCTGCAAGCTGAAACAAAAGATAAAAAATTGCTGAAACGATAAGAAATATGGGGTGTGGCGATTGCTGCGCCCTATATTTTTGTGGTAAATAGAAGCAGAAAGTGGTATAATCAAAATATTAATGTTATTGGCTGGCAGAAGAATAGAGCCAAATCGACGATTGAAGTATAGATTATTATATATGGAGCAAAGAGATGGTTAAAATACAGCGTATAAAGTGTGGTAATGGGAACTGTTATATTGTTGAAGAAAACGGGAATGCGGTTCTTGTAGATACAGCAAGACCAAAATATCGGGATAAGGTTTTACTGGCTTGCCGCAAAACGAATATTAGGTTAATTGTTTTAACGCACACGCATATGGATCATTGTCAAAATGCAGCGTTTATTTCCAGCGAACTGAATGTTCCTATCGCCATTTGCAGGACGGATGAAGAGTTGATTAAAGATAATATGATACAGACACTATATGCCAAAACACTGGCGGGAAAATTGGTGTTATTTTTTTCTGAAAAATCATTTTATCGTGATAAGATACCAGTATTTACACCTAAAATATACTTACAGGATGGAGATACATTAGAGAATTTTGGAATAAGTGCAAAAATTATAGGTTTACCGGGACATACCAATGGTTCAATTGGAATTGATTTTGGTAAAGAAGGAATATGTGTAGGAGATGCTTTGATGAATATGTTTTATCCCACGGTTTCCATGCTTTATCATAACTATGAGCAAATGTTAGAAAGTGCAAGAAAAATTAGTGAGTTGGGAGAAAGAATTATTTATTTTGGACATGGAAAACCAAAGAAGAACCGTATATGGGTAAAAGGAGTATAATGTGCAGTCCATTCCTGAAGACGGCACTGTTCAGCAATCATGGTTGTTTTTGGGCTCATAGATCTCTTATACCGGTGATAAAAATGGTCTATTGTCCCATGTTTTTTCATGTCAGTCGAAGTACACACGATCTAACGTTTACAGCAGAACCGGGAGTCCGTATGAGAACTCCCGGTTTTTACGTTGATTTCATAAAATTAGGATTTGGGAAATGCAGTACGCACTTCTCTCAAGGTTTCCAAAGCATCCCTTTTAGGCATATATTCCAGTCCGAAATATCCTTCGTAACCAAGCTGTTCAATGGTTTTTAGGATATAAGGATAATCAAGCTCTCCTACAGTAGGCTCGATTCTGCCCGGAACGGCGGCAACATGGAAATGGCCGATCTTTGAAAGGTTCTTTGTTACAGTATCGAGGAGATTTCCGTCTGTGATCTGCTGGTGATACAGGTCAAAAAGAATTTTGATATGATCGTCCTGAATCTTTTCCAAAAAGGAAAACGCATGTGCGCCGCTACTCATGTGATAGCCCGGGTGATCTGTAATGATGTTCAGGGGTTCTAAGATCAGGGTCATGTCATTTTTCTTTAAAATAGGGACGGCGTCCTTCATTACCCGGGTAAGGGACTCCTCGTGTTTTTCAAAAGAAATACCCTCAATATTCCAGCCGGCCTGCGCGATCAGCGTAGAACAGTTTAATTTTTTCGCTTCTTCGATGGAGGCGGAAAGTCCCTCCAGGTAGTGATCGTGATGGGCGGCGTCTCCGGGATTTATGCGGAAATCGGTGCAAAAAGTCACTACCTTTAATTCCAGTGAATCGCATAATTCTTTCAACAATTTCATGTCCTTGTCCCACCAGGTCCAAAATTCAATAGCGTCAAAACCGCATTCCTTTACCAGAGGCAGGGATTTTTCAATTGGCTCTCCATGAAAAAGGGCGTCGGTACATACAGAATAGTTCATGTCAGTTCCTTCCTTTCTTTTGTAATAAGTGTTTTGTGATTTGATTAAACAACCAGTTCTTCCACCGTCTTTCTGGAAATGGAAGAATCCCGGATGATCAGTTCCGTATTTAATAAAACCTGCTGTTTGTAAGCGGTGGGAGAGACGATGTGTTCATGAATGATCTCTCCTGATGTATAGCCAAGCTGGAAACGGGGCTGACTAATAGTGGTGATGGCAGGATCACAGATGGTGGAAATATTGATATTGTCAAATCCCACTACAATCAGATCTTCGGGGACACGTATATGATGCAGCTTTGCGGCTTTTATGGCGGCGGCGGCGATCAGATCCGAGGATGCGAAAATGGCGTCGGGCGGCGCGCTGGAGGTTAACAGCTGGCAGACGGAAGCAAAAGCCATATCGTAGTTGATGGCGGAAAGCTGGAGGGACCAGTTGGATATACGCGCTAATCCGGCGTGTTCTAAGAAGGCCTCGTAGCCCCGCTGGCGTTCTCTTGCATATTTGAAATTAAGAGGACCGTTGATAAAAGCGATCTTTCTCCTTCCCTGGGAATAAATATGCTCCATTACGTTATAAGCGGCCTGGAAATCGTCAATGCTCACATAGGAGAATTCTTCTGAGTTGTATTCACAGCACTGGACAACGGGCATCAGGGAACCGATCTGCTCGTAAAACTGGGTCTGAAGCGGAGAGCACAGAACAACGCCGCAGGCCCTGGTAGATTTTAAAAGATTAATAAAGCTGTTGAGCGACTGGCTGTCTCCTAAATCATCCTGACTGATCAAAGTGTAATAGGAATGGTTGGTCGCTGAAGAGACGATGCCGTTAATTACTTCACTATAGAAGGGATTTGTGACCTCCGGGACATTGATGATGATCAGTTTTTTGGATTTGGACTTTTTGGAAACCCTGGGAGTATAGCCCAACTCTTCCATAGCGGCACGAATCTGCTCCGCTGTTTCGCTGTTGACTAACTCAGGATGATTTAAAACTCTGGAGACAGTAGCGGCGGAAGTGCCTGCACGTTTTGCGATTTCCGTGATAGACATCTTTGACGATTCCATATGAGGAACCTCCTTTGCTTTATTATGTATTTTTTTTATTATAACCCAATTGAAAAAGTAGCGCAAGAATTAAATGAAAAAATATGCAATAACATATAATTTTCATGAAAATAATTGCGTTTTAATTGCATAAGCCACAAACGGATCGACAGTAAAATGTGAAAAATGACGGAAATTATTAAATAAATATTATTGATATTGACAAAAAGCACAAAGATCATCATAATGAAAACATGAAACACAGATGAAAAACGCAATTGAAAATTTCATGAAAAATTTTCAAGAAAAAAAGAAATGGAGGAAAATGATATGAAAAAGAAATTACTGGCACTCATCCTCTCCGCGGCAATGGTATTTTCTCTTGCAGCATGCGGCGACACAAATTCAGGCACCGGAGATACAAAAGAACCTACAGTTGAAGAAGGCAAGGAAGAAGCGGAAGAACCTGCAGAAGAACCTGCAAAAGAAGATGAAGGTTCAGCCGGGGGAGAAAAACAGACGATTAAGATCGGTATGGCATGGGCTATCTTGGATGACGGGCAGACCAATCTGACAAATGCAATTATGGGATGTTTCGAGGAAGAATATCCCGATTATGAGATTGAAGCAACTCTGACAAATGCAGACGGCGATATTGCAACGCTGATTAATGATGTAGAAAGTCTGATCGCAAAGAATCCGGATATGATCTATATTATGAACTCTGTAGGAGACAGCGGTATCATCCCGGCAATCGATGCCTGTAAAGAAGCAGGAATTCCTGTAGGAATCGGTGTTGCGCTGGCGGATGAAGCAGATTACACCTATTTATATGAAGGATTCAGCCAATATGCATGCGGACAGATGCAGGCAAAGTATATGGAAGATAATTATGATGAAAATGCAGAATATAATGTAGCCTGCATTACCGGGGATCCGGGCAGCACGGCAGGAGCAGAAAGAACACAGGGATTTGTAGAAAATTTTGTTGACAAGCATGACAATGCAAAAGTAGTCATCCAAGGCGAAGGAAACTGGTCTACAGATGATTCTCAGGCTCTTGTAGACGACTGGCTTATTTCACATCCGGAAATCAATGTAGTTGTCTGCGTAAACGACGACGAGGCGCAGGGCGCTATCAATGCCTGCAAGGCAGCGGGAAGAGAGGACGTTATCGTACTGGGTATTGACGGAAGCGATCTGGGTAAAGCGAATGTGGAGTCAGGAGATCAGGCGGCAACAGTAGGAATCAACTTTGGAGGCGTTGCATCTGCCTGTGCTAAAGCAATGGTAGACTGCGCATTAGGTAACCTGGATTCTAATGAGGTAAAACTTACAACAGAAAATCTTGATTTGATCGTAAGAGAATAAGTAAAACGGATTTTAAACATGCGGGAAGCCCGGTTTAATGGAACCGCGCTTCCCGCCTTTTATCAGAAAGGAGGAAAGCCATGCAGCAAGAGACAGTATTGGAAGTCAGACAGCTTTCCAAAAGATTTTTGGGTGTTAAGGCATTGGATAAAGTGGATCTGGAAGTAAAACGCGGAGAGGTGCATTCGGTTATCGGGGAAAACGGAGCTGGCAAATCTACTATGATGAATCTGATTCTGGGAGATTTGCACAGGGATGAAGGTACGATTATCTTAAAGGGAGAAGAGGTTCATTTTAAATCTCCTGCCGATGCCATTGCAGCGGGGATATCCATGATCCATCAGGAGATCAGTCTGATTCCTACCCTTACGGTTGCTGAAAATATCTGGCTTCACAGGGAAGACCGGTTTATGAAAGGATTTCTGATCGATACGAAGAGCAGGCTGGAAGAAACCCGGCAGCTTTTGAAAGACAAGTTGAATATCGATATCAATCCCAATGAGCTGGTAAGCAATCTGACGGTTGCCCAATGTCAGTTAGTAGAACTGGCCAGGGCGGTTTCCTGCGATTCGGATATTATTATTATGGATGAACCTACATCTTCTCTTTCTGATAAGGAAGTGAATATTCTTTTTGATGTTATCCGTGCATTGAAAGCGGAAGGAACAGCTATCATATTTATTACCCATAAAATAGAAGAATTGTTGGGAATCTGTGACCGGGTATCAGTATATAGGGATGGTCATTATATAGGAACCAGAGATTGCAAGGATACTACGAGGGATGAACTGATCCATATGATCATCGGCAGGGAATTGACGGAACAATATCCGGTTATTGAGTCGAAAAAAGGCGGCGTGGTCCTGGAAGTAAAGAATTTGTGCGGAGCGGACTATTCGGATATATCCTTTGATGTGAAGGCCGGGGAGATCATAGGATTTTCAGGACTGGTGGGAGCTGGAAGAAGTGAGATCATGCGCGGTATCTTCGGGATCGATCCTGTTTTATCCGGAGAAATCTATCTGGACGGTAAAAGAGTATCCATTCATTCCCCTAAAGATGCGGTAAAGCTTGGAATGGCCATGGTAACAGAAGACAGGCGGGATTACGGAATCGTGAAAACTGCTTCGGTAAAGGACAATATGTCTTTGGCGGCTTTGTCCGGATTTTGTTCTAAAATAGGGATTATAAAAAGAGATAAGGAAAATGAAGCGGTATCGGAAATGATCAAAAGCATGACCGTTAAAGCGGCAAATAAAGAAATGCTGATTACTTCTTTATCCGGAGGAAACCAGCAGAAGGCCATAATCGGACGATGGCTGATGACTGCGCCAAAGGTTTTGATCCTGGATGAGCCTACCAGAGGAATCGATGTAGGAGCAAAAAGTGAAATTTATTCCATTATCGGAAACCTGGCAAAGCAGGGAATGGCAATCATACTGGTATCATCTGAAATGCCGGAAATATTGGGCATGTCAGACCGGATTTTTGTGGTAAGAAACGGAAAGATCGTAGTGGAATGTGCGAAAGAAGAAGCAACTCAGGAACTGCTTGGCAAACATGCATTAGGATAAGAGAGGAGTATTCGGATGAATAAGAATAAAAAGAAGATGGACAGTGAAAAGCTTGTCCAGATATTAATGGATAATAAAGCCCTTGTCATATTGGTCATTTTTGTTTTAGTCGTCTGCTGTCTGACCAACGATTTCTTTTCCAGCAGGAATCTGACCAATATTTTAAGACAGATCTGTACCAGCTGTGTGTTATCGCTGGGATTTACGCTGGTGTTATCTTCAGGAATGATCGATCTGTCGGTAGGTTACATGCTGGGTATGATCGGGATTGCCACGGCGATGATGTCGGTTTCGGGAGTCAGCGCTCCTGTGGTAATTCTGGCAGCGCTTGTGATCGGCGGCTTCTGCGGTTTCTTAAACGCATTTATCACATCCATGTTTAACCTGGCGCCTTTTATCGTTACATTGGCAATGGGAATGGTTTATCAGGGGATCAATCTCCTTTTGTGCCATGCAAAGAGCATTGCGGGACTTCCTGACTGGTATCTGTTTTTTGGAACAGGAAAGATTTTAGGAATTCCTTTTCCGGTCATCGTCATGATCACTTTAGTCGTTGTTATGGCTGTCGTAGTCCAGAGGACCAAGTTCGGACGATACGCTCTGGCGGTAGGCGGGAATAAAAAGGCGGCAAGGGTATGCGGTATCCCTACAACGAAGATCATGTACAGCGTTTATATCATTACGGGCGTATGCGTAGGAATGTCCGCACTGCTTTTAACAGGACGTACAGCCAGCGCACAGACCACTGCAGGGGCAGGAATGGAGTTGGATGCGGTTGCGGCCGTGGTAATCGGCGGCACCCCTATGGAAGGCGGAAAGGCAAATGTATTCGGCACATTGATTGGATGTCTTTTGATTCAGGTAATCTCCAACTCCTTAAACCTTTTGGGAGTGGACTCCAACTGGCAGAAGATCGCAAAAGGACTTGTCATCATCGTTGCGATCATCCTCGATCAGCAGGGTTCCAGGCTTCTTGATAAGATCCGCGTCCGTAAGGTTGCACAGGAAGCGTAGGCAGAAAACGGGAAAATGAAGAGAAAAACAGATGCTTAGTATACAGGAGAAAACCGGGCAAAAGTATAGAAGGAAAATGAATTGACCCGGGGAAAGAACATATAAGAAGGGAGATACAAAATGGGAGTTATCAGAAATTTATTCCATGTATCATTACAGGAGAACGATTATAAAGGCGCTTTGGAGTTTTACTGCAATAAACTGGGTTTTGAGCAGATGTTTGAACTGAACGTAGGACAGTTTAAGGATATGCTTGAGCTGGGAGAACACAACGAGGATGACGGTATGCCGTGGCTGACTTATCTCAGGATCGCTCCGGAAGAGTATCTTGAAATGTTCAACGGAGCCATCAATCCGCCGGATTTTAAGAGGGAATTGATTCCCGCACACAAAGACAGCCCATTCCAATCCTTTGGGTTGGGATGCGATAACCTGGAAAAGACCGTAAGGGAACTGGAAAAGAGAGGCGTTTTAGTAAAAGACGGATATATTACCGATCCCGACGGCGCTAAGATCCGGCTGGTAGAAAGAAAAGGACATACATCGGAAAAAGACAGGCTGTTCAATTCTCTTGCTGGGATTTCCGTTTATGTCAATGATCTTGAAGCGACGGAAAAGCATTTAAAAGCCATGTGCTTTGAGGTGCAGAGCAGGACGGAGGATTCCGTGATGCTTACGGTAGGAGAAAGCGGACAATATGTAGAGCTTCTGTCTGCTTCGGAGCCTGTGACCGTACGTGACGACGATCTGTTAGGGCATTTTGCATTGCAGATCTATAAGGTAACTGATACTGTGAAAGAATGGGGCAAAAACGGAGTATATTGCTGTCCTCAGCCTTTTATGAGAGAAGTACAGGTTCCTGCAGACGATACAGCGAAAGGAAATATGGGTCTGGACAAATGCGAGATTATCTGGATGATCTGTCCCGAAGGAAATAAAGTTGAAGTCATGGTACAGCCGGGAGATACCTCGCAGCAGGAATGGGAAAGAAAAAATCCCTATTAGGAAGGAGCGCTGAAGATGAAAGAATATAAGGCAGCAGTCATCGGGGCGGGCTTCATCGGGGCCGTTCATGTGGAGATGCTCCGCAGACTGGGGAATGTATCCGTCGTGGCTCTTTGCGACGCCATTGACGCGGATAAAAAGGCGGCAGCTATGCACATTGCAAATGCATACAGCGATTATAAGAAGATGATCGATGAGCAGAAACCTGATGCGATCCATATCTGTACGCCGAACCATACACATTATGATATCGCCAGGTACGCCATTGAAAAAGGAGTTAATTTTATTTGTGAAAAGCCTTTTACCACAACGGTAGAACAGGCAAAAGAGCTGGTAAGCCTGGCAAAAGAAAAGGGTGTTACAGGAGCCGTTAATTTCCACAACAGGCTTTATCCCATGCCCAATGAGATGCAGAAGATGATTGCAAAGGGCGAGGTAGGAGATCTGTTTTCCGTACATGGGGAGTATGTCCAGGACTGGCTTATGTACGATACGGATTACAGCTGGAGACTGGAAAAAGGACAGGTGGGGAAAACCAGAGCTATTGCGGATATCGGTTCCCACTGGATGGATCTGGCGGAATTTGTGACCGGGGAAAAGATAAAGAGAGTCAATGCGGCTTTCAGAACTGTCTATCCTGTGAGAAAGAAACCTATGGGCAAGGTAGAAACTTTTCAGACCGTAACAGACGTATCCTATGAGGAGATTCCCATCGATACGGAAGACGAAGCGGTAGTGATGTTTGAGCTGGAAAACGGGGCTATCGGAACCGCCATTGTCTCCATGGTTTTTGCGGGCAAGAAAAATACCACTACTTTAAGCGTTGCGGGAAGTAAAAAATCCCTCCAGTGGTCTTCCGAAAGCTTAAATGACCTGTGGATCGGACATCGGGATAAACCCAACGAAATCATGACAAAGGACGCTTCCCTGATGCATAAAGAGGCTGCTTTGCTGGCTTCCTACCCTTCGGGACATATTGAGGGTTTTCCCGATGCGTTTAAAAATGTATTCCGCCAGTTCTATGACAGCTTTGATATGGAAGGAACTTACGAATTTGCCCGCCTGGAGGACGGCCTTCGGGAAATGATCTTAAGCGACTGTATTTTTGAAAGCGCCATGAGTAAAGCATGGGTGGAAGTAGAGGGTTGAGTAACAAAGAAACAGAGAGGTGATGAAAGATGAAACTGGGTTTTGTAACTGCTATTTTGCAGGATGAAAGCTTTGAAGAGGTGGTGGATTTTGCGTCTGAGCACGGATTTAGATGTATAGAAGTGGCCTGCTGGCCCAAAGGAAAGGCGGAAAGACGTTATGCAGGGGTAACTCATATTGATGTGGACGCTCTTGACGATAAAAAGGCGGAAGAGATCAAAGCCTATTGCGCTAAAAAGAATGTGGAGATTTCCTCCCTGGCTTACTATCCCAATACTCTGGACAAGGATCCGGAAAAAAGAGCGGAAGTCATCGCGCATTTAAAAAAGGTCATAAAAGCTTCTGCAAAATTGGGAGTGAATATGGTCACAACTTTTATCGGGAGGGTAACGGACGCTGCCGTAGAGGAGAACTTAGAGGTGGTTTCCCGGGTATGGCCTGATATTTTAAAGGAAGCGGAAAAGGAAAATGTAAAGATAGCTATTGAGAACTGTCCTATGCTTTTTGGACCGGAGCAATGGCCGGGAGGACAGAATCTGTTTACCAGCCCTGCTAACTGGGAAAAGATCTTTGAAATTTTGAAAAGCGATAATCTGGGGATTAACTATGACCCGTCCCATTTTATATGGCAGATGATAGATTACATAAAGCCTATTTATGATTTTCAGGATAAGATCTTCCATGTGCATATCAAGGATATAAAGCTTTATCCCGACAGGCTTAAAAAGGTAGGGACTATGGCGTATCCTCTTGATTATATGTCGCCCAAGCTCCCGGGACTTGGAGATGTGGACTGGGGAAAATATGTCAGCGCGCTGACCGATATCGGATATGACGGCTATATCTGCCTGGAAATTGAAGATAAGGCTTTTGAAAAAACGAAAGAAGACGTATATAATTCCCTGATTCTTTCGAAGCATTATATGGAAAACTATATTGCCGGTTAGTATATAAAACATCTGGATCGAATGCTTTGAACAGTAACCATAAATACATTGAAGTAGGAGGTAAAAATTATGTTTTTTTCAGCATTTGCACAATGGGACATTCACATGGTGGTTGATGCGCCCATTCAGAATACACAGGTAGAGGGAATCTCATACGGGTACGAATTCAAGCTTCACTATCCGACTTATAGAGGCACCTATTTAAGCTGTATTGAAGAGTTATATTTTGAAGTGGATGGAGAGCGGGTTCCTGACGGAATGGTGGAATTTCACTTAAACGGAAAGCAGTTCCTGCTTTCGGAGCTTCCCGGACTTTTTGCCGAATATTGGCACATTACTGATGACGCCGTAATACGGGTGGTTGATTATAAAGGATTGGAGAAAGGCAGCGTCCATTCCGTAAAAGCCCATATGCAGCACCGGATCCCGTATACAGGCTATGAAGGAGATTATGGTGTGGAAATTTCGGAATGTACAAAAGAACTGACGGTAGAATAGAGAAAGCGAGGCGGCAAAATTATGAGTAAAGATATTAAGATCGGCGTTTCCATTTATAGTTTTACGTATTTCTATGACTTGAAATTAATGGATCTGGAGGATTTATTGAGAACGGCCCATGAGATGGGCTACGAAGGCGTTGAAATCGTTGTGGCGCAGATGGCGCCGGAATATCCCAACATTTCTGACGAGTGGATCGCGCATTTTAAGGAGCTTTTGGATAAGTATGAATTGCATCTTGTTTCCTGGAGCGCATATATCGATATGGGACTGCATCCCGACAGGGATCTGACGGATGAGGAGATCTGCGAGCATACAAGGCGGGATCTGATTCTGGCTAAGAAGGCAGGGGCGGATCTTGTGCGTACCCAGCACGCTATCAAACCCAAGAACTTTCGGGCAATGCTTCCTTTTTGTAAACAGCTTGATATGAAGCTCTGTATTGAAATGCATGCACCGCACCACCCTGATGTGCCGGTATGGAAGGAATATTTAGAGATTATGGCGGAGCCTGAAAGCGAAGGCTATCTGGGAGTTGTACCGGATTTTTCCATTTTCCAGTATGCGCCTCATAAACAGATGATCGAGAATTATTTAAGGGACGGCTTCAGGGAAGATAAGCTCAATGCGGTTATCGAACTGAATAAAGAACGTCTTTCCGCGGAAGAGATCATAGCCACAGATGATTTTACGGATTATGAGAAAAATGTGATCGTAGATATTGTAGGCCATTTCCAGTCCCCCGCAAAGCTGGAGGATTTGAAAAAGCTGATTCCCTATTCCCCTTATATTCACGGGAAATTCCATTTCCTGGATGAAAACTGTCACAACCCATGCATTCCTTATGAGGAGATCATTCCTATGGTAAAAGAGCTGGGATTTAAGGGATATATCGCCAGCGAATATGAAGGCTGGGATGAGGCGGCAATGGAACAGTTAAAACGCTATGTGACTTTACTGAACCGCCTGCTGGAAGACTAAAAAGAATGGAGCGGGTGCTATGAAGGAATGGAAACAGCTGTGGATAAAACCCCGGCCCATTACGGATCCGGAGGGGAACTATAACGGATTTAATCCGTCTGTAAAAGTTTTGCCAAAGGGATATAAGCATGAGAAGGGCGATGTGACTCTTAGCTGCGACATTATCTGGGAAAGAGACAGCAAGGTGGTGCTTCGCGACAATACGGCTATTTATACGGACATTTACCGTCCGGTAACCGATGAAAAGGTTCCGGCGGTAATTTCCTGGAGCCCTTACGGGAAATCAAATGTGGACGTGCCATGGGCATACAACGAAAAGGATCTGTCCCATTTGCAGAAAGAAGAAGGCGTGGATCCGGCTCTGTGGTGCGCCAGGGGTTATGCGGTAGCTCATCCTGACGCCAGAGGGGCGTTTATGTCCGAAGGGAATATTTTCCATTGGGGTAATTCCGAAGGAAAAGATATTTACGACTATGTGGAATGGCTTGCAGTGCAGGAGTGGTGTAACGGGCAGGTGGGCATGGCGGGCAATTCTTATCTTACCATTGCCCAATGGTTTGGGGCAGATCAGAATCCGCCCCATTTAAAGGCGATCGCCCCGTGGGAAGGTCAGACGGATGCCTACAGGGAAACTATACTGCAGGGCGGCATAGCCAATGTCGCTTTCCCCAGGCAGGCAGTCAGCGTCATGCACAGCAACAATTATGTGGACGATATGCCTTCCATGGCGGAAAAATATCCTTTTATGAACTCCTATTGGGAGGACAAAAGAGCTGTTTTAAAAAATATCCGGATACCTGTCTATATCGTGGCGAGTTATACCAACCCGATCCATACGCACGGTACTTTCCGGGCATACAGGGAGATTCCGTCAAAAAAGAAGTGGCTGCGGGTGCATAATACCCACGAGTGGGTTGACTTTTACAGGCCTGAAAACCAGAAAGAGCTGCTGGCATTTTTCGACAGATACTTAAAAGGCATTGAAAATAACTGGGAGGAAACTCCGAAGGTTCGCTATGCGGTCTTAAATCCCGGAGGTGTTGATGAAACAGATCTGGTATCGGAGACTTTTCCGCCGAAGAATATTTCCTATACAAAATTTTATTTAACGGGGTCCCGCGGGAATTCCTGCGGCGGGCTGGAAACCGGTCCGGGAGGAGCCTTTACGGTTTCCTATGACGGAAAGGATGTAAGCGCCGGAGCGGAATTCAGGATTACTTTCCAGGAAGAAACCCGTATTGTGGGGTATCCCAAGGTCAAGCTTTTTGTAGAAGCCAAAGGCTGTCATGATATGGATCTGTTTGTGGAGATCGGAAAAGAAAATAAAGAAGGAAGGCTGGTTTCATGGGACTGCACGCCTCACAACCGTTACCAGAATCCGCTTATGGGATTTGAAGGAAGGCTCAGGGCGTCTTTGAGAGCATTAGACTTAGAACTGTCAAGCGGGGCAATCCCTGTACACAGCTTTGAAAAGCCGGAATACTTAAACGACGGAGAGATCGTGGAGGTGGAAATTCCTTTAAGGCCTTTGGGACTGAAGTGGGAAGCCGGGGAAACTCTGGTACTCCGCATCGGTAATGAATACCGGGAAAGTATAGAGAAGAATATCCATCTGGGAAAGGCCAACGATATGGGAGTGCATATCATCCACTGCGGCGGGGATAAGGCATCTTATGTGGAGCTTCCGGTCATACAAAAAGACAGCGAATAAACATGCGGGATAAAGCGGAAGAAAGGATAATATTCACCAGCGGAAATGTGATCAAAAAATGGACACGGCACCATAGAAACTGGAGCCAGGTGTGGGCATCGCCCGCCTGTCATCGCTCTGCTGGAGGCGGAAAGCCGGAAGCTTTGGAATGCAGGACTGGATAGAAGATATATACAACAGAATGGAACCTAAAAAACTGGTAAAAGCGGTGTGAATACCCGGATTTACCAGTTTTTTTACCTTATTGGAAGGTTCGTCATCAGATGGACATGGGAATCAATCCATGTCTTTTATAGATTGGCAAAAGTTATGGTCTCCTTTTCCAGCTCGGCTGCCACTTTATGGTTTGTGTCCATACGATTGGTAATTTCCGTCATATCGGTTACCAGATGCTGTGTGCTGTCGGCTACGCTGGAAATGCCGGCTGCCCCTTCATCGATGGCTGTTGTGATAGTTTCTATGGCGTTAACAATTTCCGTCATGGAGCTCTTCAGGCCGCGGGTACTTGTATTAAACGAATCCATGGTCTGTCTGATATAGGCGGCGTCATCCTGATACTGCTGTCCGGAAGCGACGAAAGAGAGAAATTCTTTTAAGATGGATTCCTCTATGTATGTGATCAGATTTTGTGCGTTTTCGGAAAGATTATAAACGGCGTGGGTTACGGTATTGTTGACTTCCTGAATGCGGTTTGCCGTTTCGCTGCTGGAAGCCGCAAGCTGGCGGATTTCTTCTGCCACTACCGCGAAGCCTCTGCCGGCCTCTCCGGCTCTTGCCGCTTCCACGGCTGCGTTTAAGGCAATCAGGTTGGTCTTGGAAGCGATCTCCAGGATATCGTGTGTAAGCAGATTTACCTGATCAACGCTGTGGCTTCCCTCAATCGCTTCATTTAAGATGTCCAGAATTTCTCTGACTTTGGCATTGGTGTTATCTAGACTTTTCTGCGCGGACTGTCCCATTTCTTTTGCCCGTGTATTCATGGCGCCGCAGTATGCAGTAATTTTTTCACATTCGTCGGCCATGTTTTCAGAATCCAACTGCACATTTTTGGCATTCTGGTTGATGTGCAAAGCATTATTGGACACTTCCTGAATGGTTGCCGATAGTTCTTCGGCGAGGGCAGACAAATCGGTAGCGTTTTGGCTGGAAGTCTGCGTACGGTATAATACTTCCTCCACTACGTCGCTGATGCGGCCGGAGCAGCCTCTGAGCGTATCGAGGACATTTGTGATGGGTTTGACTACAGACTTTAAAATAAGAGAGACCGTAATCAGGACGAGGACAATGCAGATAAGGGTGGATGCACTGTTTGTAATCATGGAACTGAGATAAACGGAGGCAAGCTGCGTTCTGGCCTGTTCGGTCCGCGTGCTGATGGATTCGTCCAGAATACGGATGTTGTTTTCCACAGCGGTATTGCAGGAGGCTACATCGCCGTTGGCAAAGGCGTAGGCATCCTGCGTTTTGCTGGCAGCGCTGGCGCATACGAGAAAGACGAGAGAATGCTTTAAAGAATCATAATCAGAGAGTAATGCGTTGTATGTCTCTTTGTCGTCATCACTGATATAGATTTCATAATCCGCCAGCATGCCGTCCAGCTCCTGTTCGGCATCCTTTATATTGTTGACGAGGGTAATCATAGTGTTATAGTCGGTAGCTACGATATGTGACAGCGCCATCTTATGTATATTCATGACAGACTGGTGAATCTGGGCCAGATGGGTTTTGCCTTCCATGTAGTTATCTGCAATATTTGAGGCATTATCATTGACTTTTATAATATTGGTTACTGCTAGCAGATTAGATATGAGCGCTACTATACCAAGCAGGGCAATGGGCAGTATTAAACGGTATTTGATGTTTAATTTTTTCTTCATAATCCCTGTATCCTCCAAAAGAAATATATGTTTTTATGGGGCGGTTATTCCTTCCACCATGGAATCGAGCTGCTCCTGCAGTCCCTTTCTTTTCGGGTTTCCGGCAGCTATATTTGTTGCAAATTCAGATACCGGATCCCAGAAATTGCCGCCAATGCGCTGTAAACAGGAAAATTCCGACTGATCAAGCAGGGCGGTGATGGCAGGGGAGTTCTGCACGTCGGCGGATGCAGCGGCTTTTGTGTTGGCAGGTCCCTGCCCGCGCATTTCAAAGCGGAGCTGTTGGTTTTTTTCATTGGAAATCCATTCAGCCAGCCGGACAGCCCAGGCATAATGCTCAGAATAGGCGTTGACACCGATTAATTTATAGCCTGAAAAGGATGCCATCTGTATCTGTTTCCCTGAGCAGGTATAGGTAGGGAGTCTGGCTGCGCCATAGTTCGCTTTCCATGCATCTTCCATAGCAACCGAGTTCCATACGCCGCTGACACCGGCAATCACGGAACCGTCCTGAACGCCTTGCAGGAAACCGGTCTCCGTTGTATTGAGAAAGGCCGGACTGCCGGCAATGGCGAGCATTGCATTGGCAACGTCCACACCTTTGATATCGCCTTCAGTCTGGTTCCAGGTACAGAAGTTGGTAATGCCGTCACTGTTTAATCCGACTTCCAGACCGGTATTGCCGAAAAAGGAATAGACATACCACGCGGAAGACCAGTCCATGGTAATTTTCTTTTCATTTTCCCCTGCAATCTGCAGCATGCGGTCAAGAGTTTTTATATCTTCCTGATTGAAAAACTGTTTATTATAATATAGAAAATAGCCGTTATCCGCGGTTAAAGGATAAGCATAGAGCGTATCTCCTACAGAAGCGGCCTCCACAGCGCCGGGCAGATTGTCTGATTTGATGCGGTCTGCATTCTCGACCGGCTCCAGCGCACCGGCAGCTACGAGAGTATTCAGCTGGTCATCTGCAAAAGCAAAGACGTCAGCGCCTGCTTCCAGATCCCCCAGCAACACATCTTTACAGTTAGATTCGCTCTGGGCCGTAAATGTAATATGGAAATCGGCCTGTCCTTTATATTCCTCCTGGAAGCTTTCAATAATCATGGTTAAAAGCGCTTCGTCTTCTTCAGCTCCCCAGACAGTCAGTTCTACATTTCCGTTATCGGACAGTATTTCTGTTTCATCTGTGTTGTCAGCACTATTTTGCAGTTCCGTATCAGCATCGGCGGCTTTACTTTCTCCGCTTGATCCGGCACATCCGGACAGCGATACAGCCAATACGGCAGTTATAAACAAAGCATTGATATTCTTTCTCATAGATCCCTCCATGTCAGTGCAGCTTATGGCTATCCCTGATCAGCGCTGCGATAAGCAGGATACAGAGCTGACGCTGTCCCGGCTGTTTGCTTCGGGGCAGCTGTCTATACCGGACAACCCGTGGATATTATAGCGGTTTTCTAAATTTTGTTCAATATTTTTTATACTAATTTTGACTATAAATTTTACGATTTTACTACAATATATTAACGACAGTGAAGAAGATAATAATTTCATTGCTTTTCCTGAGAAGATTACTATATAATAATAAAGTGGCAACAGCATACAGCATAGGCACAGGCAGCAGGATGAAAGGCAGCGTGACTGCAAAGTGAAAGATAAGGAGGCTTTACCCTATGAAACAGGACTTGATTGTTATTTTGGATATGGGCAGTACCAATAATACCGTGCTTGCCCGCGAGGTTCGTGATCTCGGTGTATACAGCGAGATACATCCACATGATATTACTGTGGACGAACTGAAGGCTTTGAAGAACGTAAAGGGAATTGTGTTAAACGGTGGAGAAAACCGCGTGGTTGACGGGAAGGAAGTGGAGATCAGACCGGAGCTTTACGATATGGGCATTCCGATGATTTCTATAGACTATCCGCAGTCGAAATGCAGCACGCAGCTTATGGAACTTCCTGATCAGGAGACACTGAAAAAGTTTGTTTTCGAGGAGTGCGGCGCAGAGGCAAATTGGAATATGAAGAACTTCATTGAAGATCAGGTGGAACTGATCAGACAGCAGGTTGGTGAGCGGAAGGTGCTCCTGGCGCTGTCGGGAGGCGTGGATTCATCCGTGGTTGCGGCGATGTTGATTAAGGCGATCGGGCAGCAGCTCGTGTGTGTACATGTAAACCACGGCCTGATGAGAAAGAACGAATCGGAAAGTGTCGTGAAAGTATTCCGCGATGAGCTTCATGCAAATTTAATCTATGTAGACGCATCCGAGCGCTTCCTTGGCAAGCTTGAAAATGTGGCAGACCCTGAGCAGAAGCGGAAAATTATCGGCGGTGAGTTTATCCGCGTTTTTGAGGAGGAAGCGAGGAAACTGGAGGGAATCGATTTCCTTGGGCAGGGAACCATTTATCCGGATATTATTGAGAGCGGCACAAAAACGGCGAAGATGGTAAAGTCTCACCACAACGTAGGCGGTTTGCCGGAGGATTTGAAATTTGAACTGGTAGAACCGTTAAAACAGCTTTTTAAGGATGAAGTGCGCGCCTGCGGCGTGGAACTGGGGCTGCCTCATGACATGGTATACAGACAGCCGTTCCCGGGGCCGGGACTGGGCGTGCGGTGCCTTGGGGCGATCACCAGAGACCGATTGGAAGCAGTCAGAGAATCGGATGCAATCCTGCGGGAAGAATTCACGAAAGCAGGGCTGGATAAGAAAGTGTGGCAGTATTTCACGGTCGTTCCGGATTTTAAGTCTGTGGGAATGAAGAATAATGCGCGGGTATTTGAGTATATGGTTATTATCCGTGCCATCAATACCATTGATGCAATGACAGCGTCTATCGAGAAGATTGACTGGGATGTGCTGGAGAGGATAACGGAGAGGATCCTGGCGGAGGTTGAGAATGTGAACCGGGTTTGCTACGATATGAGTCCTAAACCGCCGGCGACGATTGAGTTCGAATAGTCGGAGCTAAGCCGCAAAGCCCGTAAACACTAGGGTTTGGCGGCTTTTTCTCTTTCTCATTGCATTACGATTGCATTTTTCTATTCAACCTCTCTGTGATAGATTGCGGTGTGCTGATTGCTTGTGTAATCTGCAATGCTGTGTGAAGCGGGTGTGTATGTCAGCACGCCCGTTAACTTATTGGCAACTTCAAGATTGCTGTTCGGGTACAAATGCCCGTATGTTCCTAAAGTGGTCTGTATCTTCTCATGCCCTAAACGCTCTTTAATCAAAAGCGGGTTTTCTCCCATGCTGATTAAAAGGGAAGCGTGGGAATGTCTTAACGCATGGATTTTGATACGGTGTACGCCTGCAAGCCCGGCAAGTTTTTCTAAGGCTCTTGGAAGTGTGTGCTTACTGGTCGGAATACTGTTGTAGCTCAACACCAGATCGCAGCCTTTCAGTACCTTTTGCTGAACCTCATGCCACGCCTGCAACTCCTTTAGGGTGTCCGTGTCGATATAGATTGTGCGGACGCTTGCCTGTGTCTTTGGCTCAACAAACTTGTAATCGTCCATTGATTTATAGTACAGGGTCTTTGTTATGCTTAAAAGCCCGGTTTCAAAATCAATGTCAGACCATTGCAGGGCGGCGGCTTCGCCTATCCTCATGCCAGTCATAAACAGTACCCAAAAGGAAATGAAAAGGTAGTGTTCGTAATAATCGCCTTTGTAGAGCAGGGAAATCACTTTCTGAAATTCTTCCAAAGTCCAGAAGTCAACCTTTGTCTTTTTGCTTTTGATGTTACCTATCATGCGTGACGGGTTCTTTTTTGCAATTCCTAAAACAATCGCCCGGTCAAATGCGATAGAGAGCATACCCTGTACGATACGGATATAGTTTGGGCTAAACTCTTTCGCAAGTTCCAGTTGCCAGTTCTGCACATTGATAGGCTCGATTTCGTCCGTTGCCATTTTGTAGAAGTATGCGAAATGCTTCTGAATGGTGGAACGGCGGTTTAGGTAGGTGCTTTCCTTTACCTGCGTTTTGTACCACGGCAGGTAGGTTTCTTCAATGAACGTCTGAAAAGAAACCGTGTCCTTTTTGGCGGTCAGTTCTTCGGTGGAAGTGAGGACAAGTTTTGAATATTCCTCCCTTGCTTCCTTTTTTGTCTTAAAGCCGCTTCGGTATTTCTGGATTTGTTTACCTGTTATCGGATTGTAGCCTAAGTTTGCTCTAAAATAATAAGTTCCGTTATCTGCTTTCTTAATTGGGTCTTTTGCCATAATCTCACTCCTTACATTGATGTGCAAGAAGTACATTCAGCCTGCCCGTCTTGAAATCTAATACCCAACAATTCCTCCACGGCTTCCCTCGGTACACGGTCTAATTTCCGGGACTGGTAGTATGTATGCCCTTTGGAAATCATAAGTTTCTTCGCTTCCCTTATAATGTCAGCCGCAAAAGAAGTACCATAACCCAGAGCAATTAAATCTTTTTTGGTTACGGTTATCATAGCCCTCCTTTCCTAGACCAGATAATGAAACCTCAATATCTTGTCTACGATCATAACAGATTTTCAGCAAAAATGCTCGTTAAATTTCATTATTTTTCAAAAAAGTTGAGTAAAACGGGAAAACGGACGGCTTGGCAGCTCCACGGGACTTGCACCCCTCTCATTCTTATGAGTAGCCGTGTCATACGGGTGTATCATTATGCCAATGTGCGGGTCATGGCGGCGGCATTTTCCACTTTGCCGCCTGTGGTTCACTGATAATATGTCGCTCGCCCCTTGCCGGGGGTCTTGGCGTATCAGCCCGCAGGCTCGCCGCACATTGAACGTGTCCGTTTGCCCTATGCTGCGCCGTGCGCTTTCTTTGTCAAAGTTCCGGGGCTTGTCAGCCCGCAAAGGCACACCATGAAGATATGCTTTTGCGGAATGACAAGAAACAGCGGGCGGTCAAGCCCGCCCGTGCTTTCTGTCTTTTCTGTCCTGCCCTTTAAGCCACGCTAAAGGTCATTACCTTTATGATTAGTTTTGTTTCCAGTCTGCGCCGCAGCTCCATGTCAAGCCACGGGTGGGGGCAGCCTGCTTCGTCATACATGGTTCGTGTTGATAAAGTCGTTATGTAGCCCTCGTAATACTTCAACACGGTATTCATAGCGTCTACGTCCCCGGAAACAGCCGACACAATGACGGGGTAAGGGAGTAAGCCCTTGCCGCCCTGTATGTGCGGCGTGTTGGCAGTCGTTTCATTCATCAGCATTTACCTCCATGAATTTTTTTAATTCCTGCAAAGAGCTTGTCCGGCGGTAGGCTACCGTCCGGCGTATAAGGTTCAAGTGCGCTGCGATCTCCGTGTCGCTCATTCCCAAAAAGTAATACAGCAGGACAATTTCAAGCCTGTCCTTTGGCAAGGTCTTTAGTGCTTCGGCTAAAAGCTCGTCCGCAACGGATATTTCAAATCCCCTCGCTTCAAAGTGGTATGTATCTTTGAAATACTCGTCCCATATGACGAACTGTGAAAGGGTTTCCTGCGGCAGCATGGAAAAGGGTATCTCATGCTCCCTAAGTACGCTCATGCGCCTTTGGTAGTCGCTGCTTTCGTTTTTCAAAATGCGTTTGCAGTATGCGTCAAAGGTATGCTGCTTGTGTTTTTCTTTCGGGTCTAGCTTCATGCTGCCACCTCCCCATGCCTGCGGAAAAAGTTTTCCTTTTTTTGTCCTCCTGTTATTACTACGCACTGGAAAGAAAATTTGGCAAACTTTTTCAGAAAAAATTTCAAAAAGTTTTCGACAGGGCATAAAAAAGCCCGGCTGTTTTTCTTTATCAGTCGGGTGTGTTGAGAGGGGTGTTGTCGTTGGTAAATCGGTGTTTCCCGTCCAAAATGCGGGACACTTTTTCGGGTGTAGCTGCCAATAAAAATTTTTTTATGGATTGGCTGCACCTCCTTGATTTTTTTGAAAGGGCTTGTGCCGCTTTCCAGTAAAAATGTTAAATACCCGATGTTGGGTTTTTGTCTGTTTTCTATTGGGATAATGTCAAAACTTTTTGCAAAGAATGACATTTTTACTCATTTATCGGAAAAGCCGGATAACAGATTTTGATTGTTTTTCAAAAACTTTTCTCATGGTTTGCCATTTTGAGCGTCCAGTGCGTAGTAATTACAGGGGGAAGAATAGCAAGCATAGGGATTGAGTACCCAATCCCGTAAAATTCCCATTCCCCGCCCTGCGGGACTTGTGGGAATTTTGCTTGTTGGGAAGTGTCCCAAACCCTCTTGATTGTAGAGGGGTTTACCCTCTTAGAAAAACGGAAAGGAAGCGTAAGCTATGGCAGAGAGAAAACGGGCTATCCAGTTAAAATTTTATGTGACGGAGCAGGAGCGCACACTGATTGAGGAAAAAATGAAGCTGCTGCAAACGGACAACTTGGGGGCGTATCTGCGGAAAATGGCGATTGACGGCTATATTATCCAGTTGGACTATACGGCGGTCAAGGAGCAGACGGCAGAGATACAGAAAGTCGGCGTAAACGTCAATCAGATAGCAAGGCGGGTCAACTCCACCGGGAACGCCTACAAAGAGGACTTAGAGGAAATAAAGGGGGCATTGGATAAAATATGGCAGTTACAAAGATACACCCTATCAAAACTACGCTGAATAAGGCGATTGATTATATCTGCAATCCCGACAAAACGGACAATCAGATTTTGATTTCCTCCTATGGCTGCTCGTACCAAACGGCAGATATAGAGTTTGGCTTTACGCTGTCAAAGGCAAGGGACAAGGGGGACAATCTCGGACACCATTTAATTCAGTCTTTTGCGCCCGGAGAGGTCAGCTATGAGGAAGCCCACCGCATAGGAAAGGAGCTTGCGGACAAGGTTCTCGGCGGCAGATATGAGTATGTATTGACTACCCATATAGACAAGGGACATATCCATAACCATATCATATTTTGTGCGGTCGATTTCACGACACACCGCAAGTACGTTTCCAACAAGAAAAGCTATTATCAGATACGGAATGAGAGCGACAGGCTGTGTAAGGAACACGGCTTGTCAGTCGTCACGCCGGGACAGGACAAGGGAAAGAAATATGCGGAGTGGGACGCAGAACGCAAAGGCACAAGTTGGAAAGCAAAGCTGAAAGCCGTGATTGATGATACAATCCCCAAAGTGAAAGATTTTGATGATTTCCTGCGGCTCATGGAAGCGGCGGGCTATGAGATCAAGCGGGGGAAATACATTTCATTCCGTGCGCCGGGGCAGGAGCGCTTCACACGCTCTAAGACGCTTGGGGAAGCCTACACCGTGGAAGCCATAACGGAGAGGATTGCCGGGACATACCGGGCGAAGCCGAAAGCATTAAGGCAGGAAAAAGCGGGTATCTCCATGCTGATAGACATTCAGAACAGTATCAAGGCAGCGGAAAGCAAGGGCTACGAACAGTGGGCGAAGATACACAACTTGAAGCAGGCGGCAAAGACTTTGAATTTCCTAACGGAGCATGACATTTCAGAGTATGAACAGTTGCAGGCGGTACTTGATGAAGTGCATACAGAGAGCGAACAGACCTCCGCCACGCTGAAAGGCTTGGAAAAGCGGCTGTCCGACATATCCCTTTTGATGAAAAACATATCCGCATACCAACAGACAAAGGCGGTCTATATGCAGTACAAAAAGGCAAAGGACAAAGAAAAGTTCCTGCGGGGCAATGAGAGCAGCATTATCATTCACGAAGCCGCCGCTAAGACGTTGCAGGCGGCAAAGAACGGCGGGAAGCTGCCCGACTTCAAAACGCTGCATACGGAGTACAAGGAGCTTACGGAGAAGAAAGACAAGCTGTATCAAGAGTACGGGAAGCTGAAAAAGAAAGTGAAGCAGTATGACACGATTAAGCAGAACGTAGACAGTATCTTGCGGCAGGCGAAGCAGCCGGAGCGGGAAAAGGGAACAGAGAGGTAATGCGGATAATTAGGGCAGGCGTACAAGGCATTTTACGGGCATTTCCGGGGCTTTTATGGAAATACCCATTGCCGCCCGGAAAACGGCTTCTAAGCGTCCACAAAGGCAGAAAAAGACATCGGGAAATGACAATGTATCTATCATCATTCCCCGGCATTTATCCGCTGAATTTATAGCCGACACCTAACACGGTTTTTATGTAGGTCGGATTTTTACTGTCTGGCTCTATCTTTTTCCGTAAATTACATATCACGCTTCCAACATTTGAGTGGCAGCTATCACTGTCCATACTCCAAACAGCTTCAAATATCTGTGTCCGTGTAAGGACAATGCCGGGATTGGAAGCAAGGAATACAAGAGTATTATATTCAAGGCGGGTAAGGTTGACATCTTCCCCGCCTTGAATTACTCTGTGTTGGCTTTGCTTTATTTCCAGTCCCGGAAAAGACATTCTCGAAGCAGGGACGGGGATAGTCTGCACGGCTTCAAGTGAGATATGGTCAGCTATTGCTGATATGATTTTGTCAATCATTCTTTCTTCCTGTTCATTAAGTGTCAATACTAATACTTTTCCTATAAGACCACCTCCGAAATTATACAGGTCATAAATGGTGGCACATGAATATATTATTATTCCAAACAATCGTAATGCGGTTAATATTTTACTAATGATAAACTAATAACTAATTCATGGTCGTTAAAATTGGCTGAAACTGTTCCATTCATCTTTTCAGTTAATAATTTGACGATATATAATCCTAGTCCTGAACCAGATTGATGTCGGGATATATCAGCAGTGTAAAATTTATCAAATAGTTTATCTGTATCTATATTAGAGTTAGTTGCTATAAAATTCTGAAATTTTACATCAATAAATTGGTTGCTTGAAATAGTAATTTTTAATTCTTTTGTGCCATAACGTATTGTGTTTGAAACTAAGTTTGTAATAATACGTTTTAACATTGTTTCATCAGCCAGTACATATGTTGCAGTATTTAAGTAGTTGATAGTCGGTGTGATGTTCTTTTGTTCAAATTGTTCTGCAAAAGATAAAACAATTTCAGTAAGTATGTTATTCAAATTTATTTTTATTAAGGTTGGTTTTGTATCTTTGTTTTCTAAAAGAGAAATATCATAAAAATCATTGATAAGTGTTTGTAAGTATTTTCCTTTTGACATGGCAATATTCAAATACTCTTTTTGTTCATCAATTAGATTAGTTTTTTGTAATAGTTGTAAATACCCTATCATAGAAGTAAGCGGAGTTCGTAGGTCATGTGAAATATTAGAGATAGACTCTTTTAAGTGATGTTCTCTTCTTATAATTGATAACTTATCTTCTTTTAATAGAGAGTGATTTTTATTGATTTCAGCAGCAAGTTCGGTTAGGTCTTTGTCTATTAAAACAATATCTATTGGTTTTTCTACTCCATTTTCATAATCATGTATCTGTTTTTTTATTGAACGTATTTCTCTTTTTAATAAAAAAAGGGAAATGAAAAGGCAAATAGACAGAATGAGCAATATAAAGATAATGAATAGCATTTCATTTCCCCTTTCGCTTATTTTATTTCAGCTTTTGCAAAAAAATAGCTTCCTATTGCAAGTGTTATCACAATGGTTATTCCGGCAGATAAGATTACAGGTAATAATGATAGTATGGAAAATTTATCGTCTACAATATATTTTAATTGTGACAATGTTGAATAACCTAATAATGAACCAAATAAGGGAAAATATTTTCCAACCGTACTGCTAATTGCGGAGAACAATACAGGAAAGGCAAAACACACACATATTGTTTTAGGAATATCCCTACATAAAAAGGAGAAGCATACATATATGCAGGCTGTTCCCATATTGAGAATACTACCTAAAAGAGTAACACGGATAAGATATAGGATTGAGGATATGTTAAATGCTTCTCCCCAACCCCAAATTATTGTATGAATGATACAAACGGTAATTGGATAGAGGAGCATAAGCACACTTGCCCCCGATGAATATATAAAGGCTTTTGCAAATATAATATCTGTACGCTTATGTCCTCTGGAAAGTTCTGCCTGTATAGTCCGATTAGAGAAGTCCGAACCAATATAAAATCCTGCAAAAATAGCAATTACAAATAACATAAAAATATCTTGAAATGCATTCGCAAAGCTATCTTTGCCAGTTATGGGGTTAGCCGGTGTTGTCATTAAATTTATTTCAGAAAAAGCACTGAAAGAAGAAATCGCGATCACTATAAGAAAAAGGATAATGAATAACTTTTGCCTTTTAAGTTTATACAACTCTGTTTTAATTAAATTATACATTTTTAGTCCCCCCTATCGTATTGATAAAATAATTTTCTAAACTATCTCCGGCTATCCCGATATTTTTGATAACAAGCTGATTTTCGGATAAAGTAGTAATTACTTTTTGTATATCATCAACATAATCATATAATTGAATTGATTGATCCGGTAAAATAGTAAAATTATTTGTATTTAAAGTACGTTCCAAAATTACAGCAGCCTTTGGAACATCATTTACAAGGATAGATATATGCTTTTTACAACGTTTATCTAATTGTTCCTTTGTTATTTCCTGTATTACTTTTCCTTGATGTAAAAAGATATAATTTGTAGCAAGTTGATAGAGTTCTCCTAAAATATGGCTAGACACTAATATGGTTAATTGCTTTTCGCTTGCAAGATTTTTTAATAATTCCCGCATTTCAATAATGTTTACAGGGTCTAAGCCGTTCGTTGGTTCATCAAGCATTAAAAATTCCGGCTCGCCCAACAAGGCGATTGCAATTCCCAATCTCTGTTTCATACCTAAAGAAAAATTTTGAACTTTTTTCTTTCCCGTATTTTCCAAACCAACAATTTTCAAGCAATGCTCAACAGCTTCTTTGTTTGGTATGCCTTGTGCAATTCGCATAGCTTCTAAATTGTCATGTGCTGTCATATATGGGTAAAGAGCAGGGTGTTCTATCATACACCCCATACGCTTTCTTTGTAAATCTATCTCCGCTTTATCAGATTTACCAAACAGAATCATGCTCCCACTATTTGGTGTCGATAAGCCAGAGATTATACGCATAAATGTCGTCTTGCCAGCGCCATTTTGCCCAATAAACCCATAGATACCCCCTTTTTTTATTGTTACATTTACATTGTCAAGCGCAGTTGTGTGAGGATATTTTTTCGTAAGACCTATCGTTTGTAGAATAAAATCACTCATTGCTTTTTCCTCCTTTTTTCATTGAGCATAAGTATAAAAGCTAATTCTAAAAAAAACCTTACGAAAACTTATCATAAACATAAGTATTATTTTGCTAGACGATACCCCAATCCCCATAGGGTTTCGATATATTCTTCTTTTTCATTTGCTTTTTTCAACTTTTGGCGTAGACGGCTTATATGGACATTTAAAGTGTTATCATCAACGGTATATTCCTCATTCCAAATACTTTCAAATAAATTAGCTTTAGAAAAAACCTTTTGGGGTTGTGACAGAAATAATTGTAATATTTTCATTTCTGTTGCAGTTAATATGATTTCCTTGTTGTCTACAAAAACCTGCTTTGTGGAGATGTTTAATTCAATATCCTTATATTTTAATATCTTGTTTGGTATTGTACTATTTATCTGATTACGCCGCATATTTGCGTCAACTCTTGCAATAACTTCATCAATATCAAAAGGCTTTGTAATATAATCATCTGCGCCTAATTGAAACAAGTCTACCTTAATCTGTGTGGTTTCCTTTGCCGAGATTACAAGTACCGGAATATTAGAAAAAGAACGCAATTCTTGCAGTAATTTATCGCCGCTTTTGTAGGGGAGCATAATATCCAGTAATAACATATCAAAAAGCTCATTTTTTAATATATCAAGTCCTTGTATACCTGTGAAAGCCGATTTTGTATTATATCCGTGACTTTCTAATGCTTTACATAATAAACTGTTAATTTCTCTATCATCTTCAACAATTAGTATATTATTTGCCATGTATAACAACCTCCAGACTAATTTATGTATAATTATAATCAATATTTTACCCCACTTAGTAAAAGATGTATATGTAAAAATAAAAAAACGGAGAACAGTGATATAATTCACGTTCTCCGTTTTTTTTAATACTCCATATCTTCAGCAGGCAGGAACACAAGCCCGGCAAATTCTTTCTCGGTCAGTTTCTTCAGCTTTTCCGCTGTGCGCTTTGCAAGCTCCTGTATCTCCGTTTCCATGTAGAGCAGGGCGGCGGTCATTGCCGCCACCGTATCAGCCCTTGTTCTCTTTCTGTAACAACAGATAAGGTTTGTTTCCTCAAAATTGAATTGTCCCATGTTCCTATACCTCCAATCCCTTGTTTTTAGTTTTTGCCTCCTGCTTTTTCGGGGCGGCGTTTACGGTCTTTTTGTCCTGTGCAAGCTGCGCCCGCAAGGACGGCTTTTTCTCTTTTCCTTTGCCGGACAGTGTTTCGATATGCTCCTTTATGTCGCCGCTGCGGAAGTGCTTTCTGCTTTGCTTTTCGTACCGTAAAACGTCTTGCAGGGCGGCGGGGTCTTTGGGCTGTTCCTCAAAGGAAAGGAATTTCCCTAAGTCCGGGTCAGCGTCCCCGGTAATGCGTTTTTCGGCTTCCTGCGTCCGTTCCCCGTTCTCGTAGATCAGCTTGGTATCGCCGTGGTCTACGGAAGCGTCCTTGACGTGTTCATAATGCTTTTGGTAGTCCAATTCGTAGAGGTTGCCCGTTACCCTGCCTTTTTCAATCCCGGTCAGTTCCACGGCATAGGCAAGTATCTTGTCCCTTGTCTGCTCGGCGTAGAAACAGAACGTGTTATGTTCCCGTGTGTCCTTGATGAATGTGTCACGCTCCCGCAAGCACCACGTCCCGGCAGGGCGGCATAACCACAAGTATTTTTTATCCTCCGGGTTCGGGCTTTTTGCCGCCTGCTTTAAGGTCTTTATGTCTATGTCAAAATCAGACTGGAAATGTTCGGTGTGGGTCTGCATGACTGCTTTGAGGGATTTTAATATATCCACGTTTTCAAATTTCTGCATGGTTCAGCTCCTTTCTAAGTCCTGCTTTTTCGTTTTCTCCACTGCCTTTTTCGGGGCGGCTTTCAACGCTTCCTTGTCCTGTGCAAGCTGCGCCCGGATAGAGGGCTTTTTCTCTGTCTTGGCGGCTGTGCGGGCTTCTTTCTGTATCTCCGTGGGGCTTTTCCCGGACAAGGGGCGTATGCAGGATAAACCGTCAGCAACGTAAATAGCGTTGTCGTTTAGCTGCCTTTGCCACGCCCCGGCTTTGGGAGACCAACGGAAGCCGTTTTCCTTTAACGCTTCACGGGTCTTTTCGTCCGGCTTTTCCTCAAAGAAGATTTGCAGGCGGTTGTCCTCCCGGTTTGCTTCCACCGTGCCGCCGTCAAATTCCCACCCGGCGTAGGGGGTTTCCTGCTTTCTTGTCAGCTCCGCAATGCGTCCCTTTACCCGGCGTATCTCTGCGTTGTTGTTGGATAAAGCCCATGAGGGGTAGGGCTTATCCTCTATGTGCCACTGTGACGACATTTCCCCTTTCATTTTCTCGATACGTTCAGCGGAAAGGTTGGGGCAGCCGTCAAGTGTCTTGTGCTTTCTGTAATAGGCATTTACCGCTTTCATGGTTTCCTGCGCCGATTGCAGTTTTTCCAGTTTGGCTTCCAGTTTTTGTATTGCCTGCGGGTCGTCTGCGCTGATACCGCCCGTGCCTGTGCTTCGTATCTTGTCAAGCAAGCCCTGTATGTCGTTCCACTCGGAATAGTTTTTCTCACGGGCGGCGTTCTGCTTTTCCTTTTTGCGTACCGGGAAATTAGAACCGCCCGCAATGAGGATAGAGGGTACACGGGCTTCAATGGAAAAACTGCTGTTCATGTTCTCCGCAAGTTTCCGGGCGTAGGTGTCAACAAGGCTGTCAATCTTTTCGTGATACATGGGGTCTACGCTCTTTTTCTGCCTTTCGGCAATCTCCACGGCTTTGTCTACCATTTGTCTGTATTCTGCGGTTGCGCTGCCGGGCTTGTAGTCGCTGAAACTGTTGGCTTCTTTTGCACGGCGGGCAGCCCCCTCATTGATTGTGTAATAAATGGTCTTGGTTTCCGGGGCGTTCTGCTCCGGCGTATCATCATGCAGGGAAAAGGGCTTGTCAGCAAAGAAAAATTCTTTTTCCGGGATAAAGCCTGCCTGCGATAAAAAGTCCGTTATGCGTGAAAATTCTTCGTAGTCCTCTTTGGTGTATATGCCACGTTTTAGGGCTTCGTCCTGCGTGTCTATGCAGCCCTCGCTTGAAAGGAATGTAAAGGCGGCTTGGCAGTTGGAAACGTAGAGCAGGGAATTGTCTTTATTGTCATAATGCCCTTTGTTGTCGTAGTTCTCGCTTTTCCCGATATAGATTTTGTCGTCCATAGTGTAGAGGGCTACCATGCCGTCATAGCGGCTTTTTGCGGCGGCTGTGATACGGGCTGTGTCCGGCTCGGCGTTGGTAGCTTCCCGGTCTTTCTGTATTGCGTCCGCAAGGTCGGCAAGTGAGATCTGCTCCCCGGCGTTTGCCTTTGCTTCCAGTGCGTCCGTGTTGGGGGTGTTGTTGATGATACCGTCAATCATGTTTGCATTTTGTTCCGTGGAAAGCTCGGCGGTTTTTAAGGGGTTCTCTAACAGGAAATTTTCTGATATATCCACAAAACCAACGCTGTCCGTATAGTGGGCGGTGTCCGTGCCGTTCTGATGAAGCACTACCACGTCAGAAACGGAGAGGGAATGTCCCTTGAAATCTTCCGGGCGGTCAAAGTTGAACTTCTCAAAAATGCGCTCTAAGCTCATGCCCGGCGTGAGTGGTGCGTCATAGACTTTTTCATAGTTGGCGGGGTCTACCGCAAGTCCCTTTTCCTGCAACCGTTCAAGAGAGCGGAAATGATAATCAACGGGTACATTATCTTTTAACTGATAAATGGTAAAAGTGTTTTCTGCCTGCTCCTTTGCGCCGTATTCCTGCATATCGGAAACAGTGATTGACGGGTCGGGCAGCTCTGCGGCGTATGGTTCGTAACCATTGGCGGCGTATTCGTCCACGGTCATTCCTGCGGCGGCTGCTTCCTGTGCGATTTCCTCTTTGACGTGTTCCTTGTAGTCGGCAAGCTCCGTGTCAAAGTCTTTAAGCTGCGGGGCGGGTGGCAGGTTGTAATCTCCGCTGTTTACCATTGTCCGGCACTTGGAAACATATTCTTTCATGGCGGTGTGGTAGGCGGTTTCGGTGGGTGTCATGTTCCCGTTTTCCTGCAATGCTTTTGTGGCGATCCGCTCCATGTTGGAGAGGTTATTGTGCAGTTTCAGATAGGGGACAAACTCATGTAAGAGCATTTCCCGCTGTGCCTTGTCCGCTTCCAGTGCTTCCGTGCCGCCGCTGTGTAAAACAAAATTATCCCAATCTGCATTATTCTCATAATAGGCATGGTATTTCTCGATATGGTCTATGAGTGTGCAGTCCCCGTCCCCTAAGTCCTGCCGTCCTACGTAATTGTCCGGCTGTCCGTCCATTACAAAGTCAATGCGGAACTTGGTTTTATAATAGCCGTCCTCGGAAACGGTGGCTCTGTCAAGGCTTTCTATGAGGGCGTTTGCTTCGGAAAGGCTCATTGTTTCGCCGTCATGGAAATGGCTGTGTTCGCTCCAAATGATTGTGACGGTCGGCTCTGCGTTGGGGTCGGGCGGTGGGAAATTATCTTCGGGCTGTTCTGTCTGTGCGTCCTCTTTTGTGGGTTCTTCCGTGGCTGCTTTTTCCGCTTTCGGGGTGGCGGCTGCGTCCGCTTTTTCCTCCTGCGGTGCGTCCTGCTCCGGCTGTTTTTCCTCCGGCGTGGGTTCTTCTGCCTGCGTTTCCTGCGCCTGCGTCTGCTCCTTGTTCTGTGTCAGCTCCGCAAAGTTTTTATCTATTTCCTTAATCAGTTCGGAAGCGGTGTTGCGGATTGTTTCAAGGGACGCTTTCAGTTCGGACAGTTCCCGCCCGCTGCTCCATTCTGCAACATAGGCAAAGGAATAATCGGAAGTGTCAAGCATATAGTGTTGGCATACGGTGTAGGCAATGCTTTCCGCCTGTACCTCACGGGTGCGGCGGTCGGGTCGGTCTGCCTGCTCCTTTGCGGGGGCGTTCAAATCTATGTCGTGTAGCTTGGCGTGTGCGATCTCATGTATCAGCGTTTTAAGGTTCTGCAATTCGCTCATGCCCTCGTTAATGGCAATGCGTTTGTCTGTCTGTGAGTAGTAGCCCTTTGCGCCGCTTTTTATCTTTTCAAAACCAACCGGGACGGGGGAAGCCTGCTCTGTTGCCTTAAAGAAATCGGCATACTGTTCCACGTCCCCGGTCAGCTCGTCAACGCCGATAGTGGGAAGCTCCTTTCCCTCTGTCTGTGATACATCAAACACGGAAACAACCTTAAACGCCGGGACGGTTATTTCTGTTTCCTCTTTGACGGGTTTTCCGTCTTTGTCGGTCACGGGCTTGTTGGTTTTGGGGTCGATTTTGTCAACTTCCTTTTTGATTTTGTACGGGGACGGTGCAAGCACTTTGATACCTTTTGCGCCCCTTGCAACCTGCCGCCCAAACAAATTTTTCCATGAGTTGTAGCCTGCCACAAAGGTAGCGTCCGGCTTCTGCATGGCAATGAGCAGGGTGTTGTTGAAACTGTAATTATGGAATTTTGACATTACCTGCAAATATTCTTTGAAGCGGGTGCTGTCGAATAAGTCCTGTATGCCCTGTTCCAGTCTGTCCGTGATCTCTTTTATTTTTTCGGCGGGCTTCTGCGCCTTTAGCTCAATAGGGTGTGAGGGGTTGGCGGCGGCTACTGCCTGCGGGTCTAAGGTCGGTGCGGGTGCGGCTTCCATTTCCGCATTTTCCGGGGCGGTGCGTTCCGTTTCCGGGTAGCTCATAATGCGGTATTTCTCCGGCGTTTCCTGCCCGGTGTAAAGCTCTTTCCATTCCGTCCCGCTCCTTGCGATATAGCCGTAGTCGGTCAGCTTGCCGTCCTCATGGAGTGCGGCGTTAAAGCCGAAATCCTCCTTGTCAATCCCGGCTTTCCATTGCTCCGGCATTTGCACTTTGCCGCTGTCATTGAGGAAATAGTCGCCTAATTCCTTATAGCTCAAAATGCCCGGAACATAGGAATAAAAATCGGAATTGTAGGTGTGGTTAATAAGTCCGTCAAGGCTTTCCGGCTTGAAAGCGCTGTGCATAACAGCGTCCAGTTTTTCAAGCAGCTCCGTTGTCATTTCTTCAAGCCGTGCGGCAAGGAAATTTATCTTGTCAAGGTCGCCGTCCCTTATCCAGTCAAAGGGTATGTCAATGCGCCTTTTCTCGTCCGTGGAATAGCCGTTCAAGAAAAAATCATGCGGGTTGTCGGCGGTAATGTTCAGTGCTTTCATGGCTTTGTGGAGTTCTTCTTTTGTGGCGGGCAGGGAGAGGAACACGCCCGCCGGGTTGCCTTTTTCAAACTCGGTGCGGTTCTGTATCAGCACGGAAAAATCATCTTTCATAAGCAAAGCTCCTTTCGGTTTTTTTGTTTTTTCAAGAGGGTTTGGGACACTTCCCAACAAGCAAAATTCCCACAAGTCCCGCAGGGCGGGAAAGTGGGAATTTACGGGATTGGGTACTCAATCCCTATGCTTGCTATTCTTCTGTGTGTTACTTCTTGGGTTTTGGCTTCTTGGTCTTTTTCAGCTCAATCTTATAATTCACATACTTTTCTCCTGTGTCTGCAAGCAGCACGTCAGCGTCATAGGTCTTGCCCGTTTTCTCGGAATACAAGCCTTTCATGCTTGCCCTGCCTTTACTAAGCAGGGCGGCGGCAATGGCGGCGGTCAGCTCCTTTTTCTTGCTTTCAAAAAAGCGGTCATTCTTCCACATGGAAAACGCACAATCCTTATTGTTGCAATAAAAATTTTTCTTTCCCTCATAGACGGGAGAGCCGCAGCGGGGACACTTGCCGATTTCCTTTTTTTCCGGGGCAAACAGTTTTTTCTTATCCTCCGGGACGGCGGCATAATCTTTGACAAGCCCCGCCGCCATAGCTTCAATATCCCGCATGAAGCTGTCCGGGTCGGTTTCCCCTTTGGCAATCTCCGTGAGGGCGTTTTCCCACTCGGCGGTCAGCTTCGGGCTTGTGAGAATGTCGGGCAGGACGGCGACAAGGTTCTTGCCGTCTTTGGTCGGTATGAGCTGCTTTTTCCTGCGTTCCACAAAGCCCGCCTGCACAAGTTTTTCCAGTACCGCCGCACGGGTGGCGGGAGTGCCTAAACCTTTGCGCTCTGCGTCCTCTGTAATGTCCCCGCTTCCGGCACGTTCCATAGCGGAAAGCAGGGTATCTTCCGTATAGGCTTTCGGGGGCGTTGTGTCATGCTCCGTCATGGCTGCCTTTGCCGTGATCTTTTGTCCCTCGGACAGTTCCGGCAATGGGTTTTCTTTCGTGGCTTTCCCGTCCTCCGGCTTCGTTTTCAAGGTGGCACGGAAGCGGCGTTCCAGTTCCTTAAAGCCCTCGTTTGTTACGGTCTTTCCCTTTGCCGTAAAGGTTATGCCGTCGCAGGAAAAGGAAGCGGTCACGGCTTCGTATCGGTAGGGCTGCGCCGTTGCGGACAACAGTTTCATGGAGAGCAGGAGCAGGATATTTCTTTCACTTTCGGGCAGGCTGCCTTTGTCTGTCTTTACCGCTTCGGCGGTGGGGATTATGGCGTGGTGGTCGGACACTTTCCTGCTGTTCAAAATGCGGGAGTAGTCCGGGGAGAGGTCAACGCCCTTTGCAAAGTCCAGTGTACCGAAAAGCCCGGACACGATATTTTCAGCGGTGGGGAGCATATCGTCTGTGAGATATTGGCTGTCCGTCCGGGGGTAGGTGCATAGCTTTTTTTCATAGAGTGATTGGGTGTAGTCAAGGGTCTGCTTGGCGGTGTAGCCGTAAAGCCTGTTTGCTTCCCGCTGCAAGGTCGTGAGGTCGTAAAGGCGGGGCGGGTTCTCGGTCTTTTCCTCCCGGATAAGGGAAGTGCATACTGCCGTTTCCCCGTCACAATCTTTGCGGAGTTTTTCGGCTTCGTCCTTTTGGGTGTAGGGCGGGCTTGCCGCTTCAAAAGTGCCGTCCCCGATATGTACCACATAATATTTTTTCTTTTCAAAATTCTGTATGGCGTTGTCCCGTTCCACAAGCAGGGAGAGGGTCGGTGTCTGTACCCGCCCCACGTTCAAGGTGTGGTTGTAGAGGACGGAGAAAAGGCGGGTCGCATTGATACCGATCAGCCAGTCAGCCTTTGCCCGGCATAGTGCGGAATGATAGAGCGGGTCGTAGTCGTGTCCGTCCCGCAAATCGTCAAAGCCTTTCCTTATTGCGCTTTCCTCCATGCTGCTGATCCACAAGCGTCTGAATGGTTTTTCACACCCGGCTTTCTCATAGACAAAGCGGAAAATGAGTTCCCCCTCACGCCCTGCGTCTGTTGGATAGTTGGAATAGGTGACTTAGAAAATATCCATTATTCAAGGGTTTCCAGTGCCCCTATGAACTTGTAATGGATAGTAAGTCGTTGAATTTTCTGCCCGTCAACTTCTACGGGTTCAGAAACAAGAA
>ERZ808037.22-NODE-22-length-166160-cov-11.490532_pt1 | contig 166160 bp, 127 predicted proteins | sample MGYA00380190_ERZ808037 | MGnify/ENA primary metagenome ERZ808037 (study PRJEB31490, sample SAMN06133399) | mouse gut metagenome | isolation source: J9 | host: mice | place: China: Chengdu | collected 2015-05 ...
CATAGGGACTTTTTGGGCTTTTTCTGTATTTAGGCAAAGTATACGATATTAATTATTTAATTAGCACAACGAGTTAATTTAAGTAGTAATTATAAAATGAAAAAACACTCCTGTATTTTACAAGAGTGTCTTAAAAAATATAACGTTCTCTACACATTCTCGGCGCGTCCGCGCTGAACTGATGTGCGATCATACGATACTTTGAGTATCGGACTTAGTGGTTTGTAGAGCAAAAATGTGAGGACAGACACAAATGTGCCCTTTAGCAGATTGAGCGGCGCCACACAAAATGCCATAAATGTAACGATATTTGTGACTGCTGGATTGATGGCTGTGCCCATCTCAATGAGTCCCTCGAGCGGCATGCCGTACATTACTGCAAAGGTTGGCAGCAGATACACTGCATTGAAAGAGGTGCCAAACAGGGTCATGCAGAGTGTTCCGACTGCACTTCCTGCGATGGCTGTCGTCTTTTTCTTTTTGATATGATAGAGAATTGTCGCCGGTAAAATCATCGAACAGCCCATACAGAAATTGGCAAGCTCTCCGACAAATGCCGTGGTTGTCGGCTTCAGCAGCAGCTTTATGATGATCTTGACAAACTCAGTGAGCACGCCAGCCACGGGACCAAATGCAAATCCGCAGAGCAGTACAGGAAGTTCACTCGCATCAATCGCATAAAAGGGCGGTGCAAAAGGCATGGGGACTTCGATGGTCATCAAAACGCCTGCAATGGCTGCAAACATGCCGATTGTAGCAGTTTTTCTGGCGGTCAGGCTGCTGCCCTTCTCCCCATTTCGCCTTGCAATCAGCTTTTCTGCAATCAGTGCAACAAGCACTAACACTGCGACAATTCCCACAAACTCTAAGACAAAGGTGAGGTTTTCTACAATATTTGCAAAAAATTGTTTCATGGGTTCTATCTCCTTTACTGAATCACTCTCCGAAGCAAAAAACCCGAATGTTTTCACATTCGGGCGTCTATACAGTACTATTTCCTCCGCATGTGCTGCGAAAGAAGTTGACCTGCTCATAGATCTTCTCTCATCCAGACTTTACTGTCGGTTATGGAATCGCACCATATCAGCCTGCCTGCGTCTGCAAACAGGGTCGCGGACTTTACCGCCGGTAGGGAATTGCACCCTGCCCCGAAGATTTGTTATGTTATTTACGTGTATTAATATAGCACAGAAAAGCTTGAAAATCAAGGGGTATGATATTTTTTGCTGTCCTGATCAAGCCGCATCGTCAGAGAGATTCGTTTCTTGGGCAGATCGACATCGAGCACCTTGACATCTACAATATCGCCAACACTCACTGCCTCGAGCGGGTGCTTGATGAATTTGTTGGTAATCTGGGAGATGTGCACCAGTCCGTCCTGATGGACGCCAATATCCACAAACACGCCAAAATCAATGACATTTCGAACTGTGCCCTTCAAGATCATATCGGGCTTGAGATCCTTCATCTCAAGGACATCACTTCTCAAGATGGGCTTTGGCATGTTTTCGCGCGGGTCTCTTGCGGGCTTCTCGAGCTCCTTTAGGATATCTGTCAAGGTAATCTCGCCGATGCCTAGCTCCTCCGCCATTTTCTTCTTGTCCCTGACGCGCTTTTCCAGTCCGCCTGCGGTCTGCATGGGCGCTTCCTTTGCAGTGTTTTGATCAGGTGCGTCGAGTGTCACGCCGCCCATCGCAGCCGCAAGCGCTTTTCCCATTGCAGTATTGGTATTTTTAATGACCATCTGTTGTTTTTTGTTTGCTTTATTTTTGCCGTTGTCCTGCTTTGCCGGCTTTACAGTTTTTGTAGAGGCCGCTTTTTTCTGGATTTCCTTCAAATCCTCCATTGAAATATTTAACTTCTCCAGAAGTTTGAGCGCTGCATCGTAGGATTCAGGATGGACACTGGTGGCGTCAAGGGGATTGTCACCGTCTAAGATGCGCATAAAGCCTGCGCACTGCTCAAAAGCCTTGGGGCCTAATTTTGCTACCTTCAAGAGCTGCTTCCTGCTGGTGAAGCGTCCGTTTGTCTCCCTGTAATCCACAATATTTTTGGCAATCGTCTTGTTGATGCCTGAGATGTATTCCAGCAAAGAGGCGGAGGCAGTGTTCAGATCCACGCCGACTTTGTTCACGGAATCTTCCACGACACCGTGGAGCGCTTCAGAGAGTTTCTTTTGATTCATGTCGTGCTGGTACTGGCCTACGCCGATGGACTTTGGATCAATCTTGACAAGCTCTGCCAGCGGATCCTGCAAGCGCCTTGCAATAGATGCCGCACTCCGCTGTCCTACATCAAAATTTGGAAACTCCTCTGTCGCAAGTTTGCTGGCAGAGTAGACGGAAGCCCCCGCCTCACTCACGATCACATACTGTACCGGGGTGTCAAGCTCTTTGATCAGCTCGACAATCACCTGCTCAGACTCGCGCGAAGCAGTGCCGTTTCCAACAGAAATCAGGCTGACTTGGTACTTGCTGATCAGTTTTTTTAACTCCTTTTTTGCCTCCTCGACTTTGTTTTGGGGTGCTGTCGGGTAGATTACTTTGGTGTCGAGGACTTTTCCGGTCGCGTCCACTACGGCAAGCTTGCAGCCTGTCCTGAACGCCGGGTCCCAGCCGAGCACCACCTTTCCGGCGATGGGCGGCTGCATGAGCAGCTGCTCTAAATTCTTGCCAAAGACTGAGATTGCACCGTCCTCCGCCTTCTCGGTCAGCTCGTTTCTAAGGTCGCGTTCAATCGCTGGCGCAATCAGCCTGCTGTAGCTGTCTGCGACGGTTTCCTGCAATGCCGGTGTTGTGTTTTCATTGTCCTTCGTGATCACCTTTTTCTCGAGAAAACGAAGAATGCGCTCTGTGGGCGCCTCGATCTTAACCGTGAGTATTTTCTCATTTTCGCCTCTGTTGAGCGCGAGCACTCTGTGCCCAGCAACTTTGCTTACCGGCTCTTCAAAATCATAGTACATCTCGTAGACGCTCTGCACTTTTGCATCTTTTGCAGTGCTGACAAGCTTTCCTTCCTCAAAGGTCGCCTGACGGATATATGCCCTGTACTCCGCCTCATCGGAGATCCTCTCTGCGATAATGTCCATCGCCCCCTGCAAGGCTTCTTTGACATTGTTAACGCCTTTCTCCTCGCTCACATAGGCTGCTGCCTCCTCAGGCAAAGACTGGGTGGTCTCCTGTGCAAGTAGAACCGCAGCAAGCCCGTCAAGCCCTTTTTCCTTGGCAATGCTCGCGCGCGTCTTTCTCTTAGGTCTGTAGGGCAGATACAAATCCTCCACTGCCACCATGGTCTCGGCTGCAAGAATTTTCTCCTTGAGCTCGTCAGTGAGTTTTCCCTGTTCCTCAATGCTGCCTAGCACCTGCTCTTTCTTTTCCTCCAGATTTCTAAGATACCCTAATCTTTCGTTTAGATTTCTCAGAACCTCATCATTGAGCGAGCCTGTGACTTCTTTGCGATAACGGGAGATGAACGGAATGGTGTTTCCTTCATCTATCAGTTTCACGGCAGCCTCAACCTGCCATTTTTCAACGTTTAATTCGTCTTTTAACTTTGCTATAATGTCCATTGCTGTGCCTTTTCCCTCTTAATCCTAATATTGCTGTATACAAATAAGCTGAAACAGCGATATTACAATTATATGATAAAATAAAGCGCGATTCAAGAACATTTCATATGGATTTCATTGTTTTATTGTATGAAACATGATACAATCATTTTTATATGATAAAGGTATTTATAGAAGGGATGAATGACTATGCAGCAATCACACTATAAAAGCAACTATGAGCTAAAATCTCTGGCAAGGGTACAGACCAGTCAGCATATGGGCATCTTGGCAGGCTCTCTCCTGCTAAAGCTGCTCATCAGTTTTATGTCTGTAAATCTGATCACTGCCCTCATTCCCACGCGCACCACAACTGGATATATCCTCAATTATCTCATGACAGTCCTCGTGCAGATCGCTGTCTGTGTGCTGAGTGTCGGGGCAGCATTTATTTTTCTGAAAACTGCCTGCAATATGCCGGCGGCGATTGGCGATTTGTTCTGCGGTTTTCAGCAAGATCTTGTCAAGATTTTGAAAATCGGCACGGTCATCGCTATCATCAATTCCATTTGCATGATTCCGCTTGATATCGCCTCCATTCAATATAGTGACATGGTCAACTCCGTTCCGCTTCTCGAGCTCTCAAGAACCAATTCTATTCTTGACAACTATGAACTGCTTGAGGCATACAATATTTTTTACAGCGCTACGTTAAAGTTTTACCTGATTATGCTGGTGTGCACTGTCGTTTCCACCATTTTGACGCTGCCGTTTTTTCCGGCATTTTACATGGTGCTTGACTTTCCCAACCTGAGTGCGGGTGAAATTCTCAAAAAGTGCTTTGAGGTCATGAACGGCAACAAAATCCGTCTGTTTATGCTGTATCTGAGCTTTGTTCCTTCTTTTCTGCTCAGCATTCTCACCTGCGGCATCTCGTTAATCTGGGTGATTCCTTATATGAGCATGGCGGAGACAAATTTTTATCTGGATCTGATGTCTGTGCGAAATAAATCTGTTGCCTGTCAATAAACCCACTGGTCAATCAATGTATGCGCAAAAGACGCGCAGGCAGGCGAACGAAATACAGAAAAAGCCAGACGCCCAATATCAAAGGGGTCTGGCTTTTTTTTACTGTCTGTTATAGTAATCAATGTCTGCAATAAAATACGTTCGGATATAGCCATCTGTAGAGACAACCACAAATTCATTTGTATCCTCGACAAAATAGACATCGTCCCCGTCTTCCTCTTCAAGCTTATGGAGTGCATCGGGGTTGTTAATCACGTTGTTGGCGCCTTGCAGATAGGCTTCCTCCGTATCGTAAGGAAACTCGTCACCGTGCTTCTCGAAATGCTCGGTAAGATAGCGGTGTTTCCGAAATTCGTATGTGCGTTCTAACGCTGTTTCATACGCGCCTTCAAACTCTGTGCTCTGCGGTGTCTGCTGTTCTGAAACTTGTGCGTCTGACTGTTCGGCTGGTTTTTCAGCATCTTCAACATTTTCTGCAATCTGTACAGATTCAGCTTCGATTGTCTCTCGCAATCCATTCTCTATGGATTGCTGTATTGTACTTTCTTCGCTCTGTGCTGAGTCAAAAATGTCTGGCGCAATAAATTTTCCCAAAAAAGAAACGAGAAACAGAAGCACCACCGCAGCGGCTGCCACAGTACGCTTAGGACGATTGCCCGTTTTTTGGTCCCTGCACTGCTGACAGCGTTTGGGCAGCTCGAGTCCTTTCTTTTCGTAAAAACGAATCTCACCTTCTGACAGTTCAAATTCTTTTCCGCACTGTTTGCATACTCTTTTCATAAAAAGTTTCTCCTGCGTCTGTTTACTGTGCCGTACCGCTGCTCTTCCATTTCAGATAGGCATTGATAAATCCGTCCAGACCGCCGTCCATGACTGCATCAACGTTGCCGGACTCAAAATTGGTTCTGTGATCTTTGACCATCGTATAGGGCTGCATCACATAGGAACGAATCTGATTGCCCCAGCCGATCTCCTTTACCTCCCCGCGGATATCCGAAAGCTTTTCTGCATTTGCCTCCTGTTTGAGCAAGAACAGTTTTGCCTTTAACATCTGCATCGCCTTATCTTTATTCTGGAACTGTGAGCGCTCATTCTGACACTGGACAACAGTTCCAGTCGGAATGTGCGTGATACGGATTGCGGAGGAGGTCTTGTTGATATGCTGGCCTCCTGCGCCGCTGCTTCGGTATGTGTCAATCCGCAAGTCATCCTCGTTGATCTCCACGTCCAAATCTTCCTCGATATCCGGCATGACATCCAATGACACGAAAGAAGTCTGCCGCTTGCCCTGCGCATTGAACGGAGAGATGCGCACAAGTCTGTGCACGCCCTTCTCCGACTTGAGATATCCATAGGCATTCTCGCCATTTACCTGAAACGTAATGGACTTGATGCCCGCCTCGTCTCCGTCAAGGAAATCCAGCACATCAATGGAAAATCCTCTGCGCTCTGCCCATCTCGTGTACATGCGGTAGAGCATTCCTGCCCAGTCACAGCTCTCCGTGCCGCCGGCTCCCGCATTGAGCTTTAAAATGGCATTGCACTTGTCATATTCCTCTGACAAGAGCGTGCTGATGCGAAGTGTCTCAAATGCCTCGATGAAACGATCCAGCTCTTCACGAATCTCCGGTATCATCTCCGCATCTTCTGCCTCGTAGCCCATCTCAATCAGTGTCTCAATATCCTCATACTGCGATTTGAGACCATTGCACTGCGCCACCGTGTCCTTTAGCTGTTTTAGTTCCTTCATCTGCCGATTAGAGCGGTCGGGGTCGTCCCAGAAGCCGGGTGCCTCCATCTCTCGCTCTAGCTCTTCTATACGCCTCTCTTTATTTGCGAGGTCAAAGTGAATCCCTCACTTCCGCTAATGGACTTTCATAGGTCTGTAACTCCTGTTTCATCTGGTCGAGTTCTACCATTGCGTTCACCACCTTTTATATTTTATAATTAAACTATTTTCAGGCTTTTCTGCCACAGCACTGCTTGTACTTCTTGCCGCTGCCGCATGGACACGGATCATTTGGATAGACCTTTGCCTCCACGCGCATCTTAGGTCCCTTCTGCAACGTCTCATCTTTGTTCGTTCCTGTAACCTTGGCAACCTCTTCACGCTCTACCTTCTGTTCTACCTTGACGTGCAGCAGCATTCGTACTGTATCCTGTTTGATGTTGGCTGTCATGGCATCAAACATCTCATATCCGTTCATTTTATACTCTACAAGCGGGTCACGCTGACCGTATGCCTGCAAGCCGACACCTTGACGAAGCTGGTCCATGTCATCAATGTGATCCATCCACTTGCGGTCAATCACTTTGAGCAGAATGACGCGCTCGATCTCACGGATGTTCTCCGGTTCAGGGAACTCTGCCTCCTTGCTCTCATAGAGCTTGACTGCCTCCTCCTTTAACTGGTGCTTTAATCCGTTCTTCGTCTGCTTCGAGACGCGCTCTAAGACGATGGGATGAATCGGCACGATCGGAAGCAATAGTGTATTGAGTTCATTCAAATCCCACTCTTCCGGCTCTAAATCATCATTGATCGCAGTGTCCACCGAGCTCTCAACAATATCTGTGATCATCTTGTAGATGGCATCGCGCATACTCTCTCCGTCGAGCACACGGCGGCGCTCCTCATAGATGATCTCGCGCTGTTCATTCATAACCTGATCATATTCCAGCAGATTCTTACGAATGCCAAAGTTGTTGCTCTCAATCTTTTTCTGCGCGTTTTCAATGGCACTTGTGAGCATCTTGTGCTCAATCTCCTGCCCCTCTGGAATCCCCAGCGTATTGAACATATTGATCAGACGCTCAGAGCCAAACAGACGCATCAGATCATCTTCAAGGGAGATATAAAACCGGGACATACCGGGATCTCCCTGACGCCCTGCACGGCCTCGAAGCTGATTGTCAATACGTCTCGACTCATGCCGCTCTGTACCGATGATCATCAACCCGCCGGCAGCTCTCGACTCCTCGTCGAGTTTGATGTCTGTACCACGTCCTGCCATGTTTGTCGCAATGGTGACAGCGCCATGCTGTCCAGCGTCCGCCACGATTTCCGCCTCCAACTCGTGAAATTTCGCGTTCAGTACCTTGTGGGGAATACCGCGCCTTGTGAGCATTTTGCTCAACTCCTCACTCGCCTCGATCGTGATCGTACCCACCAATACAGGCTGCCCTGTCTCATGCGCCTTCCCCACAGCATCCACGATCGCGTGCAGCTTCTCCTTCTTGGTCTTGTATACACTGTCCTGATTGTCGATACGGATGACTGGGCGGTTTGTGGGCACAACGACAACGTCCATGCCATAGATATCGCGGAACTCTTTCTCCTCAGTGAGCGCTGTACCTGTCATGCCGCACTTCTTGTCAAACTTGTTGAAGAAGTTCTGGAAGGTAATGGTTGCAAGCGTCTTGCTCTCACGCTTTACTTTGACATGTTCTTTGGCCTCGATCGCCTGATGCAAGCCGTCGGAGTAACGGCGTCCCGGCATGATACGTCCTGTAAACTCATCTACAATCAGTACCTGATCGTCTTTTACCACATAATCCTGATCGCGGAACATGAGATTGTGCGCCCGCAGCGCTAAGATGATATTGTGCTGTATTTCAAGGTTTTCGGGGTCTGCAAGATTTTCAATCTGGAAAAACTTTTCCACGCGCTCGACGCCTGCTGCCGTGAGGTTCACAACCTTATCCTTCTCATTGACGATAAAGTCCCCTGTCTCCTCCTGCTCCACACCCATGACGAAATCCATCTTGGTCATCTCAGGCACATCCTCGCCGCGCTTCATCTGTCTGGCGAGAATGTCACACACTTCGTAGAGCTTTGTGGATTTGCTGCTCTGCCCTGATATGATCAGCGGTGTTCTCGCCTCGTCGATCAGTACAGAGTCCACCTCGTCGATGATGGCAAAGTGCAGGTCTCTGAGCACCAACTGTTCTTTATAAATGACCATATTGTCGCGGAGGTAATCAAATCCAAGTTCATTGTTGGTGACATAGGTGATGTCACAATTGTACGCCTCACGCCTCTCATCTGGCTTCATGTCGTTTAACACGACACCGACTTTGAGTCCGAGAAACTCATGCACCTGTCCCATCCACTCGGCATCTCGCTTTGCCAGATAGTCGTTGACTGTGACAACATGTACACCTTTTCCCTCCAATGCATTCAGATAGGCGGGCAAAAGCGCAGTCTGTGTCTTTCCTTCACCAGTTCTCATCTCTGCGATTCGTCCCTGATGCAGAACGATACCACCGATTAACTGTACTCTGTAATGCTCCTGATTCAATACACGCTTTGCACCCTCGCGGACAACGGCGTATGCCTCCGGGAGAATGTCATCGAGGCTCGTGCCCTCCGCCACTCTCTTTTTGAACTCCGCAGTCTTTTCGCGAAGCCCCTCATCGGAGAGCTTTCCCATCTCATCGCGATAGCTCTCAATCTTTTTTACAATGGGTTCAATCCTTTTTAATTCGCGTTCACTGTGTGTACCGAATACTTTTTCTATAATACTCATGTGCGGCTCCAATCTAAATAATCTTTTCATAACTGTGCAGCCAGATTCATTACTTTTGGCACATCAATATGCTTTTCGTGCCTTCTAAAATGACTGTCATCGCTACAAATACCTCTTTTCACAGTGCATTTTTGTCCATCTATTCAGCCAGCACTGTACAAACCAATGACTATTGTAGCAGATAACGCGCATAAATTCAATGAATTTTAAGTGAACTTTATTTGAATGTGCATTTTAGAAATGTGATTCTAAAGGAAATTCGAAGGGCACTCCATTATCTGAAGTGCCCTTCGCTTTGCTTTTTGATGCGCTGGTCATTTAGTCAAAATCAAACTTCGTAAACCGCTTCGCTCTGTCGAGGTAGCGGAAACGCACCATCTCGTTTTTCTCAAGAACATCTGCTTCTGTTCCTCTGTACTGGCAGCGGATACAGCTGTAGATGCCTGTATCTTTATTGTAAAACATGTCGATGTCGAGGTCTCGCATAAAGCAGGATGGACATCTGTAATTTAGTTTGCCTTTTCCAAGTTGAGCCATGTTGCAAATACCTCCTTATCAGAAATTGTCTTTTTGTAGCCGAGCTTGAACATCGGTGAAAATGCATATCCCTCCTCGATATAGCCAAGTGCCTTGTCCGAAGCAGTGAGGGAGACTTTTGTCTCGATTGCCGGAATCACCGCACTCACTGCGCTCGCACCGTCAAGCTTCGCATCGCGGCATCTGTATTCATAGTTGATGGTCGCACCGCCTGCACCCTCACATGCGAGTGTAATGCCTGTCATATCCTCAGGATACTCTGTCGTGCCATAACATGCTGTAATATACTCGTCAAGCGTAATCTCTGCGGACGGGTCGCTGATTTCAAGAATATTTCGCTCAATCTTGATGTTGGAAGCGCCTTCCTCAAAGTATTCCTTGGTCTGAAGCTTCACGGTCACGCCGTTGAATTTGATTTCAACTGGATCCAGTGTCAGAATGCGCGTCTTTTTGCCGTCAATCACTTCCTCGGAGAAGTGGCTGTGTGTCGGGCAGAGGCAGAGATCTACTTCCTCGCCCTTGTATGAGAGCTTCGCACTTCTCACGGTGCCTGCCCCTGCATAGTGCGTGAAGTACCCTGCGCGGTATTTCTCCTGAATTAAGAATGGATAGGAGGCATCCTGTACATGCGGTGTGCCGATGCCGACAGGCCAGTTTAATTTTGCCACATAGGGACGAAGGTCCACAATGGCGCCGCCCTGATCCATGTTGACGCAGGCTCTCATATACGGGTCGCAGTACCAGAATAACTGCTTGTCTGAACCGTAGAGGATATCCCGCCATGGCGCACACTCCGGCTCGTTGTAGTTTCCAGCATTGACGCCTTTCTTTTCTCTATAATAGTCTGCAAACTCTGCCATCGTCATGTCAATGAGCTTGCCCTCTTTCTTCAAATCGCCGTAATACTTGCAGCCGTCGCTGTATGATTTATACAAAAGCTCATACGGCTGTTCCCAGCGTCCCATCTTGTTCATCCAGCCTGGTCCGACAAACATCATGTTGTAGGAATAGCCGTTATTGTACTTTGCGAGGTCGCGGTACTGGTCAATCAAGTTATAGAGATACGGATATTCCCATGTCTTTGTGTCGTAAATCATGCCGCGGAGTACGTTCTGCGGATGGGTGCCGAAGTTCGAACCATTTCCGTCATAGCAGGCAATCAGGTCTCTTGACAGATGCGGAATTGCAACGATGCCAGAATCCTCTGCCGCGTTCGCCGCAGGTGCATGGGTATTTTGCTTGGAAGGAATCCACGGTGCCCATGGACCGCCGTCAAACAGGGTGTACCATGAGTTGTTGCAAGTGTGGTATGCCTTTGGTCCTTCCTCCCAGCATGTCGCAACCGCACATTTCACAGTCGGATACTTCTCCTTGATGTAGTTTGTCAGCTCGGCATCCATATAATAAGAACCGGTTGACTCTGGATAAAAACCGAACTTATCATGGAATTTCTCGAAAACATCATTGACGATGGCTTTCTTGTCCTCCATTGAGAACATCCAGATGCAGAAGTCCTTTGTCTTGTACTTCTCGCGGAACTCCTCGCAGGGAAGTCCGAGCAGGGAAAGCGCAATCTCGTCGCCAAACTCCTCATGGTCATGCTTTGCAAGCTCCACTGCCTCATCATTGAAAAGTGACGCGTATGTCATCTGGATTGTCACCTTCAGACCATTCTCGTGCGCCAGCCTCTGCTGTGTCTTGAAAATATCGAGCGATTCAGTCAAGAGTGCCTTATCCCCGATATCCTCCTCCTTTCCCTGTCCTGTCACAGTCGCAGAATACTCTGGAACCATCTCTGGACGATGGATAATGTTTAATACAAATTTATCCACTTTTCATTCCTCCTTTATTTGTTTTTCATATCCCTTTGAAATCAAAAGACGAGACGATTTTATTCGCAGATTCCTCTGAAATCAAAAGATAAGGTTAACTTGTTCACTGTATCCAGCAGATACTCCTCGTGCGTTCTTGAACCCCAGCTGTCGTCGCCGGACACCCCCATCTGCTTTAGGGCAATCCTCGCCACCGTGTAGTAGACAGGCGGCAGTTCATAGACATGCATTGCGTTTTCAAGCTCATGCGGCGTGTATGGCAGTACATTCACACTCAAATCGTTTCCAGTGAAACAAACGCCGCGTCCTTTGTTGTCCGTGATGCTGACACTGCGCACGCCCGTGTGATTTCCACACTCCTGCGGCACGAGATACTCTGCTAAATTTTCTGTTACTTTTTTATGATAAACACCAAGCTTCCCGCCCCTTTCGCGGTCGCAGTAGGTTTCTGACGGTCCGAGTCCGTACCAAGTCACATTCTCCAAATCCGCATCGAATTTGAACAGCATACCAAACTCGGGAATGTCGGTGATGCCGTCTGGCGCTTGGTATTCCAGCGTCGTATTGATTTTGCCGTCCCCTGTCACCTTGTAGGTCACAAAGCATTCTGACGCCGGCGTTGTCGGCAGTACATAACAGTATTGGATTGTGACATCTGTGTCATTTTTGGTGATGACTGGCTCCTTTGTCTGCTGATACAGGCTTGCGGTCTTCCACTGTGCATATCGGAACGGCATCTGATTGCCGAAGTCGTTGTCTGTCGGCGCACGCCAGAAATTCGGTTTTGGTATGGCTTTGATCAGCTCTCTGCCTGCGTACACGTAGGACACCAGACCCTTTCCGCCCTTGTCAAACAACGCCTCAAAATGCATGCCGCGCACGCCGATATTGTAGGCGCCGTCGGCAATCTCAAACATTTGTGGTTCCAGTATTTGCTGTTCGGAAATACCGCTGCCATCACATACACCCTCGACGGTGTACACGCCCTGTCCAAAGGCAACCTCATGCCCGCGCTCTGCCCAGATGGTGTCCTCGGGCAGCACGAAGCTCACTGTCACGACATACTCACCGCCCCGCACCGCCTTCCATGATTCCTCGCTGCTCCACGGTGTCATATAGCCAAATACGGGCAGTTGATACACCTTGGAGGAGAGCGGCGCCACGTCTGTGACAACCGTTGCTTTTGCAAGCTCCTCACCCTCTAACGCCAATGTGACAATGCACTGGTAACTCGAGGTATTGGTAAACAGATTCTTGTTGATGACTTCAAAGCTGTCACCCTCCACGCGAACCTGTATATTTTGATAGTTAAATTTCACTTCCTGCATCTTGGGCGACGGCTTTCTGCTGCCACCATAGACAATGCCGTTTCCGCTGAAATTATAATCGCATGGACGGTCGTCAAAGTCCCCGCCGTAGCCAAGTACTTCCTTTCCATACCGGTCCTTGTGGTAGAGCGACTGGTCAATATAATCCCAGATAAAACCTCCCTGAAAAAGCGGTTCCTCATCTGTCAAATCCGTGTACTTGTGCATGGCGCCGCAGGAATTTCCCATCGCGTGCGTATACTCGCAGAGTATAAAAGGCTTGCTCCGATCCTTCTTCAAAAATTCTTTGATCGAAGCCACGCTGGAATACATCTGGCTCTCCATGTCAGAGATGGTATTGACACGCCTGTCATTAAACACCCCTTCATAGTGGACTAGCCGTGTGTCGTCAAGCTCACGGAACTTCTGTGACATTGCATAAATGACAGAACCGCCAAACGATTCATTTCCACATGACCAGATTAAGATGGAAGGATGATTCTTGTCCCGCTGGTACATCGAACAAACCCTGTCTAGCAGAAGCGGCTCCCATTCTTTTCTGTCGCCCGGAAGCGCTGTTTCAATAGGCTTTTTCCCCCGGAGCACCTGATCCCATGCCCCATGCGTCTCCATGTTGCACTCGTCAATCAGGTACAATCCATATACATCACACAGCTCATACAATTTTGAATCATTCGGGTAATGGCTGGTTCGGATTGCATTGATATTGTGCTGTTTCATGGTGATGATATCCTGCAACATCTCCTCATAGTTCGGAACCCTTCCAAACCGTCCGCTAAATTCATGCCGGTTGACACCCTTAAACACAATGCGCTGCCCGTTGAGCTTCATGATGCCATTGTCTAATGCAAAGTGCCGGAACCCGACCTTTTGCGGAATGATTTCCACAATAGTTCCGTCCGCATCATACAGTGTAATCAGCAGCTCATACAGCTTCGGCGACTCTGCACTCCAGAGCATCGGCGCGTCAACTGCCATGTGCACCGCCGGATTTTCGCCGTTTTTCAGCACAATTTCTGACTCTGCGACTTCCGAGATATCGGAGAGCGTCAGTTTTGCCCTGACAGAACCTTCTGTCTGTGTTGTTGTCACGGTCAGTGAAACCACCAAATCCGCAGTGGTGAAATCCGCATTCAGATTTGTCTGAATCTTGACATCACTGACATGCGTGTCAGGTATCGCATACAGATAGACGCTTCGGAAGATGCCTGAGAACCGGAAGAAATCCTGATCCTCGCACCAGCTTCCGCTCGTCCATTTATAAACCTGAACAGCCAGCTTGTTTTCGCCTGCCTGCAATGCGTCTGTCAGCTCAAACTCCGACGGCGTAAAGCTGTCCTCGCTGTAACCGATATAGCTGCCGTTACACCAGAGTGCAAACCCGCTCTCGACGCCTTGAAAAGAGAGAAAGACCCGTTTTCCGGCAAACTGTGCTGGTACTGTAAAATACTTGACATAGCTTGCTGTGGGATTGAATCGCGTTGGAACCTCGCCGGGCTCAATGACCTCATGTCCGTCCCACGGATACTGTAGGTTGACATACTGCGGCTTGTCATATCCCTCTAGCTGTATGTGCGCCGGTACAAGAATGTCCTCCCAGCTTCGGCAGTCTGTATCATTTTTGTAGAAGCCATCCGGCGCTTCTGCCATATTTTTCGCATAGTGGAATTTCCAGACGCCATCCAGCGTTTTTTTCAAGCTCTGAATTTGCTGTACAAACTCGGATTTGCTCACATAGTACTTATGGTCTGAATGTGCCGCCTCCCTGTTTTCCTCATAAAACAGGGGATTTTTTATTTTATTCTGCATTTGAATGCCCTCTTATTTGAATTAGGAATGTATCAACCATACTTCCATTATATCACCCGCAACGATATTCTTGTTTTTATAATCATCTTCGTTTCGTGCAAATTCGTTTTCTTTTATAATTCTGACAATTGCTCCTCTATATGTTGAATCCTCTTTACTTGTTCTGGCTTATAATATTCTGAATGTTTTTGCATATAGTCGATCTTTTCGTGAACCCATTTCTGATACAATTTTTTGATATGGTCTTTTGCAGTCCTAAGCGGCGTCACAATGTCAAACTGTCTGTCCGCATGCCAAAAGAAAAACATGATAATCAAATATGACATACACCCCTCTGAATCTTCTTCCAGAAGGGAATCTGACCGCTCGACAATGATATTCACAGCCTCTTGTCCATACTTCTCAACAATCTTATTGAGCAGTTCTACGATATACTCATTCTGTGCAGGACTTGCCTCTGTATTTTCATTGAACATCTTCATCAAATCCGGTATCTGTCCAAGTCCCAATTTTCCATAATATTTCTCGCAAAAATCAAGAACTGCATAAATATCACTCTCATTTTTAGCTCTGTACAGATTTTGCAAATCTGCTGCATACCCTTCATCTACCATTGCCATCTCCTCCTTCTTACCACCCTTTCAAAGCAGAAATCTTGTATTCTAAAAGTTTCCCTTCATGGTTATCAGGGCGTTTTTTCCATTGATAGGGCGACGTGCCAATGATGCGCCGGAAATTCCGATTGAATGTTGACGGAGTGATAAATCCGACTTTTTCCGCCACATCTTCCATGCTGATATCGGTTTTGTCAATCAGCTCACACGCTTTTTTGATACGGACAAAGTTCACATACTCGACCGGCGTCATGTTCATCTTCTCCTGAAAGACGCGTCTGAAATGGGTCTCGCTCATATGGCACTCGTTTGCGAGGTCTGCAATCTTAAAATTATTGGGATAATTTCTTTCTACGTACTCGATTGCGTTTTCCAACTGTAAACTATTATTTTTGCCACAGGACTGTACATTGCCTCTTCCGTTGAACCTTGCAATCTCATACAGCAGCGTGTACGCCAGCCCGCCGACGCACTCCCGGTAATAGGCGTTTTTATTCTGCATCTCCTCAAAGATGGCGCGAATCAAGGTCACAAAGATTGGATTCTCTTCCACTTTTATAAAAAATGCGCTCCTGTTGACTGCATCTATGATATAGCGGGTCTCCTGCATCGGTTTTCCCTGCTGTTTCAGGATATCTGCCGGGCTGATATAAAGATACTCCCAGAATGCCCTGACATGAGTGTCACTTTTTGTCACATGCAGAAAATTCGCCGGAATGCAGGAGACCATGCCCGCCCCGAAACGGTACTGGTCCTCTTCTATGACGAGCTCTCCCGCCCCATAATGACAGTATCCAATCTCGATCAAATTGTGAAAATGCAGGTTGTTGATATTCTCACCATAGACCTGTATCCACTTATTTCCCATCAGCGCAAGCACCGCTTCCTCCCGCGGCACTTCATAGTACCGAAACTCCGCAGACCCCTTTTTCTTCTTCGACATGATACTCCCTCCAGAAAATCTTTACAGACTTTTTCAATCAAAGAGTGTGGACTCCCTGACCGCCAGCTCATACCCAAGCAGGGTCTTGGGCTTGACTTCCTCCCCCTGTATGCAGTGCAGTAACACCTTGCAGGTGAGCGCCCCGAGCGCCCTGTCGTCGAACAGAAGAGACGTAACTGCTGGCTTCGCATGTCTCAGCAGGGTACTGTCATAAAATGAAGCTACCTGAATCTGCTGCGGCACCAAGATATCTCTGTCCGCCAAAACCTGTAATACCACAGAACAGATCATATCGTCCATACAGACGATTGCGCCGACACCTGCCTGAATGAGCTTTGACGCCGCGGACTCAATTTTTGCCACGCTGTCGCAGTCCTCCAGCATCAATGCCGTCTCCGGTGTTTTTCCCTCCGCACAGAAGGCATCTTCATATCCTTGTTTTCTAGTCCGGTTGACGACATAGTTCCTGCTGCCGCCAATCAGTCCGATTCTGGCAATCCCGCTGTGCAGCATGCGGCTTACCAGCGCACTGCAACCCGCTCTGTGGTCATTGTCCACTTGAAGAATCTTAGCGTCCCGCGAAGTTCCCATCATCACAAAGGGAATGTTCTCCTTCTGTAACAGCGCCGCGCGGGTGTCCTTCACCAGTGAACGGCTGAGTATCACGCCGTCCACTTTGCTGTTGGCAATCATACGCTCTAAATTTCCTAAGTTGCTGCCTGTCACGGGCACAAGCATGACATCGTAATCATGCGCCGACGCCTCCTCGCAAATTCCCTGCATACTGTTCTGAAAAAAGGGCATATCCACGAGATTGCAGTCACCGGGAAGCACCAGCGCGATATTGTATGTCTTTTTCTGTGCGAGTCCTTTTGCAATCACATTCGGCTTGTAGTCGTTCGCTTCGATATAGGCAAGCACCCGCTGTCTGGTCGCATCACCAATGCGCCCTTTGCCAGATATTGCACGCGATACCGTCGTCTTGGATACTTGGAGTGCTTCTGCGACATCTGCAATCGTAATCTTGTCGCTCTTCATATTTACAGACCGTCAATAAACCGCTGGAATGCTGCCCTGCCAGCCTCATCTCTCTTATAAACGCCCGCGTGCTCTAACACTTTGCCAAACACAATGCCAACTTCTTTTTGTATGATCTCCATGATTGTATCCTTGGTCACATGGTCATATTTTGGCAGAAATTCCTCCACCCAGTCCGCATGTTTTTCGAGCACTTCGTTTTTGCGAAGGTCCTCTTTTGCAAGAATCGCTTCTGCTAACTGTTCTAACTCTGATTTGAGTCTTGACGGCAGCACTGCCAGACCCATCACTTCGATTAAACCAATATTTTCTTTCTTGATATGATGAAGCTCTGCATGGGGATGGTAGACACCGAGCGGATGCTCTTCGGTCGTAATGTTATTTCTTAGTACCAAATCCAGCTCATAGTTCTCTCCGCGCTTTCTGGCAATCGGCGTGATGGTGTTATGCGGTTCCCCGTCCGTCTCGGCAAAGATAAATGCCGCCTCGTCGGTGTAGCCGCGCCATTTCGCAAGAATCACGTCCGCAAGCTCAATGATTCTGTTGTAATCCTTGTGTGAGAGCCGAATCACGGACATCGGCCACTTGACGATGCCTGCTGTAATGTCCTCAAAGCCCTTTACTGTAAATTCCTTCTCGACTGGCGCCTTCGCCATCGCAAACTCATAATTACCACCCTGAAAATGGTCATGGCTTAATATTGAGCCGCCCACAATCGGAAGGTCTGCATTGGAGCCCACAAAATAGTGCGGGAACTGCTCTACAAAGTGAAACAGCTTCACATATGTATCATGCTCAATCTTCATCGGAATATGCTGGCTGTTGAACACGATGCAGTGCTCATTGTAGTACACATACGGCGAATACTGAAATCCCCATTGATTTCCCTGAATTGTGACTGGAATGATTCTGTGATTCTGCCGTGCTGGATGATTTACCCGGCCGGCATAGCCCTCATTTTCCATGCAGAGCTGACACTTGGGATAGCCGCTTTGCTTTGCATTTTTAGCCGCCGCAATCGCCTTGGGGTCCTTCTCTGGCTTCGATAAATTGATGGTGATATCCATCTCGCCGTACTCGGTGTCCGCCTTCCACTTTCTGTCGCGCGCAATGCGGTAGCGCCTGATGTAATCTGTATTCTGGCTGAATGTATAATACCAGTCTGTCGCTGCCTTAGCACCTTGCTCCTCATAGAGCTTCTGAAATTTGCTGATGACCTCTGACGGACGCGGCAGCAGCAGGCTCATCACTTTCGTGTCAAACAAATCCCGATACACAATGCTGTCGTCGGGAAGGATTCCCTTCTCCACTGCATAGTCAAGCATCTGTTTGAGTAGCCCCTCCAAGTCAAAATCCGCTACATTTGTGATCACCACTGGATTTTCGGGCTCGTCATAATCGTCCAGCCCAAACAGCTCCAAGAGTCTGTTGATGGTATAAATCTTGTCCGCTTCATCGAAAAGCCCTGCCGCAATACCATAGTTTACAAGTGTCGAAATGTTTTCTGTGATCATTGAAATACCTCCTATATTTATTGACAGACTCTCGGAAGCTCGCTGCGTTATCCGAAACTCTGTTTATATTTTGTAATCCCTGATAATCTCCAGTGCTGGAAGTGCATTGCCGTCATAGTCAAACAATGCCTGATTTGCCCACTCATTGCCGCAAGGCCCTTTCTCCTTAATATAGGGAAGTGCCTCATCTGTCGCCCAGCCACTTCCTGCCACTGGCAGCCAGCCCGGCTCCCAGTAAAAGAAGCCTCTGCCCTTTTGCTCTGGCACTTTCTCGACTACCTCCAAAAATGCTTTCAGAAAGTCACACTGTCCCTCTTTTGTCATGGCAAATGGCACTTTTTCGCACAACTCGGGTTTGGTCGCCATGCCCTTTCTCTGCTCCGGCGCAAGCTTCTCATACGCGGCATAGTCCTCGGTGGTATGTCCCATTGAAACCTCCGCAATGACAAGCTCTTTTCCATAACGCACTGCGATATCGTTCATATTGTTCGACAAATCGTCCAGTGTGCCATGCCAGAACGGATAGTAAGAAAGCCCAATCACATCGAAATCTGCGCCGTTGTTCACCTTGATATACTGGTCAAACCACTCCCTGTACAGTGCGTTGTTGCCGCCGTTATCAAGGTGTATCATCACCTTCGCAGCAGGGCAGACCTCCTTCACGGCACTAACGCCAGCGCTGACAAAACGTGCAATATTTGCATAATTTGGAACCTGTCCCTCCGGCCAGAGCAGTCCCTTTGACAGCTCATTGCCGACCTGCACCATGTCCGGCACAATCCCTTCTGTATTCAAGCGATTTAAAATTTCCTTCGTAAAATCATACACTGCGTGCTCGAGCTGGTCCGCATTGTAGTCCGCCCACGCCTTCGGCTTGCGCTGCTTGCCGGGGTCTGCCCAGAAATCACTGTAATGAAAATCCAGCAAAAAGCCAAATCCTGCCGCCTTCACACGCTTTGCCATGCGAAGCATTGTCTCATAGTCTGTGTTACCCGCACCGTAGGGCTTGCCGTCAGGCGATTTGGGATCATTCCAAATCCGCAGGCGGATATAATTTGTCCCATAGTCCTTGAGAATCTGAATCAAATCCCCCTCTTTGCCGTGGTCATAAAACTTTGCACCGAGCTTCTCAAGCTCATCTAGTGACGAGATGTCCATTCCCTTGATATAATCCAAATTATTTAACATATTTTTTCTCCATTCTTCTTCTCATGATGAAAATGCTTTTCAGCTATTTATGACAGTGCAACAGAATTTTGTCTGCCAAACGCTTGCAGTTCTGGATACTGCACTGTATTTAACAACGCAACTTTGTATGCTTTGCGCAACCGCTTGCGCATCTGTATTTATCATATCAGCATGACGGGCATAAGTCAATACATCAAGCCCAAATAAATGTGTGAAAAAATAAGAGACGCTTTTTAGTACTTTTATACAAATACTATCCGATCAGGCACTCTTTTCCCATGAATACAATGCCATATTTTCAAACATAATCAACGCTTCCCACTGCCCTATTCTAAATACAGTATACATATATTTCAGGGAGAGTGCAATATACTTCCGCTGTGCAATCGGGCTGGGAACCTGACCGCGCGCGACCCGTGCGCCGCTTTAGCGGCTAATTCCGCTGCACGGGGCTGTGCATCAAAAAAGAGACAACGTCTTACAACGAAGTCTCTTTTTTAATTATTTATATCGTTCACTCTGCGCCTGAATCAGTTCCATATCTTCAAAGTAGTCTATCCGCATCGCGTGCTTTACCTCTGCTAACGTCTGCGCTGCCACTTCCCTTGCCGCCTCGGAGCCTTTTTTCAGAATGTTATAAATCTCTGGAATATCTTTCTCAAATGCGGCGCGGCGGTTCCTGATTGGCTCAAGCTCTTCCTGCATAATATTGTTCAAAAACTTCTTGACCTTCACATCGCCAAGACCGCCTTTGGTATAGTGCGCCTTCATCTCCTCAAGGTTTGCATAGTCTGGGCAGTAGCGCGCAAAGTGCTCATCGCGCGCAAACGCATCGAGATACGTAAACACGGTATTGCCCTCAAGGTGCCCGGGATCGCTCACCTGCAAATGCAGCGGGTCGGTGTACATACTCATAATCTTGGTGCGCACCTCATCTGCGCTGTCCGCAAGATAGATACAGTTGCCAAGGGATTTGCTCATCTTTGCCTTTCCGTCTGTGCCCGGCAGCCGCTTGCACGCCTCCGCCTCTGGCACCAGCGCTTTTGGCTCTACAAGCACAGGATTTTCCGGCGCATAGACAGCATTAAATTTGTGCACGATCTCCTTGGTCTGCTCGATCATGGGAAGCTGATCCTCCCCCACGGGCACCACATTCGCCTTGCAGAAAGTGATATCTGCTGCCTGACTGATCGGATACGTAAAAAATCCTACGGGAATGCTCGCCTCGAAGTTTCGAAGCTGTATCTCACTCTTTACTGTCGGGTTGCGCTGTAGTCTTGAGACTGTGACAAGATCCATATAATAAAAAGTCAGCTCTGTGAGCTCTGAGATCTGTGACTGTATAAAAAGGGTGGACTTTGCCGGGTCTAATCCAGCCGAGAGATAATCCAGCGCCACCTCAATCACATTCTGCCTGACCTTCTCTGGATTTTCAATATTGTCTGTGAGTGCCTGCGCGTCTGCAATCATAATATAAATCTTGTCATACACTCCTGAGTTTTGCAGCTCTACCCTGCGCCGGAGTGACCCTACATAATGACCGATATGCAGCCTTCCTGTCGGTCTGTCTCCTGTTAATATGATATTGCTCATGTTGTTCCTCCTGTTTCAAGCTCTGTCTCATGCCCGCAATGCGGATATCCTTTGTATTTCAAAAAACTCATGTTCGACATTCTGTCCGCATCACGGGAAATTCTGCTGTTTTATACTGGCGGTCGAAAAGACTGACCGCTCAGTATAAAGTCATGCACACAGCCGCATAAGGAAATATACCGCTTCGCGGCTGTGGCTGGCGCGATACTCACGGCAGATTTCATCTGTCGTGAGTATCATTTGCAGACTTGGCATTTGCCGTCTCTAAATCCTGATAGCCGTAAAACTGCACGGTATTTTTCATAATCTCACACGCCACATTTTTGCCCGCCTGCGCGTGCGCTACAATGTAACGCCCATACATTTCCAGCATTCTGTCTGAATACGTGCGAAGCTCACCTCTTAAATAAGTCTCGTAGGAGGTGTCATACGACAAGTCCTCGGCTGTGTGAATTGCGCGGGCATCTTCCGCAAGATTGGGATACTGCACGGCAAACTCCTCCATCCATTTTACCTGAAGTGCGACGATCTGCTCTACAATCGCCTTCTTTGCCTCTGAGACTGCCGGAAGCCGTTTTGCAAAGCGCGCATACTCAAGCGGCGCAGTCGATTCCATCATGCGGGCATACTTCTCTTCGATCATATTGCGCCCGTTGGCATAATTTGTCTTAAACTCATACAAATACTGTAAAAGCATATCCTCTGTCCATGTCATGTACTGGCTCATGCGCATCACTTTAAACGTCGGCCAGTTATTCTGGCAGCTCGCCCTGCCGCCCTCATTCTCTACTTTGTCAAACGCCTCAAACTCACTCTTTGCAATCGAGAGCGAAAGGGCCGTCACGATGGGCGTATTGGCGACAATCGCTGTCAGGAGCGCATCGCTTTTTGTCATAAGCTCTTTTGTGCACACATCCAGATACAAGTCACACTTTCCTACCATATTGAGTTTCTCAAGCTCATTTGCAAAAATCACTGCAAGCGATTCAACCGCCGTGGTGAGCGCCGCTTCGTGTGCCTTGTCCGCTGGCAGGAGACTGAGCTTCTCCACCAGCTTGGGCACGTCTGCATTCTCCATGCCCTCTTCACCGAGTGTCATCTGCGCATTTTCGGGCATTCCTCTGTATAACCACTTGTCATGTGGTGCGTACTTTCTATTCAATAAATAGTACAGCTTCATCGCCTGTTTCGCGCACTCTGCTTTTGCAAGCTCTGCGGACACGAGCTGCCCCCGCCTGCGCATACGGGGCAGATTGTACTGCCCGCTCTGGGAAAAAAGTGCACAGGTCTGCGCAACTTTCCGATACCAGACTGCTTTGGGGTAATACGCTGACAGCAAATTTCTATACTGCGTAAAAATGCCCTCGTCATCGCGGAATACTTCACCGTTCACCGCCGCTGCAAGCGCGTACTCCTGAACAGACAGCCAGCACTTGATGGTGTCCAAGTTCTCTTTGCCCGACGCGGTATCTTCATTGTTGTGCGCCAGCATTCCGGCTAAGTCAAATCCGAGAAGGCTCTTGTAAAATTCCTCAATAATCATGACTCCTGAGCGGTCTTTTCCGTGAAAAGTCTCTATCCGATCTATTCCTAAGAACTGGCTGGGCAGCTTGTCATACGCTTCCTGAAGTTCCTCGCCAATCTCGTCATATACTTTCTTCGTCACCCACATCACAAAGCGCGGCCCAAAATCATGATCCTGCGACAATACATCATCAAATCCAAAACAGTCAGACCCTTTGCCCACAAGCCCCACCGCAATCCGGGACTCGTATGCCTGAAACTTGCCTGCAATCATGGGGCGTCCATACTCCTCATAATAGCGGCGGCAGAGGTCTATTCCGGTGATGGAAGGGGTGAGGTCCTCCTGCTCGGGTGACTCTGCTGGGATTGCTGATTGATCTGTCTCTGTATTGGGTGTTTCTACGAATGTATCTTTCTTGGGTTCCTCTAGGACTGATTCAAGTGCTGGTTCTTCTGTAGACAACGCTTCTACGACTGCCTCCCCGTTGGATTCTTCGGTTGGTATTGCTTTCATTTCTGACGAATCTGTAGATGACTCTGAAACAGATGCTTCCGCTTTAGCCTCTGATGGTATTATTTTCGCTTCTGGTGACTCTGCAACAGATGTTTCCGCTTTAGATTCCTCTGATGGTATTATTTTCGCTTCTGGCGTCTCTGTAAGCGACTCTTCTACAGATTTCTGCGCTGGCTCGGATTCCTGTTTAGATTCCTCTGGCACTGCTGTTTCCAGTTCTAACGCCGTTTCCTGCCCTGACTCCTCCAGCACAAATGTTTCCACTTCTGAAACTGCCACTGCTTCTCCTGACACAGCTTCCTGCTCTACTTCCTCCGCTGGCTCTAGTTCCTGATGTGGTTCTGGCAGAACTGATGTTTTCTGTTCTAATGTCTCCCCCAACACAACTTCCTGCTCTGGCACTTCCGCGGATTCTTCCTGCCCATGTACCTTCTCTGACACAGTTGCTTCTGATGCTGGCATCTCACTTGACTCGGATTCCTGCCCCGACGCCTCAAGCACTGATGCTTCCGCAAATGTTTTCGGTTCAGATTCCTCCTCCGACATGGGAATTTTCGGTTCTGGCGCCTCTCCTGATACTATTTCCTGCTCTGCTTCCGATTCTGCCTTCTCCGTCAATGCCACTTCCACAGATGTTTCCTGTTTTGGCTCCTCTGACACTGACATTTCCACAGATGCTTCCTGCCCTGACTCTTCCAGCACAAATGTTTCCGCTTCTGGAACCTCTCCGAACTCGGCTTCCTGCTCTACTTTTTCCGCTGGCGCTGGCATTCCTTCTGCTTCCGACGTCTCTGTAAATGACTCCTGCTCAAATGATTGTACTGATTCTGATTCCTGTTTGGATTCCTCTGGCATTTCAACAAATTCTTTCTGTTCGGTTCCCCTATCTGGTTCTGATTCCTGCTCTGGTTCCTCTGGCATGGCTTCCGATTCTGATTTTTCTGTGAATGCCACTTCCACAGATACCTCCTGCCCAGATGCCTCCTCCGGCACAAATGTTTCTAACACAGGCATCTCCTCTGACAACACCAGTGTTTCCAGCTCGGACGCCTCCGCAGCCAGTGTTTCCAGCGCTGGCACCTCTGCCAAGTTTTCCAGCACTGGCACCTCCACCGGCAGTTCTCCCAGCGATTCTGGCTCAGACGCCTCCACAGCAGACACCGCTGCCGTCTCTTCCTGTGCTGGTGTCTCCGACTCAGAAGGCTTCTCACTGGTTCTGATCTTATCCTGAATGATTTCAATATTTTCACTCAATCTCTGATACTGGATATTATCCGTCCCCAGATATTTTGCCACACACTCACGGCTCTTTTCCATCGCACGGAGTGCGCTGTTATAGTCTTTATCCATATAATACAAGCTGCCAAGCGCCGACAACGCCGCACTGTAATGCGCATCATCAACCCCCAGCTCCTCAAAGATGCGGATCGCCTCCTCCGCACGCGCACGCGCCTCATCGTCCTGCCCAAGCTCGATGCAGGTATTGGCAAGATTTGCCTGTGTCACTGCTGCCTCAAACTGCCGGTCCGGCTTGTGGCTCACAATCGACAGCGCGTTGACCAACTGGTCCTTTGCCGATGCAAAATCGCCCATTTCCTGATACAGCAGACTTAAATTGTTATAGAAATTGGCAAAATACATATCATTCTCGTCAAGATGTGCCACATAGATTGGGCGAACCCGGTTATAGAGCTCGAGCGACTCCTGAAGCAGTCCTGCCGCGCGGTGGGCATTGGCAATGTTTAACAGCGTGGTCGCATATGGTATGGTATCTTGTATCCCCATCTCTTTCATAAGTGCAACCGCTTTATGACAGTTCTCGATGGACAGGGCATATTGTCCTGTCTCCCTGTAAAACCCGATGATTTCATTGTAAAGAGTCAGCAATACCTCCTGAGCTCCCTCCTGAGCCGCCTGTGCAATATGTGACTCCAGAAACTGTGGTATCTCCCCAATCTTTTCCTGTGCAAAGAGTGTATCAAGCTCCTCTGTGATTTGATTTATGTCCATATTGTCCCTCCTCACTATTTTTATTCATTGATCTCCCTGTTCAATCCCTTCTCAGTATATCCACCGTGTGCGCACCCGCACCAATCAAATCCGCACGCTCGCACACCGCCATCTGATAGCGGACAAACAACTCAAACTCCTCCTCCGTCAACTGGTTCAGAAATGGTCTCATATAATTTGCCGGTCCGTCCGGCGACAAAATCTTGATCCGGCGAAGCCCCGCCGCTGCATTCAAAGCGTCAATGTCCTCGATGCGCATATAATCATACAGTTGTTCTGGCGACGAAATGGTCTTAAAGTCCTCCGTGAAGCGTTGTTCCGCCATGCATGAGAGCACATTCCGCTCCTTAAAACCATAGGTGATCACGCCGTACTCATTCATACAATACGCAACGAGAAGCACACCGCCCGGTTTGGTGACACGCTTTGCCTCACACAGCGCCCTGAGTTTCTGCTCAAATCCAAACAGATGATACATTGGGCCAAATAAAAGGGTCACATCAAAGCTGGCGCTTTCGAGCTTTTTTAAATTCAGGGCGTTTCCCTGCATCGCCTTGACACTGCTCGCCTTCTTTTTTAGGACACCCAGATTATACCGCACAAGCTCTACCGCGGTGACATCATAGCCCTCCTCTGCAAGCGCCACGCTGTAGCGCCCTGTTCCCGCACCGATATCCAGCAGCCGAAGCTGGGATTTCGGGTCCGCGCCAGAAACACCAGTTCTCTCTGCCGCCTCCTCAAGATACGCATGGATATATTTCATGGAAATACGGTATTCCACTTGCCCATGACGTGAATTGAGCCGCTTTTCCTCATTAAATTTATTATAATATGCCTCAAGTTCTGTCATCTATGCTATAAATACCTCCAGCTTCTTCTGAGCGCCGGTGATGATGGGCCCAAGGAAAAATGCCACCAGAATCGTGACAATGCCGACATCACCGCCAAGCACAAAGCCTGCTGCCATAAAACTAATATCCCACAGCATGCGCACAATCTTAAAAGGAAACCGCTTGACATGCCCTGATATGATAAACGGCAGCGCATCATACGGTGAAGAGCCAAGCCCCACGCACATGTAGGCAGCCGCGCCCAGTAAAAAGACGGCAAGGGACGGAAGCAGCAGTATGTAACGGTTTAATACAACTTCAAAAAATCCAGTCGGGAGCAGCAAAGACCAAATCCATTGAAAAAAATCTGAAATATAACCCAAAAAGCACATATTCCCGATCGTGCCAAAGCCAATCATACTCAAGTCGTACCTGATCACAAAGACAAAAGTCACCAGATGGCACAATAGCTGGCAAGTGCCAAAGCTAAGCGGCACAAAGTTTGTGACACCCTGCGTCAGACAAGAACATGGGTCTGTCCCTAAATTGATCGCCCTTAAAAGTGACAATCCTAATCCCTGCGCCATGATGCCGCACAGCATCATAATCATACGGTTCTTAAATTTGGGCGGGCGCACAAAACATTTTTTATGATTGGTATCAAAACTCATAGAAGTTAAACTCCTCTGCCTTCTTGGGCTCTTCTGCGGCTTGTGTTTCCTCCGCTGCCGGCGCGGGCGCAAGCTGCTTGACATGAACCTGATCTGTCCGAATGTCAATCACCGGTCCGCCCGTACCGTTGATGTAATCTCCTGTGATCGTCACCTCGCCGATATTGTCATCTTTTGGAATCTCGTACATAATATCGAGCATAAACTCCTCGATGATCGCCCTGAGCGCACGCGCCCCTGTATCCCGCTCCAACGCCTTCTTTGCGATTGCCTCCAGCGCACTGTCATCAAAATTGAGCTTCACCTCATCTAGCTCTAAGAGCTTTTGATACTGCTTTAAGATCGCATTCTTAGGCTCTCTTAAAATCTTGATATAGCTTTCTTCGGTGAGGCTGTCCATCGGACATACAATCGGCAGACGGCCGATAAACTCTGGAATCATGCCAAATTTTTTGATATCCTCGATGGTGACTTTTTTTAAAATATTTGCCTCTTTATCATAGGCGTCCTTGAGTTCCGCATTAAAGCCGATGGAGGACTGTCTGGTAAGTCTCTGCTTGATGATGTCCTCGAGGTCTGGGAACGCACCGCCGCAGATAAACAAAATATTTCTGGTATTAATTGTCGTGAGCGGCACCATCGCATTTTTGCTGTTTGCCCCTACAGGTACCTCCACGTCAGAGCCTTCCAAGAGCTTTAACATGCCCTGCTGGACGGACTCCCCGCTCACATCGCGCGAGGTCGTATTCTTTTTCTTGGCAATCTTATCAATCTCATCAATAAAGACGATTCCCTGTTCTGCCTTCTCCACATCATTTTCCGCGGCATTCAAAAGTTTGGAGATCACGGACTCAATGTCATCGCCGATATAGCCCGCTTCTGTCAAGGAGGTCGCATCTGCAATGGCAAGCGGCACATCGAGAAGCCTTGCGAGCGTTTTTACCATGTAGGTCTTGCCGCAGCCTGTCGGTCCTAGCAGTAAGATATTGGATTTCTCAATCTCAATCTCGTCCATCGTGCCTGTCGTGACACGCTTATAGTGGTTGTACACCGCTACGGAGATTACTTTCTTGGCATAATCCTGTCCGACGACAAAATCATCGAGCTGCGCCTTAATCTTGTGCGGCGCGGGCAGGTCATTGATGTTAAAGACTGCCTTCTCCTTTTTTTCCTTTGGCTTTTTCTTCTTGAGCTTCTGCCGGTTTGGAATGCCGCCGTCCCCCTGTAAATCCGCAATGTTTACAAAGCTGATATTGGGAAACCGCTTCTTTCCATCTTTGGTATTGTCCTTGTCAAAATTAAAGTTTGTATTGTTCAGCATTCCCTGATAATCAAACTGGCTGACCGTGTCCATTGTCTTGTGCATACAGTCTGAGCACACGGAGATATGGTTGGGCAGCTTGAACATTTTGCCCGTCTTGCTTTCTGGCCGTCTGCATATAAAACATACATCTTCATACTCGCTTTCCTTCTCCTCCTCGCCTGCACTGTCTGTCGTCTTTTTCTCTTCTTTTACTTCTTCCTCCGCTTTGGACTCATCTTCTGTTATGTTCACAATCTCGAGCTCTTCATTGTTGTCAAAGTTGTTGTCTAACATCATGCCCTCCATTTTCTTATCAATCCTCTTTATATTCAAGTATTACCTCAATCGTCCGTTCCTTATATTCACCGTCTTTTAGTCTCATCAGGACAACTTCAACCTCTGTATCTCCTGCATAGTACTCGAGCAGTCCTTGCAGCTCATCCATGCCTGTAATCTTCTCGCCGTCTATGTAAGTGATGATATCCCCCTTTAAGATTCCCGCTTTCTCTGCCGCAGTATCCGCTAGTACATTTGTCACAAACACGCCCTCCGGCATCTCATACCGCGCAGTTGCCTCCTCGATCACGTCTGTGCCTGCAACGCCCAGAAATGCTCTCTCCTGTGCCGGCACTTTCTTCCGTGTCTCCTTTAGCATCAGCTCTTCAATGATTGGTTTTGCGGTGGAAATCGGAATCGCATAGCCCATTCCCTCGATCACATAGTCTGCAATCTTGCTGGAATTGATGCCGACCACCTCCCCTTTCACATTCAAGAGCGCGCCGCCTGAATTGCCGGGATTGATCGCTGCATCGGTCTGAATCAGATATCCCTGATTGTTCATCTCAAGATCTTCCTCAAACACATTCCTGTTCAGCGCACTGATCACGCCCGTCGTCACAGACTGTCCATAGCCCAGCGAATTTCCGATCGCGATCGCAGGCTCTCCCACCTGAAGGCTGTCTGAATCGCCAAGCGCCGCAATGGAGATGCTTCTGAGTGTTTTGTCCGACATATCATCTAGGAATACAGACACGATGGCAAGATCATTCTCCGGCGAGGTTCCCTTCACGTACGCCATCGCCTCCCTGTCGTCGATAAACTGCACATATAAATTGTTGTTATCCTGAATGACATGGTAATTCGTCACGATTAAAATCTCTTCGTTACTTTGTGCCACGACAATTCCTGAGCCGTTTGCGCGCTCGTCGTACTCCTCATCATACCAGTAGTCATATGCTGTATATTCGTTGGTGATTGACACCACGCAGGGCATTGCGGCCTTTACCACTGCCGTCACATCTGAAAGAACTGCAAGCTCCTTTTCGTCCTGCTCGATGACTTGTACTTGCTCGACCTCGACAGGCTTCTTTTTTTTGCTGCCGCTGGCTTCTTTTGTCTCAAATTCCATTTCAGTCTCTATGTCAGTATTTGTCTCATTTTCAGCATCAGCCTCTGTCTCGCTCTCCGCCTCAGAATCTGTCTGCGTCTCAAAAGCGGTATCTGTCTCGCTCTCTGATTCATTTTCTGTTTCAGAAGCATCTTCCTTCTTTGGCTTTTTCTTGGATTTGGACTCTGATTCAGTCTCTATCTCATCTTCTGTCTCCGTCTCATCTGTTGTCTCTGTCTCTTCTTCCTTCTCCTCAAAACGCGGCTTCTGCGGCAATTTTCCAAAATCAAAAGGATTGTTGTTGGAAGCCTCCGTGACACCACCGCTGGCACTCTGCTCATCGACATGGATTTCTACCCGGTCAAGCCATGCTGGCTGCGTGTTGTCTGTGCCGCCTAAGAGTTTGTAGGCGGCATATCCCCCGCCCAGCGCATACGCCCCAGCAAACACAGTACACCCCAGCGTCACCATAATATTCTTAAACGTTGATTTTTTCTTTCCCATACCCTCGCGTCTCCTTCACTCACCTACTCGACTGTCACGGATTTTGCAAGATTCCTCGGCTTATCCACATCACAGCCCTTTCCAACCGCCACATAATAGCCAAATAGCTGTAGCGGGATTATCGCCAGTGAATTTGTAAAATACTGGTTTGTCCTCGGTATATAAATCACGTAATCGGCTGCCTTCTCAATCTCCGTGTTGCCTTCGTTGGTGACTGCAAGCACAAATGCCCCTCTCGCCTTCACCTCGACCATGTTGCTGAGCGTCTTTTGAAACAGATCATCCTGTGTGGCGACAGCCGCAACAAGTGTTCCCTTCTCAATCAAAGAAATCGTGCCATGCTTTAACTCCCCTGCTGCATATGCCTCTGAGTGGATATAAGAAATCTCTTTGAGTTTGAGCGAGCCCTCCATAGAAATCGCGTAGTCCACCCCTCTGCCGATAAAAAATACATCTTTCGCCCCGATATAGCGGTTTGCAAAGCGCTGAAGCCGCTGCTTGTTGGACAACAGCATCTCGATCTGCGCCGGGAGCCGCTTCAAATCCTCTATCATGCCAAGAAAAGACGCAGGCTCGATCTTTTCCCGCACCTTGGCAAACTTCATGGCAAGCAGATAGAGCGCTGTCAACTGGGCGCTGTATGCCTTCGTTGTGGCGACGGCAATCTCTGGCCCTGCCCATGTATACATCACGTTATCTGCCTCTCTGGCAATCGAGCTGCCCACCACATTGACAATGCCCAGCACCTTGTGGCCAAGCTGCTGCGATTCCCTGAGCGCTGCGAGGGTATCCGCAGTCTCTCCTGACTGGCTGATCACGATGACCATCGTCCCCTCCTCCAAGATCGGCCTGCGGTAGCGAAACTCACTCGCCACATCTACCTCCACAGGGATTCTCGCAATTCCCTCAATGACATATTTTCCAGTCACACCCGCGTGGTAGGCAGAACCGCACGCCACAATAAAGATTTTGCGGATTGCGCGGATTTCCTCATCGGACATATTCAGCTCTTCGATCACAATATCGCGGTCCTTGATGCGGGGGCTGATGGTATCCGTCACCGTCTTTGGCTGCTCGTACATCTCCTTTAGCATAAAATGCTCATAGCCGCCCTTTTCCGCAGCGTTGGCGTCCCACTCGATTGTGACAGACTGCTTGGTGAGCTCCTCCTCATCTACGGTATAGAAATGCATGTGGTCAGCGCGCAGGCGGACCACCTCCTGATTTTCGATAAAATAAACCTTTCTGGTATACTTGAGCAGTGCCGGCACATCGGACGCGATAAAGCAGCCATCTTCGTTCTGTCCGACAATCAGCGGGCTGTCCTTCCTGACTGCAAAAATCTGGTCGGGGTGCTCTGCAAACATGATACCCAGCGCGTAGGACCCCTGCACGCGATGCATAACCTTTGTGATCGCCTCCAACGGATTTCCCTTATAATAATAATCAATCAGATGCGCCAGCACTTCCGTGTCTGTATCGGAGACAAACGTGTAGCCCTTTGAGAGCAGTTTTTCTTTTAATGGCAGATAATTCTCTATAATTCCGTTGTGGACGACTGCGATCGTCTCCTCGGCATTATAGTGCGGATGGGAGTTGGCATCGCTTGGCGCGCCGTGTGTCGCCCATCTGGTATGTCCGATTCCGATTGTACCCGGCATCGTCGCCCCGCCGTGTGTCAGCTCCTCGAGCACCTTGAGCCTTCCTGCGGATTTCTTGATCTGAATCTGTTCCCCGTCAAACACTGCCATTCCCGCAGAGTCGTATCCTCTGTACTCCAGCTTTGAAAGCCCCTCCAAAATCACCGGCGCCGCCTGATGTTTTCCAATATACCCCACAATTCCGCACATAGTTTTCTATCCTCCAAATATATTTTATTCGTCCCAATAACTTCTGCTCGCACTGCACCACCTCACCAGAGGCGCCGGCAGGCTTCTGTAGTGTTTTCCCAGCTTGTATCCTATGAATTTACAGCCGCTTGACAAGATCAGATATGGTATTTGTATCCATTTCCTTGTCTTTTCGAGATGTCTGATTGTATTTTTGATCAGTCTCGCCCCCTCATTCTCGGACGACACCACCTCAAACACCTCCGGGTGGTCTGCCTGCGATACGCCCAAGTCAAAATTCCGGTGAAACTGCTGCATACAAGTATAATTGTGCGAATGGCGCACTTTTGCCTCCGCCGCATAGGCGATGCAGTAGCCTGCCATGACGGCATGGCCCGCATAGACCATATCTTCATTAAAAATTGCCTTCTTGACAAATCCGCCAATGTGCTCGTAGATTTCGCGGTTGTATGCCGCACATACATTCGAGCAGAAAAATGTCTTGATGCCGAGTCTGTCCAGATCTGCCGCCGACTTCACAAAGGATTTGTCGGGATAGTTAAATGCCCTTGTGTAGCGCTCGATCTCACGGCAGTTTGGATAGGGGAGCTGTCTGGCATACGCTGCCGCGATGTCCTCCCGCTCTGTGAGCGCCTCCACCAGCCGCTGTATCAGCCAGTCATCTTCTGGCACTGCATCTTGTGTCATACACACAAAGATATCTGCCTTTGAGTACTGCACTGCCTTCGCTCTCGTTCTTCCGTGATCAAACTCCCGTTCTGAGAGATGATGAATCTCGATATTTTTGTATTTTTCCAGAAATCCCGTCCCGTAAAAAAGGTTGTAAAAATACCGCTCTTCGGTATTCATGATAATAATTTTCCGTATGGGATATCTCTGCTTCTCCAATGCCTCGATCAACTCCATGACCTGTTTGCCGGGCTTGTATGTCAACAGTATGGCGTCAACACTGTACTGCATTTTTATCCCCCCATTCCACGCAAAGGTGCTGTGCACTGCCCTGTATAGCACATATGCCAAAAAGGAACCGGTTTCGGTTCCTGATCGGCTCCTCTATTCTCCATTATAACTGATTCCTGTGTCAGATGCAATGCGCTGACTGCACTTCTCCACCGTAGTAGATGGTGTGTACTCCTGATCTTCGAATAAAAATTCATGCAGCAGAATGACATTCTGTTTGAGATCAATCGGCACTACCACACTGGCATTCCCGACGTGCCCGTTCATCTTGACATGTTCATCGAACGGGAAGCCGGAGGTTTCTCCGATCTCATAGCTTGCTATGTCAGCAAGCAGTGACAGGATTTCCGGCAAGTCAAGCGATGTCTTGATCTCGCTGCACACCGCCGTCGCAATTTTGTCGAGCGTCGTCGGATTGAGCGTCATTGCCTTCTTTGCCATCAGTGTGAGCACTGTCCGCTGCCGCTCGGTTCTCGCACCGTCTCCGCCGACATAGCGGATACGGCAGTACGCCGTCGCCTGTAGTCCGTTGAGCTTCTGCATACCAGCCTTGGTGACTGGCGTGTAGTCCACGCCGGGCGTCGCGGTATAATTGGGCTCACCTGCGGCATTGAGATCGCCTGTCGGTTTTCCAACCATCGAGATCTGATAGCTGTTCAGATACGGAATCTCCTCCTCTGTCACATTGATCTCAACGCCGCCAACCGCATCGACTGTCTTGATCACCGCCTCAAATCCCACCGTGACAAAATCTGTGATATCAAGATCGAGATTCATATTGAGCATACCGATCGCCTGCTTTGAACCGCCCTTTGCGTAGGCGGCATTTGCCTTGCTGTACTTGTCATTCGTCATATTGAGCCACGTATCACGGTAAACGGATACCAGCTTGACCTTCTTCGTGTCCTGATTGATAGATGCAATCATAATAACATCAGTACGTGTGTTCTTATCTAATTCCTGATCCCGCGAATCGACGCCGAACAGCGCAATATTCCTGTACCCCTTCATATTGCTGGTTCCTTGGTCAATCTTGTCGATGACCGCGTCATTGATAAAGACATCTTCCCGCTTAATATCAACATACTGAATCGTCTGCGCCTTCTTCACTGCCCAGAGCGTCCCCACCAAGATCAGCAGCAGGAAAATTTCTGCCACAAACATGATGATTTTTCTCCGCTTTTTCTTTGCCGCCTGCTGCGGCGTCAAGTTCTTTGGCGTTTTCCTTGGCTTGCCTTTTGCTGGTGGCTGCTGCCTGCGTTCCGGTCTGGCGTTTGCCCGCTGTTGTCCGTCCACTGCCTGCCGTCTTGGCTGGCCTGACGGCCTTGCCTGTCCTGCGCCGTCCGCTCTTTGCGGCCCTGCGGGTCTGGTCTGTCCGGCGGGTCTTGGCTGGCCTGACGGCCTTGTCTGCCCGCTTGGGCGCGGGCCTCCTGCCGCTCTTTGCGGCCCGTCCACTGCCTGCCGCCTTGGCTGGCCTGACGGCCTTGCCTGTCCGCTGGCGCGCATTGCACCGTCCGCTCTCTGCGGCCCGGCGGGTCTTGACTGTCCTGACGGTCTTGGCTGTCCGCCGGCACGCGGCGTACCGTCCGCTCTCTGCGGCCTGCTGGGTCTTGGCTGCCGCTCACCGGTTGGCATTCTCCTTATATTACTGTTTTTGTTGTTATCATTTTCTTGCATTTTATCCACTCTCCTATGATGAATAGGTTTTAATAGGCATTTTTATTGATAAACCCTCTAAAAAAAGTAAGAAATAAGATCTTCATATCAAATGCCATAGACCAGTTCTCAATATAGTACAAGTCATACTCAATCCGCTTTTTGATCGACGTATCCCCCCTGTAGCCATTGACCTGCGCCCAGCCTGTAATTCCCGGACGCACCTGATGCTTTATCATATACCTAGGTATTTCCTCCCTGAATTTCTCAACAAAAAGAGGCCGTTCCGGGCGCGGGCCAATCATGCTCATATCGCCTTTGAGCACATTAAATAGCTGCGGCAGCTCATCTATGCTGGTGCTGCGCAGAAGCCTGCCCACCTTTGTGACTCTCGGATCATTTTTGACCGTCCAGCCCTTCTTCTCATCGGCGTCACTCTGAACCTCCATGCTGCGGAATTTGTACATCTGAAATGGTTTGTTGTGCAGCCCGACACGCTCCTGCTTAAAGATGAGCGGGCCTCTGCTTGTCACCTTCACCGCAATCGCAGCCGTCAGCATAAACGGGGAGCACAGCACAATCGCTGCGAGCGCACCCGCGATATCCACCAGCCGCTTCATCAGCATATTTGCCATATTATTTAACGGTACCCTGCGGATATTGACCACCGCAAGCCCATCCAAATCCTCCAGATACGGCCTGCTCGGTATGACACTATTGTAGTCCGGTATGAACTTGGTATGCACCCCCGACTTTTCACAGAGCTTGACGATCGCTTCGAGCCTGTCATAATCCGACAGCGAGAGCGTGATGCCAATCTCGTCTAGCTGGTTGTCTGTCAGGACGGTCTGAAGGGTCTCAATCTCTCCTGTCACCCGGACGCCTTTATAGACAGCGCCCACCGGCACATGGTCATCTAGTATGCCGCACACCTCATATCCCCACTCGGGATTTGCCTTGATTTTATTAATATACTCTTCACCTGCGCGCGAGTATCCCACCAATAAAATATGCTTGACATTGTAGCCCTTCTTGCGCATTCTGCGAAGCCCGTACCGGACAGACTTGCGCATCAACGATTCTGCAACAATGTTAATCCCATAGAAAACACCAACCATTCCTCGTGAGAAATCTGGTATATTGATGGCATAAAGCACGACCATGACTGCCAAAAGCCCAACTGTGTTTGCCTTTATAATGTTAAAAATCTCGTAAATCGTCTTAGCAGTACGCTTTGACGAATACAGATCAAATGTATTGTACAAAATCAGATATCCCGGCACAATGGCAGCCAGTGCGGCAAAGTACGTCTCCACTGACAAAATACCTATGCCGGGGTCGTTCTCCTTCACATATCCGCTGAGCCACAAAAACCAAGAGAACCAGTAAGCAGCCGCTATGACCATTGCATCGAGCAGAACCAGCAGTTTATTAAAATACTTCTGATGATCTCTTATCAATTTTCTCACCCTTATTCCAATGGAAAGAATTTAACTCATTTCATTCTACAATATTTGAGCCAAAAGTACAACTTATTTTTTACTCATGCAAAAAGTCTGAACAAATTTCTCCATAAATCGAACTGTATCGACACGTAATTCCCTATCCTGCGCCGGTCGAATTTTTGTCTGTGCCGTCTCCCGCAAGGACTTGCAGAGAGCCTGATTCCCTTAACCAGCCCCGACACATAGTCCCGTCCCATTCCTTTTCTTGCAAAAAACACCGTTTTGATCAAAAATCCCACGACAAGAAACGGCAGATTGAGCAGAATCTGTAAAGCGGGCATATTTTTATAGATCAGATAGACGCTGTTTCTCGATGCCAGCTTCGTCTTGAAGGTGTTGTAGCGGGAACCGCTCGCTGCACTCCCAGCATGGTATACTATAGAGTTTGCCGCAAATTTGTTTCTATATCCATAAATTTTTGCCCTGTAGCCAATGTCTATATCCTCAAAATAGGCAAAATGTTCTTCATCAAACAATCCTACCTTTGTTTCTTCCAGCAATTCCCTGCGGTAGATTGCAGCCCCCGCGCACGCCGCAAAAATATCACAGTCCTTCTCATAGCGGGCGGGCGCCTTTCCCTTGCCTCTGGCAAATGCCCAGCCAAGCGCACAGTAATAGTCTCCCGCATCATCTACTTTGTCCTTGTCATACAGGGAGATCAGTTTTGCAGCGGCAGAAAAAAGCTTCTTATCCGCATCGTTGTCCATCACCTTCTCAAGCTCATGGACAAACGAAAAATCTGCCCGCGTGTCATTGTTGAGCAGGATTACATACGGCGTGGTGCTCGCACGAATGCCCTGATTGACGGCGTGGCTAAAGCCCGTATTTTGCTCATTGGCAATCAGGCGCACCTGCGGGAACTGGTCCCGCACCAGCTCCATGCTGCCGTCCGTCGAGGCGTTGTCCACCACGACCACCTCAATCTCCTTTGTCGTCCCGCCGTACAGGCTTTCGAGACATGCCTGAATATACTTGCTTCCATTATAGTTTGGTATCACAATCGTTGATTTTGTCATTGTCACAATTTCCTCACACACACGGGGTCCAAAAGCAATCTCGCACCCTTTTCGACAAGCGCGCTGCCAAGCGCTTCCCCTAGCCTTGCAAGCTGTGCCTCCCCGTCCGCAGCGCGCTCTAAATCCTGTATCCACTGCGGCAGCTCTTTCTTTTCTGTGCACAGCGTGCTCTCATACGAATGCCCTGTGACTGCCTCGTAAACGTCCTGATATGCCTTATTGACCGCCATATTTCTCAGGTCGAGCGCACTTGTATTTTGATACAAATCCATGCGGTTCATATACCCTGCATACAATAACGGCTGTCCTTGATAGATGCCCGACGCCACCTTGCCGTGCCGCGCGACAAAACCGCCCACGGCGGCTACATCAGGCCGGTGTGTCAGCACATGATCCCTGTATTCAATGCGGTAGAAGCCCAGATGTTTGTTGTGGCGGACCTCCGCCTTCCAGCCCATGCGCTGCGCGAAATCCACCAGCGCCTTTTTTCCCGCCTCGTAGGCATACATCTTGCTCTGGGGATTGTCCGCCGTAGAATTTTCGTGGCAGCGCCAGTGGTACAGCACCTTGGGCACATGCACGATGCAATCCTCCACGGACTCCGCCTCCTTGTTTCCCTTTTCTTTGATGAGCAGGCTGCTCACAATCCTGAGAATCAGATCATAATCCTGTGAGCCGTCGTATTCTTTTCTGATTTCAAGTTTTCGGAGCACGTCTGCGCGAACGACCATAAAATGACAGATGTAATTATTGGTTAACAGCAAATCCAGATTAAAATCCAGCTTGAAATGCGGGTCATAAAAATGGGTGCCCGACGCATCACACTTATCTTCATCAGAGTACGCCAGTATCGGCTTGCGCTCACGGACAGCACGCGCCATCTCATACAGCGCGTCCGCAGCCAGCAGGTCATCATGGTCCAGCAGTCCATAATAATCCCCTGTGGCGAGCTGTATCGCGCGGTTTGTGTTCTCCGCGATTCCATGGTTTTCCTCCAGCTTCACATACCGTATGCGGTCATCTTCATACGTGCGCACGGTCTCATGGACAATTTCCGTGGCGCTGCCATCGGCGATGACAAGCTCCCAGTTTTCATAAGACTGTCCGAGACAGCTTTCGATCAATGCCTCCATGTAAACGCGCTGCGTCTCGTATGCTGGTACGAGAATCGAGAATTTGAGCGCTGGCGCCTGACTGTCCGCCCGCTGTCTATACAGCGCCAGAGCGTCCGGCGCATGATACGCATAATCTGCGTAATACTTTGCCGTCACACGCTCCCACGCAGCGACCACCGCCTCCCCGTATCCGTTTTTCTTACTGTAATTAATTGTCTTTTTAATATTCTGTGCCAGTGACATCGCTTTCCCCCATGTCCTATTCTTACTGCTGTTCCTACGCCTCTTCTTTCTTTTCCAAAAAAATCTTCCTGCTGATAAAGTTGTACACCATCACGATCGCTGTCGCGATGACCTTCGCCCCCGTGTAGGCAAGGTCATAGTTTAACAGTCTCTGCAAAAACGCGATATTGCCGTAAACCGGGCCTACGCAGAACCAGATGATGAGCGAGTTCAGCCCCAGCCCGATCACGCTCAGGACAATAAACGCCACAAACTCCTTCCTGCGGTCAAGATCTCCCTTGCGCTCAAAGACAAATTTAAAACTCAGGATATAATTTATCACGACGGAAACTGTAAATCCCAGCGCAGAGCCTGCCATTGATGCCGCCTTAAAGACTTCATCGCCGCCCAGTTTCACGATTATTTTCATCACCGATAGGCCAATAACATAGTCGATGCCAAAGCAGATGACACCCACGATACCGAATTTCATAATCTGTGCATATAATTTTTTCATGCAGTTTCTCCCATATAGTCCATACAAATTTTTCTGATTTTCTTACGAAATGAAACCAGACGGTTTGTGCCAACCGTCCGGTTTCATGGTCATCCATTATTCTTCAATGACTGCCTTCACCTCATTGGTCAGATCCTCTACCCTCTTCTGGGCATCTTCAAGGCTGGTTCCCTTCACGCCCATGTAGAATTTAATCTTTGGCTCTGTGCCGGAAGGTCTTGCACAGCACCATGAATCATTGGTGAGGTCAAAATAGAGCACGTTGGACTTGGGAAGCCCTGTAGGATAGGTCTTTCCTGTCTCAAGCTCTGTGATCACATCATTTTCATAATCTCTCACGCGCACCACCTGAAGCTCGCCAAACTGCTTGGGCGGATTGTTCCTGAACTTATCCATCAGCGCCGCAATCTGCTTTGTACCGTCAATGCCCTTCATGGTGATCGCATACTGTGTCTCTTTGTAATATCCATATTTCTCATAGATTTCAAGCATCATGTCATACAGGGTCTTTCCGTTCTTCTTGCACCACGCAGCAACCTCGCACAGACACATTACCGCGACAACGGCATCCTTATCCCTTGCATGTGTTCCCGCAAGGCATCCATAGCTCTCCTCAAGGCCAAACACATAGTTGTTCGAGCCTGTCTGTTCAAACAGCTTGATCTGCTCGCCGATAAACTTAAAGCCTGTGAGTACCTCGATGAGCTTCACGCCGTACTCTTTTGTGATCGGCGCTGTCATGTTTGTGGTGACGATCGTGGTCACAAGCGCCGGATTCTCAGGCATGGTCCCTGTTGCCTTGCGCTCTCTCAAAATGTACTCTGCAATCAGCATACCTGACATGTTGCCTGTAAATGCCTTGTACTCTCCGCTCTTCGTATCCAGTGCGTAGATGCCAAGTCTGTCTGCATCGGGGTCTGTCGCAAGCACGATATCCGCATTTTTTTCTTTCGCAAGCTTCAAGGCATATGTAAATGCCTTCGGGTCCTCTGGATTTGGATAATCCAGTGTGGTAAACTTCGGGTCTGGGTTCTCCTGCTCAGGAACAACATACACATTCTTGAAGCCAAGCTCGGACAAAATTCTTCTAACGGGCTTATTTCCTGTGCCGCAAAGCGGGGTGTACACAATCTTGATATCATCTGCAACTGCCTGAATCACATCGGGATGGATAATCTGCTTCTTTAACTCTGCCATATATGCATCGTCAATCTCTGCGCCAATCACCTGATACAAGCCAGCGTTAATTGCCTCCTGCTTGTCCATCGTCTTTACTGTGTGGTAGTCTGTCACTGTCTTCACCTCGCCGATGATGTCTTTATCCTTGGGCGCTGTGATCTGTGCGCCGTCCTCCCAGTATACCTTGTAGCCGTTGTACTCTGGCGGATTGTGGCTCGCTGTGATGACGATACCGGAGATGCAGCCGAGTGTTCTCAGTGCAAACGAGAGTTCTGGCGTCGGCCGGAGTGACTCAAACACATATGCCTTGATGCCGTTTGCTGCCATACAAAGCGCTGCCTCGTCTGCAAATTCGGGTGACATGAAACGTGAATCGTATGCGATCGCAATTCCCTTGCTCTGTCCGTTATTTTTGATAATATAGTTCGCCAGACCCTGTGATGCCTTTCTCACGGTGTAGATGTTCATGCGGTTTGTACCCGCGCCAATCACACCTCTGAGTCCGCCAGTACCAAATTCAAGCTCCTTGTAAAAACGTTCCTCGATCTCACTCTCATTGTCCTTAATCTTTAAGAGCTCGTCCTTTGTTGCCTGGTCAAAGTAATCATCACTCAGCCAGAAGTTAAATTCATCCATAAAACCCATACTGCTACCTCCATATAAATTCAATATAATCAGTGCGTTGTCAATTTGCACTACGTTCCATATCCATTAAAACAAAAAATTGGAAATTTTTCAAGATTATAAGCAAATTTAACCAAATTTAATCCATTTTTTATGATACATCTACCCTCAGCGAATAATCACTGTGATCCAGCGAAAAGTTTGGATTGTAATACGGGTCCCCCTTTGCGAGCAGCTCCTTCCACCGCTCGCGGAACAGCAAGGACTCTTCCTCGTAGCGCGACGCCTTCTGTTCATCTACAAGATCGCTGCCGCGCGACGCCGACTCAAAATGATACAGCTCGGCAAACGGCGTAAAGACATTCAGATAGCCCTTTTCCCGGATACGCAGACAAAAATCCACATCGTTGAGCGCCACCGCAAACGCCGCGTCAAGCCCGCCGAGCGCGTCATACAGGCTCTTTCGCACCATGAGACAGGCGCCTGTCACCGCGGACACATTCTGCGCATAGCACAGCCGCCCCATATAGCCGAGATTGTCATAGTTGATTTTATAGTGTGTGTGCCCTGCCGTGCGGTGTGCGCCAAGCCCGATGACCACGCCCGCATGCTGGATTGTCCTGTCTGCGTAATAGAGCTTTGCGCCGACGGCACCCACGTCGGGGCGCTGGGCATACATCAGCATCGCCTCAAGCCAGTTCATCGAGATCACCTGTGTGTCATTATTTAATAACAGAAGATATTTCCCCGTGGCAAAGCCCGCGCCGAAGTTGTTAATCTTAGCATAGTTAAACTCCCCTTTGTAGGTAACAACCGTTATATTCTTCTGTTGTTTCAGCGTGTCATAATACGCAAACACCGCCTTATCTGTACTATTATTTTCTATTATTATAATTTCATAATTACTGTACGTGCTGCGCTCCTGAATGGAATGGATACAGCGCCTTAAATCCTCCAAATGGTCCTTGTTCGGTATCAGAACCGAGATTTTGTCCTCACTCAATATTTCATATTTTATTTCAAAAATGGTGTCAAATGCCCGCGTGCTCTTGATCTCAAAATTCTTGAAGCCGCACCGCGCAAGATGGTCTGCCACTGCGCCCTTCGCCGCCGCGATCGCATAGGGTTTTGCGCTGATGTCGCTCGCTGTACTCGCCTTGTGCGAACGCCAGTAATACAAAAGCTTGGGCACATGCACGACCTTGCGGGCGCTGCTGGTCAGCCGCAGTATCATGTCATGGTCCTGACTGCCGTCAAAACCGCTGCGAAACAGCTCTGTCCCCTCCAGAAGCCTGCGTGAAAACACACTAAAATGACAGATGTAATTGTTTGCCCTGAGATTGTCCGGCGCAAAGTCCGGCTTAAAATGCAGTGTAATCATATTGTTGATGCTGTCGCCCTTAAAGGTCGTCTCGTCACAGTAGAGGTAGTCCGCCCCCTGCTCATTGATCACCTTCACATACTCATACAGCGCAGACGGGTGCAGCACATCATCATGGTCAAACAGGCCGATATACTCGCCGGTCGCCATTGTATAACACTCGTTTGTATTCTTGGAGATTCCCCCGTTTTCTGCGAGCTTTTTATAGATGATGCGCTTGTCTTTTTCACGGTATTCCTGACAGCGCGCCCCCACGTCGCCATGTGCGTCGTCAGAACCGTCTGCCAGACAAAGCTCCCAGTTTTGGTAGGTCTGCCGGAGCACGGACTCAATCATCTCGTCGAGAAACTTGATCGGTGTATTATAAAGCGGTACCAAGATACTGATTTTGACCATCTTGTCAAATTTGGCATTTCGCTGCTGCGCTTCCTGCTCCGGCGTGGGAAAGCTTGCTGTGCCGTGAAGTTTTTTTGCCTCCGCCTCGATTTTTTTCTGCCTTAATTTCCGGGCAATTCCTTTCGGCCCGCCCAGATTCCGCACGCGCCTGTAATTACGCAGCCCCCAGTGCATCGTCTGGCGCAGAGGCTTCGATGCCTTCCACAAGGGATTGTTCTTGATGCGGTCAAGCTGGAACTGCAAAGAATCCGCCTCATTCTTTGCATCTGCAAGCCGTCCTGCGAGGGACGCCGCGCGCGCCTTCTCCTGCTCATACGCCTGTTTATAGAATTGCACATCCTGCACTTCCTTATTCTGCTCTCTGCCTAGATTGTCAAAATTATCATTTGCCATGACGCCTCACACCTTTCTGGTATTGATATCCGATTTACATTTCTATTTCGAGCCTGATCTGCTCACCCTTGTCATCTGTCGCCCACAATAGCAGCTTTTCATGAAATAAAACCGCAAGCTTGTAACAACCCCGCCTCAAATCACGCGTTTCAAACCGCACCTGTATGCCGGACAGCGCCACCTGCGCCGTCTTTTGATCTGCCGCAAAGGCTTCTGCCACGTCCTCGCGGAGCTTTGGCGGTATCTCAAATAAATAGACCGCGTCCGCACTGCACAGGCACAATTTTCTGGAAATCCCTGCATTGCTGCGCGCCCGCTGCACGCACCACCCGTTGACCGTCACAGTCTGCTCCTCCTGCCCGATGCTGTCAATGTGCGCCATCAGCAGATGATACCCCGTCACCCTGTCATAAAGTTTTCCCAGAATGCCAGCCCTTCCATGACGCCCCAGAAGCTTTTTCATGCCAGAGACTGCCATCTGGCTTGGCGCGGCAAGTTTATCGCACGCATACAAATAATTTGCAGTATAGTCTGTATCGCGCTTCCACTGTACCAGATGAGGACTGTAAAAAGGGTCCCACGCCCGAAATGCCGGATACTGCGCATACAGCCTTGCCTTCTCATCTGCCAGCCGTTTTCGCTTTTCCGGCGCGGTGTCCTGCCCTCTGCTGAGGGATTCATGATGAATCAGCACCGCCTCATTGACCTGTACATTAAAGTAGCCGAACTCGTACAGCCGAAAACAGAGCGCCACATCATTGTACGCCACTGCAAAGGACTCGTCAAAACCGCCCGCCTCGTCAAACACGCTTTTTCTGACCAGCATACACGCCGCCGTGACCGCCAGCATATCATAGTTTACCGTGTTATGCCCATGATACAGGCAGCCTGTATCCGCCATGCCGCCAAGCTTGTGCGCCGGCCCAATGCCCATGTTCGTAATCCCGGTATGCTGGATTTTGTACTGTGCCTTCTCATTTTGTGCAGATGATTTATATGGCTTTGGATAATACAGCTTTGCCCCGACCGCGCCGACATGCTGCCTGCGCGCATAATCCATCATACGCGCAAGCCACTGCGCGCCCTCTTTGGTATCCATGACCTCGATATCGTCATTGAGAAACAATAGAAAACTGCCTGACGCCGCCCGTGCCCCGCTGTTGCACATCGCCGAGAAATTAAATGGCCCCGCTTCATACAAATACAAAATCTCTAGTTTCGGCTTCCTGTGCGCTGCCTCCTTGAGCAGCCTCTCTACCGCTTTGCGCTGCGCCGTGCTGCTACCGTTATCCACAAGAATCAGCTCATACCTGTCGTAAGCGGTGTACGCTGTCAGGGTTTCCAGACACCGCTGTAATATTTTTGCATTGTCCTTGCTGGGAATGATGACAGATACCAGCTCTTGCGGCACAATTGTTTCTGATTCATATTGTTTATATAGATTTTTGAGCTGCCCTGCGCATTCCAGACAGTCAGCAGACGACAGACTGTCATTGGTGTACAGCACCTGAGCAAGATGCACCACCTTTCCAGCCTGTGCAAACTTATGTTCTATCTTATATTCCAGCAATGCTTCCCTAAAAATCCAGTACACCAGCTCATAGATGCTGATGCCGTCTCCATGTTCTTTCGTCATTTGCAAAAGTGCACCACCCCGCACTGCAAAGACACTGCCCAGATAAAAAAAGGAGCACAGTGTATCCGGTGAAAAATCAGGCTTAAACCAAGGCGCCCCCCGGTAGGTGCCATTTGTTCTGTCCTCATAGCATGCCGCGGCTGCCTCGGAAGCTGAATCTATGCCGTAAAGCGCGCGCAGGCTGCCGCGGTAATCCTCGTCTGCATAGACCAGCACTGCCCCCGCATTCTTATGAAAAGCTTCTGCAATCACGGCCGGGGCGTTGGGGGTCAGGCTGCCGCCTGTCCGCGCAAATAAGTAAATATTTTCTGCATTGAAGGCGCCATATCCCGACACACTGTCCATACACGAAGAAAAGGGAAGCGTGCATATCTGCTTCCCTGCATCTGGTCTGTCAATGGTCCACTCCTCTTGCTGCTGCGCGTTCAGCCATTGCAGATAGGGTGTCCTCTGTGCAAAAAGTTCCTGTTCATACATACGTTCATACGTCTTATCTCTCATTTACTTATTCTCTCAATCAACCGTCAGCTTTTTCTCCATGCTTCGATACAGCCGTTGTCTGGAGCAGCCATCTTTGGCTGTCAGCCACAGCTCGTAGGTGCCGGGCGGCAGCGCCCCCTCCATAATCCAGTTGCAGAAGCCTGTCATCAAGACATTTGTCTCGTCGGGCAGAATCGCCGCCACATCTTTGCGGTACCGCTTCTGCACTGGCATCGCCCACACCTTCCCCGCACTGTTGACCAGAAGGAGTTTGAACGCATAGCGGGCATTGTCTGCCCCGGGCACATACGCCCATCCCTTGATCAGATAATACGGCTTCCCGTTCTTCTGAAAATGCTCCTTGTCGCATTCCTCCACCGAAATCATGATCGCCTGATTCATGGTTTCCGGTGCTGGAAGCCGTTCTCCCTCCGCAAGCGGCGGCTCTGATTTGACCATGTCAGTCAGTTCATATCCCTCAAGCCAGCGGCAGAGATACTCCGAATCTCCGCTGTTTAACAGCGTACCGATAAACGGGTCCTGCCTGTACAGCGCGGAATGCCTGCTGTACAGCGTATCCTTCTCTGCCGTCAGGCGCTTTAGCTTCCGCTCATCTTTTAGATCATCACCGCGGCTGAGCGACTCATGGTGGTAGAGCACCACATCATTGCGCTGGACATTGTACAAGCCGCGGCTGTGCAGCCGAAAGCACAAATCCACATCATTGTACGCCACTGCCAGCCCTTCATACAAGCCCCCCATCTCGAGAAAACACGCACGGCGCATCAGCAGGCACGCCGCAGTAACGCCGACCAGATCATACACAAAGCGGTTTCTTCCATAATAATAGGACACAGTATCGTCCAGCAGCTTGAGCTTATGGCCGGGTCCAGAGATGGTGTTGGTAATGCCCACATGCTGTATCAGCGTCGTCCCCGGATACAAGAGCTTTGCGCCAACCGCACCGACATGCGCAAGCGACGCCTGACCAACCATTCTCGTCAGCCAAGAGGACTCAAAAACCTCCATATCGTCGTTGAGCAGCAGCAGATACGTCCCTTTTGCCCGCTGCGCCCCAAGATTGCACATGCGGGAAAAATTAAAGTCCATCGGCTGATAGAGATAGTCAAACATACATTCCTGACGGAACGCCTCCAGCGTACTGCGCACCGTCTCGGCACTGCCATTGTCCACGACAATGATTTCATAATTCGGATAGGCGGTGTGGCGCTGAATCGAGCGGATACACTGCATCAGCACTTCTGGGTTGTCCTTTGAGGGAATGACAATGCTGACAAGCGGTGTATCCGGCAGACTGTACACTGGATAGGTGATGCCCGTTGCCGCCTCCAGCGCCATCTCAGCACGAATCCCCCGCCTAGCAAACGCACGTTCGCGAACCGAGTCATACGCAGCGCCCACACCGATAAAATTCGTCTCGTGCATGAGTGCCTCCTCGATTTCTGTCCGGTTTCTTCCTGTTCTGTATGCATGAAATAAAACTTTCTCAAGATGCCCCGGACAGTGTTCTCCCTCCGATGCCTTGAGCACAAAATCATAGATATTCTTGCGGTAGTCGTCGTCACCAAGCCATTCAAGTCCCAAAAACGCCGCCCTGCGCACCGCAAAGACATTGCCAAAATAAAGAAAGGAAAGCAGTGTGTCCGGCGACCACACCGGTTTTGTCCACGGGAAAATCCTGTGCGCACTCTCGTCCTCTGGCAGCGCCTGCTCCTCTGGCAGCATCCATGCGTCCTCATCTGCGTAGACAATATCCACATCTGCATGCACCTCAAAATACTGTGCAAACTCAGCGGCTGCCCCGTCTGCAAGCCTGCCCGCCTCCGACACAAACAAAATGTAATCCTGCCTGAGCGCTGCGAGGGAGAACGTCCGCCCGCACTTCTCCAGATACACGACGCCAACGGCATTCTTGGCAGAAGCCGGACTGCCTTGCTCAGTCTCCTTTACCCACGCCAGATACGGCTCGGTCTGGCAGCGCAGCTCACGCTCATACTCCTCTATGCATTTTCTGTACAACCTGCCCTGTATGGCATCTTTGATCTTCCCTAACATTCTATCCCCGATCTCTCCATCTGAGCTTTATTTTTATCCGAATTTTATTTCAGTCTCGTTCTCAAAAACGACTTTGTCCTCGTGACCAGACCTTCTTTGGTCTCCTGCGTTGCAAGCTGGCTGGCAAGCGGCTGCGGCAGCTCCAGCACGTCCATATCCACACTCAGATGCCCGCCTCCTGTCACCTGAATGACAAAATTGGGGTCGCCATTGTCAAACACCACCCAGCCGCACGCCTGCCACACACCATTTACCTGAATCTCCTCTGTTGTATACACCCTGCCATTTACCCGAAGCGCACGCAGCTCAACCGCACACGAAAATGAACAGGGGTCAATGCGCACGCCCACAGCGCCCGCCGGAATATCGTACTCAATTGTAAGATACCGTTCCTTGACATAGCAGTCCAGCAGCCTGACGGAATCCTCCTCGCAAAAGCCTTCCCCGTAGTCCACAAAAATCTGTGCCGCATACTGAATATCCGCATGATTGCAGTATTTGAGCATTCCCTCAAGCGCATACGCCCTGTTGCCAATCAGTTCACGCATACGCTCAGCCGATGCACGGCTTCCCGTAATGCGCATCTGAAACTCCCGCTCGTCTGCGACAGCCGCTTTGACCGCACTGTCTGAGAGTCCCAGCAAATCCTTCATGAGCAGATCTTCGCAGGATTTTCTCGTCTCACCGCCCAATGTGTAGTTATAAAAGGCGCGAAACGCAATGTCCGCCGCATCAATATGCTTGTCAAAGGTCCACTCGTAGTCAATGATATGCCACCGCCCGCCATCTACAAGAATATTCGGAAAAATAAAGTCAAAATTGCTGACGGCATACGTGTCCTCATTGTAGTGCAGCCAGTACAGATACTCCTCTGCCAGCGCCTTAAACCCTGCGACATCTGCCCGCCCCAGACATTCGTCCAAGAGCGACTCCAAGGTTCTTCCCTTGCAGAACTCAAAGGCAAGCCCGTTTTGAATATCCGCCTCTATCATTTTACATTTGTTGATATCAATTTTTGTGCCCTCATAGCGCTTGGAGAGCTGTTCATACGCGTGCATCGTATTCAGCAGATGCCTGCAAGCCGCCTCCGTGTCCGGCTGCTTCTCCACACGCAAAGTCTCCGGCGTCCTCCCGGCAATCGACGTGCGGACCGCCCACCGCGGCACCCGGTCATTGGAAAATTTCGTGTAGAGGACTTCTGGAATTGCCCCCGCCACCACCAGATAGGAATTGGAAAATAACGGAAACTCTCCCTCCTCTATAACTTCATCAAACACCTGTTTTTCATCAAATAAAAGAACCCGCTCTCTGTCAAAATTTCTCAGATTGTTGCACAGCTCTCCTTTTTTCGGAAGATACGCGTCGGAATAGATGGCTGTCGGAAACTTATAGTCTGGATATGGATAGTAAAATGCATACGACGCAATGCCCGCCGACGCGAGAAGCTTCTCAAGCCCATGTCTGGTAAAAGTTCTCGCCGAGCCGCCCTCATGGTATCCCTCAAGTCCCGAGAAATACGTTCCCAGATGATCTTCACGGCAGCCCGCCCAGTACTTGAGTCCGAACTTATTTTCGATTGCAATCACCAGACTTCCCTCTGGCTTGTGATGGCGGTTACAGATTTTCATAAAATCTTCATAGGGTGCCGCCCCGCCAATATACGCCTGCCCATACTCAAAAACCCCGATCAGCAGCACATAGTCATAATCCTCGTCGAGATGCGGCTCAATATCCTTAAAATTGCCGACCATGATCGTGATATTGTCCATGTCACGGTTGCGGTAGGCATTCACCAAGCTGCGCTTTCTCGATAAATCCACACAGGTGACACTGCCCGCCCGCCTTGCAAGCGCGCCTGTGACTGCTCCGCAGCCTGCACCGATCTCAAGAATTTTATCTGTCTTTTTGAAGGGCAACCAGTCGATGATATTTGAGCGCAGCGGTGAGAAATGATAGAAAACCGGCCAGCTTTTTCTCTCCTCGATGATCTCTGGAAACCGCTCTGGCGGATTGTTCATCGCAATGTCTAACATCTCATCCTCAATCTCTCCATCTGTGTAAAAATCCTGCCCCTCATAATAAGTATAATCCAACACTACATTCCCGATTTTTTCCATACGTGCCTGCATATGCCTTCACTGCTCCCCCTGAACCTTTGCGTAAGGTATAATCTTATCCGAGTGTGATGCCCCTGCGTCCGTGACAGATACCGTGGAATCCATGTCATAATAGCCCACCGTATTCTTGTCCGATACCACCGTCACATCAATCGCATCATAAAGCCTGTGATACACCTTAAAATCATTTCCCTCATAGCCTGTCACGCCAAAGGAAATCAGATACTCTCCGCCCTGCAAGGACATTTTTTGTGTAAAGGTTATATCCTTGACACTTCCTGCCGTGACCGGCTCTAAAAACGCCTTCTCAAACATTGTATTTGTGCCTGTAATCTCTGTGCCCTTTGCCGTCTTAATCGAGAAGGCAAAGATTGGCGCAGGCAGGTCCTGATTGAATTTGACCCTCATATGAATATGAAAACGAAGCCCTTTGATAATGGCATTGGTCTGTGTGCCACGGTCATCTGTCAGATAGATTTCCTCAATCTGGGCTTCCTGTGTGCCGTATTCAAGTGTCTTGGACGCCTGTGTCTCCTGTGTCCTTGCACGCTTCTGGACTGCCGCGCGGGTCTGCACTGCCTCCTGCACATCGGCATCATTCAAAAGGCTCTGCTCGGACTTCGATTCCGGCAGCTCATACTGCCCTACCAAGACGCGCTTAAAGTCATCAATCATGTCCTTTGGAGACCCTTCGCCGAGCTTGACACCCTGATTGAGCAAGATCACACGGTCGCAGTACTTTGCGATGCTGCTTAAATCATGGCTCACGATCATAATCGTCTTTCCCATTTTTTTGAACTCATCAAACTTGTGATAACACTTTGCCTGAAAAAAGACATCCCCGACAGAGAGCGCCTCATCGACGATCAAAATCTCCGGGTCAATATTGATTGCCACCGAGAAGGCAAGACGCACAAACATACCGCTCGAGTACGTCTTTACCGGCTGGTACACATAGTCCCCAATATCTGCAAAATCAAGAATATCCTGAAGCCTAGCATCAATCTCCTCCTTGGAAAACCCGTTCATCGTCCCATTGAGATAGATGTTCTCCATGCCCGAATACTCTTGGTTAAAGCCCGCCCCCAGCTCCAACAGCGCAGAGATGCGCCCATTGACAGCGACACTGCCGCCGGAGGGATTGAGCACCCCCGTGATAATCTTTAGAATGGTCGATTTGCCGGAACCATTTGTCCCGATAATTCCAACGCACTCTCCCTGTTTAATCTCAAAGCTCACATCGGACAGCGCGTGCGACTCATGATACTTCTGCTTTCTGGTCAGCTTGAGCGCCTCCTTGAGCCTGTCCATGGGCTTGTCATAGAGTTTGTATACTTTACTGACATTCTTTACTGCGATCGCAGTCTCCCTGTTTTCGTATGTTTTGTCTCCCATTGCTTCTCCCATCTGCATGTTCTGCCTGTTACAATACATCTGCAAAGTGCACCTTCAGCCGCCGGAAGATCAGTGCCCCCAGCCCGAATAATACCACCGTCACAATCCAGAAATAAGATGTCGAGTAAAAATCCAGCCAGAACCACTTCTCTGCAAACATCGTATCACGGTAGCCATTTACGATATAAAATACAGGATTAATTTTCAAAATTTTCTGCAAAACAGGACTCTTATCCAGCATGGAGATATTCCACAAAATCGGGGTTGCCCACATGCCCACTTGCAGCATGATATTGATAATCTGCGTCAAATCCCTGAAAAAAATCACGATTGCACAAGTCGAATAGCTGAGCGCCAGCACAAACATAAACATGCAAAACGTATAGTAAAGCAGTTGCAGCAGATAAACGGACGGTGCATAGCCATACATAAAATAGACAATCAGCATAAACGCCACAAAAAATAAATGGACAAACGACGCCGCAATCAGCTTGACAATCGGAATGATGCTGATCTTGAACACCACCTTCTTCACCAGATAGCTGTACTCCAGAAGCGAAGTCGTCCCGTTATTGATCGCCTCACTAAAATAAAACCACGGCACCAGCCCCGCTGTGAGCCACAGTACATACGGCGCCTCCACGCCGGCAGTCAGAACTTCCTTCTTGTCCTGCCCCATCACATGACCGAACACAAACCAGTATAGCAAGACAGTGACAACTGGCTGTGTAAACGCCCACACACGGCCGAGATACGACCCTGCATAGCGGTTTTTGAAATCATTCTTCGAGAGCTTCCAGACCAGTTGCCTCGACTGCCACAGCTCGACCGGCAGAGAGACCAGCCTGTCATAAAACCGGTAGAATATTGCCATTGCACCGACAATAATCAGACAGGCAATCACCTTTTTGACCGTCTCCTCCTGCGGGTCTGCAAGCGGGTTGTGATGAATGATAATGATGGCTGCAAGCACTGCCGCCGCAAGCGTCACAAGCAGCTTGACTGTTGTCTTGGATAACCCTTTTCTCATCGTTTGAAATCCTTTATACCGCCCCATTTCGAGTCCTTCTCAGAAAAGATCAGCTCCATGCCCTCTGGGATTGGCCACTCGATACCGATATCCGGGTCACTCCACAGCAGGCCGCCCTCGTCATTTGGATGATAGAAATCCGTACATTTATAGCAAAACTCCGCATAGTCAGACAGCACCAGAAAACCGTGTGCAAAATTCTTGGGGACAAAGAACTGTTTCTTGTTCTCCTCAGACAAGAGGACGCCAAACCATTTTCCAAATGTCTTAGAACCCTCTCTTAAATCTACCGCCACATCAAACACCTCGCCGCGCACTGCACGCACCAGCTTGTCCTGCGGAAACTCCTTCTGGAAATGAAGTCCCCGCAGCACGCCCTTTTTTGACGCAGACTGATTGTCCTGCACAAACACTTGGTCAATGCCGGCTTCCTTGAAATCATTATAATTATATGTCTCCATAAAAAAACCTCTGTTGTCGCCGAAAACCTGCGGCGTGATCACTTTCAGCCCCTCTATGACCACTCCGTCCGCGACACATTCCTCTACTGTAATCTTTCCCATTTTTTCAAATTCCTTTCTATAAAATATCTATAAACTTTTCCTCTCAATGCAAGCGTGTGCATTGGCATTTAATTTATCCCCAGATAGCTGACATTGAGGTCCACTCTTCCCTCGATTCCGGCAACTGCACCGCTCGAAGTGTACTGCCACATATCATAGCGCCCTTCGTACTCTGGTGTCTGTCTGTACTCCGCGAGCCATATGTTCGGCGCGTTCATCTCCTCCAACAAAAGATTGTTCAGATACCAGTTGCGGCTTGCGTACACGCCCGCGTCCAGCCCCGCATTCTGTATCGTCTGGCAGAATGCATTGACCACTGCTGTTCTTGTGCCTGCATCTAAGCCGTCTGCCCTGCCGTTTCCGCCGGCGCCCTCCGTGTCAATAAAGACTGGATAGTCAATCTCGGTGTCGCCAATCAGGGACACGACCATACTCGCCTCCTCGACCGCCTCAACCAAGTCTGTTGCCTGCGTAAAGAAGTACACGCCGACCTTGATGCCCGCCTTCTTCGCACCTGTCAGATTTTTGTAAAAATACGGGTCCTCGATCAGCCAGCCAGAGGAAGAACCCCGGTAGCCGCACCGTATAATGGCAAAATCCACGCCCTCCGCCTTCACAATCTCCCAGTCGATCTCACCGTTCCACTTGGATACGTCAATGCCAAGCTGTACTGCGGTGTCGCGCTCGTCCTCCATATCAAGGAGTGCTTTGTACTGCGTGTCATCCTCATCGCCGCTGTCAATCTTCTTATTCTCGGTATCCTCCTTTAAGAAATCCACCTCAGACTCCGCATGTACGAAAAAGTCAATGTCATCAATGACCGTGTAGGACACAATGGATTTCACCCGGACATTGACGGGCGCTGCCGGCACTTTAAAGCCGGGCTGCTCGCCCAGTGACAGCTTGTACTCGCCGGGCTTGATATCCGAGATCAGGATTACACCGTCCTTGTCCTCATCGACGTACACGCCAGTGTCTGCGACCTCCACGGCAAATTCCTGCCCCAAGACGGCATCTCCTTTGTCGTCTACAATCTTTACGCGGATATCGCGCTCGACAGAGCTTGCCAGCACCGTGAGACTGCGCACCGGCTCCCCATTCTCATCGACCTCATCATATGTATTCTGACCCGCGCTGTCTGGTGTCTGTGCATCAAAAAACGCGCTGTCCTTCATAAATGCAGATAAATCTGCACCATGCACTTTTCCGTCTGCCTCGATAATCTGTCTGGGCACACTGTCTGTACTGCTCGCCGCCGCGCCTGTCTCTTTTCCCATCAGGCGGCTATAGCCTGCAAACAGCACCGCTGCCATCACGGCAAGCAGCATACACAGCACAAACAATATCCCGATTTTCTTTCCCTTAGAGTCCATTGGCTACCTCTACCAGATATTTTCCATAATCCGTTTTCATCAGCGGCTCCGCAAGCGTAATGAGCTGTTCTCTCGTGATAAAGCCCCGCTTGTACGCAATCTCCTCGATGCAGGAGATATACAGCCCCTGTCTCTTCTGGAATGCACAGACAAAATCCGCAGCGTCGAGAAGAGAGTCATGGTTTCCCGTGTCAAGCCATGCAAAGCCGCGCCCCATCGTCTCGACAGCCAGTGTCCCGCGCCTTAGATACTCGTTGTTGATGCTCGTGATCTCAATCTCCCCGCGCTCAGACGGCTTCACGTTTCTGGCAATCTCAACAACTTCATTGTCATAGAAATATAAGCCGGGCACTGCATAGTTGCTCTTTGGATTTTCTGGCTTCTCTTCTATCGAGATCGCCTTGCCCGTCTCGTCAAACTCAACCACGCCGTACTCCCGCGGGTCGCGCACATAATAGCCAAAAATCGTGGCGCCGCTCTCCTTGGCTGCCACGCGCTGCAACAGCTTTGAAAAGCTCTGTCCATAAAAAATATTGTCGCCGAGCACCAGCGCCACAGAATCCGTCCCGATAAACTCCGCGCCGATAATAAACGCGTCCGCCAGCCCTCTTGGCTGCTCCTGAACCGCATATTCCATGTGAAGCCCAAGCTGCTCTCCTGTTCCAAACAGCTCTTCAAAGACCGGAAGATCGCGCGGCGTCGAGATAATGAGAATCTCCCTAATTCCCGCAAGCATCAGTGTCGATAACGGATAATAAATCATCGGTTTGTCATAAACCGGCATAATCTGTTTTGAGATTGCTTTTGTGAGTGGATAGAGCCGTGTGCCCGACCCGCCTGCTAAAATAATTCCTTTCATATTTTAATACCTTTTTCCTTCCATAACTTTACGCCAAAGTGGGAACGCCATACCAATTCCGGTACAGACGTTCCCTGTCCTGTTTTCTCGTTCAATTACTTGTACATCTCTGCATAATACTTCTGATAATCCCCGCTTGTGACATTTGCCATCCAGTCCTCATGCTCAAAATACCATTTGATTGTCTGGCGGATACCCTCTTTAAACATGGTTTCCGGCTCCCAGCCAATCTCCGCCTTAATCTTGTCCGGCGCGATGGCATAGCGTCTGTCATGTCCCTTTCTGTCCTCCACATAGGTGATCAAATCCTTTGAAACCAGCTTCTTGCGCGGATCATCATCAGCGAGCTGCTCCTGAAGGGTCTCAAGGATAATGTGGATAATCTCGATATTCTGCTTCTCATTGTGTCCGCCGACATTGTAGGTCTCAAACAGCCTGCCTTTCTCCTGCACCATGTCGATCGCCTTTGCGTGGTCCTCGACATAGAGCCAGTCGCGCACGTTCTTGCCGTCCCCATACACCGGAAGCTTCTTTCCGTGAAGCGCATTGTTGATAATCAGCGGAATCAGCTTCTCTGGAAACTGATACGGCCCGTAATTATTCGAGCAGTTTGTGATATTTGCCGGGAACTTATATGTGTCCATATAGGATCTCACCAGCATGTCCGAGGAGGCCTTGCTCGCCGAATAAGGGCTGTGCGGCGCATAGGGCGTCGTCTCATAGAAATATCCGCCGTCCTCCTCAAGAGAGCCGTACACCTCATCGGTTGAGACATGCAGAAACTTTTTGTCCTCCCGAAAACTGCCATCTGGAAGCTCCCACGCTGCCTTGGCACAGTTGAGCATCACCGCCGTGCCAAGAACATTTGTTTGTATAAAAACTTCTGGATTCTTGATACTTCTGTCCACATGGCTCTCCGCGGCAAAGTGCACCACCCTGTCAATTTCATTCTCCGCAAAAATCTTTGCGATGGCGTCCTTGTCTGTGATGTCTGCCTTGATAAATGTATAGTTCTCCCTGTCCTCGACTTCTTTCAGATTCTCGAGATTTCCAGCATATGTCAGCGCATCTACGTTGATAATCCTGATCTCATTGTCATATTTATGAAACATATAGTGAATATAGTTTGACCCAATAAACCCCGCACCGCCGGTTACTAAATACGTTCTCATTCAATCCTTACCTCCGAAATTTTTATTATTGCACTATTTTATCCTATATTTACCAAGAATGCAACCCCTATATGTTTCTGTTACAGGCAGCCAGACATACAAAATGCTTCGTGCAGCCCAGCCGCCTCCTGATACCTGTTAATATCCTAAATAACTGTAGTTTAAATCCACCTTCGTGCTGATGCCGCTGATCGTTCCCTTGCTGGAGTACTGCCACATATCGTACCGCCCCTTGTAGGTCGGCGCTGTAGAGTACTGTGCAAGCCAGATCTTGTAATTGCCGATCGCACCCATATTCAGTTTGTCCTCAAACCATGTTTTTGATGCATAGATTCCCGGTTTGTATCCCGCGCTCGCAACTGTCTGGCAGAATGCATTGACCACTGCGGTCCGTGTCGCCCTGTCAATCTTGTCCGCCCTACCGCCGCTGGACTCTGTGTCAATAAAAATCGGATAGGTGAGATGATACCCTTTCACAAGGCTCACGGCAAGCGATGCCTCCTTGACCGCCTCAACTTCATTGATCGCCTGTGAGAATACATACACGCCAACCTTTAAGCCCGCCGCCGTAGCGCCCTTGATGTTTGTCCGAAACGACTGGTCCTCGATCAGTGCCCCTGTCAGGGACCCTCTGTAGCCGCAGCGGATAATCACGTAGTCCACGCCAGATGCCTTGACAGCCTTCCAGTCAATCGTTCCGTTGTGCCTTGACACGTCGATGCCAAACGTTGAACCGTTGACAGAGGTCGCAATCGCCCCGTCGGTGCCAAAATTGTATGTAACGCCCTGAATAATCTGTGTCCCAGTCACGACATTGCCGTTTTTGTCATAAAAATAGGTCTTGCCGTCGATGGTCTGCCACCCTGTGTACAGATACTGCGGCTGTGCGGCGATATAAAACTCTGTGCTGCTGTAATAATCCGCATAAACGGCTTCTTTATAACTGCCGTCGGAATTTTTGATATAAATCTGGTTTCCATTCTTGTCCTTGAGCTTGGTGGTCGTGTCGGAAGCTGCATTGGAATTGATTGTCACGACACAGGTTGCCTTCTTTGGCTTGTCCTGCGCGTCCTTCTCCTTGGTCACCGCCGTGATCGTAACACTGCCCGGCGCAACGCCTGTCACAACACCCTTCTCGTCCACTGTCGCCACCTTCTTGTCAGAGGTCTCCCATGTGACGCCCGCGTCAGATTTGTAATTTGTCACTGTCGCCACAAGGGTTGTCGAACCGCCCACGGCGAGATAGACGTCGCTTGTCCGGTCGAGTGTAACCGAAAGCTCTTCCGACGCTGCCTCCTTGATCTCCACCTCCACACTGCTGCGGATATCCAGCTCTTTGCCCTCGGCGTTCTTCATGCCTGTCACCTTGCCTGTGATCTGCACTTTACCAGCCTTGACACCAGACACAACACCGTCTGTGCCGACGGTCGCAACCGATGTATCATCACTGTCCCATAAGATCGACGGAAAATTCTCCGTGATCGTCTCTGTGCTGCCGTCCTGTTTTTTATAGACCAGCTTCACTGGCTTCACCGTCAGCGTCTCACCGACTGCACAACTGTCTGCACTCTTTTGAAGCTCAAGACTTCCCGACACGATCTCTGCTTCCTGAACTGTGACTGTACACTGCGCGCTTGCCGTCTCCGTCGTCTCACTTGTCTTGGACTCTGTTGAACCTGCTGTCACCTTCTTGTAGGTGTAGCCGATTGTCTGGTCTGCGTCGTCCTTAATCGGCGTACACTTTTCTTTTTCCTCGTCAGACAGCTCTGCGTACTCCTCCAGCGAGATTTCCAGCGTCTCCTCGACGGGTTCCTTGGACTCCGTTGTCGTGGTGATCGTCTTTTTGGTGACAGTGTACGTAATCACAGCGGTCCCTGCTGCCTTTGCAGTCACCTTTCCGCCGCTCACAGACGCAACACTCTCATCAGAGCTCTTCCACTCCGTTGCGTACTGATATTCGATATCCCCTTCTTTGGAGTCCTCAAAAGCTGTACCCTTTAACTCCGTGGCTGCCCCAACGCTCAACGTCACCTCAGACTTGTCAAGTGACACATTCAGGGTATCAAAGAGCATTCTTGCCGCCGCCTTTGAGATCTGTGCGGGGTCTGCGATCGTATTCTGGTCAACCAGCAGATAGCTCTCTGTGCCGCTCACTGGTGTCTTGGTGGACTCTACCCACTCCACGGTATCCTTGAGCACCTCCGCCTCCGCAGCCGCATCATTTTTCTCTGTATCCTCTGCTGATACATTGATCTGCTTCTCTGTCTTGACCTCATCTTGCACATTGATAACGACGTACTCCACCTTATCCTTTACTGTAACCTGCTGCGGAACCGACGGGAACGTATATTTCTCTGTGGAGGTTATGATCGCATCAAACACGCCCGCGTTCACATTCTGCGCATAGATGATGCCATCCATATCATCATCAGTGAGCACAAGCTTCTTTCCTTTGGCATTCGTCAAAGTCACCTCAAATACGGTTCCTGTGATCAGTTCTCCTGTATATTCATCGGTAAAACGAATCTTTAAATCCTTTTCCACAGAGACAAAGCTGACATTGACCTTGCCCGATGCTGTCTCCGAAGTCTCCTCCTCTGTGGAAGAAGTCTCCTCTGTGCTTACATCCTGCGCAAAGGCGCCTGACATCGCTGCCCCCGACATCGCGAGCAGTCCCTCCTCTCCCGCGACGCCCATATTCTTGAGTTCCCCGCCAAGCGGCGCCAGTGCGGCAATCTGCTTATTCACTGCCCTAGACTGCAAGAACATGCTCAATATGACAATTCCTGCCACCAGAACCACGACCCCTGTCGCCGCAAGAACCGCATCAAAGGCAGTCAGATGATGGAGCCGTTCCCTCAAAGCATCTGCAAAGCGAAGGGGCTCTTTTGCGGCATGGGCACCAAACGAAGCACCATCATTTGCATAGTCGTCATTGTATCCGCCATACGCCGTATCAAAAGAGTCCTCATTATACGCTTCATGACTGGCATCATAATAGGCTTCCTCATAATACGCATCGTCATCGAACTCATCATCATAATACTCTTCGGACTCATAGTAGGCTGCCTCCTCGTCCTCTTCATAGGCCTCCTCCCCGGGCTCGTAATAGCTCTCGGTATCCTCCGCATAATCCTCCGCCACGAACGTCTCTATGTTGATTTCCTTGGTATTGTAGAGCTCCTCTCCAGACTCGTAGTCCCCGGAAGCCTGATAGCTATGTCCTTCATATATTTCATACGCTTCTGTGTCATCTTCTAAATCTGACGCCGCGTAGTTCCCAGCCCCTTCATAGTCTCCATATTCCTGCGCTTCATATAAGCCAGTTTCCTCGTACTCCTCCGCTTCTTCGTATTCTTCCAGTTCCTCGTATAAAGAAGCTGTTTCATATACGCCGGCTTCTTCGTACTCCCCAGCTTCTTCGTATTCTTCTAGTTCTTCATATGATTCAGCTTCCTCATATTCTTCTAGTTCTTCATACGCATCAGACTCCTCGTACTCTTCCAGTTCTTCATATTCATCAGCTTCCTCATATTCTTCTAGTTCTTCATATTCATCAGCTTCCTCGTATTCTTCCCCTTCTTCATACGATTCAGCTTCCTCGTATTCTTCCAATTCTTCATATGATTCAGCTTCCTCATATTCTTCTAGTTCTTCATATTCCCCAGACTCCTCGTATTCTTCCAGTTCTTCATACGCGTCGGTATCCTCGTATTCCTCTAGTTCTTCATATTCCCCGGCTTCCTCATATTCTTCCGGTTCTTCATACGCCTCAGTATCCTCGTATTCTAACGTTTCCTTATACGCCTCCGCTTCGTCGTACTCCTGCGCATCATACTCTTCATACGCGTCGAACTCTCCGTCCTCCTGCGTCTCCTCGTACTCCTCCGCGTACTCCTGCATTTCCTCCGAAGTATATGCCCCCACGACAGTCTGGTCACTGGAATACGCAACTATGTACGCCTCCTCATCATCAAAAGGCTCCTCATCAAAAGCCTCCTCGTCTGGCGCCTCCTCATACAATTCCTCTATATATTCATCAGTATATTTCCCTGTTTTTCTCCTGTCTTTATTTTTGCCGCGCACTCCAAATGTCTTTCTATCCTTCATTCTGTCCTCCACTGTCCTCCTTTACCCCACGCAACTCTTTGATTGCATCTTCATCTCCATGCCGCATTGGGCGGCTCAAACTGTTAACATTTACGTAACAATTATAACAAAGCACTTTCAATCACTCAACCACTTTTTTTGCAAAATTTTGATACAAATATTGGTACAATGCCGCCTTTCGGCGCACAGCAAAACATTAGTTTTACAGATTAAAAATAAAAATTCCTATAATAATACACGCAATTCCCACCAGTTTGCGCACGCTGATTCTCTCCCCAAAGACATAGTATCCCAGCACGAGCACCAGCACATTGCCAAGCGATTCTATGACGGGACCATTTTTATACGGCATACCGCTGTAGGCATAGACCGTCAGGAGCATGGACGCAAAAAGAAGCCCATAACCGCAAAGGACATACCTGTTTAGATATTCCCCCAGCACAGAACGATGTGTATTCATCGTACTTTTCTTGAGCAGTACCTGTGACACAGAGGCAATCAGCACAGAGAAAAACATCGCCGCCGCAAATCTGTCAATCATTCTGGTCCTCCTTTGTCTCTGTATTGATAATCCACGTCCCTGCCACCACGAGCACCACCCCTAGAACGTTCTGCACCGTGATTGTGTCATGAAAAAAGACAACCGCCCACACCATCGACCACACGACCGCCATAGAACGGTTTGCGTATGCCACAGAAAGCTCAAAGCGCTTGATCATCTGCTGCCACAGGACTGCATACACGCCCAGTATCACAAATTCCATTCCAAAAAAGAACAGAAAGCGCAGCAGATTGTCCCCGCTTGCAGACGCCTCCTTGGACATGACGCTCGAAACTGTATAGAGGACAATCACCCCCTGCAACAACAGCACATTCTTTAATTTTTCAGCCTTTTTCATGGACTTTTTCATCACGCCGCTCCTCAGCCTCCCGCCTCTATTACGTCCTCGTCAAGAAGCCCTTGTTCTTTATATACCCAATAGTAATTGTAATCCATATAAATAAAATAATTTTGCACAAAACGGAACAGAAAGTATCCCTCCTCCTCCATACTCCCTCTCATCTGTTTGCCGCTAAACAGCACGACAAACGCACATTTCTCATTGCGGGCACAGCGTGCCACTTCCGCCACATCATACGCATATGGGTCTCCCTCCATCGCATCATAGAGCGCATTCTGGAAATTCCACGCCGGTTCCACCATATTCCTGCCATACGGTGTATAGATATCCGCTGTATACTGCCTAAGATACGGCAGCAGCTCTGACGGCAGTACTGCGACCGGTTTATAATTGTCAAGCTTGATCGCGTCCGCCACATCAATCACCTCCTGCGGGATATGATAGGCATTGGACGCCTTGAAATAAAGCGTCTTTGTATAGACCAGATCGCCTTGAAGTATAAATATCAAAACAGCCATCACAAAAACCAGTATCTTTGACACCAGCAGCTTAAACCGCGTCATCAGCCTCACCGCGCTGTAGCACACCAGCACGCCGACCGGCAGCGACCACAGTACACGGTAATAGACATCTTGGTCGATCTTCATTCCAATCCACGCGTAGACCGGGCATAAAAAGACCACCACCAGCGCCGCCACCAGATACAGCAGCACGACGCGCACCTTCCTGTCCTTTTCTGTCACCCACAAAAACAACAGCGCAATCAGGAACAGGGGAATCAAAAAGCTGTCTCCATTATATAAAAGCACATCTTCCGCGACCGCCTTCGTGACCGCCTTCAATTCTTCCAACATCATGACTCTCCTATTTTACGATAAAAAAGCACAGTGCGAGCAGCAGACAGGGCACGCAGCACAGAAACAAGTCAACACCATACCGGACACTTTTTTTCTTAATGCCAATGAGCACTGCCGCAATGCCTGTTATCGTGGGGACCACCATAAAGGAGACGCTCGTCGCAAGGACCGCCGACACGCACACACAGAGAAACAGCATCCACATTCCCTGACTGACACTCTCCTGCGCCAGATACAGCAGACACAAGAACATCGCCGGAATGACCATGCCTGCCATCAGTCCCTTTCCCTGCCAGATTCTTGTCATGGCAAAAGTCTCTGTCGTGTACAGTGATACATTGCCGTACAGAAACCACACAGCGATTAAGATCATAAAAACCGGCTTATAATTCTTGCGGTTCCACAAAATCCTGCTGGCAATCTGGCCATAGACACAGTACATAAACCCCAGCCACACCCATGCGAGCACCGTGTGCGCCACGACTGCCGGCGCTATCCCGCTCAGCCTCGACAGCCACGCCTGATAGACCGGCGTCGGCGAGAAGGCATGTCTGACGTCGAGCGGATAGATAAATCCTGTGTATGCATCTCGCAGATACATTGTATCAAACGTATTGGTCAGCACTGCCGTTGCAATATAATACGCATCATCTCCGTCATAGTGCCAGTAAAGAATTGCATACACCATCTGGAATAAGACAATCAGGTAAAAGACACACCACCCCAGTTTTACATGAAGCGGCATTTCTTTTAACTGCCTAACCTCCGCAAGATAACACCGCCAGAGCTGCCGCCCCTGCCAGAGCGAGAGCAGCAAGACCAAGGCGACAATGCAGGTATAGACAATCACCAGCAGCGTAAAGCTCTGTTCTAACAAAATAAATGGCACCGCTGTCAGCTCAAACAGAAAAAAGCTCACAAACCACCCGCAAACATACGTCATTGCGGGTGTCTTTTGTAAGCGGTTCATATGTTTTACAGGTATAAAACCAAGAAAAAACGGCACTGGCAGCACCAAAGCCAGCAGTATCCCCCACCTTATCATCTCCACGTGACCTGCTCTCCTACCTTTCGTTTCTCAATTCTTTTCTCAATGCCTGTATCGTTCCCCGTTTGGGCTGTTTATATTCCGCAGAACGCGGTTAACCTAGTTCCTTCTCACCAAAATAGAGCGACAGTTCTGCCGCGATATGTTCGCCCAGCACAATATTTCCGTTGTCCTTTGGATGCAGTCCGTCCCTCAGATAAAAATCCGACGACTCCTTGTCCGAGCAGTCCATCAAGCCGGTTTTGTATAAATCAATGACATGAAATCCAAATTCCTTCGCAAGTTTGCGCTGTACCTCCATGTAATCATTGAGCGTCGGCTGTCCGTTGATGTCCGTATAGTTACACGTTACCTTCTTTGAGTTGTTGTAGGTCGTCACAAAGAAAATCTGCCTGTCGCCATAATACTCCTGAAGCTGCTTCATAAAATACCGCACAGACCCGCAGTAGCCTGCTGTGCTCAGCTTGTCATTCACATCTCCAAAACGTTTGTTTGTCGGTGTGCTGAGATAGTCGTTCACGCCTGCAAACACGACGATGATGTCAGAATCCACGTTTGTGACATTGCCAAAATTCAGCGCAAGAGAGAGATCCTCGTCCCCATAGACGGAGAACATACGCCCGCCCATACCATGATTGAGCACCTTCTTGAAGTGAAGATACGAGTCCGCATATGTGACATAGCTAATTCGGTTTCCGTTGGTGTCCACGGCGCTCGTGATGCCCTCCGTGATACTATCCCCGATAAATACAATATTCTTATTGCTGAAATCATAGGCATTGTTCGCGAGAATCTGCCTGTCCATCTGGTTAATTCTCGAAGTCTTGTCCTTAGAGTTTTTCAGCGTATACAGCAGCTCTCTCGCCTCCGCGAAATTTTTCTGCTGCTCTCTGCGCGCTTTGAGCTCTCCCTCCGAGAGTTCGGAAATATTTTCCTCCTCCTCCGTGGCGCTCTCCTGCGTGTCAGACTGCTCTGGCTGTTCATTTTCCTGTTCAGACTGTGCTGTCTCCTGCATTGCGGACGTCTCTGTCTGTGTTGTTGTCTCCTGTTCAGATACCGGGCTTGTCTCCTCGCTGGAAGGCTCACTGTCTGCCATTACCGTTTCGTAACAGATGCAGCCTTCAACACACCCGGTCCGGTTTTCATTGTCCCTCACAATAACCGCCTCGCCCATGAGGTCTGTCCGCTCTCCACATGCAGAGAGCATGATTGTCATTGCCATTAACATTGCTGCCACTGATTTCTTTTTCATTCTTTTCTCCTCTTAGGAATTGTAGGAAAATAAGTGATACGTCAGTTATTTTTCTACAGTTCCTTATACCATTAATAAATTTTAAGGCAAGAGTTCTATTTCAAATTCACGGTACGATGCGTTTCAGACATTCGGCCTCCTCAAAACGGCTGCCGGACATATAAAACGCTGCAAGCGCTTCACTCCTCTCATCCAAAAGCTCAGCACGGGCAGTCAGATTCCCGGGATGGAACATCAATTCCAACGCCTGTTTTGTCCTGTCCGCATAGGCTTTGTATGCCGGAAGTAGTGCCTCTACTACCTCCATTTTCATCTCACAGGTATAGAAGATGCCAAAAAACAGTGGCGCCTCTATTCCCTTACTTTGCAGAATTTTTTTATTTCGATCTGCATATATCTTTAGGATACACCATTTCACCCAGTTGATCGCCGGTACTCCTCTGCGCATCTTAGCGTGATGCATCAACGGAGCTGTCGGGTCCACTGGCACGCGAATCTGGTGAATGCCAGGTTGTTCAAATTCCCTCTCTAATAATACTTCCATCAGACTGTCAAACACAAGCGGAATCATATGGTAATGCTGATGGGAGTCGATCGCCGAGATCCTGTAGTCATTCTCTGTCGTCACAGCGCGAAGCTGTGCTGCAATCTCTAATTTGAGCTGTCTGACAAGCTTTTGCCGCCCAGCTCCTCTCTTCATATAATTCCATCGAAAAAACTGTATAAACGATTTATCAAAAAAACCGGAATTATCTACCAAATCAGGCACTTTATCCGCTCCGGCAAGCGGTCTGCCCTCCACAAAATTCAAATGCAGGACACGCCGGATCTGTGTTCCATCAGGGTCCACCTGATCCAAAAGCGCAAGCGATTCCCTGAGTGCATCCGTGTTCGGCAATACGCTGACACTGTTGAGCACCCCATCCCGATAACAGCTCAAAATCCGTTCGGACTGCGCTGCTGTCACGCCATAATCATCTGCGTGAAACCAAATCTTTCCTCTCATACACGATTTCTTCGCTCCCTGCAAATATATCTCAAAAATTTAATGTTCGTCGTCACATACCGCTTCCACAGACGCCTTGGGTCCTGCAAGAGCCTGTACAGCCATTCCAAACACAGCATTTGCATGATACGCGGCGCACGCTTAATCGTTCCAGCCAGGTAATCAAATCCTGCCCCCACACCAATTGCCACTGCATTCAGCCGATCTCGATGGTCGTACATCCACTGCTCCTGCTTGGGTGCGCCGAGCCCGACCCAGACAAAATCCGGTCTGGCCTCATTGATGAGCGCTGTCACTTCCTGGTCTTCCTCCTGCGTGAGCGGCCGAAACGGTGGTGCATACATCCCTGCGATCGCCACCCCAGGATATTCCCTCCGAAGCGTGACACGCATCGCCTCCAACGTCTGCGGCGTCGAGCCATAGAAAAAATGGCGGTATCCATTCTGAGGTGCCCGCTGAAACAGTTCCGTCATCAGATCAGGTCCCGTGACACGCTGGGCATCCTTGAAGCCTGCATGTCTGCTGTAGACCGACAGCGGCGCCCCGTCAGGCAGCGCCATTGCCGCACTGTTCTGCACCCTCCGATACGCTTTATCCTCATACGCCAGTACCGTCGTGTGCACATTGGACACACAGATATAACTTCCTCTCAGCGCATCGAGATTTGCATCGAGATAGTGGAGCGTATCTGTCATATTCGTCACATTGATATTTGTCTTTAAAATTTCACAGTACTGTAGCTTAGACACTCTACCTCGAACCCTTTCTTCCCAAAACGGTAAACACCGTCATAAACAAAATCTTGATATCCAGTCCCAGGGACCAGTTATCGATATATGCTAAATCCAGCTTCACAATCTCCTCAAAATCCTGAATGTCACTCCTGCCGCTGACCTGCCACATTCCTGTGAGCCCCGGCGTGATGCTCATGCGCCGTCTGTAATATCCGTTATACTGCTCAAATTCATCCTCCGTCGGCGGGCGCGTGCCGACCAGGCTCATATCTCCCACTAGAATATTGAGAAATTGGGGTGTCTCATCGATGCTTGTCTTTCGAAGGAATCTGCCAACCTTGGTGATACGCGGATCATCCTCCATCTTGAACATCAGTCCTTTCACCTCATTGCACGCCTCCAGCTCCTTCTTGCGCGCCTCCGCATCTGTGTACATGGAACGGAACTTCCAGATTTTAAAGCGCCGTCCGTTTTTACCGATGCGCGTCTGCGAAAAGAATACCGGTCCCGGCGAGTCAAGCCGGATCGCAAGCGCCACAAAGGGCGTGAGCACAGCCGTGATCGCAAGTCCGACGAGCGCACCGATAATATCCACAAGCCGCTTGATCAGAAGCCTCCTCGAATCCATTGTCTTTAGTGAAAAGGAAATCACACTGTAGCCTGCCATCTGCTGCACATAAGTGTTGGGATTAGATCGGCTGAACAAGTCAACGTTGTAGTGGCATGTGAGCCCCATCTCCTCAAATTTCCAGACCATATCGCGTATCTCTGTGACCGGAATACCCGGCAGACAGATAAACACCTCGTCCACCGTCATCTGAATAACCGTCTCATAGAGCTCCGCCTTCGATGCCACAACGGGGACTTCTTTGATTCTGCAGCCCTTTCGGTCCGCATCATAGATGACCGCCGCCGTAATATCATAATACCACTCCTTGCGCTCGATAAGATTCCCCAGAAGCTCCTCCGCCATGCTGTCGAGCGCGACCACAAGCATCTTCTCGGCACTCGTGCTCTTGCGATAATATTTCCACATCGCCTTCTTAAAGACCATATGCAGCACATACGCTATTCCGATATTCAAAACTGCAAAAAACACATAAACGGAGCGCGAGAACGCATAGGCCTGCTGTGTGAGATACAGCACCAGCACCAGCCCCATGACAATAATGACTGTATATCTCACTGTATAGTAAAATTCCTGATAGTAACCTCTCGTAAAAAAATTTCTGTTGGCATCGAGAAACATATTGTAGAGCAGGCACAGAACAACAATGTATGCCCCTACCATGAGATGAAACTGTTTGGGATAATTTTCGTAGTTAATGACGTTGAATCGAATAAACAATGCCAAAGCATAGGACACTACAGCGCTCAGAATGTCGATGAGCAGGATGCTGTAAGTCTCTATCATTTTGTTTTTCCTTCTGACGTTCTCCATGTTACTCCCTCAAACCCTCTGCCAATACTGTGCATTATATCATGTTCCACAATCTTTGTCAAAAATCCGGGTTGTATGCTCCCCGATAATTTCTAAATAAAATTTTCATCAACTCGCTGTTTCCTTTGAAAAAGCTGATTTTTGTCGGAGTTTTTCCCTTCTTGGGATACACGCGCTTGACTGGAATCTCACATACCCTGTAGCCAAGCTGCGTCGCCCTGACTGACAGATAGGCAAGCAGCTCATAGGTCATAAAGACATCGCGCAGCGGCGCCACCCGCTCGTCTTGCAGATACCGCGCAGAGTAAGCCCTGTAGGCATTGGTCGTATCGGTGAAACGCTGCCCAGCCGTCGCAGAGATCACAGGCGCATGAATCAGCCGGACTGCAAGCAGCCTGCTAAACGGCGTGTTGACCGCCCTTCCTCCCCGGACAAAACGAGAACCCTGCACCAAGTCATATCCCTCCTCAAGCTTTTGTATGAAACGCGGAATGTCCTCAATACTGTCCTTGTAATTGCCATCTATGGTGATAATCCCCTTGTAACCTCTCCTGAGCGCCCAGTAAATCCCCATCCGAAGCTGTGCGCCCTGCTTTCCTTTGTCCTTCTTGACGAGCAGTGTATTGACTTGTAGCTTCCTTAGTCTGCGCTCCTGCAAACTGCCGTCCGTTGACCCCCCGTCGCAGATCACGATATCTGCACAGTCCGCGATATGATGTTTATACGCGCGGTAAAGTTCTTTTAAGATGCGCTCTCCCTCATTGATCACCGGGATTAATACCACATACGCCTTTGTCTTTGGTGCATACTCATCATACGAAAAAGCTGGAACGCCCATTCTTCCTCCATAGATCATGCAAACATCTCCCTTCCATATGCCAATATCTCGTCTAACAGCGCAATCCGGTCCACACCGTCCTGCGTCTTGCCCATCTCCACCGACACATAGCCCTGATAGTTATTCTCCCGCAGAAAAGCAGCCAGTTCCTCATGAAACCCTCTCCGGTCCACGCTGGTCACAATGGGTTTTAAAAAAGGCTCACTGAGATGCACATGGCTGATCAGCGACACATTTTTCTCCAACACCTCGACGCGCTCTTTGTTCTCAATCATCGTTCCGATATCAAGATTGAGCCGGAATCCGTCTGATGCCACTTCCTGAATAAGCTGTATCGCCTCCTGCGTCGTATTGATATAGTTCGTCTGATAGATTGCGGGGTTTGCCTCCATGCCAATCACCGCCTGCCGCGATGCCGCATAGTCGCCAATCTCCTTAAAAAATGCCACGCCCTGCTGCCACAGCGCACGGTCCGCCCGATCTGGCAGCGCTCTGTTTTTGGGACTGCCAAACACGAGATTGGCACACCGGACAGCACCTGCGAAATCAACCGCTTTTTTCGTATACGCCAAAAGCGTCCGCCGCTGCTCCGACGCCGCAAAGAGCTTCTCTGTCCTGCCAAACCAGATAGACTGCATGGACGGAATCGCAAAGCCTTCCTCGCTGGCAAACGCCTCCCGCCATGCTCTCGCCGCCTCCAAGTCCTCATACGGCGCCGTCTCAAAAAAACGTGTCGGTGCGATTTCCAGTCCCGTGTAGCCATATTGATGCATCAGCGCATAGACTTGATCGTCCTCTTCGGATGTCCACGCAATATTTGATATCGAAAGCTTCATCGCTGTTCTCCCTCTTTGATCATGTGCTCCACAAACATCTTAATGTCTGTCAGGACTGCTTCCTTATCATAAATATAGCCGTCCCTGCCGCCAAATTTCGAGGCGTATGTAGTCCTGAAATCATACTTTGCCGGGACTCCCTTCAATTCATTTTTAAAGACTTCCCCTGTGAGCGTCTTGTACAGCTCCGCGGCAGAAACCGGCTCCGTCGCAACATTTAAGAGCGTGATCCCCTCGTTGAGCGCTGTCTGAATATCCTCCCAGAGCCGCCCTAAGGAATAAAACTGAAACGTGCTTCGGCTGTCCGTGAAATTGAGCGCCGTAAAGCCAAGTTTTTTAAACTTTTTCTTCAAAAGCTCCCTCTTTTCCCTGTCCAGACTCTTGCATCTGTAGAACCCGTTGCCCGCTGCCTCATAGCAGTCCTCAAGCAGGATGCCCTCACCAGCCTTCTCAAGCACTTTGAGTTCCTGGAGCTTTTCCTTTTTCAGCATCGTCGGTATCACATTCATATAGTCATAGATGAAGTTTTTCTTGATATTATAGCCATATAATCCCGGAAGCCTGACAATCAGTGCATCTGGATAATGCTTTCTCGCCCACGCTTCGAGATAATATCGGTTTAAGCCATAAGGATGTATGCCGTTTCCTGTCCCGCCCTTGCCGTCAGAAAACACAGAGTCCGTCTCATCTACCCCCACAGGATTTTTGTAGACATCAATTGTGGAGATCAGCACTAGCCGCTGCGGATTGATCGCCTTGATATTTGCCTCCGCCTCCAGAATCTGCTCCAGATCGCTCTCCGGCGCGCTGTTTGCAAGGTATTTCTCCGCACGCACCCCCGCATAGATGAGCACCTCCGGCTCCAGCCCGTACGCCTTCTCTATATTTTGCGAGTTAAACACGCCCTTGATGCGGTTTCTCGCCCTCGAATAAAGATTGCTTCCTACAAATCCTGAATAACCAACCAATGCTACCATATTACCCCTCCATCTTCCTATCGATTTTTATTTACATTTTTTCTATACTCTCAAAGCTGTATTTCTTGCGCCTGAATACCAAATCCACCAAAATCTGTAAATACTTGATAATGATGGTCAGAATGCCAAACAGCCCAAAAAAGGCAAACGACATAAAAAAGAGCGTCGTCGTCCAGCCTGCAACCGGATTGCTAAACAAATATACGACTGCGGAGTACGCCGCGACCAGCACCGCAACGAGCATCATGAGCACTGTCATCGTCACCGCAAACCGATAGCCGAGTTCTGTGAATAAGATCATACTGTTGACCGCAAGGTCTGTCCGATACTTGCGCTCTGTCTTATCCTGCTTTGCCGTCTGGGCGCCTGCTGCCTCATATCGGATGTTTGCTGTTTTCAGCCCGCAGTTTGCGTACACTGCCTTGCGGTACGGCACAGACTTGTTCATGCTGCTGATGCGGTTGATCACCCTGCGGCTGAGTACCCGAAAGCGCTCTGTGCCCAATTGATACGAAAAGTCTGTGAACCGATTGAACACATGATAAAATATGCTCGATGTAAACCGCTGTTTCCTGTCAGGGGAAGCGCTCACTATGTCGTATCCCTCAAGTGACTTCCGATAGACATCCATGATCACCGACGCTGCGAAATCCGGGATGCAGGCATCAAACTCCAGCACAAAATCCCCGATCGCCAAATCCATGCCCGCATTCATCGCGGTCTCCACCCCATGAAAATAGCTCATGTTCAGCACGGTCACTGTCGTGCTTTTGGCATGTCTGCCAATCTCGCGCAGGATCTCAACACTGTTGTCCTGCGAGCAGTCATTCACACAGATGATCTCCGAGTGCTCAAAATGCTCCTCCAGCACGGTCATCACCGTCCGCAGAAAATCCGCGATCGACGCCGCATCATTGTGCACATAGAGCACCGCGGACATAAAATTCTTTTCCTTGCTTGTCATGTGCTATACCCCTTCCAATATATCGTCAAGGTCGTACACTGTATTGATTTTGCCCGACAAAACGCCGACAAACGTAGGATTTGACGTGTATGTTCGAACGACCGTGGGCCTCGAATCGTCAATCTCCGAGCTCATCAAGATCGGTTTCATCGAAAACAGAGAATCTTTGTACGTAAACCCATATTCATCACGCAGGTATTTGCGTGCAAGGTTTGCCATATATGGAAATGCCGTGCGCGGCTTTGCCTTACAGAGATTGCAGTTTCCCAGGTGTACGGCGCTACAGATGCCCTCGCTGTCCGCCTGACAAGGAAAGCGCGGCACCTCGTCATAGCTTGTCGCATGCGGTGTGAACGTGACCGACGTGAGCGAGTGCAGCCCCGTCTTGCCAAAGGGCATAATCGAAAAAAAGGGACCATCCATCACCGTAAATCCATATTCCTTTAAGGTTTCATTCACGTCGCAGAGAATAATCTCGCAGAGTTCGTATTTGATGCCAAACTTGTCAAAGCCCAACAGGTCTAAAATCTGGTTTGTCGATGCGTAGGTGGCATTGAGCACGAAACCTGAACGGTACTCAGCCATCTCCCCCGCCTCGCTGACATACAATGCATAGACATCCTGCAATTTCTCAATGCGCTCTATATTGACTCCGAAGCGAATCTCCAAAAGCGTTCCCATCTCCAAAAGCTTCTCCATCAAATAATCTCTTAATATAAAGGCATCATATGTGTACTCCCGCGTCAAGAACGCACCGTCACACATGCCTTCCTTAAAGAATTTTCCCGGATGAAGCTCCTCGCACGGAATCTGTGCCGCCTCGCAGAACTTTTTGAACTGTGCACCGTCCGACCAGGAATACTCGCTAGATGTCGCATACACCTTCTGAAATTCGCGGTTGATACAGAACCCATAGTCCTCATTAAAGCGCGCAAAATACCCCGCTGACTTCATCGCCGTCGAGAGGGAGCGGGGATAATGATACCCCTGATGCACTCTCGCCTGATTGATATAGGTCGCCCGCTGAAACGGTGCCGCCTCACACTCTAACACCAGCACGCGCTGTCCCAGTTTTGCACAATAATGTGCGGCATACAGCCCATACAGCCCTGCACCGATGATAATTTTGTCAAATGATCTGTTTTTTTCCATGGTCAATTTGCCCTCTGTCCCTCCATGTCTTTTATATTGATTGTAAACTAATTTTTCGCCGATGCCAACACTTATTTTTAACGAAAACAAACAAAATTATGAGTATGGCTGTTATTGTGATCAACAATCCAGCCTTTAATCCATAGGTAAAATAATGAAACGCGATGTGATGCGCTCCCTCGGGAATCTCAATTCCCATAAACATGTCATTCATCTGATAGATTTTGACCTGCTCACCGTCCACATACGCACGCCATCCCCTGCTATACGGAACCGCCATGCACAAAATCTGAGGCTTGTCAGCAGACACCTCACACGCCAGTTGATTATTTCTTACAGTGATGTCTGTAACCAATGTCTGACGGCGCTCGTTTACACAGTCGGCAAAATCTGCAAAATCATAGGCGTACAATTTCAAATGGGTGATCGGAAAACGCTCCTTTTTATGAAAAGAAATCTCAATCTCCTGCTCCTCACTAGAGGATGCCGCCCCCATGTTTACTCCGGCAGTTCCATTGAAGAAACCCTGAGAAATATTTACCTCCTTAAGCCGTTCCTCCCTCGGAAGCTTCACGGAAAAACTGCCTCTTAAATCCACCTCATCAAAGGAGACATAATTCTCTCCCTGTGTCTTTAGCGCTGCCTTCAAAGTCACTACTGCACCAGCTTTTAGTCGCAGCTCACCATCCACAAGCGCCCCCTTCTCTATCCCTGCAATCTGATATTCCAGTTGCCGTAACTCCTCCAAGGGCGCCTCTTTTCTCGGAAGCGTTCCCTCATAGTCTTTCACCGCCGCTGTCCGCAGCATAATCTGCTGTTTCTCAAATCCATTTCTGCCCTCATATTCCCCCTCTGCCAGCACAGTGTCATATGTATAAAAAAGCGGCAGCGCATTGCTGTTTTCATACAGGGACCATTCACCGTCTTTGGTCTCTTTCACCTTGTTGTACCCATAAGGTACAATTACCTCCGATGCCGTCCGCTTTAGCATATATTTCACGGCAGATAAAGTCTCCAATACGGTACGCTGGTCCAACCCTACATTCATATGGTTCATGGACGAGTCCGGGTTCACATCCCACGCTAAAAGTCCATATGTAAAACTGGGATTTTCTATGCTGAAATATTCTGATAATCCATAATAATTTTGAAAGAGTGCAATATTCTGACCATTTCTAGGTTCTGTGAACGTGCGCTCATTGCTGACACGGTAAACACTCGTATCCTGTATCAGTTCCCCCCGCACATCCCGCTCCTGCACGAACGAGATCTCCCGGTCAATCGAATTGCACTGCCAAGACTTACAGATCAACAATACCATCACCGCAAAAAATCCAAGACAGCACCATCTGCGTCTCCCTGCTCTCTTAGCAAGCGGATACATCAAAAGTAAAAAAACTAATATCACACCATAAGACACCATCACAATCCGAAACGCTTCCGTATCAAACAGGTCCCTCTTCTTCCCCCACAATCCCAGAACGCCATAAACGCCAACAAGAACCAGCTTTTGCAGCAGATTGAGCTCGTCTATCGTATCCCAGCTGACGGCGACCAGAAAGGCAACATAAAACACCAAAAGCAGTTCCCATCTGTCATAAATCTCCCCGAAACCCGACATCACGCAGCTGACCGCCGGAATCCACGCGAGTACAAGCATCGTGATGATATTTCTCCGCTCCGTCCTACGCCCCTTTGCAAACAGCACGATCATCATCACGACCACACCGATCGCCATAACCGAAAAGACCTGATAATTGGTATGCGGAAAAAATAGATTGACCAGAAATTTTCTAATCTTTTTCCACGAGTCAAACAGTTTAAACTGTGTTTGAACCTGAGCGCGATTGCTTGAGAGAAATCCCAGTACAGCAGGCACAAAGAGAAACGCCGACAGCGCAAGCCCTGTCAAATATTCTAACGCCACCCGCACCACCTTCATCAAACTCTCACGAAAGCCGCCTCGAAGCCGAACAAGGCGATAAAAAGTATAGACAGCCAGTGCGACAGACCCGATGTAGAGATAATAAAATCCTGAGAGTGCAAACAAAAAAGTACCTGCTGCGAGAATGCCCTGCCGCTTTCCTTTCAAGATGCGCTCGCCTCCAAGCAAAAGCATCGGCGTGTACACCATGGCATGTACAAATATGATATGAATATTGGCCTGCATCGTGAATCCACTAAAGATATAGACCAATGTCCCGATGACATAAGCGGCTGTGCTCTGCGTCCGGTCGTGCTCCCGCACAAACCATAGAAACGTAATCCCGCCCAAATAGACTCTCAAATAAAACAAAAATGTATAGAAATATGGCAGCACTGCCTCCGGCACAAGTGCTGTCAGCAGATAAAATGGCTCTCCGAAACCGTGCCAGTTGAGCGCCGTGATCAAGTCATCTCCCATTCCTAGTTTCAGTTCAAACAGCGGAATGGCCAGATGCGAAAAAAATCCCCGAACCGCCCTGCTCACATACAGCATCACAGGATACATCTGCGTCACTGCATCCCATCCGCCCAGCGCCACATATCCGTATTGATACATATCATAGGTCTTAGGAATGATAAATCCCCAAAAGCAGACTGAGTAGACCAGATATGCCTTTGTCTGCTGATTCCATATTTTTGTAAACGTCTCAAACACTCCCCTTCACTCTATTGATCCTTCGTGTCGATCACATTTTCGTCCCGCGACAAAATTTCCCAGAAATAATACCGCGGACGATGCTTTGTCTCAAGATAATTCCTGCCCACATACTCCCCTATGATGCCAAGTGAGAGCAAAACCGCCCCGCCAAGCACCCAGATCGACATCAGTATGGACGACCATCCGCTGACCGTATAGCCAAAATAGTGCTCATATATGATGTGGATAATCATGAAAAACCCAACCATCAATGCCAAAATCCCCATCATGAACACCATCCGTATCGGCTTGATGCTAAAGGAAGTGATCCCGTCCACCGCCAGCGTAAACATCTTGGACAAAGAGTATTTTGACTCCCCCTGCATTCGTGGGAACACTTCAAAGTGCACGACAGAGGACTTAAGCCCGATATCTGGTATAATGCCGCGCAGAAACAGATTCACTTCCCCATATTCCGACAGCGCTTCGAGCGCCTTCCTGCTCATGAGCCGATAGTCCGCGGAATTTTCATAAATGTTGCAGTCCATGACCTTCATTGACTTATAGAATATTGTCGCTGAAAGCTTCTTAAAAAATCCGTCGGTGTCCCTTGAATTGCGCACCCCGTACACAATCTCGCTCCCCTCCATGTAAGCGCCGATAAAACGCTCCATCGCATTCACATCCTGCTGTAAGTCCGCGTCAATCGTGATGGTAAAATCACAGTATTTGACAGCGTACATCATCCCGGCAAGGATCGCATTCTGATGTCCTCTGTTGTGCGCAAAGCGAAGTCCCTTGATCTCCTCATGTGATTCATACAATGCTTTGATCATCTCCCATGTCCTGTCCTTAGAACCGTCATCCACAAACACAATCCGGCTCTCCTCACAGACGACCCCATTTGCCTTTAATTCATGCAGCTTTTCCAAAAGCTTTTCCGCAGAGGTCTCTAGGGCTTCCTCCTCATTGTAGCAGGGAACCACAATATAAAGTATTCCTTTTTGTCTATTGTTATCCACTCTTGTTACATCCTTTCATTGATTCAGGGCAATGTGATATTCATGCCTGCCAGAAGCAAGCTCCATATTCTGATAGTGCGGATCTGGAAGCGTGACTGTCGCCGTCGTGTTTGGCGGAATTGCAAAGCAAAATACCAACTCACTTCCCTCCACACGCCAACTGCTCTCAATAGTACCATAAACGCTCTCATAACTTCCCGACACCTGTGTCAAGCCGCCGCCCACCTGCGGTTCGATATAGAAATGTTTATATCCAGGATTGTCCATGTCCCTCCTGATTCCCAGGATACCGCTGTACATCCACTGCCCCACTGTTCCAAGTCCGAAATGATTCATCGAACCGTTGACCGCATAAGTCCCGCCGCCTGTGTCATAGCAGGTATTCCATGCCTCCGTGATCGTCGTCTGTCCATAGGACAGCATGTGATTCCACGAGGGGTAGGTATCCTGCTGCAAAATGCGGTACGCAGTGTCCACGTAACCATATCTGCACAGCACCGGCAGCAAAAACTGTGTCGCAACATAGCCTGTATTCAGATGATAGTCATTTGCAGCTACCGCATTGTTGAGACACGCCGCTCCCTTTTCCTCTAACTCCTCTGGATACAGTCCATATGCTAATCCCAGCGTGTAGGCAGATTGCAGCCAGCAGTCGATCGAGCCGTCCTCGTTGATGAAGTTGTCCTGCCACGCGGCCCTATATTGCTGGTAGATCTTTTCATACGTGACGGCAATGTCCTGTTCCCCGATATCTGCACTCATTTTTGACAAAAGTCCTGCCACATATGCACACTGCGCTGTATTCGCAATCTCGTCATCGAGCCCCGCCACCGCATTGTGATCGCTGTAATTGTGCTGCCTGCGGACAAAATTCTCGCTTGTATCCACAAGATAATCCACATACCTGCACATCGCATCCAGATTGTCCGCGATGAGTTGTCGGTCCCCGTACTGTTGATACAGTTCCCATATGAGAATAATCCCCGCGTCACTCCATCCGTTCGCGCCACTGTCCATATTGATGCTGGGTGCGATCTCTGGAAACGCCCCGTTCTCACACTGTCCGTCTATCAGCATCTGCACATACTTGGCCAGATAGTTGTGCACATCGGCATTATATGCTGCCGTGCGGGCAAATACCTGCGCGTCACCCGCCCATCCAAAGCGCTCATCCCGCTGCGGGCAGTCCGTCGGGACATCCAAAAAATTGCTCAACTGCGTCCAGTAAATACTGTCATACAATAGATTAATCCCCTCATCAGAACACGAAAAATGCCCGGTCCTTTTATTTGCGGTGCTGAGTACCAGCCCTGTGACATCCGCCGCCGCAGGCGCCTCCTCCACACCAGAAATCTGCACATAGCGAAATCCCCTGCACACCAGCGCAGGCGTGTACATCTCCTCCCCCGCCCCGCTCATCACATAGTAATCTGTATTCTTCGCCGTGTACAAATTCTGTGTCCAAATCGTGCCGGGCGCATCATCTTTACAGGACATCCCGCTGTCATTGAGCGCTTCCGCATACCGGACGGTGACTGTCTGTCCCCGCTTTCCCTCTGTCCCCCGTAAGACCAACCGGCAGACTCCGTTAAAGTTCTGTCCAAAGTCATAGACATACTCACCTGCCACTGGCTCTGACACTGCGACCGGTGAACGCATCTCAATGCACTTTACCGCAGGCGCCTCATTTGCTTTCTGATCCAGTATATCATACTCTGGAAACACATCCGCCTGCCGCCAGCCCTGCGCCGCAAAGCTTGGCTCACACCAACCAGGAACCTCCTGCGCGGCGTCATAAAATTCTCCCAGAAACATATCGTCATTTCTGACAGGACCGTCCGCATAAGCCTGCCATGCATCATTTGTGACAATGGTCTGTGTCGTCTGATCCTCGTACTGCAACACCAGCTTTGCCTGCACTGCGATGTTCTCTCCCCAGTCTGCATTCGCCTTGTCATACCTGCCATGCCCCAGCATGGCGCCAATGACATGTGCCGTTTGATCTGGCGCAAACATGCTTGTCACATCATAGGTTTGATAGTATGTCTCCCTGTCATAGATAGAGCGCCCCGGCGCAAGATACGCCCCGCTGATATCCTCCCCATCCAGATAGATTCTGTAATCCCCCAACGAGGTAACATAGAGCCTCGCAGCGCTCACACGGCTGTCTGACTTCCTGTCAAAACGATACCGCAGCATGGGCGCTGGCTCCTCCACACCAGATGTCAACAGAAAGCCGGACGATGCCTCACACCAGCCGTCTGTCAGCTTCACGTAATAAGGCGAAAAAATATTATCTTCTACAGAATCAAAATTTTCCTGATAAATCGTCTCCCCAGTGTTTCCATCCGTCACACAGAGATTATCATAATAGGCATAATATGCCCCCCTGTCCGTCCAAAAACCTATATTTTCAAGCGGTTTGCTCTCATACAGCACGGTGTTTAGAACGATTATGCCGTCAATGCTGGCTTCGACATTCGTTCCTTTTAGATCCAGTCGGACATGATGCTCCTTCTCGACCGAATCTGCCAGAAAACTTTCCGTCAAAAGAACGCTCTCCCTTTTCTCGTCCACATTCGACAGCGAGACAATCGAGAAGGTCGCCGCTTCTCCCAGCGTGTCAAACTCACACCTGAAATAGTCCCCGTACTGGTTCGTATCCATTCCCCACACCATGCCCGTGCGCGTCCTGCCCAGCCGGACATCGTATTCAATGGTGTAGCAGGCTTCGGCGGCTGTCGCATCACCGCTTGCACGCTGCTGATTCCTTATGCCAATCCACGAGGCACCGCTCCAGTCGTTGTCTGTCAATCCCATCTCAAAGGAAGCAGTATCGGTGCTCTTTGCCAGCACGCCATCCTGGTCCCAGACAAATACCCTCCACACATAGCGTGTCCCTGCTTCCAGACTGCTCCCCTGATAGGGCACAGCCACTGAAATTCCAGACGCCATCCGGCCGCTGTCCCAGACATACTCCTCTGCCGCCAGCTGCTCTTCTGATGCCGCCACAATAATTCTGTAAGCTGTCTGCTGCTGGTTCTCTCCCACATCCGCCATCCGCCATCCAAAGAGCAAATTCTGCTCGACGCCTATAGGATTTTGCATATAATTCACTGTGAGGTCTGTGACCCCGCCCGTTTCCGGCTCCTGTTGCTGACTGCTGCATCCGCTCACAAGCCCTATGAACAGCACCGCGGCTGTCAGCAGCATCATTTTATTCTTCTGTCTCATTCGTCTCACCATCCGATACCATCATAATCCAATCCCTATATTTTCACAAGTATAAATTCATCGGAACCTCCATGTGTATAAAAGCCGGTCATGCTGTCACATAACCGGCTCATCTCCCAAGATCAGAATGTCACTTCCCCATCATGGTCAATCATTGATACATACAAAATCCCCTCAAGACTGCCGATGCTCTGAACCAGCGCACCGCCGTCCTTCACACGAAGCTCCATGACAATACTGGTTCTCTCCGGCGTGATGTTTCTTGACTTCACTTTATAATATTTCGTATACTGCGACACGATATCGCGGAGATCATTTTCCATATCACAGTACATGGCCTGCACCATCAAAATCATCGGCGCCTGCATCACTGGAATTTTATCCAGCACAAAGATCATGGCCGTCACCGCGATGGACAAGATCGCGGCAATGTCAAACAAGCCCGTGCCGCAGATGATGCCCACCGCCAATGACCAGAACATAAATACAAGGTCCAGCGGGTCCTTGACTGCTGTCCTGAATCGCACGATGGAGAGCGCACCCACCATACCGAGACTAATCACGATGCTCGACTGAATGGTGATGATCACGGCTGCCGTGATGAGCGCTGTCGCTGCAAGCGAGATATTAAAGCTTTTATTATAAAAACTCTTCCGCGTAAAAATCCTGTAGATAAAGAAAATATACAATGCCAGCAGCAGCGTCACACCCAGAACCATCAAAATCTCTGAGACGGACAGCTCCGCCATGCTGATACTGCTGACAAACGATTTTTTAAGGACATCCTTGATACTCATACTCTGTTTCCTCCCGCTAAACTGTACTTTCTGCACAGATAGTATTTTGAATAGGTCGTCTGGCGCATCTTTTCAAGCTGTACTGCCTGGTAGAGAAAATCTGGAATCAGCTCGTCGAACTTCACCTCAAGCACGTGCTGTCCGAGAGGCATCACCGGTCTCGTCACAATGCCTTCATCCAGAAAACGCTCCACCATATTGCCCGAACTGATATTTCTGTCAAATGTCACCCTGACATTCCCGTCCTGATAGACATACGGCACCCGCTCATATTCCACTATGACCTTTGGCGACAGAAACCTGACCTGCTGATACAGGCAAAACTTGCGGTAGACATCCGCATCGACGGCATCCATCGCAAGCGGCTGCCCTGACAGAACCCTCCTGCACAGTGCTTCATCGATGACACAGGCGCTCTTTTTGGTCTTTCCCCGCTCTTTTCTTTTGAGTTCCAGCCGAATATAGGACAAATCCTGATTATAAATGCGAATCCTGAACTTCTCTCTGGGGTCATTGCCGTTGATATTATCCTTCATACAGCTATCGCAGTAATCATCAAAATAAAGGCTTCTGATCCGATACCGATTGTCCTCGCCGGCATGGACATCACACGCCATCAATCCCCGAATATTATTCTCAATCAGGGCAAGGCGCTGCTCAGAACAAATATATTTGAACTCATGCCTGTACTCACTCATCCCGCAGTTCCTCCCACGCCTGTCCCAGAAAATCAAGACGCTTGTCCAAAAATACAACCAGCTCCTCCACCTTGCCTTCATGCAGAGTCCGCTTCTCCGAAAGCCCAGCCGTCTGAGGAAATGTATTCCACCGAATCATATTGCAGTCATTTGACTCCTCAATCCGATCACTGTATCCATAAATCATGTCCGCTGCATCCTCTCTCATCTGAGGTTCGAGTTCATCGAAAAAGATATCCGCCACCGTGCGCCTGAAATCCTCCTGCTGATACAGCGCATACCACAGATCAGAATCCTTCTCCTGCACCGCGGCATAAAATCCGACCGGGTCATGCAGGTCAATCCCGTCGTTGGTGATGCCGGACGCCGCGATAGACTTGTCATAATCCCAGCAGGGTCCTGCGTAAAACTTGTCGCTCACGCTGTCAGGATATTTATAGAAAAACTGGCTCGTGTACGATGCATCCAGATTCTTGACCAGCTCCTCGACAAGATACTTGCGCGCAAAAGAATCCACATCAATGTAGTCGCTGTAATGCGCTCCTGTATAGGGACTGAATCCGTCTGGCGAGAACACCGCGTCCTCAAAATCCTGATAAAGCCCCGACACATAGGCAACCTGCGCATGGGAGGCATACTTGGGACTCTCAAACACGACCGCCTGCATTCTTGAAGTCAGAAAACCGCTCGCCTCCAATCCATAGCGGTCACTGGTCTCAATCTCCATCAGATAACCGCCTGTGAGGTCCTCCGGCTCCTTCTCAATCAAGTATCCCTTCGTGCTAAAGAGCCGCCCCATCGGCTCCATAAAAAATTCCAGCTCCTCTGGATTCAAACCGTCATTCAGCGCCTCTGTCTCCTTTTCAAGATCACTGATGTTGATTCTGTTTTTTCCGATTTCAATCTTTTCTGAGAGCAGATAATTCCCAAGAAATCTGCCGTTTGCATACACGTCCACAAACTGCACGTCCGGCGTGTAGTCGAGTTCAAGCATTTTTGCGATCGAGAACGCTGTCGCATTTCGAAGCAGGGTATCGTCAAAGGAATTTGCCGTCAATATCCATTTTTTTGCCGCCCCCATGCCAAACAAGTCCGCCTTCTGACTTAATTTCAACAAATAGGATTTCTTGTCAGTCTCATCAAAAGAGGAGTTGCCGCGGCAGTGCAGGTTCTCGATCTCTCCCTCAAAATACCGATGTCCCCTGCTGTCGAGAATGGTCAGTCTGCCCGATTCTGAATTTTCCTTTGAGGCGTGAAGCTGCTCTAGGGAACCTGACTGCGTTTCCAGAAATACTGATGCAATATCCGACGTGTACATTACCTCCAACGAATACTCTACACTGTCCTTGGAGGACTTTTTGCGCAGCTCATGACTGCCTTCCTTCAACCGGCACCGATCTCCATAAGAAACTTTCTTGTCATCCACAAAAATTTCATCGGCACCCGAGAATGTCAAATTCAGTTTTTTCTTTTTGAGTGATCCGGGCAGAAACAAGTAATACACATCCTCCTGCTCATTTTTCCACCACTTGATACACAGATTGCCGCTCCAGGCAGATAGCTCAAATGCTTCCTCTGGAGTCGTTTCCTGCGCTTCCACAAACTTTTGTTTATCATAAGGATTTCCAAAATCCCACAAAACAATCCCTGCTGCCACCAGCGCCATCAAAACCAGCGTCACAGCTCTCACGGTCCATTTTCTATTTGCTCTCATAATTCCCAGCAAGGAACTGTTCAGAAATTCACACGCTGCCTTATTTTCAGTTCCTTTTTTCTCCACATAAATATAGTTTATAAGTATAGAATCTTAGCTTTTTTAAGTCAATAAACTTTATACTTTTTTAATATATTATGTGTTGAAGCTGCGGAATTTAATCGGATTTACTCACACATTTTCACTACCCATACGTCCTGTATCTTCTGTACACACCCCTCCTGCGGATAAATCTTCATCGCCTTGTATTCCTCGGTCTCCATCAAGGCGCACTTCTCGTCCCAGTCCAGCTTCGCCAGCTCGTATCCCAGAAACGTTCGGATAAAATTATCGCGCACGCCCGATGTGATCAGCCCGTTCTCCAGCGCCACGCCCGACAAAGAACGCAGACTGTTCGCGTCCAGCACGTCCAACTCCACGCTGCTTGGATTATCCTTATAATAAAACTCGCCAAGAATCGTCACCGCGTCGCCGGGCAGAAATCCCTCCTGCGCCTGCGCCATCACAAGCACACGGTTAAAATACGCCTTCACGCGCTCTGTCGCGATGTCTGTTCTAAGATATGCCTTGTTCGTGAGCAGATAGTCACTGTAGCTGCTCACCGACAGCGTCACCACCACCAGCAGCGCAAGCCCGGACTGTGCATACCGCTGCCACCCTGCCTTCTGGTCTGCCTGCTCCCAGTCCTGCACACAGCATTCCAAAAGCGCCAGCACCATGACAAAGACAAGGACATACGCATAGAGCATGAGCATCGAGTAATCCACCTCCGGCGCCATAAAATAGATAAAAGCGGCGGCAAGCGGCACAAAGAAGCAGTACAGCACCAGAAGGCCAAAAGACAGGACATCACGGTAGAGTCTGCGCTGCACTGCTGTCACGGCAAACAACACCACCGCGAGCGCGCAGGTGATCTGATTGGTGACTTTGGCAGTCTTTGTCACAAAGGCAAACGGCTTCCACAGGAAATATTCAAGAAAGCGCTTATAGCACCGCGCGATCAGCACTGGCATCTCTCCGATGGCGATTTTTCCCATATTGCCGACGCCGCCATACGTCTCATTGTCTATGTTTGGATAAATGACATGGGAAAGCCACATGTAAACCAAGACACCCACGCCGAGCACCGCGACGCAGACAATTCCCTTTTTGAGCATCTCAGGAAACTTATTTCCACGAATTAAATCGACAATCATTCCCATCAGCATTAAGGTGATGGCAAAGCTGATATAACTTTGATAGGTCCCAAGCACACAGATGAGTAAAACAATGCAGGGCAGCCAGCCAAACTTGTAACGCCGCAGCAGATAGACCGCCAGACACACCATAAAGATACCAATTCCCGAAGTGTGCGCCATAAACATAAACGTCATGGTGCTGACAACACTTGGAAACGTCAGCATCAGGGCAGGCACCAGAATCGCCCCCGTCGTGCTCCTGATCTGCAAAATCTCCAGTATCAGACATGCAGATAGCGAAAGCAAGAGGATTAGCAGAAAGCCATGCACCGCGGGTATACTGTAAATACTCCCAAGCTTGTGAATATACTTTAAAAACCAGCGCCCGAGATAATCCCCGCTTCCCGGACGGTTTAAATTATTGATGTCGTCCCAGTTGGTCAGCTTGTTTGCCAGCATATAAAAATGGGTGACAAGTCCTGTCACCATACCTGATACAAAGCACTGCCTGATATGTCTTGGAATCCGCTGATAAAGCTGCGCCAATACATCATATTTCATCCGCCAAATCCTCCCTTTTTATCGAAATAAAACCTTTCGGTACTGTTCTCCGGTCTCTTCCCATGAAAAGCGCTTCACATTCGCACGTCCTCTCTCCTGAAGCTGTCTGCGAAGCCCGTCATCTTCTGCCAGCTTCAAAATCGCCTGCGCCGCTTTCTCCGTATCCTCTGGATTGACGCAGACGGCGGCATCGCCCACAACCTCCGGCAGAGAGCTTGTGTCTGAGCAGAGCACCGGCGTCTCAAGCTGCATCGCCTCGATGGGCGGGAAGCCAAACCCTTCTATAAAGGACAGGAACACAAACAGCCTTGCCTCATGAATCAGTTTATGAAACGCTTCATTGCTCTCAATATACCGAATGCAGGTGATTTGGTCAGACACCTTACAGCCGCTGACAAACTGTTCTATGCACTCTATGCCCACAATCGTGAGCGGCAGCGGCTTGTCCGTCATCTGGCAGTACCGCTCATAGCTTTTCACGATGCCCACCGCATTCTTGTGCGGCAGCGCCGAGGTATTGGCGATGATATACCCGCCGTCCACCTTCTCCCCCTTAGGACAGGATATCGCGGTATGCCCATTGTAGATGACTGTTATCTTCTCCGGCGACACTTTGGAATACCGCATAATATCCCGCTTTGAAGCCTCCGAGATCGCAATCACCTCATCTGCACTGCGGGCGGAGGCCTTTAGCCGCCACATGATATAGAAATTCTCTAATCGGTTAAAATATCCGGGATACTGTTCATGATAGTAAAACGGTATCATATCATGGATTATCACACTCGTTTTTGTCAGATGCAGCATCGGCGCATAGCCTCTGGGAAAGAGCACCCTGTCAGCCTTTAGCTTTCTGGCATAAAAGCTCACCTCAAACAACTCCCATAAAATACAAGTGAGTTTATTCAGCGGATTTTTGTTTTTCACCTCGATAAACCGAAGCCCCGGCATGTCAAAATCCTTTTTATTCAGCGGGTTGCCAAGGACGATCAGTGTATTTTTTTGATGGTGCGCGGCGAGGTCGCGCACCAGATTCAGCGCCAGATTGTAGATGCCGATGCTCTTTCCCGCGCCCTTTACCAGCTTAAAACAGTCAATTACAAGTCTCATACAAAATCTCCACCCTTTCCATCGCATATGCTTTATTGTCAAAATCCATCAACATCAGCTCAGCACTCGTCTGCCCGTCAAACGCCGCTTTGGGTAGGATGAACAACAATCCACTCTCAAGCAGCGCCTCATTGCCCAACTGTACTGCGATGTCCTCCCGCTGCACAGGCTCCGCATAATATCGCTCACTGCCCAGACGCAAGCTCACACTGTCCCACGGCTGCATATATTTTAGGTCGTATCCCCATCCTACCAGCACCACACACTCCACATCATTTACTAGCTGTGTGCTCTGAATTGGCGTCATCTGATTCTGAGCATTCACACCTGCATTCCAGACAAGTTCCACATCTGTATCCGGCTCCAACTGCTCAAACGACGCCAGCTCAAACGTGTACACGCTGTAGTGTTCCAGCGGATGCTCCGTGAAACCCGACTCCCTCAAAAGACTGCTCGACGCTGTATTGTTGTGGTCCACTATATAGTTTGCATCCCACTCCAGCCGCCCGGGCATTCCAAAGCGATATCTGCCATGTCCCGCCGTCCACTTGGAATATATCAGCGGATCTTCCCTGTCAAAAGCATTGTCCTGATGATACTCATATGGACTCAGATGCGTCGCGCCCAGATAATAAATGTATGTCTGGTTGATCGCACTGATATAAGTTGTCTGTGCACTGCACTTCGCATCCGCCTCCACATAGGCAACCGCCTCATCCAGCGGATAGTCAAAATACGCCATTTTTGAAGTATCCTTAGCATATGTTCCCCCAAAGTAATATATGCAAAATACGCCAAAACAGATCAAGTAGGCACCGGTAGTCACCAGCTTCGCGATACGCCGTGTCCTGATGTCCCGAATCCATGACATTGCTTCCCAGATGCCCTCCACCGCCAACACAGGCGCCGCTGCCAACGCCGCATTCAATCGGTTTGTGTTTGCTTCCATACAGCACCCCACTGCGAATAAAACCAGCAGCCAGAGCGGATACAACGCCCTGTGGCAAAACACCTTCTCGCGGATACTCCCGGCGAAATCCCGCATACATTTCACAAAGCCAATCCCAATAAACGGAAGCGAAATATAGTACATTGTGCCAAATGGTATCAATGTATTATATCGAAGCCCATCAAACAAAAAGATACTCATCAACGCATCCTTCACAGATTGAATGCTCAGATGCCCAAGCCCAATCTCTCCGCTTCGATATTGAAAAAGCCGTGTAATCGTGAATGGGCCCACCTGAAACTCCGGCAGATCAAACATATTGATCACCTGTACAGCAACCAGCGGCGCCGCCAGAACCGCCAGCACAAGCCCAAATATCATCAAATGCTTGATGTGAATATGTCTTATAGCAACTAAATACAAAAGCATCAGCACCATAAATATGGGCATGACCACATAAGAAATCACATACGTGTACAACAGCACGCCGCCTGCCATGCCCGCTGCCGCAAAAGCCGCTGTCCGCTGCACCTTGACCGCCCTCGCCATCAAGTACAGAAAAATAACAGACATCGCAAGCATCAGATTACAGTCCATGCCAATCCGAAACAGCATGATAAACGCAGGGAACACCGTCATCATGACCATTCCAGCCAGTGCCTTGCAGCGCGCCCTGTCGTCTGTATCCAGCATAAAAATGCCTGCCCCGCAAAAGAGAGAGACCATATACAAGAGTATTCCCGGAAGCCGTACTGCCACTGCGGAAAGCCCGAACCATTTGACAAATGGTATGCACAGATACGCGTACAATGCGCTCTGACCACCGCCAAAGTTCATGAGATACACTGGATATTCCTTCAAATACCTGTCCACGCCAAAATGCGCCAGACACCATGCATCATATCCCATTCCCATCTCGTCAACATGAATGCCGTTTGGAATCGCTGCGATTTGATACAAATGCACAAGCAGCGCTGCGCACGCCACCGCACAAAACATCCAAACCGGAATCTGTTTATCGCTTCTATCCATGCCTTACACCCCATACCAGACCAGAGCCCCTTCTTCGAAAAGCTGTCACGACTGCCAATAAAAGCATCCCTGACGAGATCAACACTGCAACCCGAAACAAAACAGGCTCTTTATATTTTATATGTAGCTCCTGCCATTCGCTGTTGTCAAGCAGAACCCTGATATTGCCAGCATTCCCTGTCATGACTGTGTACTCCTCTCCGTTTTCATTCGTGACCGAATAGCCAATATAGTGCATCAGCGGCAGATCAATCCAGTGTTCTCCCGGCGTCACCTTGTACATCATATCAATCCGAAGCCCATCCTTCTCATACGCCTGCACTGTCACCTGATCGTCGGAAACAATGTACCCCCCATAGAATGTACCATCTCCCTTCACCATATACTCCTCTGTACAGTGTATAATGTCCGCACAAATCCTGTCCTCGTCTGTCCCCGCGCTTGTGATACTCTGATTCCACTGCAAATTCCAATGGGATACATCGATCAAGACCATGGCGATCAACGCGACCACAATCGCATTGCTATATCGTTCTATGCTTTGATATTCCGTCAGCCACACAGAGCCGGTTATCGCGAGAATGCCGATCGCAGGCCCCTCAAAACGCCACGGAAACTGAATCATAGAGAACAGGCTGTCCAAAAACGCCACATGATGAATCTTTTCATACGGAAACCAGTTTGTCGTCATGAACAACAACACACATGCCACCACAAAAAGCCTGCGCAGAAAGCAGTCTCTCTCCGATCTGACCGACCGATTCTGTGCGCTATATACCAGACAAATACCAAACAGACATAATATTGGCAGATGCAGTGCAAAATCCCGCACAAATCCCGCATCATCCTCTGTTATCCGAAAAATACCAAACAGATACGCAGGATTCAGGCTCTCAACCCAGTATGCAAACGTTTCTGTCAGCGCTCCAAGATTTAGATTTCCCTTGATATAATACGTCAAAAAAGGTACCAGAAACCCTAGATTGAGCAGGAGCGTCACCCCCGCCGCCCTCGCAAGCTCCACATATCTTTTTTCACGCACAATCTTTCCTGCGCAGGTGCCGAGCAGCACGACAGCAAGTACCGCGTAGACCACTGTGCTGAGTACATGGCTCTGAATCACACCCGTTGCCCCGATCACGAGAATCCACCACTTCTTCTGATTTCCCGCAGCAATCTGCCACACCCCCGCGATCACCAGCGGCAGAAAAATCATGGCGAGCGTCTCTCCCAACGCCCCGCGCACAAGCATGTTATTGAGCCTGTAGCGCGCAAAGACATAGAGCACTGTCCCCAACACTACCGCACGCTCCGATTTTGTAAAACATTTGATGGAAGCATACATCGCAAACGCTGTCGCAAAGTTGATGAAAATCAAAAACAGCTTATAGCTGACGACATAGCTCACGCCCAGCAGTCTGAAAACAGCCGGAATATACAAAAACAAACTCGGATACATTGCGTTGAGATAACCATTTCCCGAGAGCATATCAGGATAGATTCTCACCGGAAACTGCCCGTCCCGCAGCCCCTGCGCAATGCCCTCGATCCGGGTCAGATGATAGGCGAGGTCATCTCCGTGACCTACACTGTTCTTATTGAGCAGGAAACTAGATGACAATACCGCAATGCCCAAGATCACATACACTTCAAACGACATGCGCTCCGACAATCTTTTGGTGCACACCAAGACATCCATCAGAAGCAGCACGAGCGCTGCCACCAGAACCAGCATCACCCTGACCCAGTTATCACGATACCACGGTTGTGCTGCTGTCAGCTCAACCGATTTCAGTTCAAGATATCCCTTTCCCGCATAATGAACCGACACCTGCAATTCCGGTGTCGGTTCATCAATGCGCAGATCATAGCAAAGTTCTCCCTCTCCGACAGGAATCTCTGCACTGTCTATCTGTATGTCATGATTCCTGATCCAAAGGGCGTTTCCCTCCTCACTTGATGTGTAAGCAAGTTTGATCTGATAACTTCCCTCTTCAAGTATCAGCATTTTGCTGTAAATTTCTTCCTGTACCTCTCCCGTATGCTGTACCAGAAATCCGCTGTCACCCGTAAATGAAATCGGCTCTGACAAATCCTTGTTGAATGACACCAGCAACAAAAGTATCAAAATTACCAGCATCTTTTTCGCATACGTTTTTATCTGCAAATTCGTCATTGATTTACCCTCCACCTATTTCCAGTAGCACCCCTGCTCCACGGTTCCGCCGTTTTTGGGCTTCTCTGAATCCAGCGGATAGACCCACGCATCATTGAAACAGCTCGCAATCTTCGACGGGTAATTCTCCTCCCAGCGCCGTCCTTTAATGCCAAACAGTAATTGCGTCGCTCCGCCTAAATGAATTGTCTGCTTCCCCGCCTGCTTTAACCTTGCCGCAAGCGGCATTCCATAGGCACCGCATCCAATGATTGCAACGTCAAAATCAATTTTGAGCGCCTCCCTGTACATGTATTCCAATGCCTCAAACCAGTTGTCAAAGCGCTCGTCCCGCTCCCCGCACAGTGTCTGGACCGCTTTGAGCGTTTTAAGCTCAAACGCGGGCAGAATCTCAGTTCCCGGAAATAACAATTCCCGCTTTTTATACTGCGCTTGTATCGTATCTTCGAACGGATGAATGACCAGCACCTTTTTTCCCCGAAGTGCTGCCGACCACGGTCTGCAATTTGCCAGCCATGGCTCCAAATGAAACAGGTATGTGATATCTACATCCGGCTTGTATTCATCGATCACGAAGTCCTCCATATTCAGGTGCCACATTGCCAGCAAATCCGCCTGCCGATAGGCATCCAATATGCATTCTGTAAACTGGTCAAGGTATTGTTCCTCCACTGGAAAGAAGCCGGAATCCTTGCCCAGCCTTGTATACCATTTGTCAAGATAGGCATCCGCCTCAGCGGAGTGCCCCATGATCTTTACCCAGAGATTTCCCACAACTGTCTGTAACTCTGTATTCCCAAACCGGCACACCATAAATGGCTTGTCTGACTGTATCAGGTTATAAATATAGTCATTGGTCTGCTTCTTTGACAGAACCCACTTGTGGGCATAACGAAGCATCACGGGCTCCCGGTGGAAATATTTCAATATGCCATGCCGTCTTAGAATCTTATTGAAATAAAAGTCACGAAACCGCCACTTTTTTGCATAATGCATCCACTTTTTCTGCAATTCACTGCTCATGTTTGTCCCTCTTCTTCTTTAACCAAACCACTTTATTCTTTACCTTCGCAGCCAATCTTCCCACACGGCTTCTGCGCCACCGAAGCTCCCCCAGCGATCCCACATTCATCCTGTGCGAGTCGATGATTTGCGGATATGTGCTCCGCCGTTCCACCTCCGGCTCATAGTGATTGACCAGCCCATACTGTGACGGATCCCGGAATCGTTTGATATCATACTTCTTGACCATCAGCGACCAGACAGACTGATCATGCCTGTGTGCTATAAATTCAGGATAATCATCAAACCCCAGCGTATTTTTCCGCTCTGTTATTATGCGCTCATCCTGCGCAAATTTCAAATCCTCCGCAATAAATTTTTCCACAAAGTCTGACTTCTTCAATATCACATAACCGCCGATAGACTGCGGCGTATCTGTAAATCGCGGATTATCGCACCCCATTAGCACAAACGCATCCCGCTTCGTATACTTGCGCTCAAGCATCTCCCTTTGCAGAGAGAATACCATAAGCTCCTGTCGCTCCCGCTCCATGCAGTGAATCAGATATTGAATCTTGTTCACATAGATCGAGCCTGCATCTGTGTAGATGAGATAATCTCCTTCCTTTAATTCTCTGTATGCCTTGTTGAGAAAATAGGGTTTCCACAGATAATATCCATTTCCCTTCGCGGCGGCCAGAATCGCCTCGTTTTGCCGGCGAAATGACGCGTCCATGTCCGCCGGCGTATACGCGATCGTCCTGTCCGCTCCCCACGCAAGCGCCGTCCGCAGATTCAACTGCTGCGCCTTGGCAAAATGCCTATCCGCATAATTTATTGCTATAATCATTCTTTTTTATCCTTTATACACTTTTTATGGACAGCACCGTCGCACAAAACGGCTCTGCACGAAACAACTTTTCCTGTCTTTTCCCTACAAATACAGCATCCCCAGCACTGCCAGACCATATACCAGACACATGATGACAAGCACCTTATCATGCACCAGCACTTCCACCGGATCACCGTCCGATCTGCCTTCGATGTCCAAGCTGTACTTCATGCAGATGACAAGCACCATAGGAACACTCCATACCAAAAATCTGCTGGTGTGTTCAATCGTCCACAGTGAGTAGAACATAATCCCCAGCGCCACACACATATACATATTTTTGTCCAAAAAATTATTATTATAGTACTGCAAAACTTTTCGCGTCTTGCCGCCGCTGCCTGCAAGTTCATTGCGGCGCTTGCCCAGACCAAAATAAAAGGCAAATGCTATGATCGTAAGGTACAGCCAGTTGGAAATCTCAATCCCCGTCACCGCAGACCCATAGAAGATTCGAAGCAAAAAGCCCATGACCAAAATGACCACATCCACAATCGGACAGTTCTTTAGTCCCATACTGTAGCCGACATTGATCACCGCATAGACGAACAACATCGCAACTGCCGTCACGCCTGCAATTTTCCAGCTGATCGCCATCGACAACAGCGTCAGCACAATACCTATCGCCGCCGCAATCTCCTTCCTAACCTTCCCCGATGCGATTGGCCGTCTGCACTTGACAGGATGCGCCCGGTCCTTCTCATAATCCATCATATCATTCAGGATATAGATTGCGGACGCCGCAAACGAGAATGCCGCAATACCAACCACCGCCTTGATGGCAAGCTCCCCGTCAAACAGCGAACGATTGAAAATAACCGGCAGAAATACCAATATATTTTTGATCCAGTGATGCGGTCTCAGACACTTGATATACTCTTTCATCCTTCTACTATCCTAACTCCCATTCTACCGCCTTATCAGGCATACTCGAAATCTCTAATTTTCATGCGATTCCCAGCGCTTCGAGCACCTTCCATCCATACGATTCAATCATCGATACCATCGGATTGATCAAATTCTGCGCAAACGCCCCTGAAATCCCTGCGTAAAACAGCAAGACATAATAGTACGTCCTGTTGGCATCAATCCGCTCCATCATCTTCGATGTCGCTTTCTCTGCTGCCTCGTCCCCGATCATATTCAACAACCAGATACAAGCAAATTCGTAGAAAAACACCGCATATGTCCACCGCCCATAATCGCAGTGCATGATATACATCGGAATCGCCGTCACAATGCCAAGGGGAATCAGCAAATAGAAAACGCCCTGCTTCCCTGCCTCCTTGACCACCAGCTTCCAATAACCGTACACTTCATATATAAATGGTGAAAATAGCACCAGCATGACAATCAGCAGCAGCCAATAATCCTTGATATCAAACGCAATCCCCGAAAAACCTCCGTCCCTAAAGAGATATCCCTGTATCAGCTCCCGCTGCGTCTCAATCTCCTCAATGGGCTTATGCATAAACTCTGCTGTCCGCTCAATCACATACTCAATCGTCACGCCATCGCGGGCTGTGGCAGCAAACATCATATACAGAAACAACACGGACGTCAGCACAAAGGTCACGATGCCGTAAACGATATACTTTTTTGTCTCGGTATGCTTTTTCTCAGTATGCCCGAGTGCCGCACCCTTTACTATGAAAATTTTGTAGAAAAACACCACCAGTATCAGATTAAAATACAAGAACACATATCCCGTATGAATCAGCTCGCAGACCACAGCAATCACTGGGATGCACCACAACTGTTTTCCTTTGATCAAAGCATATATGCCCAGTATCGACAAAATGGGAAGCCACAACTCCATCAGCGCAAAGTTACTGTAGTTTGTACTCCACCCCGGCCCCATAAAAAATACCAGCGCAAGCCCTGCCAGGAAACGCTTCACCGCCGCATCCATCTGCTCTTCTCCAAGTGTCTTATACACAATCCAGAGCATCAGAAACGTGAATGTCCCCATCGTAAGAAACGCATGTACATAGCGCATATATCCCCACGGAATATGAAAAATCCTCGACGTGAGATTCAAAAGCGTTCCCAGAAATCCCCGTTGAATAAATCCATACTCATAGGAGAATGAAAGTTGTACCTGATTCCAGCCGCCAAACTTAAACGGAAAATACCGGATTGCCTGCACCAGCATGATCAGAAACAGACAGATCATATATTTTTTGATTCTAATATTCTTCTTCATATAGCAACCTACCTTATATCTCAATGATCTTCAAACAAAACGAATACTCTTATTATAATTGAAAAAGGGATAAATTACAATGAACTTATCCCTCCAAATGGCAAAAACTTGATTGTCATTTGATTCTCTAATCAATTTCCTGTTCCAATACACTAAATAATCCACTGTGGAAGAACTCCTCCAGTGAAACGTCCAACCCATCACATATAATCTTGATGGTAACAATTCCAGTATTCTTGCTGTTCCCATTCATAACATTCTTGAGCGTCGATGGCGGCATCCCTGCACAATATGCCAATTGAGATATATTCAAATTTCTCTCTTTGCAAAGACCTTTGATCCTCCTCACGACAGCTTCCTGTGTTTTCACTCGACTCCACCCCAGTATATCTCTTGTAAAATATTTGTGTTTCCACTTGTATTATTTTACAAGAAATGTATACAGGGATAAGACTTTATATGGTCTTTTAGGGAAATATATTTATTTAATCTTCCTAATAAAATATTTGAGTTGCCAAAATATAGGGATAAAACGCATTGTATCCATCACCCAACACCGAACTTTTTTTCGAAATGGTATTTTAGATATAATATTTTTATAACTACATTGTTCTCCCATTTTTATCTTTGATATTCGACTTTGATATTCTGTACCAAAATCTTTTTTCTGCTCGGCAAAGGCCTCGATTACTTTTTGTGGAATAGCTGCGTTTAATTTTTTATGCTTAATAAACGCCAAATTTTTCTCCCTCAAATGTATTTTTTGCCCTTTTACCACAGATTCTTCTGGAATTACATAGGAATGAAAACATCCCTTCATGCTGTCTATTACGCTTTCACCTTTATCACTCCTTATCATCACTGCACTTCTGCCATACTTATCGTTTTTTGATATCGCATAATCATCTCCAATCGAAAGATCTGCAAACTGGTTCAGCTTATCCAAACAATACAAGCACCTTTCCAACTGAAAATATTCTTTTACAAGCATCCTTTCACTCGCCTTTAAATCCACAACTTGTCCATTACATAAATTTAGGCGCATATTGCCAGGCCAGCCTCCCGACTCTTTGGTTCTAAATACTAGCTCACTCAATTTTCCATTACACTTAGGATGCTGATTAAAGAAATCAAATATTCCATAGTGCATTGTCCGATCACAGAACAACCCGATTATAAAATAATGATCTCTATTTAGCGAAAATTCGCGTATGACATTTAAAATGCCATGTACGGAGCAGCCTGTACCCACAAAGATAATCTTTTTTTCTCTATGTTTTAAGGCATACGCCATCGCTTCATTTTGTGCGACAGGTATATACCTGCTCTTTGTACTCTGCAAAATATCATCCGATTTCTCAAATTTTTTGGTACGAACCTGCTGTTTAAAATCATGTGTATTTACAAGAAATGCACAATCATATTCCCCGCTATCCAATAAATTTTTCACAATTTGTGTGACAACGCCCCCGCTTGTAGCACTCATTAAGATCTCGCGATTCTGTGTCTGCATACTTAAAATTTTAATATAATTGCCAACCCAAAAATTGTCGGGTTCAGACGAACACGCATACTCTCTATTATAATCAAACTGATTTCCGGGACAAACACGATTGCATATCCCACACTGTATGCATTTTTTCTCATCAATGCATGGTTGATACATACCATTTTTTCTATGAAGTTCAATACACGCTCTAGGACAAACCGAAGCACATAACCCACAAGATACACATTGACCAGTTTCAACGACTTCCGATACAGTTTTTTTATTTGCTTCCATTCTTACGCCTTTCTATTTTACTGATACATTGACTACAAAAACTCTTACAAACATTTTTATTTAATATAAAAAAGAAGATTACAGCCATCAGGAACGCAATCATATTCCCAAACGAATTTTGTTTATAATAAATGGCACAAATTATCAACAAAACAATGAATGATATACAATTTTTCTTCCACTTTAAATGTATCTCAATATACTTTCTTAACTGCACTACCCTGCTAAAATATATCAAACAATAACTAATGACTGTTGACAAGGAAGCTGCATATAAACCTATTTTGTTTATAAACAGAATATTGATTACCAAATTAAGAATTGCTCCGATTGCAGAAGTAACCCCAATAAACTTTGTTTTTTTCAAAGCAATATAAATACTTCCATAACAACTTGATAAACACGAGAAAAAAATGCCACATATTAAAATTGGCATTTGATTATATGCTTGTTCATAAGCCCCCTTTATTAAAATTTTAAAAAGAAACGGCAAACTAGCTATCAGAATAGCAGAAGTGCCTAACAAGATATCAATTGTCGTTTGATTAATATCGCTATAGTACTCTGCAACATCCTTATCATTAACTGCTAAGGAAGCATTCTCCTGCCACGAGAGATTAAATACATTTACGACTTGACTTAAAAGGCTTGGAATCTTATTTGCGACAGAATAGATCGCATTTGCCTCAATCCCTAAAAATACTGTCACCACCAGTCGATCGGATAATTTCACTATCCACAAGGAAATAGAATTTGGCACCATTGGTGCGGAAAAACGAAGCATTTTCTTTAAATACAGTGTATTATATTTCCATATGGACAAATAGTTTTTTAATCCCAATGAAAGAAATATATAAATATTTGACACCAGCAATGCAACATTTAGAGCAATTAATAATCCATTCAATCCCATTTGGAATACGGCCAAAAACAAATATGCCAAGACAAGAAGTAAAACAGAATGAAGCGTCACGCTAAATATATATTTATTTAACATCCCGCTTCCTCTGGCCGTCTGTTTGGAAAGATCAATCAACACCTCTTGAAAAATATAGAAACAAATCAAACCTTTTGTCAGCGAATCAATACCTGATAACAAAACAAACAATACTGCAATAGATAAAAAGGATATTAGCACCGTAAATAAATATGCTGTAGAAATATAATATTTTCTTTCTTCTTCACTTTCTCTGCTTTCAATTAAAAAACGAAACACGGAAGTTTTGATCTGCAATGTCATCGTCGGCATCACAAGCGATAGCAATATTGTGATTAAATCATACATTCCGTACTCTGTCTGTGTTAAAAAAGCCGTATATAATGGAAGTGTTAAGAAAGAAACAATTGCCGGCACAGCATACCCTATTCCTAAAATAACTGTATTTTTTAATAAATCATTTTGTCGTGACATAATGTACTATTCCTTTATTTCTATTTGCCTAAAAATCATTTGATATAAATCCTCATCCATATTCTCAAAAAAGCGTTGAATCTGCATATGCTCAACATCATAATTTTGCAACATGATATCTATCTTCTTAAACAACTCTTCTTTATTAAATTTTTTTGCGTCTATCATATATCTGTCTTGTTTTAAAATATCAAGAAGATTGTTATATTTTTCTGACCAGCCAATTGCAATACATGGTACTTTTTGTTTATACGCGTGAACAAGTGCATGATATCTTGATGCTATAATAAAATCAAAGTGTCTAATTAATAAATCATATTCCAAACAATTTAAATTCGCCTGCAAAAGAGTAATATCTTTATTCGTATGAAATTTTGCCGCAAGCTTATTACACAGGTTCCGATCCGTTTCCGAATGCTGAACAATATAAACTTTTTTCTTACACTCTGTTAAATAGTTAATTGCACTTACATAAATCTCTAAAGCAGCTTCTAAAGAAAACTTCTCCGCAAGTTTATTATTCGGAACAACAGCAATACATCCCTCCTGAATAGAATATTCTCGAAGTTTTATTGTCGGTTTCAGCAATATACTCTGATCTACCTCTTTTCCCAATAACACCATATCCATTGAAATGGCAACATTATTTAGCCCAAACTGCTTTCTTACTATATGATATGAATATTTTTCTCTTGCAAAAATAATATTGGGATAAGGCAATAGCTTTTTGCCTAATCTGTTAATATACTGTTTGAATACGACTCCATACTCAAATGGTCCAAAGGATTGCGGCATTATTACGATTGGTATTTGATATTTCTTTAATATTGCTATTTGATACAAATACTTTAAAGAGTTTGCCCCACTCCAATTTGATGAAAGGGAATATCCGCTTACATCAAAAGCTAAGCATGTATTTTGCAAAACAGCTTTGATATGATTTATATTTTTCTTGGATACGCCCAGCATTCTTCCTGCTACATTTTGTATGCCTCCATATAAGTACAAAATATCTGCTGGACAGAATGAAATTATTTCAAAATTGTATATTTCATTCATATTCTCTACGAGTGCTCTTTTATGATTCATCAATGCTACAACTTTTTTATTCGGAAATCTTTTGTGCATCTCGCCTACTATCTGAAATACCATTGACTGTGAACCTGTATTCGACATTTTCGCACCGACCACCACGATATATTCCATTACTTCCTCCATCATTTTCACAAAAGCAGCATCTACACGCAGCAATATGATTCTTCTTACACAATATTTTTTGTACGAATACACTTCTCATACAAATCCAAATGTCTATTCGCGATTCCTCTCATAGAGTATTCCTTTTCAGCTCTTGCGCGTCCATTGCGTCCAAATAATTCCGCCTGCTGCGGTTGTTCAATCATATAGAATACCGCCTCAACCGACGCCTCTAGATCGTTGGGTTTTACTTTCAAACCTGTTTCCTTATCCAATACAATATCTGCAGGTCCTCCTATATCAGCACAAATAACTGGTAATCCACACGCCATTGCCTCTGTAAATACCTGCCCAAATGAATCCCCTATTGACAGCAAAATAAACACATCATACTCTGGCATAAGTTGAAACAACTTTTTCTGCTCCATATATCCTTTTAAATGGATATAATCAGACATATCATGTTCTAATATCACTTGTTCAAAATGTTCTCTCAGATAACCATCACCATAAATATCCAATCGTACATCTGGATATTTTTCATGTACCTTTTGAAATGCATACATTGTCAACTCAATGTTTTTGAACTCAATAAATCGTCCCGTCAAACAAAATAACCGAATATTTTCAGCATATTTTTGTTTTACCTTGATACCATGAAATGACACGCCATTAGGAATAATCTTTGCCCGAAGTTGTGGATATGCCCTCTCAAAACAAATCTTTTGCTGTTTACTTAGCACTGTGATTGCTGCTGCCCCGCTAACAACCTTTTTATTTAAAAACTCTATTTTTCTTATCATTTTAGAAAACTTATTGTTTCGTTCATCCGAAGGAACATCCATTCCTCTCAAAGAGCAAATATACGGTATATTCTTTTTCAGCGAAAATTTTAATAGTCCTGTAGGAACACTGAAAAAAAACTGAATGATATCATATTTCTCTTTACGAGAAAAAAAGAACAACTTAAAATATCCCTTTACCAAAAATTGTAAAATGCCTTTCGGACTAGACTCCAAAATTCCCTTTTTTTTGATATATACAATCTGGGTATCTATACCTTGAATAAGCTCTGGTTTCCCAAAACGTTTATCCCAGCCAATGAGCAGTGATACTTTATGCCCCATCGCATTCAATTCCTTCGCAAGATTATACGTTGCCAATCCTGCCCCGCCACATTGCGGCTTGTATTCATAATTCACTAAAAGTATTCTCATTATCTACTCCTTTTACATACATTTAACTTTCTTCATCGTTATTGACTATTTCCTTAATACTATACGATGAATCTACATGTATGCCATAATATGTTTTGACTAAGATCTCACTCATTAACCCGAATACAAACAGCAATAACCCTATTATAATAAAAAATATTGTCAACAGCGGCGGAAATATATTATTGGACATCTTTCTTCCTTCACAAAACAATAGAATGGACCATATACCACAGCCTCCGCCCAACAGCAGAAATAAAAATCCCATTCCGCCAAGCAAATGCAGCGGCCTGGTAGAATACTTATTCCAAAACCAAACGGATATCATATCCACAAAGCCTTTGATGGTTCGTTTCCAATTATACTTTGTCTTGCCTGCGGTTCTTGGTCTATGATTCACTACCACTTCCCCGACCTTAAAGCCTTTGATTTTCAAAATTGCAGGTATAAACCGATGTTGTTCTCCATACAGATTAATATGATCAAAGCACTCCTTCTTATATACTTTTAAGGAGCATCCACTATCATGTATTCCATCGTGGACCAAGATATGCCGAAGAAGATTTGCACCTCTCGATGTAAACTTTTTCATCATCGTATCTTTTCTATGCTTACGCCAACCGGACACTACATCCAAATCATTCTCTTCAAGATACTGTATCATCATTGGAATATCTGTCGGGTCATTCTGTCTGTCGCCATCCATCGTTACGATATAGTTATACTGCGCTTCTTTAATACCAGCATCCATCGCCGCTGTCTGACCAAAATTACGCCGCAGTCCGATATATTTGAGCGGACGAAGCGTTTTGCAGATCTCCTCTGTCCTGTCCGAAGAGCCATCGTTTACAAAAATAATCTCATACTCATACTGGTTTGCCTCGCAGACATCTTTTATTTCCTGATGAAGTTTGGCGACATTGCCCTCTTCATTATATACTGGTACTACAATTGATACTTTTGTCATCTCTATCTCCTTACAGGCTGCATATTCAATAACCGAACTGATCTCAAATAAACGTCCCCTGCTTTATCATGTTTTCCATATTTTACTATCTTCATTCTATCATATAAAAAATTAAGTCAACAATCTCTAATCTGTCTCCTCAGTTGTCTCCTGCATTTCAGGTCCAATAGAATATAGGGCATATGCCATCACTAAAGCATACAGTGCCTGATATTTTGGAGGCATACCCTAATCTTCTAAAATTTTATTAATATTAAAAGCAGGCAAAACAACACACTCTATACCCGGCTGTGCAGTTAACAATGAAACCTCACTTCTTAGATAAGGCATTAAAATTGCGATTGCATTCTTCGTAACCAATGTATTTTTCAGCTCCTCTTGAATTATATTTTCTGCTTCAAACGAAAAAAATCCGGTCAGACTGATTTCGAAAATATATTCTTCAGGTTTATTACCTTTTAGAATTAATGTAACCCGATATATCTCTGCATTCTGTTTCTGGGATATATTGGACTGGATTTCCAGTTCAAGCTCCTTTTCAGAAGAAAATCCTAATCTCTTAAATTCAATTTTATCAAACACAATTTTATCTAACTGTAATACGCTTTGAAACGTTTCCTTATTTTCCATGATAATCCTACTTCCTATGCAGCATCATAGCTCACTTCATTACTTTTCCAATTTTCTACCTTGACAGACTTTCCCAGTTTAACAGACTTCTTATCATGCGATATATACTCACCACCTAAATCAATGGCATAACACAATATTCTATTCATCATCTGTAACTTACATGAAAACTCTCCTAAGTTTATATATTTCTCTATAGAACCATCTGCAACTCCTAACAGAATATTTTCTATTTTCAGATCTACTACTTCAGGATTTACAGCTCTGTCAAATTGATCAGCGTCCCAAAATGCATTGTCAAACTGCTGAACATATCCCCTCATCTCCTCTGTCAAAATTTTAAAGCACGCATTTTCCTCTGGCAGTAATGCTATATCCAAGTCGTTTATCGGATGATTTGTTATCTGATCCAATGAGACATCATCACCGGACAACACTTCCCAATACTGTTTCTGATTCAAAATAATATTTCTCATTGGCATTTTACTATGCAGCAAATTATATACATCTTCTTCGGCTGTACTCACAATAACATATTTCAGCTCCTCAACATCTGTACATAACGCTACATAAAATTGACAACTATCTTTACATATGAAAAAAATAGGAATATCCATATAATCCACTAATACCTGTTCTAAATATATCTCTTTGTCGTCAATACAAAAGCATAGTTCCCTATCCATCAGCTTTCGTCCTCCCTTAACTTAAATCTGCTAACATCTGCATCCCGATATAACCACCAACACACATGTTGGTCTTTTGTTTCCTGTGGTCCGCCTTCTTTATATACATATCCCTCTGCCATCTTCTTGTTAGGATTTGGAAATTTCATAATCTGTTCAACAATCTCCTTCTCTATAAAACTCGATACGCCAAAATAATGTGCATCTTTTGTAATATCCCCTTTCATTCCTCTGGGTTTTTTTGGCTTCTTACCTAATTCAAAATACGACTTAAAATCATCACGAGTTATCTCCCGGTGGTCCTCAGCCTTTCGCTCTACAGCTCTATATGTTAATACGCTTTCATACTCTATCAAAGCAGAGTCAGGTAACTCTATTTCTCCATTTAATAATTTATCTCTTAAAACTACTGGAAATTTCATACATATTTCTTTATCCAATTGCATATTCCCCACACCTCAACACTTTATCTCAGAATAACTTGCTAAAGCACATTTTATCTTTAAAAGTCAAATCTTAACATCTATAATTTATACATTATAGCACAAAATTTCAGCCAATTATAGACTTGACATATTTTTTATCCTCCACTATCTCCACTTTTTACACCAGTTTAAAGAACTGTTCAGAAATAGACAAGTCAAGATGTACAGGTTATTTTTGAATGGTTCCTTATGTCAATGACTATAACCACCGCAAACAATACGACTCCCGCCGCTGCATACCATACCCAGTTATTTTCCTTGTGATAAATCAATCGAACCTCATGTGTCCCCTGTGTGACAGCCGTTCCCATCATTGCGATATTCACCGGCTGTAGTGTCTGCTCCTCGCCGTCCATATACACATGCCAGTTCTTATCGTATGGAATAGAAAATGTCATCATGCCATCCTTGCTGCTTTCGATCGTGCCAGCAATCGTATTGCTGTCCATCTTTTGTACTATCATACCATTTTTCTGCAACTCGCCGCACGCGTCAATATACGCCTGATAGTACACTTCTTTTGGAACCTGATACAATCTGATCTGCTTGATATCATACTGATTTATGCCATAAATCTGCACCTGCTGAATCTGTGCGTCATTAAATTCCAGAATATACGTATCACTGCCGCCGGCAACGCCAATATATGTCGTCACCGCATCCCCCTGGGCATTATAATATTCCATCATCGAACTACATGTACCGTCACTCTCGATCTCCAGCGCGATCAGGTTCACATTCTCCTGTGCGCATTCAGGAAGCTCCACTTTCAGCCAGTTCTCTGTCTTTTCCATCTCTGTCTGAACTTCGTATAGATTGAGCGCCTCCTCCTCGGACACAGGCTTCGCCTCTGTGATGCCGTAAGCATCGCACGCCTCCGCCAGCACGCATAGCGTCAGCAAGGCAGTTCTGCGCGCCTCTATGCCAAGCTTTTCATACTCCTCCAGTTTCATATACTGGTCATACACGTATCCAAGCGGCAGGGCATACTGATTCTCATAGACAGAGAGCCCTTCTATTTCCCCGATCTTCTCATACCCAAAGTTCGGATTCATATCCACTTGGGATAGAATATACTTGACATTCATCAGCGTGTTGATTTTTGTCGATGTGGAAAATCCTGTCATATTATGGTTATTCCCGCCAAAAGTCGGCATTGCCACCGCCTGATAAAAGTTTCCGGTACTTTTCCTGTCACCGCTTCCGCCTATATATGCTGTGGTTCCCATATAATTCTGATACAGCGAATCACAGAGCGCAAATGACTGAAACTGTTTATCAATCCGATAAAAATCCTCAGTATCTCCATTGCGCTCCTCAATAAAAGCCAACGCGTCTATTGTACCATCCTCGTACAGATTGCCCTCCATCGTTCCCCGCTTGTTGACACAATCATAGGAAGTAAACACAACTTCCGCGACAACAAGCGCTAACAGAACCCTCTTTACCTGTACCGCCTGAACGCTTCGATATTTGTAAAAAAAGAATATCCCCACATAAACCAGCAGAAACACGATGGTAAAACCTAATTTTACACCATTCATGCCATCCATCATCAGCAATCCCGCCGCCGCTGTGATCACAATGCCCACTGCCGCAATCCATTTCAGTCTGATCTTCTCTCTGTCCTCAAGAAGTTGATCAAAACCGCTCGCAGCGATATAGAGCATCAAGACCATCACCCACAGAGAGGATAGTTTAAACGTATGACTGGCAAAACCGTTTGCCAGAAAACGCACAGGCTTTACGAAAATATATAGAAACATCCCTGCTATGCCAATACTGTAAGCTATCCTTCGCTTCCCCTTAGCCTGCACAAGCAGAACTGGCACAAGCAAAAGTGTCAAGAGACCGCAATAAAAAGCAGGCGCTTCAAGAAAATTACCAGCACCACAAAATTCATTGATATTCAAGAGATCTGTTCCGATTGTTCGGTAAAATGCTGTCTTTAAACTATCCGCAGCTGTCCAAAAATCTGATATGTCATAAGTTCCCATCTTTTGGGTTCCATTCGAAAGCCTGTCACTTTTTAACTGCGTTGTGATACTGCTCAGCCATCCCATAGATGATAACAATAGTGCACATAGTATTCCACCTGCAAAAATGGCTATACTCATCATTTTTTTCTCATTCTTATGCAAATCCCAGTCAGCAAACACACGAAACAGCGCATAAACGACAAAAATGCCCGTATAGAGTACAATATAATACCCTGAACTATTAAAGTACAAGAACGCACTTGCAAGAGTCAATCCCCACCATCTTTTTCTATTGTGAAACCAGGCTTCAAACGCGTACAGCCATATGGCAAAGGTCAGCACTTCATTCGGATAAGACCGCCATGCCCCCCTGATTATCATATGCGCACCAAAAGCATAAAAAAAGGCAAAGATGGAGCTTGTGGTATCAGAGATCTTCATTTTCTTTAGATACAAATAAAAAAAGACACCTGATAAAAAGACCTTCACTGCCATATTAAAACCCATAAGATATGCCACATGGTCTGCGCCAAAAAAAGCTTCGAGATTCGCAAGCTTGGGCAAAATCATCTGCGCCGCATTTCCGATGGAACTTACAAAGTTCCATCGATTTCCCCAATTGCCCAAACTGATTTCCCGTGCCAGATAAATTAGATTTGGATAAGATTGCGCCACTGAATCAGATGCTATATCTGTAAAAATATATGTCTTTTGTCCTGTCAGATACTTCCAATATACAAATATCACCAGAAAAAGCATGATGATACAATGACAAAGAAAGCCCTGATTCACCTTTACTTTTGCACTCCTATTTAACTGCATTTCTACACCGCCTTTCGATTATCTCTTTATCTTTATCATAATATTTTTCATAATACTGAGAACCAGTTTGCGATTTAAGAAAAATGCAATTCCAATGCCTGCGATAAAATTGACGATATTCAAGTACAAGTCATCGATGTAATAAATGCCGCACATAATGCCCATCACCCCTATACAAAACAGATACTTTTTGTAACAATATTGAATCTTTTGAAATTTTTGCACATCAATCATCCTATATATCGTCAGTATCGCATAACTCACCAAGGTTGAAATGGACGCCGCGTAGAGTCCGATACTCTTTACAAAACAGATGTTGATAAGAAAATTGATACCTGCTGCGACAACAGTGGTCATCCCAACACTTTTGGTATGCTTGTGTGCTACGTAGATGCCGCCAAAAAACGAAGAGATCGCAGAGAAAAACATCCCGGCAAAAAGAATCGCTGTCTGAGGATGGGACTCCCCATAGTCCCCTCTGATAATCAGATCAAACAATATTGGCGTGCATCCGATCAGCCCACACAATATTCCAGTCAATACGCAGATAAAGCTCTCAAACATCTTGCTGTAGTATTCATCTGAATCCTTGTCTGATATGGCAATTGAAGCATTCTCCTGCCATGCTGACGCGAAGATTCCCTGTGCAGTTCCCATCAAACTCGGAATTTTATTCGCAACAGTATAGACTGCATTTTGTTCCAATCCCAAAAATGTCGTGACAATCAGTCGGTCGGACAGATTCATTACCCATAATGACAGGGAATTTGGCACTAAGGGCCATGAATATCGAATCATTTCCTTTAACATTTTGAAGGAAAAATATTGATAGGAAAAGACGCTGTTTAATTTCATAGAAACAGCCAAAAACAACGCCGCAATGATTTCTCCCACGATGAGTGACAGCAACACTCCTGTCAATCCCAATTGGGCAATCTGTATGAACAGTATTGCTCCGAACATATATACTACAGAATTGATAATTGCAGCCAAAGAAAAGCGGACATTCAGCGAATACCCCCTGGCGATCTGCATCAAATCCGATAGGACAATGTGAAAGATAATGTAGATTATAATCAACACCTTATCCCTGAGCGCAACCGGATAAAAGATGAAAATGCTCACCACGGTGATTATTGCGGAAGAAACTATGCTAAAAAATAAAATGGAGGAAACGACCTGACTCGACTTTTCCTGATCGTTGCGGTACTCTATCATAAACCGAAATGCCGCCGACTCCACGCGAATTGTTATGATTGGCATGAGTAGTGATACAACTGTATTGATCAAATCATATGTCCCGAACTCTGTTTTCGTCATAAAAGCTGTCAAGATTGGCAGCGTGATCAATGACGTAAGCTGTGGCAAAAAATTGCCCAGCGATAATATAATTGTATTTTTTACTAACTCTTTTTCTCTACCCATGAATTACTTCTTCCAATATATTGAAACAATTTGACTGTTGGACCTGTGATAACCCTTCTTGGATCTTCATTTTTTCGTTTTGAAAATTCTCTATCATCTGAACGGTATATTTAAGAATCTCAGCTTCATTGATGTTGTTTGCCCGAATGTCAAAAGCATAGGATTCCTGATTCATATACAATGCCAGTTCCCTGTATTTGACAGCCCAGCCCAAAATAATACATGGGACACAATTCTTATAAGAATGCACTGCACCGTGAAATCTCGACACAATCGCGAATTGAAACTTCCTGATAACAGCATCAAATTCAAGACACGAGAAATCATTCTCCAACAAATGCACCCGCTGATCGTCAGGAAATAACGCCTTAATCATCGTACATATTGTCAAGTCTTCCTTAGAGTGTCTCAATAAATACACTTCTACGGAACTGTTCAGCAATACCTCTATCACCTTGTGATACAATGATAGGAGCGCCTCCTTCTCCCCGTGCTGAAAACATTTCTTATTCGGCACAATCGCAACTGCATGGGGCAAAATATCAGGAATTTTGATGACAGGTTTTTTTGCGAATACTTTGTCAAAATCCAACTCTTTATTTTGCAGGACAAGATCGGGAGACTGCCTGACATTTTTAAGATGATAGTGCTCTTTTAACAACACCGCGCCTTCCTGTTCCCGCGCATAAACAACATTGGGATACGAAAGTAATTCTCGAATCTCCGCATGGAGTGCCTGTTGATCTTGTTTGTAATCAAACGGTCCAAAAGACTGTGGCATGAGTACCATTTTTACATGATACTTTTTTGCAAGGCGGATATTGTCAAGATACTCTTCTTGACCTTGTCGGTTCCACTGATCCCCAAGACTAAATCCGCTGATATCAATCATCAAATCAATCTGTGGGAGAAATTTTTTTAAGGTAAAATATCCTCCCTTTTTTTCAGGATATCGAATCACAATCTTGACAAAATCTGCCACTATAGAGATCAATAGTTCTCTAAATCCCTTCAATCCGCCCAGGGCAATTTGTTTTAGCCGATACTTATATTTGATAGTTTTAAATTGATAGTCATCAACATTTAAATCCTCTGCCGTCGCAAAAAAGATTTCACAATCAGGATAGCGCCGTCTCAGTTCACTTACCGTGACAAAAAGCATTGCCTGTGCGCCCTTATTTCTGAAATTCGCTCCCGTGATCATAAATTTTTTCATACAATTTCTTCCCTCACAATAGCGCTCGATACTTTAGATCAATCAAACGAGCTTTCAACAAAACCAACTTTCTATAGAACACCAAAACAGATAGCACTCTTTTCATTTTATTGATTCGGTTCGCTCTATAATCCCCATACAATCTACGATAAATTCCTGTCAGCTCAGTCTCTGCGCCATATTCTCTGCATTTTAACAGACTGGAATTTTGTAATGTCCTATCTAGTATTTGCTCCCGCAGTTTTTGATCTGGTTCATGAGCCAGCCAATGAACCAATATTTCCATACATCCTCTAAAATAAGATGCGTACTGGCTTTTCATCATTTTATCTGAGTCTGCTCCATACTTTATCATATAACTTTTCAGTACTTTCATAATCGCATCTTTTGTCTGAAAATACCGATCGATACTTTCTATATTCTTTATTCTTGCCTTTGTTGATGAAATTCCTGTATCATTATATCTATAATAATAAAACATTTTCTCTGTAAAAAATATTTTTTGGGCTCTGTCTAAAATCGGAAGGCTTTGCATTAAATCCGTTCCAAACTGCAAAAATGCATACTCTGAATAATCTGCATCCATGTCCACGCACTCCCTCTTGACAACCTTCAGCCATAAATTATTCAAGCTATTACAGGTTGGAAGCTTTTCCCACAGTACGCTCTTGGCTAGTCCATCCTTCCCAATAATCGTCCCCTCTGGAAAAATTATTTCAGAATCAACCGCGCTTACTTTATTGACCCACTTAAATCGATAGATCACCAAATCGCTCTGCGTCTGCGCAATGATCTCATCCACAGATTTCAATAAATCCTTGTGTATATAGTCATCTGAGTCAATAAATAGCAAATAATCCCCCCGTGATTTACTCAGTCCATACCTGCGCGCCATCAAAGATCCTTCATTTTTTCGGTGAAAAACTTGAAAACGTTCATCCTTTTGTACATATGCATCGCAAATTTTACTAGACCCTTCATCCGTTGACCCATCATCTACCAATATTACTTCCCAGTTGGAATAGCTCTGCGCTAAAACTGATTCCAGACATTCCTCCAAATACTTTTCGACATTATAAACGGCTATTATAATACTATATAATATCATCCTATCTCCTATAATCACTTTTTAAGATATATCGTCTCACCATCTTTTATTGTCTCCAAAACATGTATATTTTTAATCTCACTCTTATCAATTTCTAATGGAGACTGATCTAATATCACAAAGTCAGCTCTTTTCCCTTTTTCAATACTTCCTTTTGTATTTTCCTCAAAATACTGGAACGCGGCATTTATAGTTACTGCCTTCAACGCATCATATACATCAATCGATTGATCTTCACCTATCACATTCCCATTCCTGCTGATTCTATTCACTGCACACCATATTGAATGGAGCATGTCAGGTTTCGTCACTGGCGTATCTTGGTGAAAAGTAACCAATACCCCTCGATCTATCGCATCTTTAACCGGACTGATATGTTGTGCTCTCTTTTGCCCCAAATTTTTCATGTGAATATCACCCCAATACCAGACATGTCCCACAAATATAGATGCTATCATATGAAGCCGTCCCATCCTCTCTAGCTGATCGTTTCTGACAGTCTGGCAGTGAATCATAACTGGTCGGAGGTCTTCTTGACAATCCAATTCCCGAACCGCTTTCTCATAAGCACTTATAAACTGCTCACTTGCTGCATCTCCATTGCAATGTGCCAGTATCTGCCATGTTTGTTCTACTGCCTGTTTTATATAAGACTGAACATCACAATCCTTCAACCATGGGTATCCGCAATAATCTGCTTGCTCTCCTAAATAGGGTTCCGACAGCCACGCTGATCTGCCCTGCGGTGAACCGTCCAGCACCAATTTGCATCCCCCTATTCTAAATCTGTTGACATATGTGTTATACAATTTTTTGTTTTGTATGATATCCTCCATAGAAAGTGCGGACATAAAAGGATACGCAACCACATCCACCTTCAATGCTCCTTGTTCACTCATTTTCAACAAAAAATTGATATCCGACTCTGTAGACGCACCATCCTGAACCGTCGTAACACCATTTTCTATATAAATCTTCTGGATTTCTGACATCATTTGATGATAATCTATCTTCATTCTGGGAAAAAGAGCCTGCTGTACCAGATTCATGCCCGCTTCCTCTACATACCCGCTAGGTTCATCGCTCCCCTCTATCCGCCCTATCATTCCTCCTTGTGGATCAGATGACTTTTTATCCAATCCAGCTATCTTCAACGCTGCGGAATTAACGCATCCCATGTGAGCTGAAATATGAAGGATAAAGATCGGAAGCTTGTTGCTGACTTGATCTAATACATATTTATCAGGATGTTCACCCTCCTTCAAAAAGTTATGATCATATCCATACCCCAGAACAATACCTTCTTCTGTTATCTTATTTTTATCGATATAAGCTGTTAATGCAGCAATGATATCCGCAAACGACTCACAATCCGACAAGTCCGCCCACGCTGACATCTGCCCATTCATTACAAAATGACTATGTGTATCAATAAAAGAAGGGATTAAACAATTCCCATTTAGATCTCTTTTTACTGCTTGATCACTGGCAGCTTGTGATACCTCATCCAAGGTCCCAGTTTCAATAATCATGCCATCTCTGACCAAAACTGCTTCAGGAGCTTTTTTTAATTCTTCTACTGCCGTTTTCTCAGTCATTGTTATAATCTTACCATTATAAAATATCTGTTCCACAATTTTCCTCCCTCAAAATATTTTTATTTTCTCCAGCCATAGGTCCTTTTTCCCCATGTACCAGTCACTTTTAACAGGATTAAATACACGAGCGCACAACCGCCAAGTCCTAACATTGCGGACAACATTTCCATACTTCCTGATGCCAGCGCTAGAATAATTATGTATACTGGTGTACTCGCCAGCATCACCAAATTACACGCCCCTAATTCGACACTGGTAGCTGTATGAAAATCAGGGTCAACAATGCGAACTAACGCAATACCACTTGGAACTGTGCCTGTGCAGGTACCATACAATCCCAATGTCCTTTCAAAATCATTTATTCCACCAAAGCGTGCACCAAAGTAAAAACATACTAAAGCTGTAATAACTGTTATTGCAACAGACACTACCAAAATAACCCAAATCCAATCCTTTATGATACCGACTGATACTGCCATAAATGCACATACCACCAAATAGTCCGCAGTCCACCCCGTTATTTTACTTTGTAAAGTATTTTCCTGTAGAAAATCCAAATGTAATCTTTTCATGAGCCATTTGACGATGTAGGCTGCATACATACCATTCATAAACATCATTCCACTCATCGATGTCCCCAGAAAACCGGGAATATACGCTAAAATTCTAGCAATCCCCACTGCAAGAACGTAACATACTCCGATCAATGCAAAATGAAAGGCAAGCGTTTCTATATTGCTGTTGCAGGTAGTATCCTTTACCATATACTCTTTCTGCTCTTCTCTTACAAGATATCCTTTTAATATAGATTCATCTAGTTTACCACAATTCTTCGCTATGCCCCTTTCTATACCGAACTTTGCGGCTGGTATTCCAACCAGAAAAGCGGCGATAAACCCGATCACAGAAAAGGCTATGGCAACCGTAGATGCATGACTCCATCCATACTGTTCAAAAATTGCACCATATGCCGCGGATTGACCTGGTCCCTGACAAAAGGCAAACTGTATCAACATTCCATAGATCGCATTCATATTACTGCTCTTCTCGAAGATGCTGACAATCAGCGTTGCAATCAACGGAGTCACTGCATAAAGCAGACACCAGACTAACCCTAAACCTACCGTTCCTCTCATCACCTCTTTTGCAGTACCGCTTTCTTTAGGAGTGCTTGTTAAACTGATTGAGATAAAGGATATTGTAAACAAATGATTCACGATTGTTGTATACATTTCAGGATTTGTCCCTATATCAACGCCCATGCCAGAGACAACGTTCATAAACAAAATGCCTGCTATACCGCCTAAGACGCTCGACGGTATCAACATTTTACGAAAAAAAGAAACCTTAGCACGCAAAAGCATGCCAAGACATAACATCACACTAGCCAAACCGAATGCCATCATAAAACTCATCATACTCTCCTCTTGTGCGAACTCTTTTTTTCAACAGGAAGTTTTATCCATCTTCCCATTTGCTCCCCAAACGTTTTCGGCGTAAACCTGCCAAAACCACTCTCGTGATAAAAGGTAAGCTCTCCAAAATAGATTTTATCTCCAACCAGATAGAAATCTGTTCGGATATGAGGAATGCCTTCGGATAGCCTTTTTGCCAACTCCAGCAGTTCGCTTAGCTTTTGTGGACGTTCTATTACAACCTGAGGATTATTCGAATCATTTATATAAACATCCAAAAATTCCCAATTCGTATTATAATAATTGTGTCGATGATTTTTAAAGCGGTCAAAATCAACTTGAATAATTTTGGGCTGCCCGTCAAAATTAAATATTTTGTAATCTTTTAGTTCCGTACTTGACTCATCAACCATATATTTTTCTGCAATAATCCTAGGCTGAACGTTTTTATAGGGCCATTCACGGCCACCATAAAAAAAATTCCCTCTCAGTGCTCTTTTAAATTTTTTTCGAACACGATTTATATCAAATTCATTCTTGTCCTTACAGATTGCCACACTTCCCGAATCATGTGTACACTTTAATACAAACTGATCTGGCAGTTTCGCAAAATCAATATCCTCAAACCTTTCCCATGGCCCCCCAACAAGCTGTATCAGATATTCTTCTCCTATTGTCTCCTTAATATATTGGCGAACCTCATACTTGTCCACCATTTTAGTATACGCTGGATTCCTGTCATACAGTTTCAGCCATTGCAATTTTTCATTATATGTCTTTGGATTGTTTAAATTCAGTTTTTTTCCAGTTACCTTTCTGTACATAAACTTCAAATATACTGTATCTGGTATACACCGAATGACAACATCTGTAATCCACATAATACGATCCTCTCAAACAATTTAATAATATATTTCATGAGAGAACAAAACTACTAATAAAGCAATGACTATATAGCAGCTCCATCCTACTACCATTCTCCAAATATCGTTTTACTCTTTTTTAACGTCTTGTTCTGCACAAATCTCGCCCTGTTTTTCCTCTGCGCTGTGCACGATATCACTCATCATATACATTTCCCGGGCAAAGTATATCGGTCTGTTCTTGACTTCCATATAAATCCTTGCCATATACTCTCCAATCATGCCCAGTATGGTGATAATAACTCCGCCCAGAAACAACATCAGGATCATAATCGAGGCGTAGCCTGTCCTGGCAGATGAAACTCTTGACGCGCCGATAAAGACATAAATCGCAAAAAGAAAGGCCAAAAAAACAATGACCATTCCCAGATAGACGACTCCTCGAAGCGGTGTTGTCGCAAAGGCAAAAAAGCCGCTGACTGCGTATTTAAACAACCCCAAAATATTCCACTTTGTCGTTCCCGCCACACGCTCTACATTCTCGTACTCAATCCATTTATTTTTGAATCCTACCCATGCGTAGATTCCCTTTGTAAAACGCTCCTTTTCTGACATGGAGACAATGGCCTCCACCACACTGCGCTTCATCAAGCGGTAATCTGTACTTCCGGGTACAAGATCGATCACCGTGATATGATTGATCACATGGTAGAACGTTCTCGAGAGCAGGCTCCGAAATACTGGCTCCCCTTTTCTGGACACACGCCTAGCAGAAGCGCAGTCGTAGCCCTCCTTCTCCAACGCGTCAAGCATCTCTATCAAGAGTTCGGGCGGATGCTGCAAATCCGCGTCCAACACGGCGACGTAGTCCCCTGTACTTCTGGCTAAACCGGCATAGAGTGCTGACTCTTTGCCAAAGTTTCGCGAGAGCGAAATGTACTGGACTGTACCCTGATCTGCTTCCAGCAGGACCTTCTTGATTTCATCCATCGTATGATCCCTGCTTCCATCATCGACGTACGTGATGACAAAACGCTTCTCTGGAATTTGCGCAAAGACTTCTTTTATTTTATTATAAAATAGTGCCACGCACTTTTCTTCATTGTAGCAGGGCACAATCAATTCAATCGTTTTCATCGCATTTTTCCTATTTTTTACAATTACTACTAATGACTATACACCGTTATGCGGCTGTCGTCAAAGAGATTTTCACCAAGCAGTCCGATATCGGTATACCGCATGCCTAATTTCCACACAACATATGGCAGCGAGAGTTGATCCCGACAGCTTTTGGAATGCACAAATTCCTGCCACCAGTGCTCAAGCAGCTCTGCCGACAGTGTGTTTGTCAGATCTGTCGCAATGATGGTACACTCATACAATCCGAAATTTTGGGGAAAGCCTGCCTTTTCATAACTGTGCATCTGGCGCTCGATCGCTTCCCTGCTGCCCTTTCTCCTGCTGATACAGACATTTGCTTCGACATAGGCGCACTGGCGCTGACTGTGTGCAAAGATCGCGGTTCCGGTCTTTGCTTTTGTCTGTAGCAAGTACGTCCCCAGGAAGGATTGTATCCCTATATTCCCATCCACATAGACCGCATAGTCCGCATCTGGAAACAGTTCTTTGGGGTGCATCTTGATATAGCGGTTTGAGAGGGTCCTGTCATATTCCTTCGCAATATGCGCTGGAATCTGTCTGAACGCCCACTTGGTATTCTCTGCCTTCTGGATTCTGGCTGCGTTCTCTGTAAAGCAGATGTACTCTACATTGTCGAACGAGAGCAATGGCTCCTTCAAGGCATCATATCCCCCCGTAATACAAGTATAGACAACTATTTTCTTATCCCTTAGACGCTGATAACTCGCATAGGTACTGACTTTATGAGAGACAGCAGTTCTTCTTCTTTTCTGAAATTTACGGAACTTTTTATTGGCAATCTTAAAGCGGACTGCATCCACCAAAAACTGTACGTCCAGTTTTTTGATCACGCGCAGCAGATTGTTGACCTGCTGCCCTCTGAGATAATCTGCGCCATAGTAGAGGCTGTTAAACTCAGCATTCCTGTGCTCAATGCTCTCAAAAAAATCTTCCGTGTAATCCATCAATCCTACAGCTCCCTTCCTCTGCCGCTAAATCAGCACCATCAATCCAATATTTCTAAGTATGCCCGACTTCCACATATGATATCTGACAATATGATACCGTCTCATCACAAAATTCTGCTGCGGCAATGTCGCAAATGCTTTGATCACGCTGCGCGGACTAGATGGAATTTGATTCCGATAAAGTTTCAAAAATTCCGCTGCCTGCGGTGTGGTTTTCATGACAATCTGTCTTTGTCCCCCAAGATTCGAGAATTTATTTTTTATGTCCTTTTTGTATTCTATGCTGCCCTGGAGATTATCTGTATGCTGTCTATAGCGCATGGTTGGTTCATCAATATATTTTATCCTGCCAAACACTGCCGCGATCAGCGCCAGCCAGCTATCATGCATGACCGCTGTTTGCGGAAGTCTGTCAAGCATCCCTGCCATAGATCTATTGATCATGACCGTGCAGCCCTGAACTTTATTTTCCATGAGCAGATGCGGCAGATCAAGCTTCTTGATATGATAATGGTTCATTTTTCGAAAAGACGGATTTAACACCTTCATCGTATCATCCACCACTGTCACATCGGTACAGACCAGCAGCGGCATATTGTTTCCATATGCACTGATCAACTCCCGCATACCATTCCATGTTTTACGGATCTTATCGGTATTCCAAAGATCGTCCTGGTCACACAGCATAATAAGATCGTGCTCATTCATCTGAGCTCCTACCTCATAAATGCCTTTGAGGAAATTTAAGACCACTCCTTGTTTCTTCTGGTTGACTTTATAGTATATTTGACCAGAGTACTTCTCTTGATACTTCTCAATGATTTCTATGGTATGGTCTGTTGACTGGTCATCAAATATCATGAGTCTCCAATCCTTCACCGAACTGTCCACAATGGATTGTATCTGTTCGCTTATATATCGTTCCCCGTTATAAGTACACATTATGATATTTATCATATACACATCTCCCAAACCAGCGCACGAACAACTTGTAATTCAAGACAACTAACACTGCACCATACACCTGTCATCTTGATTTTATGCAATATCTGATCTTCGATACACACTCAAACCACACTCTGCACACAATCATGCAAAAGAGGACCTTGTTCAGCCGAAATAATCTGATGCATAGATCTGGCACGAGGGGCTTTTTCACTTTCAACATCCTGTAACTGTCATAATATTTGCCAAACAGTCCCTCCATCTCGTCAAGCAGCTTTTTCTCTTTTTTGTGATACCACCACACCAGATACCAATTTTTGGAAAAGACTAACAGATAATTCTGTAAAACCTTCATATAGGCTTTTGGCGCATACGGCTCTCTCACTCTCGCAATGACAACATCCGCTGTTCTAGCCGTCTCTAAGTTAAATTCAAGTGCATGGGGACTCATCGATACACTGCCAAAATCCACGCGGTGAATGTAAGCATATTGGTTCAATATTTTCATTCTTCTGCATTGCTTGACCAGTGCAGACGTCAACAGTACATCCTCAAAATAGACCAAAGGAAATGTTTTCTCATACTTGCTGATTTCAATCTGTTCAAACAACGTCTTTCTATAAATCTTGCCCCACAGACATTCTGGTACTTCATACTGACCAAAAGAACCGAGCATATTCACTGCCCGGTCATGGGATAGTTCACAAACCTTCGTATGCGGCATATCCTCCCATACATACTGTTCAAAATCTTTATTTAAAATATTTTTGTATCTGGCTGCAACAATGTCCACAGATTCATCTGCATAAGCCATCAAGTGCGCAATCGCACGGGGATTCATACCGTCATCATGATCCATAAAACAAATCCATTCACCTGTCGCCTGCTTGAATCCTGTCTCACGGCTTTTGGACAAGCCACAGTTTTGCTTGTGATGAATCACTTTGATTCTGTCATCGTCTGCCGCATATGCTTCACAGATTGCCAGCGAAGTATCCGACGAGGCATCATCCACCAGTATAATCTCCAAATCACGATATGTCTGTCCGATTATCGAATCCACACACTGTCTGATGTATTTCTCATCGTTGTAGACCGGAATGATGACACTCACTTTACGTCTTTGATTCTCAGCCATATGAATAATTACCCTTGTCTTTCTTGAACACTTTCCGAAGCACTTCCACTGCGGTGACGATCAACACATAATACGTATACATAAAATGAAGCAAAAACGAACAATCCTTGTTGTGGCGTGCCATCCTGACAGCATCCACAGCAGGGAAAACAATGGATAAGGCATACAGTACAAACACCCATTTTCTCCTGCTATAGCTTGTGTCACACTCAGCCTTTGCAGCATATCCAAGTGCGTTTGTCCCATTCAGATTAAAGTGAATCTTAAATCGGACCTTTCTCAGATATGTTTTCAGATCTGCTTTGGAATAATGATAGATATTATCGTCTGGAATACATCCCGCCAGCCCTGTCTGATCAATGATCTTTTGCGTCGAAAGATTCACATATTCCTGACTGTCATATCGTTCTTTGAACCATTCTCTATACTTTTTGATATGAAACGCCGTACATCCTCCGTCGCCAATCGGATACGGATCTCCCTTCTGATAACGATAGACATTGCCATATTTACTTTTGCGAAGTAAATATCGTTTGTTCTGAGAAACGATAGAGCCGCGAAGATTATATACAATATAGCTGAATGGATCTCCACAATAGTTTAGATAAGCACAGCTAATACCACACTTCTTCCCTGCCAGAAGCTTGTCTGACAAAAGACAATAAACATCAGGATTTTTCTCTATAAACCTTTTCTTCCGCATAAGCTGACTGTCCGTCACATAGACTTCGTCTGAATCCTGCTTAATAATCCATGTCCCTTTTGCATACTGATATCCCAGCCTCTTTGCTGCCTCTGGAACACGTTCCTCATTTGGTATAATCACTGCGCCAAATCGCTCTGCGATCTCTATTGTCCGGTCCGTCGAGCCGCCATCAATGACCAAGATCTCTATCTGATTCTGATCAAATTTCTGGTCTCTGATCGATTTTAATGCTTTTTCAATCGTTCTCTCAGAATTATAAGTCGGCATGACGATTGTGAAAAAAATTTCTTTTTCCATCATAGGATTCCCCTTTACAGTCTGCTCAATACCTCACAAATCCTTTTGCTGGGGCTGTATTTTCCCAGCAGACATTCCTTTTGATAGTTGTGATACTGCGCTACAAACTTCCTCATATTTTCAATCTTTCCAGCGTACATCACTGCATTTTCACCGATGCCCTCCTGCCGTTCTGTCGTCTTTCGCATAATCAAGCAGGGTTTTCCCATATAATGCAGCTCTTCCTGATTGCTGCCGCCATCTGTAATTACATACTGTGCTCCGTCAAGCAGCTTCATAAAATCAAAGTAGTCCACACGCGACAGCAGTAAGAAATGTTCATCTGCTCTCAACTCTTCCAGAAGATTCAACTCTCTAAGCTTATTTTCCGTAATTTTGTGAAGGATGAGCACACACTTTCTCTGCCTTGAAAACTGTTTTACCTGCGAGAGTACCTGCACAAAAAACTCTTTATTCATCAAATTTTCCTGTCGGTGCATGACAAAGACAAAATAATCTTCCCCCTGTATCCTTTGCACTTCCTCTGTCATCACCTCCACTGTCCGCGAAAATGACAGGCTGTCCAGAATCGTATTATATTTCGTATTGATCACTTTTCCTTTTGCCTTTTCAAGATTTTTTGCCGGCAGATTTCCCGGCGCAAAATGTACACTCGTCAATCTGCTTGTGATCAGGCGGTCAATCTCCTCTGGAAACGGATTGAGCAGATTGTGTGAGCGCAGCCCTGCCTCCACATGGCAGACACGCATCCGCAGCTTCTTGGCGATAAATGCCCCCATCATTGTAGACACTGTATCTCCATGTACGACCAGACTCGCACCGGTCAATGCCTCCGCGCCAAATTGCTCTCGGATGATCTTGGGTGCCTTTTTCTTGACTGCCAGAAACCATCTCAACAAGCCGACAGCGCTTTTCTGAATCGATTCTTCCTTTGATAACTCAACATATTTTCCGTTTAACTGTATAAAATCTAATATCCGGCTTTTATGCAGATCATTTTGGCCAGATGCAATCAAATGGCATTGATTCCCTGCCTTCTGACACGCTATGATCACAGGAAATACCTTGATGAGTTCTGCCTCCGTGCCTATAAAAAAATATATTTTTTTCTGCGTCTCTGTCATATAATGTTACATACTCCTTCCCCAGTCTCGATGTCTAATTTGATTTCATAATATTTCTCCTGCCCTAACCCACTATACGAGATTATAATAATAATCGCTGCAATACCACTGCATTGAGCACACTCCTATTCAATGTGTTTCCATAGCGGCGCAGACGCACAAACAGCGTGGCTCCCCTTTTACTATATACTATTTTACCAGAAATATCCATATAAATTTCTACTTATCCAATTCTTCCGCGCTGCCGTATAATGTCATATTGCCAAATACCGGGCGTCCCTGCTGGTACACACTGCCATTTTCATGGGACCAGATCTCACATTGAAGCTCCGCTCTCATTATAGCAAGCAGCGATGCCGCCAAAAGCTCTCCATCTCTGATAAAACAGCTCTTACTGCTGCCCGCCGGCGCGGTAAATGTGACCATATGATACACTCCTGTCTCATTAATCCACTCCGAAGCGATCGCAACACGCTCACGAAAATAATAACTTAAAAAAGCCGTCTCCTCCTCAAAACAATTATACGAATAATTCAGCCTGTCCAGATTGTTCTGCCAGCGCGCCGAATCCATCTCGATTGACATAGAAAGCCTGTCAGATGTCTCCTCAAAAAAAGTTTGCAGGACATTTTCTAACAGCGGTAAAAAGCGTTCACGATACAGCTCGCGCACCCTGTTTCGAAAGTATTTATTCTGATACAATGCCTCACAGGGACCATTCCAATATCCGTTCACATTCACGAGGACATTTCTCTCCTCATTGCCAAACGCTCTGTCATAGTCCCACACAGGACCTGCGTATAGTTTTCCGCCTTGATGCGCAGGAAGTTTGTAATAAAAAGTACTGTAGGCATTGGCATCAACATCATTTGCAATCAAATCAATCAGATACATGACTGCAAAGGAATCCATGTCAATGATCTCTGCAAGCTGTCTGTACTCCTTCTCTGTCGCACATTCTGAAATCTGTGTCTCAACCTGCTTCATATAATCTCGAATATAAGAAATCTGCGCCTTTGAGATCTCCTTTGGCCATCGGATCTCATATCTGCCAGAATCCGATACAAAATAACTGTCCTCCTCCGACATACGCAGCAAATCTGATGAGACCAGTACATTTTGTGTTTCAATTAAGTAACCGCCGCTGGTATCCTCCTCCTGAGTATTATAATACCGTATGTCCTCCTCCTCAATTACCTGCTCTTTTTTATTGTCGGCTGTATACGCTGCTGCATTGTCTGCAAGTTCAATGCGGTTTACACCCGCCTCAATTTTCTCACAGATCAAATAATTTCCCGCATACTCTCCATTGAAATAGACATCTGCAAACACACTTTCAACAGCAAAGTCTGATGTCATGCCCTGAAACATGGTATAAGCCAGCTTATTTCTCATATAAGACTTGTCATAGGCATTTGCCTGAAAAATCCAATGCAAAGCACTCCCCATGCCCAACAAGTCCTCCGACTCACAAAAATCAACCTGATAGGTCTTTTTGGGCACACTAAGGCTGGTAAAACCATGTAATTTGACTTTCTCAAGTGCTGCGTCACAATCAATCCCGCCCAAATCATTCACACACACAAGATGTCCCGGTTCATAATTCCCCTTAATGTCATTGATGTAATCCATGGAATGATTTGCGGTTGTAATAAATATAGAAGGAAGTTTTTCCGACTGCATAACACGCAGCTCATAGTGTTCTTTTGTGCCATCTTCTCTTGTGAGCGTCAGGATACTTGCCTCTGCACTCTCCATATTAAATGCAGTTCCTGATGGAATATTATGCTCCTCAAGCGCCAGCCTAAACTGTTGTTCATCATAATGCAGCACCATGGAATCCAGCTTACAATATGACGGGAGAAAAAAATATGCCTTCTTCCCTGTGACAAATAATTTTATCTTCTGTACCTTTGCATCTCCTTCGCCGGCTGCTTCCGCAAAGATTTCCAAAAAACACTCCTGTTCTGTTGTGTTGTCTGTCTCGTTACCATTCTCACTTTCCGAGCCGCTGCTGCCTTCCTCCACAAGCAGCGCTGTCTCGCGCACTTCCTCCATACTTTCCCGGTTCACATACCAGTACATGCCGCAATAGAGCACTACCAGCAGCGCCAGTCCCCATATAATAATATTACACTTACCTTTCATGATGCCGCCCCACCTGAATATTCAAAAAATTCGTCCATAAATGCCAGCCGGTCTATCACATACTCCTCAAACAATCCATAATAATAGCCAAAGGCATCATCGTCCACACAGCGCGCCGCCAGACCGCTTTCTATTAAATAGCGCTTATATGAAGCAAGCTGCGTGCGCACAGACTCATCGCCCAGCGAAGTGATGCGAAGCTGGTGCCAGTCCTGCGCACTATACCGCAATATCTCTGTTTCCTGACGCCCTTTGGCAGCCTCAATATCTTCTAACGCAATGAGCATACGGCTTGTTTCATTGTTGTGCCCGCCGCCCTCCCATGTCAAATAATGAAGTCTCTTCTCGAAGCCGCCAAATGCATGTTTTAGTTTATCTGGCACCAGCAGGCATCCTTTCTCTCCATTGTCCTGCATTTTTTCAATGACCACATAATCCTCCGTACAATTCTTGTAGGCATATGCAGCCTGTAAAAACAGATAATATCTGCTCAGGCTTCTGTCCGTAACGAACGAAAAAATTGTCTGCGCCTCTTCGAATGTCAGTTCTTCCCTACTTACAATGCGCTCCTCGCCAGCGAGCGAAAGCATTGATCGGCTCCACTTGGGTGCTAACAGATAAAGCCCTTTATAGACGTTATTTTCAATTACTTCAACAAATTCATATTTTCGGACAAGAGCAGTACCAGCATTCATGGTATTCCAGAGATCGGCTGCAAACTTTGCTCTGGCAAGGCTTCTGTCGGACTTTGACACCTCGTAAAGTTTCCATGTTTTATTTTTGCCGATGCCCAGAAAGGACAGCTTCTTTTCTTCTGTGTAGTCTTTTTTTGTTAATTTAACCGAATAAGTGCCAGCGTTGGCATTATATTTTACATAGGCATGAGAGGATTTAATGCTCACGCCATTCACATCCTCATCCTCTGGGTCAAATAAAACAATCCCGCCTTTTTGATAGTCACTTTTTAACACGCTGCTGCTGTTGACAGACAAAACGGGTACTCCTGTAAATATCATTCCGCATATTGTATACTCCTGCCCGCATATTATCCAGATCTGAAATCTGTGCCCTGCATGCATAGCACCTTCTACGTCGCCGACATACGCATCTTTCTCTATGCATAGACTGACCGTGCTGTCAGGCGCTTCAAACAGCGATGAGGTCCCTTCCGCATGAACTGGCTGGCTCACATAAAAGGTATGGCTCTTTTTATCATATGCCGCCTTCTGCCCCTGCACTGTCAAAAAACCCTCCACGCTCTCTGGCTCCTCAATGTACCGCATTCCGGCTGTCCGCTCTTCAAGTGTTTCCACAGATACAATGTCCAGACCGCAAAATTGGGAGGACTCTCCCAATCTGCACAAAAAATAGATAATGCCAGACAGCAGAAACAAAACACATAGCCAGAACTGTTTCCTGTATGTCTTGAACAGTCTCATCCAATATGCTCTCCCATCTCCAAAAGCCAGTTGACACTCACCACGCCGTCTGTCTGGCGAAGTGTGTCGATCACATTGCTGTCAATCTCTCCCTTCGCCGCCACTTCCACAATCATCTCACTGTGTCCGGCACTAAAATTTGCCGCCTTCAGCACCGCTTTTTTGTATCTGCTGCCCACAGTCTGCAAAATTTCATCTGTACAGAGCTGCTGCCCGCCGCGTATGATGATCAAATATTTTTTTCCTGCATGGTAATATATACTTGCGGATACAAGCACCACCGCAATCACAAGCGCAGACAAAAAAGCAAGTTTAAACATCTGCGCGCCCACGCACAGTCCCTCGACAATTGACCAGAATATATAAACCGTATCCTGCGGGTCCTTGATCGCCGTCCGAAACCTGACAATAGAAAGCGCACCGACCATTCCGAGCGATATCGCAATATTGCTGCTGATCATCAACATAATGACTGCCGCAATGAGCAGCATGACGACATTTCCTGCATTGAACTTCGCATTATAACTCACACCTGCATAGGTGATGCGGTATGTAGCGAAAATAATTGCGCCCAGCAAAATTCCCATTCCGAGCACAAACAGAATCCTGTTTGCATCCAAAGATGCATTGTTCACTGAAAACCAGTCTAAGATATCACTTTTGGTCATCTCTTTATCCTCCGTAAAAATTTCCTCTCTGCTATGTAGGCCGTCTCAAAACTATAGTATATAATGTGCTCCGAATGGTCTGCCCATTCCGTATTTGCTGACTGAAACGTTTGTCAGATTATACTTCCCAAGAATACGCTTAACAGATTCCAGCAGCACACCGCTGAATTTTACCTCCAGAATGACCTGCTGTGCCAGCACTGGTACAAACGGTATCTCCTCACTGAAAATATCAAAATAGCACTCACAGCTTTTCACATTTTTGTCAAACGTGATTCTCGTGTTGAATGCCTCGTACATATACGCTCTGCGCTCGTATTCCACGACTGCCGCCGGCTGGTATGCCCCAAGAGTCATCAATCCAAAAAGCCTGTGTGCCACAGGCTCCTCATAGTCCAAAAGTCCAGCATACTCCCCGCTGATAAACGCTTGGGCATGTTCCCTGTCCACCAGCAGACTGTCTTTTTTCTGACAAGCTCCTGCCTTTTCTTTGATCTCAAATTTTGCAGACGCCTGCGCTGGCGAATAAACTCTCAATCGAATCTTGCGGCGGTTTTCCATTCCGTCATACTTTTGCGAGAAGTCCTTATTCCTGAGCGAATCAAAATACAGACTTCTGACCGTATAATACCCTTTTTGGGAGTAGCTGTCTGTGTCAAGCATACAATCCAGTTCTGTCTGTAACTTCACTGCCTGATCACAGCGCATCAGAAACTTGAGTTCCCTTCGCGATACAGAAAGCATTTATTCACCCCGCTCTACATATTCTGGCGCAGAATCAGCTCTGCCAGTCCGGCAATGGCAGTCAACGCGATTGCTGCATCAACTATTTGGTGTGGTACACGGTTCGACAGCCATGCTCTCATCTGATCTGCCATAAATCCCAACGTCGCCGCTGAGCAGACAATGATAATAATCCCCATGCGATTCCAGTACACCAGACTGATACCCATATACTCTAAAACCAGATGAAATCCGCCAATCACAGAGATCAGAATCACAACCACATTCAGCCACGCCAGCCACTGAATGCGCTTGTCCTTCTTTTTCCCAAAAAATAACACAAAAAGCCCATACAGAAACGCCGCTGAGATCAGCATTCCCTGCGAATTCAAGCCGCACTCCCCATGTACGGAGAAAGATATATCATACTCATACCGGATATTCCAAAGTCGGTCCGACACATGATAACGAAGCGGCAGAATCATATCGAGTACACGGAGTCCCTCCTCCCTTGCAAGACGAATATTCTCCGCAGCATCTGCCTGCTCAAACATTCCCGCAGCAACCCCTGCAAACAATATAAAAAACAGCAAAACCGCAGCGTAAATCCCTGCTGTACGATAGAGTCTCCTTTCATTGCGGTGCACTGTCAGCACGAGCAACAGCAACAACAGCATCACTGCAAGACGCCAGTCTATAAACGGGGCTGCCGCCATCCATACCGCTGTGCTGACCTGAAGTTTTGCGTTATTCTCTAGGAAAAAAATCTGGTATAGAAGCCCTAAAAATACAGGCACCAGAAAAAAAGAAGATGTGATAATCTGTCCTTCTCCCCTGTCAATATGGAACGGGACAAACGAGAGAAGTACGGATATAAACAGTGCTGTCTTACCAGACATGCCCATGATCTTCATGCACCAGTACGATGCTCCTGATATCATGAAAAAGGTCATTACATAATACAGATTAATGCCAAGAATGGCATCTCCGAAAAGCCTGCCAAGCATAAAAATCACTAGATTTTGCAGGTTGAAGCCAAAGAATGCTGTCTGCTGTCCGCCCGTCTCCGCAATCCCGCGGACAAAGTCATCCACCGCCTTATTGGCATCGTACACCCACAATTCTCTCAGTTCAAACTGGTGCAGGATATAATAGCCCATAAACGCAGCCGCTGTCAGAAGCATCACCGCAGCATATTGTGTCATTCTATTTTTCAGTTCACTTCTCATATAGCATCCCCATGTCTTTCTATGTTGCAGTATTCCTGACGGCACCTGTCACGAGAGCTTGAAAAAATACCGCCTGCCCCCGTCACTGACCACCGGTGCACCCAGACTCTCCTCAAGTTTAGCAAGATGGATCTCATATGCGGCATCGCTGTAGAGCAGCGTATCCATATAAATCCCGTCAAAGCCTCTTTCTCTGGCTGCCGCAATAAATTCATCCGTTTTCTCGGCAATATCCTCTTTATATCTCCAGTTTCCGCTATAACTCCATATGGTCTTTTCCGATACGATTGCTGGAATTGCATTATCATATGCCAGCCCTGCGTCCATTAGTTCACCAACACGAATATCAGCGGTCCTAAACGGCAATTGCAAGACCATATCTCCCTCGTCTAGCTGGTCTTCAATTGCCCCAACCAGCGCATGCCACTCATCGTACTCCTGCTTGCGCACTGCGTACTCCTCTATACCATAGCCTTTGTTATAGATAAAATCTGTCGGGATGGACATACTCACAAGCAGCATCACCCCACACACGGCCACTGCTGTACATGCCCTTTTTGCCGTTTTATATTTCATATTACAAATCTTTTTTATAGTCCTCTCGACCAAAATCCCAAAAGAAACAATGGAAAAACAGGCGATATAGACACAAATCCGGTTATAATTCCGAATACCTGTCGTCACAAATACAGCGATGAGCGACGCTGCGCCCCCCTTCACTGCAACCAGTGTCATAAAACAATTGCACAGTCCGCACAGATGAAGTACTTCGTCCTTCTTCTTGTCATCATACTGAAACAGTGCCAGTATAGAATAAATAAATCCAATCCCCGAGAGCACGCCCAGCATCGTAAAATCACCGCCGTCAAGGTCCACCATCACCGCAAGTCCTTCATTTAATCCTTTCCAGACCGTGTTTACTACAGGCAAAATCAGGTATCCGACATTCAGCGCCCCCATCTCCACAGCCAAATACGTCCTGCCGTCATACTCCCCAATAAAGGAGCTGAAGCGCTTGAGCAGCATATACCCGCCAAACAACAATATTACAGCAAACACCAGCATCACATACACTGTCTTTATCGTGATGCAGCTATACCATTTTTTATACACCAACATCCCCAGCATGCATAACACTGCACCAACTATGATACAGAGCGGATAATAAAAGCCCGAATCCCACAGTGCTGTATTTCCTATAATCTTTCGCAGAATATCTGGCATAGTGTAGACAGCGATGCCAAACACCACTGCCACATAGGAGACCAGAACCAGCATGATGTTCTCCACATTTTTCAGCCGAAGCAGACTGTACAGTCCAGCCAGTGCTAGAATAATCAACGCAAAAAATGCATAGTATGCCGAGTTTAATCCCAGATACAGCATCACAGCAATGATAAATACTGTATCTTTCAATGTCTTTGGCTTCTCGCTCATCAGCATAATCATAATCCAGCAAAACAACGGAATATAAAAACACCATGCATAAATTAACAACACAGTATTAGACGCAAACACAAAAAACGGAAGCGCTGAGTAGCAGATGCCCAGCACCATCGACAAAGATGCCCTTATCCCCGCCTGCATGCAAAGCCAATAGGCGCTAAGCGCAAGCAGCACGCCATTTAAGATTGCCGCCACATTGACTCCCGCCTCAACACTGCCAGTCAGTCTCCAGACCAGCCCAATAAAAGGAATCGGCATACTTGAGTCACCCATGGCAGACATATATTTTGAAGCATATGGCGCCGCATACAGCACATTCCTATGAACATTTCCGCCGCGTACATAGTTGGCCGCCTCGAGCAGCACGCCGCCAGAGTCACTCCTGTAGCCTGAAATTGGCACCCGCAAATCTGTCCCCCACAAGTGATAATATGACATTGTGAGCAGAAAACTAAGCAGCATTGTCAACAGCCCAAATATGACTTTTTTGTGTTTTCGAGCTTTATATATCTTCATTGGCAAATCTCACCACCTCATACCCTGTTTTTCCTTACTGTTCAATGCTTTTTTCATTCGGTTTTTCCGTTCTCGGAGATTCATGAAAAAAGCTGCCATCTCATCAAAGCCAAACAGACTTTGAAGCACGCTTACTTTAAAGAATCTGTGCTCTGGCAGCAGCACGTCACTCTTTTCAAAAGATACAGCCTGATATATGCCTCTAAGCCAGTCTGCCTCCCGGCTGCTAAACTGGTCTAAAGCAAAATACCTGCCGCCATCTCTCAGCGACTTATATGATATCTTCTCGTACAAGCCCGGATACCGGCTGTCTGTGTAGGTTCCATACGTCTCAAACTCACTAAAACCACTGTGGGGAAGCATATCTTTGTCTACAGCATACAAAATTGCCTCATAAAATTTTTCCCCCTCAGACATATTCTGCCTTTCAATCTCCCTGATCATTTCTTTCATGATATCACTGCGAATCAGCATATGCTCCGAAATAAATGATTGGCGCACCCGCTTGCCCATCCCCGGCAGAATTCTGCCCATCGTATTAAAATATGACGGATAATGCTCCTCCTTCATATGAAATACCGGACGCCCCTGATGTATCATTTCAATCGGAACCAACGGCACCGTATCGCTGTCCCATACCATATAATACTCATCCTCACAGATATAGGCATACATCATCTTGAGAAATTGCTGCAAATACCAACCAGCACGCCGCACAGCATCCTCCCGAATGGCTTTGGGTGCTGCCCTGCACATGATATCCCGAACTGTCCCGATTTCCAGCAGCTCATTTTCATCTATAAACCGAATTTTACCATCTGTGTTGTTCATTTTTTCAAGATGCTTTTGAACCTCTGTGTTTCCTATAATAATCAGTTGTTTGATAGGCAGGAATTGAAACCAGCTCCCACTGTTTATCATGACAGTATCCATATCTTTTAATGCAAGCGGCATTATTACATCATATATCTGGCTATCCATTTTTCACATACAAATTCCTTATATACAATTTATATCTAAATTTTCTATATCATCAAATGAACTAAACTGCACTTTAGTATCTACAGTTCTTTTACAAATGTTCTGTTAAGCCCATACTGCGTACCGAAGCCTTCCTTGAACTCTGCCAGTTTTTTGTTTAGCACAGTGCCATGCTCCTCAGTACTTGTCCCAAATGAAAAATACCGGAAACCGCGCTCCCGCGCTGTCCGAATCAGGTTCGTATCCAAGAAATTCATGGGATACATCTTTAAGCAGTTCTGGTCTGCCGCGAGATACTGTGTATGAAAAACTTGTCTGCCAAACAAAAATACCATGCTGCCTGCAATCATCTGTTCTTCTTTGTACACCCCATAAAATTCCACGATATCAGACAGGCGCGACTCCTTAAATTCCAGCAGTTCCTCTAAGGAATGCACTGGTTCTGCGCCGAACTTCTCCAGATTACTGCACAAAACCGCATAAAACGCTGCAATCTGCTGCCGCTCTTCGAGTTTTAAAAAAGTCAGGCCATTTTTGAGGGAATACTTGTAATCACGCCTTCTGCCCGATGTAAAATTCGATGCAATATCCTCATCGTAAGACACAAAATCAATATAACAACTCAGCTCATCATAGGAAGCATAGCCCCTCTGAAACAGAAAGTAATAGAGTAAATTCCCGTTTTGTCTGGCAAAAATATCACTGGTAATCTTCAGGCGCACCTCCTGATATCCTTGTTTTCGCAGTTCAGCCTCCAAGATGGTCATCACCGCACCGACATGCTCAATATCATAAAACAAATCTGCCATGACAATACCGCCAAACGTACTGCCGCAATGCGCGTGGAACGTTCTCTTTCCATCGTCACAGGCAGCACAGGCTGGGACGGCAGCCACCACGGTATCATTTCCCTTATAGACCACAAGGGAAGCATCCTCAAAGCGGTCTCTGTGATATTCCAGAAAACGCCGTGTCTGCAAAAAGGTTCCATTCACAGAATGGTTCATCACAAAATCGTCCCACTTCTCCCGAAAAGATTCGCAGTATCCCATAATTTTTAATTCTAACATAAGCCTTCCCTTTTATCCAATAAACATTCCATAAAATTATCCAGATTTTGCTGCTGGCATCTGTGCCCTACTGTTGTTTCACGGACTGTGCAGCAGGTACAAAGTTCTGAGCAGAATTGTCACCAAATATCTCCTGATGCGTTCTTCTCTGAATACTCCCGTCTGCAACTTCGTAGATTTCATCACAGTTTTTAATCGTTGTCAGACGGTGGGCAATCACCACCATCGTGCGCTGCCCGTGCAGACCGTCGATTGCCTCCATGACCTCCCGCTCTGTCTCGTTGTCGAGCGCCGAAGTCGCCTCATCCAGTATCAGCACCTGCGGATCCCGGTACAATGCCCGCGCGATACCTATGCGCTGCCGCTGTCCGCCGGAAAGTTTTACGCCCCTGTCACCGATCACCGTGTCTGTCCCCTCTGGCAGTGACTGGACAAACTCGTCGAGCTGTGCTTCGCGGATTGCCTGCGCAAGCATCGTCTCATCAATCTCTTCCTCCCGCACGCCAAAGGCGATGTTGGCGCGTATGGTGTCATCCATCAAATAAATCGTCTGCGGAATATATCCAATACTCTGATGCCAAGATGTCATATGCGTGCGAATATCTGTTCCATCCACTGTAATGCGTCCGCTCTGCGGTTCCAGCAGGCCGAGTATCAGATCGACAGCAGTGGTCTTGCCTGCGCCAGAGGCGCCAATCAGCGCAACGGAACAGTTTTTCCTGATAGCCAGCACCGCATTCTTTAGAATCCACTTCTCCGACTCTGGATAGCGGAAGGAAACGTCCTCCATCGCAAGCTGCTTTTGCAATACGATCTTGCAGTCTGCCTTCTCTGCCGTCTGGCGCTGTGCCATTAACTGCTCAATCTCGAGCAAGTCATGATACACGGAATCAATTGCCGGTTTATCAAACATCATTGAGCCAAAGTTGCCCGTGATCCGGTTAAACGACGGCAGCATGCGGATCGCCGCCACAACAAACGCTGTCAGAATTGGCACAAACGATTTAATATCTGCACTGCTAAACTGCATTTTGAGAATCACTGCCAAGAGAAGTCCGCAGATACACACTGCCTCCATGACCGGTCTGGGTATAAACTTCAGCATGGACTGCTGGCGCTGCAAGACTGCAAACTGACCGTAGTTTTTGTCATAATTGTGTATAAAAAAAGACTCGCTGTTTGCCACTTTGATCTCTTTGATGCCTGAAAAAGACTGTAAAATCCACTTGGTCGTCTGCACATTCAGCTCCCTGTTGCGCTCTCCTTTCTGGACTAAAACTTTTTTGAATACCAGCACAAAAAAGATACCAACTATAACAATCAGTCCCACCAGTACAAGCGTTGTCACCACGTCCTCCATCAAAAGGTAAACGCACAGGACAATACAGACACTGATCTCGGCAAGAAACTGAAGTGCATTGAGCACCACCGTAAAGAAGCCGTTCACATCATTGGTCACATTGCGGTTGAGCTCTGCGACATTTTTCGAGACATGAAACAGATAGTTCTGATGCATATAACAGTCCATCATTTTGACTGCAAGACGCTTTTGATTGTTAAAGATAAAACGGTACTGCAAGTCATTCATCATTGTGATATAGATATTTTTGACTATATAGATCACAATAACTGCTGACGCCAGAAAGATAATCATCTGCTTGGCATCTGTAAATCCCATGGCATCCCGTATCACGCGCAGATACCATTTTGTCTCTATGCTGCCCGGGTCCAGCGCCACGCTGGTAACTGGCATGATGGCTGACACGCCCAGCAGTTCGACAAAGGCACCGAGTAAGATAATTATTAGAAGGATCACCAGATTGCGCTTCTGCCGCCTATCCAACACATAACTGATTTTTTTTAACATGGCTCTCCTTTCTGAATCTTTTTAATCCGGCATATAGAACTGTATAATTTCCGCCTCTGTCCTTGGTTTCTGTTTCTTATACGTGTCATAATCTTTCAAAAGATGCCCGATATCCCACGCCTGATAACCCTTCCGGTGCAAGTCATACACCAGCGGCTTTGCCGCCGGTCCCAGCGCCACGCAGACAATCCGGCTCTTGTCTGTCCGCAAAGCCTTTCTCAAAATAGACGGATAGGAAGCATAGGCATCCACTGCCGGCGCATACTGGTATTCCACAGACCTGCACCGGTCTAACAGACGGTATCCAATGCGGTCAAGCGTTCCCTCCCCGCAGATTACTGTCACATCCTTGTCTGCAAAGAGCTTTGCCGCCATCTTGAAGTGCCTGTCAAAGTCATAATTCCCATACAGATGATACGCCTGTGTAAAGCCTGCGTCGATGTACTGGACATCCTTTCTGCCATGACGGAACAAAAAACGCCGCTGGTCTGCTATGGAAAGAGAACGAATTTCTATATAAGGTGTCAGCTTCTCTCTCGGATAGACATAATAATACGGAATCCCTACCAGCAGGTTGTCTGATTCTTCGCGCAAAATCTTTCGAAGGCGTCTGGCAAGTCTGGGATCAAAGTGCTGTGACGGCACTGTCTTTCCCTGCATGAGCTGAATCTCACTCTCGCCAAGCCGCACGAAGCTCTTGTCCGTGCCCAGCAGCAGACGGAGAGTTTTCTTCGTATTCAGAATCGAAAGTTTTCGCTCAAACACACCGCGCCTGTACAGACGGCGCTCTACATAATGATAGCACTTTAGCGGAAATTTAGAGACAGATTTTCCGGCTGCCTTTGCCTTTTTTTTCCAGACAAGCTTTGTCGAATAACCTTTTCTTGCTTTTCGTAATAGAAAATATTCTGCGCCCACATGCACTACATGATTCTCCTGTTCGGCAATCCTGTCAAGATCGAGCGTGTTTCCCTCATCATTATAGAGCTTGTCAAGCGAGTAAATATCTGTCATCATACTATCATCAAACCCGTTTTGGTACGAATCCTGCACTCTGTTAACCGTGATGACGACCGCACAGCCCCGCTCCTTATAACTGGCAAGATGTTTGCGCGGCAGTTTTTTGCTCTTGTTGTCAGTGTTAATCACAGCCTCGAGGTAATTGGGATTCTTGATGGCCTTCTCTTCCTCGTCTACCAGCCTTGCCACATCCTCTTTCCTATACAGCGTACAATCCAGTTCCCACGGATAATCGTAGTGCTGCTCTGATGCAGTCTCCCAGTTCCATTCCATAACTGGACCATCATATACGGCGCTGGACGGATACGGTGTGATATTGTGCCCAAGCCTCATGCTAAATCCAAATACCTTGTCATGGCTGCCCAGATACGCAGCCGCTTCATATAAGCTGAATGTATGGGTAAACACGACATCATCACAGCCAAACATGATATAGTCCCCTGCTGCTGCCACAGCGTCTTTTAGATCTCTCTCAAAATGTTCTTCCTTTTTCCACACTGCCTGCGGGAAACTTTCCCTGACTTTATCATACCGTATTCCCTCTGTCTCACAGCACAGTATGGTGATATCCTCCAGCGCCGCATCCGAAAATCTTAACAGACTCTCCAGATACGCGTGCAGCTGCATTGGTCTCCCCTTTGAAAATACGATGACTGATATACGATTCTTTTCCATTGACTCATCTCTCCTTTAATCCGGCTTGTAAAATGCTGTGATCGCCTCCGCATCCCTCGCTGTTTTTTTGCGGTATGCGTCATAGTCCTTGATAAAATGCCCAATATCCCATGCCTGATACCCCTTTTTGTGCAGGTCATACACCAGCGGCTTTGCCGTCGGTCCCAGTACGATGCACACGAGATGGTCCTTTGGTATGGCAAGCGCCCTTTTTAAGATACGGTCGTATTCAGAAAATGCATTTTTGCTGGGCCCCTCAAGGTAATCTACCGTCTCGCACTCCTCTAAAAGATTGTACTTCAAATCCTTAAAAATACCTTCACCGCAGATCAAAGTCACTTTTTTTCCTAAAAAAAGCCGTCTCACACGCGCAAAATAGTTGTCAAAATCATATGTCTCATAACTCTGGTACATCTGTGACAGAGAGGTGTCGAGATACACATAATCCTTGTCGCAGTGTGCCCTGAGATAGCGTCTTTGAATCTTCATCGCACAGGCAAACCCCTCCACAAAGCCAAGAAGTCCGCGCTCATAGTGAAAATAGTAATATGGTATCGCTGCCTTAATCCCCGGAAGCGTTGGTTTCAACATTCTGCGAAGCCGTCTTGCCAGCCGTGCATCCGCCTGCTGGAAGGCAATTCCCTCCCCCATCATGAGTGCAATCTCCCCGTCTCCATAACGGTAAAAGCTCACTTGATGCCTCTCAATATAAGTGAGCGACTCCTCAATCGTCATGATGTGGAGCCAGTCAGCAAAACGGTTGTTTTTGTATAAAATGGTCTCAATCTCCCTGTCAATCCGTCTGGGAAGATTTTTTATTTTTTTCCATATTGTTTTCATACTGCCTCATCACCCTGATATACTCATCATAATCTCTGATATACTCTGTATTATCGTAGTGCTCACTCGACAGGCACAGCAGCACGGAATCCTCAGAAAAATCATACATGTCCTTCCAAATCATTCTAGGCAGATAGATGCCTGTATGCGGCCTGTCAAGATGAAACACCTTCTGCTGTGTGCCATCGTCAACTTTTACCTTTGAAGTCCCTGCCACATTGATGAGCACAAACTCCGAGTGGTAGTTGGCATGTCTGCCCCGGATCACATCTCTGTCAGAGCCGTAAATATAAAATACACGCTTGATCTCAAACGGGATATCACGTTTCCCCTCCACGACGACTAAATGCCCGCGCTCATCACCATTTTCCACAAAGGACAACATTTTACACTTTTCGATCAACGTCTCTCCACTCCTTCCGTTACGGTATTTCCTTCCTGCGCATTTTTGCCGCTTCGGATACCATACGCTGCAATTACTGGCATACACATCGCCACCGGATAGGTAAAACGGTGATAAATGTTGCCATTACAGGGTCCTGACAGAATCGTCAGCATGAGCATCAGCATCGGTATCACTGCCATTAATAACTTTCTGTCCCTGCACACAATGCTCTGTGTCCATGAAATGATAAGCAGCCATATGTAAACGGCACTCGTGCACAGCAGATTGACAAAAGGAGTATTCATAAGCACCGCATCAAACAGGCGCAAAAGCTCCCGGCAACTCATGGAAATACGGCTGCCAGACGCCTTGAATGCAAAATATCCCTCCGCGTTGGCGCTCGCTATGCCGCCGTCACTGGCGCGCTCAAAATCATAGAGATCTGTGACAACTGGATAAAAATATGCATAATAATTGTTTGCTGTCGCCGCCACATAGGTGAGCGGATGTTTTGCCAGCATTTTCGCCCATGTGGTAAAATAATTCTTTATATCTTCACCCGTCGCTTCTTTGCGCCATGATGCCTTCGCCCAGTCAGAACGGTCCGGCCAGTATACCTGCGGCAAATCATTACACTTTGCAACCGCGTCGATCGCCGCACGCTCCTCCTCTGTCACTTCATCCGCATAATATTTGAGGTACCGCGAAGTCTGCTGTAGTGGTATCGACAATGCTGCGCTGACACTTCCATCTGGTATTTTTGCCGCTGGAAGAATCACATTAGAGTACGCAAACTTGACAGCGAAGATACAGACTAATGCTATTATAATGGATTTTGCCCACTTTTTATTCATCATTACCAAAAACGGAAGCGATAAAATAACCATGTAGAGCCCATTCTTGCGAAGCAGAAAAATCAGCACTGCATAGACAATGATGCCGGCAAGCTGCTGTGTTTTGATCTTGCTGCCCTGATCATGGCTCTGCTCTGCGATGTCAATCACTAACAGCAGATACAGCATCATAAAATCTGCAAACAAAGTATCCTTCGTCGCCATAATAGCGTATCTCGGTATCCACGGAAACAGACAAAAAAACAACAAAATTGCCGTCCGAAACCACGCCCCGACACGGTAATGCTTGAGCTTGTACAGAGAATAGGCAAGCACCCACGCGGTAAAAAGCATCTGACAGACAGTATAGAGAAAGATGCCGATATTCTCTGAAGCAAAGGCAAACCGGCCAAATTTCACAAAAAAGCCCAAGACAATTGTGTACAGCACTGAATGATGGTCCACGACCAGCACGTCATCAGAGATCAGATTTACGGTATCTGCAAGCCCCGTGCGGTAATTGTATGCCATGTAGATAATATCCTCTGTATCTCCCATAAACATTCCCGGAAAATAGGCAGCCAGATGAATTGTCCAGACCGCAAGCAGGATTCCCCAGACCACGCGCCTGTACCGCACTGGCGATTCCACGTCCAAACCGCCCCGGAAGCGAAAATGCAGAGGCACATACTGCCGCACTGCCTTCACAAAATGCGGGAAAAAGAGCAGCATTCCCATGAGCATGACCGCCGTCTTTGTCGTCTGCACAAAGCCTGTCACAAGCAGTATCGTAGAATTATACTGGTAAAATGCCCTGCCAAACAGGCAGGTGAGTGCCATGAGCACTCCGAGCACCTTCTCCTCTGTCTTTAAACTGCCCAAGGACGCTGAATATTTGTACAGGACAAAACAGAACAGGACAAAAAACATACCGCTCATTCCCGGCGCCTTGACGGAATATACCAGACGGTACAAAAGCTGCGCAATGTGTGTCTGCGCGTTGGTAATCTGGCTTAGAAATTCATCCGAAACAATCTCCATATCCATATAAAATGCCACCGCTGTGAAAACACTCAGCAGCAGCCAGACGATATCAGAATGCCCGCTCGGTCTTATGCAGTTTTTTAGACAATTCTTATAGTCTGTCTTTTTGTCCATTTTTTCAAACCCTCTATTCTAAACCACTATTCAAAACCTCAATACCGGTGGTGCCGCCCCGGGAAACACAGTCCTTATCATAGCGTGTGTACCGCAGAACTCCAGCATTGCATCAAAATGCGTTCAGCTTGTCAATGACATACTGCTGTTCTGCTCTCGTCATACCAGTGTACACCGGCAGGCTCAGCACCTGATTCGCGTACTGTTCCGCAACCGGATAATCACCCTCGTGATAACCCAGATGTTTATAGCATGCCGCCAGATGCGGCGGTATGGGATAATGTATCTGGGTCTGAATATCCTGTTCTGCCAGATATGCCTGCAAAGCATCGCGGTCTGTGCAGCGTATGACATACTGATGATAAATACTCTCCGCCTGTGCCCTAAGTTTTGGCAGTATAATTTTGGAATTGGTAATGCCCTCATCATAACGCTGTGCCAACTCTTTGCGCTCCGCATTGAACGCGTCCAGATGCCCAAGCTTCACACGCAATAGTGCCGCCTGCATCTCATCCAGTCTGGAATTAACACCCTCAGTCTCATTGTGGTAGCGCACTTTGCTGCCGTAGTTTCGCATCATGCGCAGTTTGTCCGCAAATTCCTCATCATCTGTCACAACCGCCCCCGCATCGCCGAACGCACCGAGGTTTTTTGTCGGATAAAAGCTAAAACAGCCTGCCCTGCCAAACGTTCCGGTCATCTGTCCGCCAAAACATGCACCGTGGGACTGGGCACAGTCCTCGATCAATTCCAGATGATGCTTTTTGGCAACTTCCACGACCGGCGCCATATTGGACGCTTGTCCATACAGATGTGTCACCAGCACCGCCTTTGTCTTGTCTGTGACCAGCGCATCAATTTTTGCCGCATTGATATTATAGTATTCGTCTGGCTCCACAAATACCGGAACCGCACCGTTTTCTGTGATGCCAAGCACTGTCGCAATGTATGTGTTGGATTGCACGAGAACCTCGTCTCCCGCGCCGATGCCAAGCGCCCGCACTGATAAAATCAATGCGTCAAGTCCTGAGTTTAATCCCACACAGTACTTCCGCCCTGTGTACGCGGCAAACGCCTTCTCAAATGCAAGCACCTCACTGCCAAGGACATACCACCCAGACCGCAGCACCCGCAGCGCCGCCTCCTCGTACTCTGCCTGATACATCTGAAACTGTCTATCTAGTACATTACACTTTATCTGCATGAACGCACCCCCATACTCTCTTTGTTCCTTTTACAATATAATACAATAACAGCGTAAAAGCAACCGAACACACCGGCGTAAACAAATAGCTATATACTATGCTGTTCCCCAAAACAACGCTTCCCGGTCCATTTACAACTTTCCACAAAACCTTTGCGCCAAGGTATTCCACGGCAATTCTCTCCAAAATATAGATTTCCAATGTATATTGCCCAATATCGCCAATCAGTTCACAAATTTTGTTTGACGGAAACGCCTCATCGAGCTTTCTTGCAAACAAAAGAATCACGAAACATCCCGCAAATCCAATCAGCCAGCGGAATATATCTATCATAAACTGCTCTATTGCGCCATACTCTGACGCCAGCAGACTCACGCCCGAAGAATAGATAAAGTGCCTGCTGCTAAAATTTTGCAGCAGCATAGGAAAGAGCGCAATGGAAAAAAGCTCAAATTTTGACAGTTTTTTTAAATCAGTTTTTTCGATATAATAGCCTGTCACAAAATACGGAAACAGATAGAGATTGTATTCACTGTAAGGCAAAAACACAAATAAAACAAACACTGCCATAAATATAACGATTGCTATTTTATTACTGCCCAATTTCCGCACAAGGGCATCTGCTGCAAGCAGCGCCACAGAGCACATAAACATGCACCACAGAAACCAGATATTGCCAATCTCCTCAAACAGCATCGCAATACTCACAGGATACGCGTCACTGCCAAGCAGCCGCTCAACTACTAATTTGACTACATAAAACCCTGCTCCGCCAAGCACTGCCGGGAGCGCGATATGCACAAGTTTTTTTTCTAAATTCTGCATAAAGCTGCGCCTGCCTGCGGACTTTGCCAGAAAAAATCCGCTGATCAGCAAAAAGAGCGGCATATGAAATGAATAGATGAAAATAAATGCCTTGTTGGCAAAAAGCTCGATGTTCGCGCCGCCAAACTGTATGGTATGCCCCCATACGACAAAGAAGATCGCGATTCCCCTGAGCAGATCCCAGTATTTGATTCTTGCTTGTTTTCCCATGATTTTTATCCTGCTATCTTTTTATTTTATTCAGTCTTTTTTCTATATCTGCCTATGATTTCAATCATTTTCGCAGCCGATTTTTCCCACACAAAATGTTCCATCACACGCTGGTGTGCCTGTTGTCCGACTGCTGTCCAATCACCCGTTTCCAGACATTCTATGAGTGCCTGCTCACTGTCACACAGATACCCGCTCTGTCCATTCTGGATAATGGCCTCTGGTCCCGGCGCCCGGAGCGCAGCAACACAACACTCATAGTACATCGCCTCCAAAACCGCCATGCCAAAGATCTCCGTTGCACAATAATTCACATAGCAGTCCGCAATCCGGTACAGCTCCCACATCTGGTCATTTGGCACCTGCCTTATATTCCGAACAACATCATGCAGCGAGAGCGCGTCAATCTTTGCCTCCACCTCGGAAAGAAGCCCGCCCTGTCCAATCATTAATAACCGGTATTTCGGGTTTTTCTGATACAGTCCCCAAAAAAGTTCCACGAGACGGACAGGATTCTTTTCAGCCCGCATTCTGCCAACATACAAAAGTACTTGGTCCCCGGGGTGGTACGCCCACTTCTTCCGCAACTGGTTCCTGTCATACTGCGCATAATCCTGCTTTAGCAGTGTTTCATCTAACCCAACAGGCACCACAAAGACCCGGCGTGCCCCCTTCTGTCTCAGTTCATCTTCAAGCTGCGGTCCCTTTACGATAGTTGGTATCCTTTTATAATACTTTACATTATTACACAGAAGATCTACAAACTTACGTTTCCATGCAGACACATTATTGCTGTGCACTACACCAATATAAGGCATACACAGAATACGGTTTCGGCGGCACCATCTCAAAAAGCTGCCAAGTGCAATATAATTGTCAGAAGCTGTGATATAGCAGTCTTTATCCTGATCAAGCCGCGTGTAATCCGGCAGTGCATGTTTGCCAATATGGCGGCACTTCTGATAGACAATCCTCACGCCCTGTTTTTGCTGGCATTCCTCGTCCTGCTCCATATCCGGTACCAGATGGTAAACAGTGACTTCATGGCCTGTCGCCGCAAACGCCTTTGCCATGCCCTCCGCCTGTGAGTTATAATACTGACTCAGATTCTTATGTTCTGTATTTAATGAAATAACTGCCAGTTTCATGCATTTATCTCCTCCAGCCCGCCGCTGTTTTTTTTACCTTGTCTACCGATGTGTCCATTCATAAAAATAACTCTTGAGCATCACAAAATAATAGCGCTTTCTGCTCATATATCCCCTGTGGCAGCGAATGCGCGCATTTTCACGCACTCCGGTCTGGCTGCTCGACATGCCGCCGAGCTGAAAATTCGACAGGACACTCAAAACCGGCGTAAATACCACCTTCCCAGACTCATAAAAGCGCAGCATCAAGTCATAGTCCGCCGCCGAGCGGTACTGCGTGTCAAAGACACCGAATGTATTATACGCTGCCTTTGTCACAAAGCAGGTCGGATGGGTAATCATCTGCTGCGGCAGAAAGTCATGATGATAGATCACCGTCGCCTTCTCCCTTCCGTCCAGATAAGTCCGCTGCAACCCGTATACCACTTCATATGGATTGCCCTGATAATTTTTCACTACCTGCCAGACAGTGTCCGGTTCATACCAGTCATCGCTGTTGACAATGCCGACCAGATGTCCCGACGCGATACGGATGCCCTTGTTCATCGCATCGTAAATCCCGTGATCTTTCTTTGATAAAATAACAAGCTTCTTCGGAAGACGGGCGCGATATTTTTTGATTCGTTCCAGTGTCGTGTCTGTGGAACCGCCGTCGATAATAATATATTCTATATTGCTGTAGGTCTGATGCTCAATGCACGCCAATGTCTTTTCTATTGTCTTTTCGCTGTTGTAACATGGTGTGATAATTGAAACCAAAATATTCTGACTGCCTGTGTTCTCCATCTTTTTCTCATTATTCTCCCAATATGGTATTATAAATTTGCTCTAGCTGGCCTGCGACTGCCTGACTGCTGAATCTTGTCTGTACAGATGCCCGTATCCTGTCAGAATCATATTGATGCGAAGATGTAATCATGTGCTGCATCGCATGTTCAAGCGCGCTGACTTCCTCAACGGGCACCAGCAGCCCATTGTCCGGTGTCACAAAATCATCTGGTCCGCCGCATGCAGTGGCAATCACTGGCTTTCCGCATGCCATCGCTTCTATATAGACAACTCCAAATGTCTCATAACGGCTTGGAAGTACAAAGCAGTCACAGGAAGTCATCTGGCGTGCTGTCTGCTGGCGGTCCAGTTCTCCCAGAAATGTTACTGTATCAGAAATCCCATACTCCTCACACCATTTTACCGCTTTTTGCAGCGCCTGTCCACCTCCGCCCACAACAAGCCTTGCCTGCGGACAATTTTTCTGGATAGCCCTCCACGCCCGAAGCAGAATATCAATGCCTTTTTTTCGAAGCTGATCTTCTGTCTGCATATAACACAGGCAAAAAAACGTGAAATCCTCTGTTCTGGTATCCTTTTGCTGAAAAAAGTCACAGTCCACAACATTTCCTACCACCTGTATCTCCTGCTTTTCTTTGTACCTAGACAAAACTTCGCGAAAGGCACTGCTGACACACAGTACCTTTGCCGCACGCTGAAACGCCTGTGTGATATACTGGTTATTTTTCCTGCTGATCTGATCTCTGTGGAGCTGAAACATAGTCGCATGTTCTGTGATCACATAAGGAATGCCTGTTTGCTGCGAGAGTGCCATCGCTGCCTGTCCAGCCCACACACAGCAGTGTGCATGGAGGATATCGGGCTGCATTTTTCCCCTTATTTGTGATTCATAAAGCGAGAGAATGCCTTTGACAAAAGCCTTTCTGTGTCCTTCCATGCCATGTTTTAACGGACAGAACGTCTTTTTCCTGTAAACTTTGATATTGCCAACGATGTCTGCCGTCTGTTCCTCATAGACAAGCCACTCTCTGATATATTTGACAGAATACGTATCACAGTACAATATTGTCACCTGATGCCCTGCTTTTTTAAGTGCCTTTGCCTGTTCCAGAAAGAAACTCCCCGCCGTCGGACGGCGTTTTGTCTGAAAAAATGATGGTATGATAATGATATTCATCGTTTATTTTCCTCTTTTAAGCAAGATCTTTATCCAGCTTTTCGACTGCTTCACTGCCTCCCAGCCCATGCCGTTTCCGATCATGTACCACAGCTTTTCACGAAAGAACATCTTCGCCTCTGTAAGTTTCAACGGCGCTGTGCTTTTTCCTGTGATCGATCCGCCGGAAATTCTATAGTAAATCAGTTCCTTATCAAGCAGTCCAAACCGGTACCCCCTTTTCAAAAGTTTTACATTCAAAGGATAATCTTCCATCCAGCGGTACGCCTCATCAAATCCCCTGAGTGCATGGAGGATTTTTACTGGATAAAATGCTGCGGCAGGCGCGGCAATCCGGTTCTGTATCAAAAGCTGTCTGTACTGATTCTTCTGGCTCAGCAGTGCAAATTCATAACAGCGCTCACAGTACGCGGAGACAGAGGAAAAATCACAGTCTGCATCATCTGAAAAAAGCTTTACCCGCGCGACAGGAATTGTGTTTGGATGCGCTTCACAGTAAGCCACATACGCGCTGATGGCATCTGGTGACATACAGTCGTCTGCTGCCAGAAACTCAACATACTCTCCTGTCACATGCCGCAGTGCCCGGTTATTGCTTCCGGGAATCCCTGTATTCACCTTCGTTGTGACAAGCTGTGTCTTGCAAAAGCGCTCTTGATTTTCCTCTATCCATGCTGTAACAACTTCTATCGTATGATCTGCTGACTTGTCATCTGTCACAATAAGTTCAATATTTTGATAATCCTGCGCCTTCACCGATTCCAGCGTTCTTGTGATGGTATCTGCGGAATTGTACGCCTGAACGACGACGCTCACCAGCTTGTTCTTCTTCATTTCACATTCCTCGCAATCTATTCACTACGTTTCATCAAAACATGCGGCTGCCAGAGATACCCTTGCGTCTCTCCCCGTTCTAAAAAAGGCTGGTACCAATAGTATCCCATCCAGAGCAGCAGATAATTCCGCAGCAGATAAACCGACACCAGATGCGCCTCCATCATGGAAAATACAGCATAAGCCGTCACAATCACGCAAAGGCTGTAATCTTTTTTGTGAAAAGACTGCCAGATCAAATATAAATTTCCAAGAAGATAGACAGTTGCCGGAATAATACCATACCAGTAAAACAGCCTGATAAACCCCTGATCAAAAAATTCCTCGTTGGCAGCCGCTCCAAACAGCTTCCAGTTCTCAACCCTTGCCGCCTCATATATGTTTGAATACTGGAAGCGTCCGTTGAGCACCCTGTCAATCTTGTACATGAGCGGGGTTTCCCGCCCTGTGTGTGACCCGTACGCCGAGAACGCCACCAGCGCCACAAAAAACAAGGCTGCCAGCAGATACAGCAGACGGCTTTCGCGGGCTGTTCTGCTGTACTTCATCAGTATCACGCCCGCAACCGCCGCAGCCAGCACGATAAATCCTGTGTTAGAATCTGTAAAGAGATAAAATACAAAGCCCACAAGTCCCACTGCCAGAAAATGCCACAGCTTCATGCGCTCTGAATACAAATACATTCCCAGCGTACTCACCATAAACAGCATTCCCTGAAACGCATTGGGATGTCCCATTCCAAAACAGTAGCGTGTCTCGTAATAAGGGTCCAGCGGTCCAGATCCCCTGCCATAATCTGCGGTGACGGACACAGCGCCATAAATCCCTGTAACAGACAGCACAAACAATACTGCCATTCCCAAAAGCGTCACTCCCAGCACGACCTTTAAAAGCCGCCGGAGGTCGATGTCCTTGCACGCAGCGGCCAGCGCCACTGCACGCACTGCCTCGTCCTTAGTATTGACAAGATACGACACAACTGCCACCAGCCCCACAATGCCAAGCAGCAAAACTTCATGCCCCGAATACTTTGTTGTCAGGATCTTTACCGCAAACAGCAAAAACGTCAGGCGAAAGAGCTGTCCTTCATATGGGTTGATATATGCACTTTTGTCAACAATCACAAGCAGCAGCTCGATCAGCACTGCCGCCCAGAAGCAATATATACCTGCTTTTTTTATGCGCTCTTTCATATGTCCTGTATTCCTTCCCCGTCAAAAACCTGCATCTTTCCTGAAACGGCTTTGGGCAAAACTTTGAACTGTGGCTGTAAATTCCTTCAACAGCTTGCAAAAAAACAGTCCGCTTCCAATCCCAAGCCCCTTCGCCTCCCGAAATCCCTTGTGATACTTAATCAAAAACTGCGCCGCAAAGTACTCTCTGCACGCCTTGCTCCTTCTCAGCCCATACTTTGTGTACATGTATTTGTAGTCATTATAGATGCGCTCATCTTTCTCGTCAAAGCTTTCCGTGTATTGGTTTTCGTGCACGCCAATCGAGACGAGCGGGTCCTTTGTGCAGGCAAAGATGGGACTTTTTTCCAACAGCTCAAAGTATAAAAATAGATCGGACGCCCAATTACTCCGCTCATCAAACAAAGTCAGCACACTGCCCCTGCGGTAGATGACAGCGCTGGGCGCGCCAATCTGGTTTCCGAGAAATAGATGGCGGTAGTCCTTTTGTAATCCGTCTATAAACTGCGCGTCCGCAGCGCGGTCATAGAATTTTGTCTGGTGCGCTGCCGCCACATGATGCAAGGCATCGCCCTTCTGCCCGTCCAGCAGCACCTGCCTGCTGCCGGAAAACGCAAGCATGGCACCGGGATTGTCGTCCAGCAGCGTCACAAACGCGCCAAGGCTTGTCTCCTGTGTAAACCAGTCATCGCTAAACATCACCTTGATATAGTCTCCCTCCGCCATTTTGAGCGCGGCATTCCAGTTAAAAATATGTCCGTACGGCTTCTGGTTGTGCTGGTACTTTACCTTAGGATAACACCTGTGCACCAAGGCTTCTGTCTCATCATTGGTCGAATCATCTGATATATTCACCTCAAAGTCTGTGTACGCTTGGCTGTAGATGGATTGCAGCAGGCGCTCTACCTCGTCCGCATTGTTGTAACAGGGAATACAGATCGAAACCTTTGGTCGTTCCATGCCAGTCCCTCCTTACCTTACGATATCTTACCTTATCTTAATTTCCCTTCCCAAGCAGCCTTCTTCCTGCACGTTTGATCGAGACAAGGCTATTATAACAAGTGTTTTTAATTGTCACTTTTACCCTGCGGAATGCCTTTTTGAGCCCTTTTTCCTCATGCATAATCAAGAAGTCCAGCTCCTTTTGATGCTCCCTGATATATGCTGGAAAGCTCTCGTCAATCTCACACCGGACAAACTGTGCATTCCTGCCAAAGATATCTTTGCCGTCCTTGATCTGGTCTGTCACATTAGATAACACATGTTTTGAATTATATTCCTGATGCGCTGCGGACACCACCTTTTCCTGCACACGCTTTCGGATATCCTTCTCCCCGTGACCGCCCATGTATCCAAAGTGCCAGCCGCCGTCCTCCACGCGGATACCGATTTCTTTGCGCTCTGGAAACCGAAGCTCGCCGAGCAGAAGATGCTGCGCTCTTAATAGTTTATAGCTAAGCATCTTTGTACCAATCCACTTCTTGCGCGCCACACCCTCAAACTCGCCCGCATACGACAGCAGACTGCCCGATACCTCCTCCATATTCAGATAGCAGTAAAATAAACGCTGCGCAAAGTGATAAATTTTGTCCTCCTGAAAGTTTTGCAGGATTTCGCGGATTTTGTCGGGATTTGGAATCTCGTCAAGATCACTGAAAATCACGATGTCGTCATCGGTGCAGCCAGCAAGTCCCCTTGTCACCGCATTTTTCTGGAAGGTATCGCGCTCGTGGGTGCCGCCTTGGGGCGTATCGTCAACGACGACATGGATAATCTTGTCCTCAAATTCGGCAAACATCGCTTTATTTTCTTCATAATACAAAGGCTTTTTCAGGCCGGAAAAAGTCTCTGTCGCCTCGCTGATCACAAACCTGTCCACCACCGGGCTAAGGACATGCAACCGGATTTTTAGAATATCCAGCTCATTGAAAAACTGAAAGCAGTCATAAATCACCAGCATTCCTCCTCTTCCTTCTATCCAGTACCACTGCCGCCGCAATCAAAAGCACAGTGATGCCTGAAACTGCATAGGACAGTTTCCACAGCAGCGGGAACTGGTATACCACCTTGATGCTGCTGTCAAAGCCTGCCGGCACTGCAAGACTCACACGGTTATCTGTCCCGTTCATGATGCCGATTTCCTCTCCTGTCGCCGTATCGCAGGCATAATAATTGTCATAATTCATGAGTGGAATCTCCACTGGCATCTCCGTGCCGGCAGTGTTCACGCAGTCAAACGTCGTGACTCCGCCCTGATATTTATAGTCCGACACTGTGACAAACTCCGTGTCTGTGTTCACTCTGCGCCAGCGAAGATTTCCCTCGATGGTATCGCTCAAAATGTATTCGCCGCTGCTCACCGCCTTCTCCACATCGGCGTCTCCGTAAACCCGCTCAATCCCAATACCGTCTGTAAAACCAGCCATGTACAGGCTGTTTGTGAACACGGCAGTCAGACAGAGCATTCCGCCCAAAAGCTGCATTGTCCGCGCACTTCGGATCTCCTTTACGACATAGAGTCCAATCACCGTCACCACCGCGGCAAACACCGTCGCCATAGACAGATACCGCCATGGAAACTGGACGATGCACAGCACTTTCGCAAGCAGCTTACTAAAGTTCTCAATGCTGTCCCACGGGAAAATCCTAAGCGACAGGACAATGCACACAATGGCAAACACCGTGCACAGCACGCCAACCTTGACCGTGCTGCTCTTTCTCGTGCGCCATTCATTCTGCATACTACAGCAGGCGGCAAAGATGACAAGTCCCATGACAAGAGAAATGCCAAGCGACAGCGGCATTTCAGAATTCATGCCGATACGGCTGTCACCAAATGAGACCTGAAAAGCGCTGAACACCTGCTGCAAATACGTTCCCTGCACCTGAATCTGATTGACAGGGTCGTTGTTTACCCGGATATCCATCTGCATTGATTCGATAAACGGCAGGATAAATGCCATATTGAGACACAGCGTTAAAACCGCCGCCTTTGCCAAGGTGATAAAACGCCTGAGCACCAAAGTTTTCTTGTAATTTACCAGACACACGACCACGATAAACATTGCCGCCAGCTCGCAGGAGAGCACATGGCTCTCAATTAATCCGCTCAGCCCCAGTACAATCGGAAGATAGTCCCTGATGCCAAGTTTCGTCTCCTCCGTGGTATACACGCGCACAAATCCATAAATAATGAGCGGAAAAAACGCCATCGCCGTATATTCTCCAACTGCCGCTCTGACATACAAATTCGTGATGCGGTACGCCGACAACAGATAAACCAGCGCGCCTGCCGCCGCAATCTTATTGTCCCTCACAATTCCCTTAAAGCTATAGTACGCAATCAGGCAGGTCGCAATGTTGGCAAGCACCGCATAGATCTGATAGCACACTTGCGCGGGCACTGCCAGATTATAAAGAATCGCCGGTATATACAAAAATAGCTGGCTGTAAAACAGCGGTGAGGCGTAGCCATAGCCGTTTAAGACCTCCGTCTGAATCGGCACAAAAAGATGCCCCGCCTCCAGCCCGTTTGCAAGCGCAATGATTCGGTTTAAGTGAAAATCAAGGTCATGTCCCCAGAACAAAGAGTCTGTCATGAGCGGCAGACTGGCAAAAAACACTGCGAAAAGAAGGATTGCCACCGCCGTCTTATTCGCTGCCTTGCGGCTGACAAAAAAGTAGATGTAGACTGCATCGACTGCCAGAAACAGCACAAGCCATCCAAGCAACTTCATCAGGCGCCACGCCGTGAGCTCTTTGATTAGAATTTTATCAACCCGCAGCTCTCCCACACCGTAAAAATTGACCATCAGTTGTAAATCCTGCTCTCCGCCGATATTGCGAATCCACAGCCTCGTGCGCTGGCGCGTATGTCCGTCCTGAAACTCGAGTTCATTATAGCAGAGCTTGTCCTCTGTCTTTTTGGTCCTAAGGATTTGCAGGGTGCCTGTCTTGTCCTCGCAGTTGCCGCCAACCTCTGTATTATACAAGAGAGACTGATACGCAACAGAAACCTCATACATTCCCTGTTTCAGATCAAACAGCCCTGTCCCCGCAACCCAGCGCCCGTAAGAAGTCTCGTCATTCCAGCCCGAGATATAAAACGAGTGGTCCTCATTGACAATCACCTTCTCATCGCGGATTTCAAGGTTCTGCGCATCAAGCTCGATCGTCACAGCCTTTCCGAACAGCCCTGCTATGAAACATAACAAAATCAAACTCTGAACGAGCATAAAAATGCTGTATCCCCTGCGCTCCTCTATAAAACATTTTATCTGATCTGCTGTGTCTTTATTCACCATCAACCATGCCTTTCTCAACATATCGTACCTCTAACGAAACCACCCTGCGGCTCTTCTTTTGATCCGGGAAACCGCAGGTTCTTTGATAAAATTGGGATACTGCGCATTTGTCCCCTCCCACTTGTGGAAGGCAAACGGCGTGATTCCCTGTACCTCTGGTATCATCTTTTCGTGGCTGTAATACTTCGCTACAGACAGCGGTGCGATGCGCATTCCCTCCGCCTCTAGCAGATGCCGTATCTTACAGCAGATAAATCCGTCCTCATAGTACCACATCCGCCCGTAGGCATACTCGCCCTCCCACGGAATCCCCGCCTTTTTCGGAAAATCCATCAGGCGCTTGCTGCGGATACCTGCGCTGTTCCCGACACGGCAGATATTCCCGTCGCGGTCGCGGTACGTGGTTGTATCGCCCTCGGGCGGCAGCGGCCAAGGCGCACCGATATAATCATAGTCCAGAAATTCCTCCCGCCACATTTCAGGGTGTACCACAAAGCCATCTGCATGCACAATCAGCGCAAAATCCGTATGGATATGTGCCCCCAGCTCATAGACCATCTTGTAGTTAAAGGCGTCAATGTCCTTTAGCCTGTCCGTGTGGCTGTACCGTATGGACTTGGGCAATAAAACAGGTTTTCGATGCGTGATCAGAACCGCATCGCCAAAATCAATCCCGCGCATACTGTACTGCATCGCCTTGATGGTCGCCCTGACATTCACGCTTGTCATCGCGGCGAGCGTCACCTGCGGCAGCTTTAATTTTTTTGACTTGCTGTCCTTCTCCACGCCTTTTCTCCCTTTTCATGAAATATCGTTGTTTACAATGCCCTTCATTTCCGTTTTAATCTGCGCTTTAACGAGCGAACCGCCCGCACCGTCAAATCGCTGTATACCAGTCCTCTGCTTCTGATGCCCGCCGCCACGAGCGCCATACCCGCCGGCTTTTTTCCAATTCTTTTATAGTATGGCGACTCCTGCCTGTATTTGTCAAGCGCTTCCCTGCATTCTTTGGCAGTAAAAAGGTTTCCTTTTCTGTCAAGGTAATGAAAATCCGAATAAATATTCTGCTCTGACGCCCAGTAGCCGTCTGATACATTGTGCCGCGCCCAGTATTTTGGCGCGATGATAAACTTCACGGTATCGCTTGTAAATGCCGGAAAAAATGCGAAGGTTGAGTTGGACAGTATCAGATAATGCGCGTTTTTAATCGCTGTGTAATCCCCCGCCAAGTCAAAATGATACGCCTCGACCTCCGGCAAAATTCTCCTCGCCGCCGAAACGTCGTCCGTCACCACCATAAACTGCATGTCTGCGCGCTGCCGCCGCATGAGCTTCATCGCGTCCAGCCAGTAGCGGCGCCTGAGAAAAAGCTCAGGATTGCTCGTATACTCGCCGCCCCGGATATTGATGATACAGAGGTTTTCCCGCGAGTACTCCATACAGTCATACGCCGGTTTTACCCGCAGCCATGTCTTAATTTCTTTTTTGTAGCTGCCAAAATAAGACTCGTCCTGCATATTTCCGTACAGAAGCGTCGTCTGGTCCAGTGCAGGCAGCCGTTTATCCGCACCTGTGATATAACAGCCGTGCTCGAGATCATGCCGGGAATTGCCAAGATAGATTCTGTCCTCTCTCTCGTGATAGATTGCTTGAAAATAGTCCTTCTCCAGCGCAAGACCACAATCCAGCTCCATAAAAGACATGCAATCCAGAAGCTCCCTGCCCAGTATGGCAAAATCAAAGCCCTTTTTATAGGCGAGCGCTCTTGTTGTCACATAACAGAACAACTGATTGCCAAGCCCCTGACCCTTTAATAATTCAGTTGCGATCACAGTTTTTTTCTCCACACAGTCCCTAGATGCCATAACCAAATCCTTTTCCATTGCCTTATGCAATCATGCTAATGTTGTCTCCTGTATTTTCCCTTCATCCACTTTATAAATAATATCACACTTCTCAATGGTATTTAAGCGGTGTGCAATGATGACCATCGTCTTTCTGCCGTGGAAGCTGTTGATTGCCTCCATCACCGCCGCCTCAGTCTCGTTGTCAAGCGCCGAGGTCGCCTCATCAAACACCAGTATCTCCGGGTTGTGATAAAGCGCCCGCGCAATGCCAAGGCGCTGCCGCTGTCCGCCGGAAATGCGCACGCCGCGGTCGCCGATGGCCGTGTCAAGTCCCTGTGGCAATCCTCTGATAAAATCCGCAAGCTGCGCCTCCTCGAGCGCCTGCCATATGCGGCTGTCGTCAATCTCCTCGTCGGCGATGCCAAACGCTATGTTATTTCTGACTGGCTCGTCCACCAGATAGATGGACTGCGGAATATAGCCAATCTGGGCAAGCCATGCCGGGTAGTTGTCAAAGATATTGTCACCGTCACAGGTGATACTGCCCTCCCGGACCTTCAAAAGTCCAAGCAAAATATCCACAATCGTAGACTTGCCTGCGCCGGACGGTCCCATAATTCCGACAGACTTACCGCACGGCACTACCATGTCTGCATGGTCAAAAATTAGTTTGTCCGTATTTGGATACGCATATACAATGCCTTTGAGTGCAATCTTGTCGCGAAGCTGCATCGTTTTGGAGGCATCAGCAGGCTTTAAGGTCTGATTGTTCCTGCGGCTGATCTCGTTGATATTCATATTTTCATACACGTAATCCAGACAAGGCCTGAAATACGAAATATCCGTCATATAAGTATTGATGCGGTTGACGCTCGGCATCATGCGGATTGCTGCCACGCCAAACGCCGAGAGCATTGGAATCAGCGTGGAGGCATCATTGCCCATCTGGATATAGAAAATAATATAGCTTAGAATACTCGTCATAAAGACCGCTTCGATCAGAAGGCGCGGCATATTGTTCAGCACGGCATGGCGTCTGGCATAGCCCGCGCCAACCTTTCCGCTGTGTTCATAATTGTCCGCAAAAAATGCTTCTCTGTGAAGCACTTTCACATCTTTGATGCCATAGATGGCCTGAATCCGCCACTTGGCAATGCGCGATTGTATCGTTTGGTTTTTTTCTCCCAGCTTGGACAACTGCGGTTTTAACACCTTGATCATGACAAAGGAAAGCACGCCAAACACCACAATCAGAAAAAGCAGCAGTTTCCAGTCTGTCACTACCATCACCATGCACAGCAGTGCGAACACAATTGCCTCCGACACGAGCGAGATCATTGCCATCAAAATATTAAACACATTGGGAATATCGCTGTCTGTCAGCCGAAAGACCGTCGGAATATCCGCGTCCAGATAAAATTCATAGGGTCTGTTCAAAAACTCCCGAAGCACCTGACTGATTAATTTGTTGCGGTTAAATGCGATAAAACGATTCTGCTCACTGGCAAGAAAGAGCAAAAAAGCATTCTTTAAAATATACATCACAATCAGCGCGCCCAGAAGCGGCACGATAAAGCCCTCAATGCTGTCAATCTCCAATGTGTCCATCACCATTCGGATATATTTATTTTCCAATGCCTGCTCCGGGCTGATGATCACATACACGATCGGCAGCACTGCCGACACGCTCAACGTCTCCAGCAGACCCCCGACAAAGATGAGTACGCCCAGAAAGCAGATATGAAGCTTTTGCTTCCTGTCCAGAATATAGCGCATTTTCTTGATGATGTCCATTATATACCTCCATGCCGCCTCCGGCGGCTCATATAGATTCAACTCCGTGCTGGTGCAGTTTACTCAGGCTGCTCCTGAAAGAGCTGCTCGTAATTATACTTAGAATAATACGCTCTTTCCTGCGCGTAGCGCGCTCTGTAATTCTCTTGTGTCACCAGCCCGTCACCCGCGGCAATCCACTCAAGAATCATCGAATTGACATGCGACGCATAGTGCTCCTTATCCCGATAATTGTCCAGATTCGTTATTATATCATATTTATCATGAAAATTATAGAGTTTTACGTTCGGACACTGCAAAAGCATCTCCGTTGCGATCAGCTCTGCCTCAAAATAGTAGTTGATCATGCCCTCCCGGATCATAAAATCCCACCAGCAAATACTATATGGCGTGTAAAACACATAAAATGTCGTGTCAGGATACTTGTTTACCAAGTCCACAAAATTCTGCCTGATATTTGCCGTCACCATCTCCACGTCCGCCTCCGTCAGCCCCGGCGCCTCCTGTGCCGGCTCCTCCCAGCGGTCGTAATTTGCAATGACCTGCTTCGCTCCTGTCTCCTTCTCCCACGAGGAATACTCGTCGAAGGTGGTGCTTGGTATCCCCAGAACCGTCCGCATCAAGTTCACCAGCACCCCGTGATACCACACATTTTTGTTAAAGACATACTGCACATCATTCCACGGATTGTCATCATAGAGATAGGTGGGATAGCCGTCATAGTCTGTATAATCCTTATCGCGCAGAATCGCGTTCGCGTCCATCGTCCAGATCACTGTCTTTAACTCCGGCCTGCGCTTGAGTGCCCTGTCGAGATTCTCTGAGAGTTCTTTGTACCCTGCCCCGGAGAAGGTCTCCTTGACAGACTCGACGCCAAACAGCGCATCCACCTCGCTCGTCTTGAAATTCTGTGCCATCGACGTACCTGTGATGATGGCATCATAGTCAAAATGTCTCGATATCCCGTCATTGATATACCGCTCGTCATACAGGCGGTATGAGATAAAAGAAAACGGCTTGTGATAATGAAAATAGGGATCAAATATCCAGAACACCAGCAGCATTATCAAAATACTTCCCGCCAGCACGGACATGCAGGACAGAAACCACTTTTTCGCTTTCATTTCCATATGCCGCCTCCTCTCTTAATCATAATAAACATATCATCATAACCATATAAAAAACTATCAAATTTTCACTAAAAATTAAAATACAAGAACTCACTCACTTCAGACAGCGATAAAATACTCCAGATCAAAAGCCCCACCGTCGTCACAATGCGCCTTATGCCATACCTGCCGTCTGCCACTTTCTCCTGCGTGTTGCGCATCCACACGCAGGCACACACCAGCACAGCGGCAAAAATAGACGGCATCAGCCACGGCCAAGCCTGTATCAACGGGCTAAGCCCCAGCCAGCCAAGCAGCTTTATCTCCAACAGCTTGTTAAAGACTTCCGTCAGCGGTCCATACACCTTGCCGTCCCCAGCCACTCGCAGATTTTTGATCATCAAAAAGCCCTGCTCTAACGACTCTGCGCGAAACATACTCCATGCAATGCTGCAAAAACAAAACGTCAGAAATACCCGTATCAGGCGCGGAATTTTTATCGGAATTTTGATAAAAAGCCTGTCAAGTACCCTGTCAAAGAGGTTGCCAAGCCCATTCACCGCACCCCACAAGATAAATGTCCAGTTTGCCCCGTGCCAGATACCGCTCACCAAAAACACCACCATGACATTGGCATATGTGCGCACGGTCCCTCTCCTGCTGCCGCCCAGCGGGATATAAATATATTTTGTAAAAAAGCGCGTCAGCGTCATGTGCCACCTGTCCCAGAACTCCCGAATTGATGCCGCCTTATAAGGCGAATTAAAATTAATGGGCAGCTCTACATTAAACAAGTAACCAATCCCATACGCCATATCGCAGTAGCCGCTAAAGTCAAAATAAATTTGAAGCGAATAGCACACCATCACCAGCATCGTACTGACGCTGTTGAGCGCCTCCACCTCCGCATACCCGGCTGTCACAACCTTTGACAAGGTATCCGCCACCAGCACCTTCTTTGCCATGCCCAGTGAAAAAGCGTAGATGCCCTTGCTTAGATTCTCAAAGCGTATGTGATGGTTCTCCTGCGCCCGAAGCTGTGGTATCAATTCATCATGATACACAATCGGCCCAGCGATGAGCTGCGGAAAAAAGGACACATACGCCGCATACTCCAAAAAACTGTAGCGCCCGCAGTCGCCTGTGTACGAGTCAATGACATACGAAATCTGCTGGAATGTATAGAAGCTGATGCCCAGAGGAAGCGCAAGCCGCAAAAAATGATAGTCTGTTTTGAACAGAGCGTTGACATTCTCAATAAAAAAATCATAGTACTTAAAATAAAATAAAATTCCCAGATTATAAAGCAGCCCCAGCAGCAAAACTGCCCTCCGCCGCCACACGCGCCCGCTATCCGAGCCCATGCACCGCACGAGGAAAAAATTCACCAGAATGCTCACAACCAGCATCACAAGGTATGCCATGCTGTTATAGCCATAAAAGACCATCGACATCATGGTCAGATATCCCAGCGCCGCCTTCCTCCAGCCAAAGTGATGCAGCCCATAATACCCTGTCACCACCAGCGGGAAAAACAAAAATACAAATATATATGAATTAAAAAGCATAACCGCTCCTTACTGTCTCAGTGGAATCACCAGCTTTTCATACCACTGCACTGCCAGTGCATACAGGGCTGGCGAAAACAGAAACAATTTCCTGCGCAGCCTGTCCCCCCGCGAGACAATCCCGCTGTTATAAATGCGGTCCATCTCGTCCCTGTCCGCTTTGATCTCTGCCACAAGCCGTGATGCCGTCTCCTTACTTTTATGATGTTTGGCATCTATATAATAAAATAAAAGCCGTCTCTCAAAAGCATATGCGGCGAGGTCTGCCATCTGGGGCGAAACCATTTCCCGAATACAGGCGATGTGCTCGCGCCAAAACGGCAGCTCATCACCAAACATTCGCTCCGCACGCGACGCATTCATAATACTGCCCTCGCGGTCCAGCACATAGTGATACAGACACCTGTCAAGATACACTGCACGTTCCAGACGGCAGAAGGCGCGCGTCGTATACATGATATCCTCCGAGTTTCTCCCCTTAGGAAACCGCATTCCCTCGACAAGCTCGCGCTTGTATAATTTACTCCAAACAGAATTGTAAATAATATACTCCTCATGCCCGCCAATATAGATTCTAAGAAGTTCCTCCCTAGAAAGCGGCACCACAACGCCGTTCCCGCCCGCCTCCGTCCTGTCCTGATATTCCTGAAAATACCTGCACACTGCAAGCTGTGCATGATTGTCCACACATGCCCTGTGCAGGGACGCATACATATCCGGCTCAATCCAGTCATCGCTGTCCACATAGCCAATGTATGCGCCCTGTGCCAGTGCAAGCCCTGCATTTCTCGCGTCTGACAACCCTCCGTTTGGCTTGTGCAATACCTTGATGCGGCGGTCCTTGGCCGCATACGCGTCGCACAGTGCAGGCGACCCGTCGGTCGAACCGTCATCTATCAGAAGGATTTCCAGATTTTGATAGGTCTGGTTCAAGACCGAATGCATACACCGGTCCAGATAGGCCTCGACGTTGTAGACCGGGACGATGACTGAGATCAAATCCTCCATCAAACTGTTTTTTTTCATACTATCTCCATATAATATCATCTGTGTCCTATAATATACTAGCACACATTTCCGTCCGCATCTATCAGCACCCAGCCCTTCCAGTATTCATGAACCGTCCCAGCATCCAATGCCTCATAGTTGTCATGATGCAGCGGGCGTATCATAATCTTATCCGGCTGCCTGTTGAGCCGCGCCCCCCAGATGCTAAATGTGCTGTTTGCACAGATATTATGACGGCAGCGGCTCATCAGCGCCATGTCCTGCAAGCTCTCCCTGCCCGTGTTCCAGTCTACGACATGCATATTCTCCTCACAAAACTGTGCTTTTGCATATGCCGGGTCATCAGAAAAGATATAGAACACCGGGCGCTCCACATGCTCTGTGATATAGCGGAGGGCACTCTTATAGTATGCATCGGTGCAGATTCCCATATACCGTTTTCCGTCCGCCACTGTGAGATAATCCTTGCGCCGGATATGGACACTCACGGCATTCTCACCTGCCATAGCCCGCAGCGCATCGGCATTTTTCGGATTGCTGCTCTCCGGGAACACAATTTTCTCCTGCAAGAGAGGTATAATATCCTCATAGTACTTCTCGCAGCCCCAGAAGCCGTACAGATACACGTCGTCCATCTCAAAAATCTCAGGCATATACGCCGCGCACTCCCGGACGGTCTTATCCCTCCTGCCGGTAAGCCTGCGGCGGACTCTGTCCGCAAGCTTCATACTGTTGTCAAGTAGCTGCTGGCGCTCTGCCGCCGTACAGACCTCATACCGAATGCCCTCCAGCCATTCAAGCTCCAGCGCACGCCACTCCCGCTCTGCCCCTTCCGCCTGCCTGTACGCATAAACGTCCAGCTTAACCTCCCTGCCAAGCGCGCGGAATTTTTCGTACAATGCATACTGGTAAAGCTGATTGCCAAGCCCGCCCATGACATGTATCACAATCATCGAAACCCTCCATTCCGAAAACTGCGCCGCGAATATCCCATATTTGTGTCCCGGTACAGCCGCGCACAGATACACATGCAGGCAAACACTGTCGTCACCAGCCCCCTGAAAGTAAACCAGTGATGCTCATACGAATGCTGTCCTGCAAGCGCATACCACACAAACGGCATCACGGCAACCAGCAAAAATGGAATGCTGTCGATACACACATCCGCAAGCTGGCCCCTGCTTCTGAATATCCCTGCCAGAACTGCCGCCAAACACAGCGCAATAAGTATCAAAAACGGTTTCTCAAAATAAAACTCCACATTGCGAAGCCACGTGTCCAGCACCGTGAGCCGCTCTCCATTCTGTGTGTGTGACGCGCGCAGTAAGATTTGCGACAGCGCGTTTGCAATGACATTATCTCTTAAAACCAGCGTGCTCAAAATCCACTTGCCAGCCCACATCGCACCGTAGCCAAAGCCCCAGCTCACAGAGAGGCAGACAACATTTTTGACCTTTGTCCACGAATCCCGGTCTGCCCCGAGCAGCAGAATACAGACAAGCGGTACGCCGAGACTTGCAACCGGATAGGTCAGCAGGTCAAAATAACTCGCGCACATGCCGATAAGCTGAAAATATAACAGCAAGCCATTTTGCTCCACAATCCAGTCATACGCTTTGAGCAAAACCAACACCGAAAAATTTGTCAGGTAAAAAATCACAGAGAACTGTATCGAGAGCGGAATCACAACCGGCATCATAAAAAGTACGGACAGCACATACCCCCACGCTTCCAGCTCATATCCTGCCTTTGAAAACGCACGAAAGATCAAAAATACCAAAAGCAGTTGAACAATCACATTGAAAACGCGCAAGTCCGCATAGTCAAACAGCAGAAAAAAGGGCTTTAACAACACCAAGTATCCATGCCAGTATCTCGTGTAATCCACCTCCCGGTATCCCTTTTCAGCGCCCAGATAGCACACCAGACCATCGAGCGGCCCCCCGCCAAAATCTGCGCTGGTGCACGTCAAGGCGCGCTCATACACAGGGCGCGGGCTGTCATAGACTGCATTTCCCATCATCCACGAATCCGTGTAATTGTCAAGCTGTGTGCTGACAACGCCCGGAATCACTCTGTGATACTCGCGCTCTCCCGACAGCACCACAGCGGCTTCTGCCAGATGCGCCCGCATCGGCTCTGTCGGCAGCAGATATACAAACAAAAGCAGCACATATCCAACGCCGATGCCAGCCACAAGCAGAACCAGCGCCCGCGTTGTATGCATTCTGAATTTATTTGTGTTTCTGCCCTCTGCACTCATCTGCCGCACTGTTTTCATCTCCTTTTTCTGTTACTGTTCTCTCGGTTCCAGCAACAGGTAATAATCCATGCAGAATTTACTTCGCAACTGGATTTGTATATCCTGTTCATCATCTTGTCAAATAATAGAGTTTTGCATTGATATCCACAATCGGCTCCACTTCATACCCCAGTTCCACAAAGGTATCCACAAACGCATTCCACTGTCCTGTCACCAAATACAGCTCATCTGGCAATTGATGTTCATACATCTTATCCAAATACGCCCTCCACGTCTTTGTATCCGTCGCAGCGTAAGTCTCCACCTCGTCATTATAAAGAATCTTGTCCCACTGGGATTCTGCGTACTGCGCACTATGTGTAAAGTAGTACACAAACCCGTACCGCTGGTGAAAATCGAGCATCGTCGGAACTTCATACCCATTGCGCGCATACCACTCATGAACCACCGTGCGCAAGTCCATCTTTGCCCAGTGACAGTAAATCCGGTAATCTCCATAGATGCAGTACACGATGCCTGCAACGATTAACCCCGCCTGCACAATCCGCGCCAAGACACTTGACACGGCCGCGTAAGAACTTTGACGGAAAATCATGACCAGCTCATACAAGGACACGGCAATCAGCACAAACCACAGCGGAAACAGAAACATATTATAGCGGTTTCCATACCACCCATACGCATAGATGTTAAGCTTTGTGATGATATAATACAAAAGATAGACTGCAATATTGCAGTACAAATAAGTCCGAATCACGCGCCGTCTGCTTTTTACCGCCACAAACACAATAATTGCCGTGATCACAGCCATCGCTACAATCAGCAATCCCCAGATCTTCTCCCAGTCCCTGTCCATGTCAATCGAACACCACTTGAACACACACATGATACTGTTTAGGAAATCACCAAAAATACTGCCCCGCTCAATGATGATTTCCTTATCAGAAAACAGCGTGGACACTTGGTTTGCCGACTGCGGAAGAATAAAAAAATATACGAGCACAGCGCCGCCCACACCGCCTGCTGCCGCAAAAGACCCAAAGCCTGTCCAAAAGCTCCGCCACTCCCTCTTTGCCAGTGTCGTCACGAGAACGCTGACACCAAAGGGAATGACCACGAACACCGCTCCATAGTGCGTAAATACAGACAATGTGCACAGGACTGTAAACAGCACAACGCGCGTGGCAGTCCTTTTCTCACACAGCAGAATCCACACATAGAGCAGCCAGAACAGAAACAAAAGCAGCACCGCATACTCTGACGCTTCCTTCATGTAATACATAAGAATATAGATGCTGGAATAAATGATAACGCAAAAAGCCGCCATATAGCGTTCACAAAGCTTTCTGATCACAAAATAAAGTCCCAGTGCTGCAATAAAGCCAAACACAACACTCGAAAAACGCAGCCACCACTCGCCCTCGCTGACTTGCAGCCACAGGCACATCAGCCAGTTGTAGAGGGGCGGCTGCTGCTGAATCCGCACCATACGCTCATACATGGTAGCATACGACGTCACGCCCCTAATCGCCCCCTCAACTGGCAGCGAACAGTAAAACTCCATTGCCTCGTCCTGCCAGATTGGCGCCTCTGTCAGCTTGTACAGCGCCATAATCCAATAATATACCAATGCTGCACCTGCCGTCAGCCACTCTGGCAGGCGTACTTTCCACGCTTTCCTCATTCAACGCTCCGAACATATTTTACTTGAACAAATTAACAACCAGCTTCAACCCATACTTGACATACTGTACAAAGATGCCCGGGTCCTTGACACAGTCCCCCATCCTTCTGATAATGTATTTCGGTCTCAGATAAAAACTCAGCAAAATATTTTTGCGAAGCTTCATGACTTCATCGAGTGTCAGATGTTTGGTTCCCTTGGTGCTGGAGTGGAAGAAATCACTGCCAAGCACAGACTTTTCCAGCAGCTTCTCCTCCTTGCAGGTCTCGTACATTGGCGTGCCGTAAAAGGGAAGTGCAATCGTAACCTCAATAAAATCCGGGTCGGTCTCCATCACAAGTTTCTTGGTGAGAAGAATGTCCTCCCTCGTCTCCCACGGAAAGCCAATCACAAAATATCCCCAGAACTTTAAGCCAACCTCCTTGCACCATCTCGCCGCCTGACGGTTCTCCTCCACCGTCGTGCCCTTGCGCATCGTCTTTAGCATCTCATCGCTGCCGGACTCAAAGCCAAACGCCACCAGAAAACAGCCCGCTTTCTTCATCAGCTCGAGTGTCTCCTTGCTGAGCGGACGCACGCGCGAATTTGCCGTAAACTCAATCTTGCCATAGATTCTTGAGCCTATAATCAGCTCACACATCTCCTTCACCCACGCCGGATTGATCGTGAACGTGTCCGCCTTAAAAAAGAAATTGCGGATATGGTGCTTCTCGTAGCACTCAATCATCTCGTCCAGCACATTCTGCGGGCTTCTAAAGCGCACGCGCTTGCCGGAAATCTCCGGTGTCAGGCAGAACACGCACTGGCTCGGACACCCTCTGGCGGTCTGGATTGTCGCCATCGGCTCTTTGGTGTCCGGGCGGATATACAGCTCATTGCGCATCAGCTCGCGCGCGGGAAACGGCTGTGCATCAAGCTCGTCATCCCACACATGGAAACGCGTGGGAATCATTTTCCCAGTTTCATCTTTATATAAAATATTATTGATTTCTTCGGGTTTTCCTATTCTTTTAAAACAATAATCTGCAATTTTTCCGATGCAGAAATCAATCTCACCGCCGATCAGATAGTCCACATTGGACAAATCAAGCATGTCAAGCATCGCCTGCTCCGGCGCATAGAACAGCGCCCCCTTCAGCACAACAACCGGATGATACCGCTCGCTCAGCTCATTTACCACCTTGATATCGTCAAAGATGGTCGTGTTGGTGATGCTCATCATAATCATGTCCGGCTTGAATGTCTCCATGTCCTTTAAGAGCACCTCAAAGGTGTCGCTCTGTGTCTGGTAGTCCTGCAGCTTTACTTCATAACCACTCCGCATCAGAATTGCCGCCGCATAGCCTAAATCGTTGCAGGCGCGCATTGCCTGCGCCGAACCGTCATCAATATTCTGCTGGCAGCGGTCCTCCCCTCTCTGAAAAAGCGCCCCCGGCGGGTAAAACAGCAATACTCTCTTCTTACTCATATCTATCGTTTCCTTTCCATTTTACTCTAAACTATACAGATATACTGTATACGGCAGCTCGTCCTCCTGATACGCGCTGACCAGACAAAGCTGCATCTGGCTGGCATTGGTAATCTCCACCCGCGAAAAAATATAGTCGCACCCCAGCGCTTTTAGTGCCGGCGCGTCAATCAAAATCTCCTGCGGCACAGCGTCGGCATTGGCACCGAAATCATAGAGATTCTCCCCCGATGCGGGAAACAGATACGCCCTGCACCCCCAGTCATCATAGTATGCCTGCCAGTTTGGATTTGCCCCAAGTGCGGGCGCAATCGCCGCGCGGAACTGTTCTTTGTAGGACTGGCTGTAATAGCCGCAGTACCCGTCAATCGTTGTGATGCCGTTATAGGAAAGCATCGCCGGGTGAAATCCGTAGACACATGCCCCCTGCTCAGGCGTGTAGCCAATCTCTTTTTTGATTCTGTCAACCAGCCTGCCCCCGTAGAACTCCCTATAGCTCAACTGGTTGACCTCTTTGTGTTTCACAAGCTTGTACAGATTACAATAGCATGTGTTATAGAAATCGCTGTACTCACATTGCGTCCCTCCGACAATGAGAATCGCGGCGATGCAGACAAGATACGCAAGGGTCTGTTTTTGCCAGAACATATTTTTGACTGCGATAAAAAACGCAAAATACCATGCAAAGGCATTGAAAAAAATCGTTCTGCCGTACTGAAAGCCTTTTAGCGGCGGCAGAAGTGTCTCCACCAGCACGCGCAGCGGCTCCCAGAAATAAAGCGCATACACTGCGCAGTTAAACACAATAAACAAAACCGTGATATTAAAAACATCTGTATAAAGCTTTCCTGTTTTTCTGCCAGAAAGATACCTGAAATTATTCCATATAAAATAGACGGCACACACCGGCAGAACCAAATACGTATGGACCGACTTTGCGTGGGAAAATCCATGCAGGAATACATCTGCAAAACAGCGCCACAACGCCGCCGCATCATAACTTGCCGTCACCATCGTACTGCGGATCGTCTCCTCGCCGGAGAAGAGCATCACGCCAAACAAACGGTACTCAAAGCAGACAAAGCCTGCTGCCAGCGCAGCGAACGCACCCAGAAGGGGCAGTGGCAGCTTGCGGTCTCTAATCCATAAAACAATGACTGCAATCAACAGATAGCCCAGCAAAAATGCACCAAAGAAGGTAAAGTACGACACCAGCGGATACAGAAAGACCGCACCAAACAGCCACCAACGCGGTTTCTGATAAATCCGAACCAGCAAATATAAAATAAGCGGCATCGAGGCAAAGCAAAAGCCATACATAGGATAAACCGGAAGCAGCGCAAACGCTGTGGCAGCCAACACAACAATCTTCTCATACTTCCGGTATGCCTGTGCAAGCAAAAACCGTGCAAGCAGCACACAAGACCCCATCGCAAGCAAAAGCCGCAGTAAATATCCCACAATATATGCATAGATGTCCGGCAGCAACAGATACAGCAGATTGTAGAGTGCAAACTCCGACGGAAAATAATCTCTGTCAATGCTGCCGAGTATGGGCATCTCCTGCCCGTGGGCAAAAAATGCGTGATTGTCCGAAAGCATCTTGAGCTGTGTGATAAAAAGGTCCAGATTGTCGCAGATTCCCACATAGATCTCGTCTTTGAAAAACAGCAAAACCGCCGCCTCAAACACAAAAATCAAGCCTGCCAGTATCCAGTGCCAATACTTTTTGACTGCGTTCATCACTCCTCCTTAAAACATTGCCGATACGACCAGCGTTTGATACAGTTGCTGCAACGGCATGGCAGGGTCCGCCGCAAAGCCTTCTTTGACAGGAATCACCTGACCGTCCGGCATCACAAAATTGCCGTTTTGAATGAGTGCCGGCAGCGCCGCTGTCTCAAACACCATATTATTGACTGTGGTGTACGCTGGCACATACTGCGAGAAATCCTGCATAATAAACTGGTAGAGCTTGCGCGCAAGCAGGTTATAGCCTGCGTCGTTTAAATGACAGCCGTCACAGAGATAGTTTCCATACATCTCAAGCGCCTCGCGGTTGTCCGCCATATTCAGCTCATAATCTGCATACAAGTCTAGTACTGGAATATTATAATACTGACAGCGGTCCAGCATCGCGACACGGTACTGGCTAAACGTCCCTGAGCCATAATCTCCATAAGTACTCCGCTTATACGTATGGGTCTCGTCCGCATCCTTACTCTGCTGGTATGGCACCATCAGAACAAGCTCTGCCGCCGGATAAGCATTCTTGAGATACGGCAGCATGGTGTTGAGCGCACCATAAAACGTATTGGGTTTGCTGTCCGTGCGTTCTCCAATCGGACAATCCCCAAACCAGAAATCATTTGTGCCGCCAAACACAATCACAAGATCCGCCGTTTTCTCCATCGAGTACATTCTGTCCACAAACGATGCGGGATTGGTATAGCCTACGGAAATATCCGTAATCCTTGACCCTGAGACGCCATAATTGTTTACTTTTGCGCCTGTAAGCCTCGATAAAACCTCTGGAAAAGCCTTGTCCGGCGTCCTTGCGCCCACGCCCTCCGTGAGCGAGTCTCCTAATATATTGATCATACGATACTTGTCAAGTGCATACCCCTGCTGTGCTGCCTTCGCCTGCTCCGCCAAAAGCAGCGCCGTCTCACTGTCCGCCGGAACAGACGGCAATTCTGCTCCATCAAGCCCTTCCGCTGGCGGAACCTCCAGCAGATCAGACGGTACAGGCTGCATCTCCGTCGCCTCTGCTGGCACTGGCTGTGTGCCTAAGGTTTCTGCCGACACTGGTTGTGTGCCTAAGGCTTCTGCTGGTACTGGCTGTGTGCCTAAGGCTTCTGCTGGCATTGCTGCTGCATCTGGCATTTGTGCTGGCTGTGTCTGCATATCCTCCGCTGTCACTATCTCACTGGCAGGCTCCGCAGCGTGTGCACGCATAGGGTTCATCAGCAGCATCGCCGCACATATTGCCATAACACTCGTTTTTACACTTTTACTTCTCATGATTTGTCTCCATTTCTTTCGTCTCAGACCAAAAACTTTTATCCATAAATTTCCTGAAATAAATCTCTGTCTGTCGCGGAAGCGACAAAACGCCATCATAGTAAAACTGGACAGTCATTCCTTTCTATAATATCCTTTTTTTGCCGTTTGTCAAAGTATTTTCTTACGATTTTTAAACAAATTTTAATTTTCATTTCATATTTTCACTCTTGTCTGGCAAAATCTGGTATAATAATCCTAACCAAAAGGAGGCAGTTATGAATCAAAAATTAAAATCCATGGATATCCTAAAAGGCATTGGCATCATTATGATCATCATCGTCCACAACCGGCACTTTCTCATGCAGGACATGTCCGGACTGCGCCCGCTGATAAACTATGGCCAGATGGGATGCCAGCTTTTCTTCTTTGTGTCGGGATTTTCCCTCTGCTACGCGTGGGAGCATCTGTCAGAACCCCGCCGCGCCCCAAAATATGCGCGCTTTGTGCTGCGCCGTTATCTGAGGCTCGCACCGGGTTTCCTGTTTTTTATGATAATCCATTTCAGCCTGAATGTACTGCTGATCCATGTGCTGAACTTCCCCGCCGGATTTATCATGAACTGTGAGCTGCCCGGCATTCTCACCAATGTATTCTTTCTACACGGACTCTTTCCTGACTATATCAACTCTGTCTTTCCCGGCGGCTGGTATATCGGGACTGCCTTTTTATTATATCTGGCATTTCCGTTTCTGTATGGGATTGCCCGCAGGCTGCGCCGCTTCCACCCGCTCTGTATGGCTGCGCTGCCTGTCCTGCTGCTTGTGCTGAACATATTTTTGCTTGACTGGATTGCGGACTTATCGGGCCAGAAGCTGTATCTCGGTAACAATACCTTTTTGTATTTCTTTTTCACAAACCACCTGCCCTGTTTCAGCCTCGGCATCGTGCTGTTTTTTCAGAAAAGTGCCCGCTTTCCCCTCGCACTCTCTGTGCTGTTTTTTATTGTGACGACCGGTCTTAGTGTCTACTGGTTTCTGAATCCGGTTTCCAAGACAGTCTACGCCTTGCTGCCGTCGCTTGCCGGGCTGTCCGCATACTGGCTTGCCGTGTCATTATTGTATATTGAGACGCGCCAGAAAACGCTGCGCGGGAAAAGGCAGCACGCAAATCCGCTCACAAATTTTCTGGCACAGTGCGGCAGAAGCTCTTATGGAATGTATCTTGCCCATCCGCTCGTCTGCTGGTATGGCATGAAAGCGCTAAACTATTTTCTCACAGAAAATAACGGCACCTACAAGGATTTGCTGCTCTATGGGCTGCTGCTTATACCGTCTGTCTTTATCGTGTTTGTGATGGGGCTCTATGTCGAAAAGCTGCTCACATGGGCAGACCGCAGACTCCGGCATTAACAAATCGACGCCCTGTCCTTTTTCGTCTTGCCGACGATCAGATAATCCACACCATTGCCGCTGGCGGCGAGCCCGTCCTTCTCATAGCGGTCACCGACCATCAGTGCCTCCGACGCCGCGCAGCCTGTGTCCGCAAGAATCACTGCGATGCCTTTGGGGTCTGGCTTCATGGCGCCGATGCGCGCATCGGCTGAAGTATAACAGCGGTCCGCGCGGATACCAAGCGCTTTTAATTTCTTTTCTACAGGGTAATCCGAGTAGACCACCACCGTTTTTTGCTGCCTGTGCAGCGTGTCGATTGCTTTTGCCAGCACCTCGTCTTTGTATGCTGGCAGCAATGCAAGCGGCTTCTCGAGCATATACTGTGCAATCACTTTCTCTACCCGGGCGTGATCTGTTTTCATCTGTTCTGCGACATACTGGTACTGCCTGCCGTCCAACCCAAGGGCGCTGTACTGGGGCTTTCCAGCGCATTCCTTCCCGCACACGTCCCAGTGCTCACGCACGCTCCGGTATTTTTTGATGATCAAAAAGTCCTTGATACAGCTTGGCTGTGTCAGGAGCTGATGCGCAAGAAACCGTATCATGCGCAGGCGGAACGGCCTTTGAAAATACAGCGTCCCATCTAGGTCAAAAATCACCACCTGATAGTCATACAGGCTTTTTTTTCTCATACTGCTCTGTTTCATATACACCTGCTTTCCGTCACCCTGTTAGCGCGTCGGGATAAAGAATGCTGTCTCCCACATCTTCATGATTGGGATATCGACTACAGTCAGCACCGCAAACAGCACCACAAGGACGCCCACCAGAACCATCAGTTTTTTCTCGCGAAACAGCTTCTCCGGCTTCTGCGCTGCCGAGTCTGGCTTGTGCGCTATGTAGAGATAGTAGCAAAACAGCAAAAACAGCACTGGAATCGCCGCTATGTACTCAATTCTGTATTTTAACAAGAAAATGCCAATCAAAAAGGTTGCACACAGCGCGTAGAAGAACGACGAGCACAAAAGTGTCGCCTCTGTGTACTTTGCAAAAGACTTGCGGTAAGACCCTGCAAGGCTTGGATTGTTAATCATGCGGTACTCTGCATAGCGCTTCACCGCCATCAAAAATGCGCCTGCCATCCAGTAGCCGACTAGGATACTAGACGGCGGATACACATCTTCACACACAATAAACCAGCCAAGCAGCAGACGGATCATGTTGTTGATGGATTCCGACAAGACGTCGAGATACACGATATCCTTTGTCCGCACCGGCTTGACATTGTACAGGACACCCATGGCCAGCAGCCAGAGCTCCGTCAATAAAAACGGGATATTGACTACAATAGACAATCCAAGTCCCAGCACGATACACACTGCATACTCTGCCATGACAAGGGAAAACTTCATATTCTGGCTGACGACAGGCCTGTTTTTCTTGGTGGGGTGGTACTGGTCAAACTCCGCGTCCAGCCATTCATTGATGACATAGTTTGCCGATGCGATCAAACAGGTGGCAAAAAATCCTGCCACAAGTTTGACAAGAAAGCTGCCCCAATTGTCAGGCGTATTGATGAGTATCAACGCGAGAACAAGTCCCGGCATGATAAATACATTCTTAACCCAGTGGTCGGGTCTTGCGATTTTGATATATGCGCCGATTGGCGCTGTGTTTTGCTGGTTCATTTTATCCCTCCATGTCATTTTATTGAACACATATTGTCACGTTCATTCTCCTGCATCCACGACTGGAACATTAACATGTACCAGATCTGGATACGCCAGTTTCCCTTGTCGGTAAAGTCCCGCCAGATTCTGTGCACCTCGTCCGCGTTCAGGATTCCCTGACGCCGTATCAAATCACGGTCCAACAAAGACTCTGCCCATTCCCGCAGCCCCGGCTCCCGCAGCCACTGTGTAATGGGTATCGAAAATCCCTTTTTAGGACGGTCCATCATGCTTTTGGGCACATAGCGGTACAGCACATCTTTCAGTACCAGCTTGCCCTCGTCGCCCTGCTTTTTGTAGTCCATCGGCACCGTCCATGCAAACTCGACAACGTCCTTGTCCAGCATCGGCACCCGCGTCTCGAGCGATACCGCCATAGCGGCGCGGTCCACCTTGACCAGAATGTCGTCTGGATGATAGACCTC